>Ga0123357_10002715_pt1 | contig 19942 bp, 7 predicted proteins | sample TergutEmb28metaG_FD_89873 | JGI IMG/M metagenome (GOLD analysis project Ga0123357, IMG submission 89873) | Embiratermes neotenicus P4 segment gut microbial communities from Petit-Saut dam, French Guiana - Emb289 P4 | ecosystem: Host-associated > Arthropoda: Insects > Digestive system > Gut ...
ATGAACCTTCGGGTTCCGTGAAATGCGGGGAATTTGTTGACTAGCTGCAAACCAGTTAGCTTCTCAAGAAGGACTCTGCACCATGGAGTAAGTAAGTACCTCACATTCGTGGTTCAACGTTATTGTAGAAGTAACTGGCTAAAAGTAATTACGACAAAATAAAAATGCCCAAGCTTTCATCAGCGTTTCGCGGAACCCAGTTTTAGAAACACTGCCGTAACTGAACAGTACACATACTGCACTTTCATGCACGTACCTTGCCTACACTTTAACCACTGGGAATCATTTCACTTCATCACTTAGATATATAGTTCCTGTTAGCAAGCTGCATGATTTTAAGTGAAGCAAGGCCTCACGAGATTGCCAGAGTCGGTTAGTGGGACACATTTGTTATTGCTAAAGACTGCTGAAGTTTCTAGCTTTATGTAAACATTCTGACGTGCAAAGAATATGTATTGGGGAAGATGTAAACTGCCCGCCAGTCCGTCCGTCCGTCCTGATATTTCTCATCTCTGGAACTACTTAACGGTTTTAAGTGATATGCCAGATTGTTTACCTACTTTGCAATCTGCTGGTTCGACGCCAGTTTGGTCGGTATCAGTTCGATACAACCACCGAATTACAAAACCAAAAATGGGACGTCATTTATTGTATTAAAACATGTAGTTGTACAAAATGTATAACATAGGACAACAAGGATACGAAGTTAGGTTCTACAGTATGAGTTTAAATCATACTTAAGTGTGTTTAATACCTGAGAAACACACACAAATTTATGTTCTGGGGAAAATAAACAACTACACATAAACAACAGTGTACATAAACAACAGTACACATAAACCTGGAAACGTACAGGAAAAGCTGTTTCAAATGAAGCCATCTAGGTGCACACGATTTCTTAGTATACTTATTTCAACTTCTCTACACGTTTCGGGCAAATATGTGTCCATCATCACGAGAACTTACTGTATCTATGCGACACTGGTATTTTTCACTCTGTGTGGGTGGTTGTCTGGTCTGCAGCAGACCAGACAGCCAGTTGAAATAAATATACTAAGAAGTAGTGTGGTCTAGTTGGCTTCATTTGAAACAGATTATACAGGGATGCACGATCAACAGAATATAAAATTACAGGAAAAACTTTTTCTTGAGAGAAAGTGGGGACAGGGTGGCTCCGCCTACGTGGGAGAACATACAAATTTATCTTCAATGAATGGGCCGTTAGGACGTGGGTTAGTTTAGTCTACCACAGTACAGACCACTGGCGACTTAAAGTTTTTTTTAACTGTGGCGTCACGTTGTGTCACAGATATAAAAGTAAGCGGAGTATGGTCAATCACAACATTTTCGTACATTAAACTGATGCTTATTAAGCTATATGTTCCGGTTGATCTATAAAAGAACCATCATCTGGCAGTAAGAAACAAAACGAAAATTATACTCGTGCAACGTGTTAATCTGGTTATGGACTTAATTGCCACCGCTATAACAAAACTTCCAGAACAGGGAAGGAATTTATTTAATAGCTACTCAGTAATGATTCTAGGAATCAGTTTTATCATCAGTGTATTAGCTGTAACGTTCAACATCTTTGGAAAAAGAAATATATATTTATGGTCATAAAAATTTAAACACATTATTCCACACGATCGTAGACAGGAAACGCATTCACTAATTACGTACACCAATAGTGACGCGTTTCTTGATTCCAGGTACACAAAAATCGCGATATTATTGAATAAACAGTCATCTAAGAACCCCGACGTTCAATTCAGCGCACGATTCTTCAGTATTAAATAAATAATATCCGATACGCTCACAGATAAATCACAATTCAAAACATATTTATTATATTGGTGCCGTCAATACACAAAAAATACAAAGACCAGATACATTAGTACAACTGGGTTATATCTGGCGACATGTTTCGGCCGTTAACCGGCAATCCTAAGGCCAACAAGTATTCATATTATTAAGGTACATTCAAACAGTTTATCCAATGGGATCCCATTGGATAAACTGTTTGAATGTACCTTAATAATACGATTATTTGTTGGCCCGAGGATGGCCGGTTAACGGTCGAAACATGTCGCCAGATATAACCCAGTTGTACTAATGCATCTGGTCTTTGTATTTTTTGTGTATTGACGGCACCAATACAATAAATAATTGACGATACACAACGGGATGACCCCCTTCAAATTTGCAACAATTCAACACGCTGACCGAATGCAGCTTTGACGGGCCCCCCAATATATATATATATATATATATGATTCCGTTCTGAATTTTTAATGTGTATTCTGAACGCATATTTGTAAGTCCTCTTCCCAATCAAAAATACTTAAAGATTTCAATATCTCATATTTCCGTACCATCGGATCTGGGGCTAACTATCCTGAATACACAATAGGTAGCAAACAAACCTTGCCTCCCTTATGTATTATTAGCCCGCCACATTTGTCCTATCCACAATTAAGATAGCAAACAAGTCTTTGGAACACAATGCGTCTCTGACACAATAAGTCGCGCTGTTCTTGGCTACTGCTGAATATCGCCGCAATTATACATAAATCATGCCAAAGAGCTGCAGAACAAATCTTGCTCTTGTAACTGATTCTTCAAAAATAAACGCTACGTGCTTTTGTTGTGCTCCCTTCTTTCTACAGAACTTACCATACGTTAAGGACACGTTCGCAAAGGATTGCTACAACCTTAATCTTTTCTGGCAAAGATTAATGCAGCGCACACAACAACGATCTCAATTCACACATAGAATAGGGAATTTTGAGAGCAGCTGCGTTGCCCAACAAATTGATTGATTGTCTAAACATCTGTGACACTGGTTGTTCCGTGTACTACGGTTATGTTGGGCATTGCTCATTGCAAGAGGTATTATGTGATATTTACTCGCACAACGTTGCGGGAGTTCATCTCACTGCCCCTGACTTGAAGCCATGATTTATCAATATAAGGACAGACTTTGAAACTACGTTAGCAACGATTTGCAGTGCGCCAGGGGCTTCTCACTAAGAAAGGGATAGGCCTGCTTATAATAACATAGGGTAGGAGAGCCAAGTCTTGTCAAATTATTCTCCGCATCGTCGGTAACGTCCTACCAATCATCACGGCGCAAATTCTAGAAGACACGCATATTCAACAACACAGCTATGAAAAATTCAACTATTGCAGCATTGGAGTACTTATCCTAGGAGATGGCAGAAGCCGAAATTTTCCACACGTGCACTCTTCGGCGAACTTGTAGAACTCGTAGCACGGGTGGAGGAAACTAGAAATGACATTAAGATTTCTAATTATGGGAGGAACCTGCTGACTCTGTCTTCAAACTACACGAATTTCTCTGAATCTTTGATATCTATCTCGCAGACTACACGGTGTCACATTCCAGACGACGTTAATCTTCATATTCACAACCCTAAGAACACTAAAGTCCCAAAATATTCATATTACTTCCATAGCTGCTAGTTAGTTTTCATTAGCTCTTGAGCTCTGATAATACTGCGAAACGTTTAACGTGATTGCTGATATCCTTTCCAACGAATAAGAACAGAGATCTGTGATCTTATTCTTGTGGAAGGAAAAACTAAGAATATAGGAAGTGTCTGCACAACGGTACACTTCCAGTGTGTCCGCTCTCTTGTTCCCTGAGATGTTAAATTAGCGAATATTTTGAAAAGAAACACCTACCGTTTTAACAAACACTACAGTAACATGTCTTAGCAACAGGGTTAAAGTCGATCATAATGGAGACGTCTTAAACGAGGAAATTTAGGAGGTGTATTTCTTAAACGTAGCTACGGCGATGTTTAAAAACGATGGTCCTGCTCGACGCACAACTGTTTCTTGACACGAAGCTCTTATCTGACCCACAGCACAACCTGCTTCAATTATTAAAGCCAACAATGACCTCATATTGAAGTGTCTTCAAGTAAAATGTCCGGTTCTTTTGTCCGATTCAACAAGAAGCAGAATGCGTAGACACATTTTCTCAAAAACCCCCACATATAAAATCTCACAAAAATCCATTCGCTGAGGGGCGGACTTGTTCCACGTCGACGGACGAACAGACGAGAGTGAATTGGCAAGGCTAACATTCGCCTTTCGCAGCTGTGTTGCGAATGCGCCTAAAAACTAGTGAAAATCACCGAAGAACAAAAATTCAATACGGGGATAACTGTACTAGCAACACGGAATTTTATATGGTGAGGTGAATTCAGTCAAAAAACACAACTATAAAATATGGCTAAATGATGGTGTTTATTAGCAAGGAAAAACTACATGTTTCGGACTATAGCGGCCATCTTCACGTTCTGACAACTTTCTGCTAAAAGAGTTTTATATAATAATAAGCATATTATATAAAACTCTTTTAGCAGAAAGTTGTCAGAACCTGAAGATGGCCGCCATAGGCCGAAACATGTAGTTTTTCCTTGCTAATAAACACCATCATTTAGCCATATTTTATAGTTGTGTTTTTTGACTAAATTCTCCTCACAATATAGTTTAAACGCACAACGGGGATGGCACACCTCAGATGGCACACCTCAGATGGCACACCTCAGATGGCACACCTCAGATGGCACACCTCAGAACGGATTTTTATGGAAGGTTTGAGAGACTCAGAGAAGAGCGGAGGAATGTTGTTCGTGATGCTGCAACCGAGGTGCGTCAAGTTGTTCTGAAGTTAACAGAAATGCGTCGTTCAGTATATTAGGAACAACCAGCTAATCAGCACTGATGAGTGTGTATTTGATACCAGTCCTGGAAATATTTGGTGCTTTGAATGGAGTGAGAACAAACACAAAATATTTCGCTACATGATATAGCACCTGGAAAGCTGTGGGATAACCCTGCAAATGTACTAACATCAGGAAAATTACACACGTAAACACTTTACGTACAACTATACTGAGGCCGAGAAAAGGAGTTCCGTATTCCCGTCGATGTTAAGCATGAAGATGGCCGAGAACTTCCCCTCACTGCTTCTTCTGGCCCGTATCAAAAAACCGAAATGTGGTTGTGCTGGCCGAGGGTTGTAATGTCATTATGATGGCCAACATCTGTACTGGCAAAATGTCGGGACGTATGGCGTCGACAACAACAATACACACTGAAGAGCGAAACGTAGCAACTCGCGAGGGACGTGGAGCAGTCGATAGAAGGAACTTAGGTAAGTGGCCTCTGTATGCTGTATCTGTATTCTACTCTTTACGAAAGTGGACCACAATCACCATTACTTCTGTAATTGCATCTACATCAAAACTGAGTACACGAAAATCGCTCTGTGTGAGTAATTAGATGCTTTGTCCTCGTTAGGGTGACAAAATTAAGGATAAGATTGGTAGTGCATATGTCACGCAAGGGAGCGAAGAGAAAGGCATACAGGATTTTGGTGGGAAAGTCTGAAGGAAAGGAGGGCTTGGAAGACCAAAGCCTAGACTTGACGAAATTAATAAAACGGATCTGAAATAAATATGATGGGAAGGTGTGAACTGGATGCATGTGACTCAGGACAGGGAAGCTTAATGAGGCGTCATAAAATGGGGTAAATTGCTCTACTAGCTGTGGACCTGTTCGCTTTCATTCTGTTAGTTACAGAAGGCCCTAAGTCCTGTTTCTCTACTGTCTGTTATTAACTCTAGATATAAGGTCCATTGACACGTTCACAGCTAAATTCTTGGCCACTTCAACACAGTTTACTTTCTCACAGCACATTTCCTTAAAATCCGTTTGATTGCTATACTCCAATTTATGCCAACGCTTCAAATGTGTCTTCTTCTCTTCAGATTTTCAAACCAAAATCATGCACTTGTCGTCTCCCCCACGCTTTCTACATTTGCCAACTGTACTTCTCGCCTGGGTTGCATTGACGTAAGAGGTCAAATATTTGACACTGAGTGAAGGCAAAGAAGTTCTTGATTATGGAAATGCCACACCGGTCATTGTTCTCCCTGCTTCTGGGCTGGGGGGGGGGGCACATTCCGGCATTTTTATCCCAAACCAACCATTATCTCGGTTAGAACACAAATACACAAATACGAATAAACTGCCAACCTCGGTTAAGTCAGGCGTATCAATTTATACACTACTATTTACCATTTACCAGGACACTAATTCTTAAGAGATAAAGTGAGATGTGTAACCACGTCACAAGAATACCCCGCAAGTGAAGCTGAGAGAAATATTATGAACATAAAAACACCGCAATATTTTGAACACACCGCTTCACTGTAAATATCCTCGCCTTTGTTTGTGAGGCAGGGCTACGTAATTTCAACGAACACTGCCGACACAAGAGCTTGTTTGCTTTTGCAGCTGTTGCCACCGGTTTGTGTGTGCTACAGAGCGTCTGAATTGTCAAAACACGGCACTGCTCTGTACACGCTTCTCTACGTGGTAGAACGCAGCCCACGTATCTGTAGCTTCACGTCCTCGTGACAGCAGTATGATAATTCTGTTTCATGACACGCCATGAGGCACTGCATGCACTGGACATGATGAAAAAGCCTGATAACTTCGCGACAAGAAAAACACATGACAAATCAACTGAAATTAATCTAAATAATGCTCTAATACCTTCCGGAGATATAAGCATGGCAATTTGGAACAGTTGATAGACCGACAGAGTTTTATATCACACGTAGTCACCATCAGACCTGCAAGTCTTATCCACTATATGAATAAAACTTAGACAGCCAGTCCTTAGTGCACCGAAAACAATACGTCTCCACTATAAAGAACGATCACGCTACACAGTTTGGTGAAATACAATCGCAGGTTTTCTATGCTCTGTCGGCAAAATGCAAATACATACCACACAGGCACTTTCGGAGAAAAAAAAATCGAAAAGCAATTATCCGTTCCGTCACGATTTCCCGTCCTCTCTCTGGACGTCTGGCCGCACTACATGCATTTCTTTGGTATTTTATATTGCGAAATTTGGTTACATTCTCTGTGCCAAAATAATATAATTAAAATAGGACATAAATAACAGACACTCTACATGAAGGCCTATGTATATTTACGCCAGTACTTTCCCGTTTACGAGATATTTAAAGGGAATGCACTGTGTTGATACTTCGAAATAAGTGCAAGACGTATGGCAGAGCCAGAGAGCCCGAAGAAACATTTGGCGCCACAGAAAGGCCCACAATTCGGGGCAAAATTCCGAAGACTTCTCAGTGTTGGGTTTACGTACACTTTTAAATGTTGAAGCAGATCGTAGGTATAGCGATCAGAGTTTTAAAGGGTTAATACATGCACATCGAACATTTGTATGGCAAAGGGGCACACCTTTTGTTGTGAGCTGGTTCGCGGACCGCACGTGGAAAGTTAACAGTAAGTGTTACGCTTAACCGCCTAATTAGTGTGTAATTTTTATATTATATACATAATATGCAAATGTAGCCGCGGACCGTATAATACGACCTGGAGGGGGGCGGGTTTGAGACCCATTGGTAAACATAACTGGAAAAATAATGCCTAACCCTGAAGCTAAATTAGTTTCACGAAAACGAAGATTTATTAGTAAGTTCATAAATTCTTAAACGATTTTGATGTTTGTGTGACCGTGCATCTCTGACACAATAGTATAAACAACCAATTAAATGCAACAATAGCAATTTATTAGTAAATTCAATCAGCTCAACGTGTTTCGGGCGGTAATTTCGTCCATCTTCAGGAGCACTAGACTGTTTACAGTTTGTGGTACAAAACATTGAAGAAGTTGCCTGCTGGTGACAAGGCTGTCACCAGCAGGCAACTTCTTCGGTGCATTATACTACAAGCTGTAAACACAGTCTAGTGCTCCTGAAGATGGACGAAATTACCGCCCGAAACACGTTGAGCTGATCGAATTTACTAATAAATTGCTATTGTTGCATCTGTTTATATATTGTAAACGATGCTGTGTTAACTACAGGGGTCATTTCTCACACTGCTGTTCGGGACCACTGAAACGTCGGTACTTCTACCAGGCTACAGGGTTTTCACATACCAGAAGGCAGCAAGAATCATAGCCGAAGCTCTGAATTCCTCAGGTTTTATTTCACAAAATGCTCGCTATTGTGACTATGTAATACAACAAACAATTCTATTTACTGTGACACCAGTCACTCACGACGAAACTCCAGTTCAGCTTTCCGACGTTAGAACAGTAGTACTTAGTCTATTTTTCGTCTCTCACAGACCTTACGATCTAAAACTACCTCTACTCCCACTTCCTCAAGAAATATACAGACAGGTTTCTTTTTTAAGCCGATCCATAGGCCGCGCGGTATGAGGCGTGGGTTTGTGTCAGCTTGCCTGCTTAAATCGTGGGCTCGAATCCCGCCGGGGGCATGAATGTTTGTCTGCTGTGAGTGTTAGGTTTTGTCAGAGGTCTCTGCAACGAGCTGATCACTCGCACAGAGGAGTCTTATCGACTGTGGTATGTTGTGTGTAATCTAGAAAACTCAAGAAGGAGGAGACTATGGTCCGCGCTGGGTCGCAGCGCCACAAATAGTAAACTGTCTCAAAAAGTGTTTGCTAAAATACAGTACTACAGATAATTAGGCCGGTCCCAGTGGCCGCACGGCCTAAGGCGTATGTCTGCGGCCGCTCGCCTGCTGAGATTGTGGGTTCGAGTCCCACCGGCGACATGGATGCCTGTCTGTTGTGAGTGTTGTGTGTTGTAAGATAGAGGTCTCTGCGACGAGCTGATCACTCGTCCAGAGGAGTCCTACCGAATGTAGTGCGTCGTTGTGTGTGATCTAGAAAACCTCGTGAATGAGGAGGCCTTGGCCCACTGGGGGCTGTTGCGCCGAAAACAAACAAACAAACAGATAATTAGTTTCTTTACATCAATTCAAATACATACGTATGTTACGCATGATATTTTTCACAACTGAGCTACAAAAAGTTAAAAGGATAATCTTTCCATTCAAGCTTAACATACACTAAACAAAACACCGCTCTAGTATTAAAAATGTAATTGCAGAATGAGAACAATAAAAGAGAAAACAACCGCAGCTCAGTAATAACAGAAAGAATTAAAATAAAATAAATTCTAAAAAATGTTCAAAATATTAGTTTAAGTTCGTGGAGGAAATTATTACAATACAAAATGTTTGGTATCTTTCATAATTTGCCTTGGTGGCTTACGCCACAGGTTCAATAACAAGTAGTCTAACAGATGAATGTAGCAGCAATTTTCCAAAAACTGGCAGGTCTTTGTTTATGTAACTATGGATCACAACATAAATTCTGAAATAACAGATTAATAATACAATAAGCAATCTACTTAAAAAACAAAGATAAAATGTACGTAACATTACCTTCATAAATCAAATTGCTTTTACTACGAAGAACACTAGAGGTATGAAAACTGACATAAAACTGTCGTAACCAGGTTCAATTTCTTTTTACTTTGCAGAAATAATAATAATAATAAGACACGTGCAATTCCTAATCACTAGATATAACGTGAAACTTGTGAGGGGCCACTTCAGAAAGATTGATTACAGCTATTTTCGCTTTGATCTTGTTCCACAAGTTGCCCGCTTGGAATGCAATAGCAGGCGGTGTCGAACCAACAACTGAAATACTTTTCCTTCCACACTGGATTGAATCCAGGACCCGGCACGAAGGAAAGAAAAATAATTACATATAAATAACATATTTAATTCAGTCACTTGTCAATTTCAAAAGGCAGTGTCTTCATCAGCGAAATATGAAGAATATACAATTAGGAAACAAACTATATCGTTGTAGACATGGGCCAACTACTTGCACTGTGTTATGTTATTAAAATATTTATTTACATATAATACTTTAAAACATAAGACTTATTTTAAAATTTTTGCTAAAACTCCTACATGTTTCGGTCATAACTTGACCATCCTCACGGAGTATAAAAATTCCTGTAATGAAGTTGCTACTACTTTTCTTCCGGTGGTGTGGCGGCATGCCTGCAGGCATGCCGCCACACCACCGGAAGAAAAGTAGTAGCAACTTCATTACAGGAATTTTTATACTCCGTGAGGATGGTCAAGTTATGACCGAAACATGTAGGAGTTTTAGCAAAAATTTTAAAATAAGTCTTATGTTTTAAAGTATTATATGTAAATAAATATTTTAATAACATAACACAGTGCAAGTAGTTGGCCCATGTCTACAACGATATAGTTTGTTTCCTAATTGTATATTCTTCATATTTCGCTGATGAAGACACTGCCTTTTGAAATTGACAAGTGACTGAATTAAATATGTTATTTATATGTAATTATTTTTCTTTCCTTCGTGCCGGGTCCTGGATTCAATCCAGTGTGGAAGGAAAAGTATTTCAGTTGTTGGTTCGACACCGCCTGCTATTGCATTCCAAGCGGGCAACTTGTGGAACAAGATCAAAGCGAAAATAGCTGTAATCAATCTTTCTGAAGTGGCCCCTCACAAGTTTCACGTTATATCTAGTGATTAGGAATTGCACGTGTCTTATTATTATTATTATTTCTGCAAAGTAAAAAGAAATTGAACCTGGTTACGACAGTTTTATGTCAGTTTTCATACCTCTAGTGTTCTTCGTAGTAAAAGCAATTTGATTTATGAAGGTAATGTTACGTACATTTTATCTTTGTTTTTTAAGTAGATTGCTTATTGTATTATTAATCTGTTATTTCAGAATTTATGTTGTGATCCATAGTTACATAAACAAAGACCTGCCAGTTTTTGGAAAATTGCTGCTACATTCATCTGTTAGACTACTTGTTATTGAACCTGTGGCGTAAGCCACCAAGGCAAATTATGAAAGATACCAAACATTTTGTATTGTAATAATTTCCTCCACGAACTTAAACTAATATTTTGAACATTTTTTAGAATTTATTTTATTTTAATTCTTTCTGTTATTACTGAGCTGCGGTTGTTTTCTCTTTTATTGTTCTCATTCTGCAATTACATTTTTAATACTAGAGCGGTGTTTTGTTTAGTGTATGTTAAGCTTGAATGGAAAGATTATCCTTTTAACTTTTTGTAGCTCAGTTGTGAAAAATATCATGCGTAACATACGTATGTATTTGAATTGATGTAAAGAAACTAATTATCTGTTTGTTTGTTTGTTTTCGGCGCAACAGCCCCCAGTGGGCCAAGGCCTCCTCATTCACGAGGTTTTCTAGATCACACACAACGACGCACTACATTCGGTAGGACTCCTCTGGACGAGTGATCAGCTCGTCGCAGAGACCTCTATCTTACAACACACAACACTCACAACAGACAGGCATCCATGTCGCCGGTGGGACTCGAACCCACAATCTCAGCAGGCGAGCGGCCGCAGACATACGCCTTAGGCCGTGCGGCCACTGGGACCGGCCTAATTATCTGTAGTACTGTATTTTAGCAAACACTTTTTGAGACAGTTTACTATTTGTGGCGCTGCGACCCAGCGCGGACCATAGTCTCCTCCTTCTTGAGTTTTCTAGATTACACACAACATACCACAGTCGATAAGACTCCTCTGTGCGAGTGATCAGCTCGTTGCAGAGACCTCTGACAAAACCTAACACTCACAGCAGACAAACATTCATGCCCCCGGCGGGATTCGAGCCCACGATTTAAGCAGGCAAGCTGACACAAACCCACGCCTCATACCGCGCGGCCTATGGATCGGCTTAAAAAAGAAACCTGTCTGTATATTTCTTGAGGAAGTGGGAGTAGAGGTAGTTTTAGATCGTAAGGTCTGTGAGAGACGAAAAATAGACTAAGTACTACTGTTCTAACGTCGGAAAGCTGAACTGGAGTTTCGTCGTGAGTGACTGGTGTCACAGTAAATAGAATTGTTTGTTGTATTACATAGTCACAATAGCGAGCATTTTGTGAAATAAAACCTGAGGAATTCAGAGCTTCGGCTATGATTCTTGCTGCCTTCTGGTATGTGAAAACCCTGTAGCCTGGTAGAAGTACCGACGTTTCAGTGGTCCCGAACAGCAGTGTGAGAAATGACCCCTGTAGTTAACACAGCATCGTTTACAATATATAAACAGATGCAACAATAGCAATTTATTAGTAAATTCGATCAGCTCAACGTGTTTCGGGCGGTAATTTCGTCCATCTTCAGGAGCACTAGACTGTGTTTACAGCTTGTAGTATAATGCACCGAAGAAGTTGCCTGCTGGTGACAGCCTTGTCACCAGCAGGCAACTTCTTCAATGTTTTGTACCACAAACTGTAAACAGTCTAGTGCTCCTGAAGATGGACGAAATTACCGCCCGAAACACGTTGAGCTGATTGAATTTACTAATAAATTGCTATTGTTGCATTTAATTGGTTGTTTATACTATTGTGTCAGAGATGCACGGTCACACAAACATCAAAATCGTTTAAGAATTTATGAACTTACTAATAAATCTTCGTTTTCGTGAAACTAATTTAGCTTCAGGGTTAGGCATTATTTTTCCAGTTATGTTTACCAATGGGTCTCAAACCCGCCCCCCTCCAGGTCGTATTATACGGTCCGCGGCTACATTTGCATATTATGTATATAATATAAAAATTACACACTAATTAGGCGGTTAAGCGTAACACTTACTGTTAACTTTCCACGTGCGGTCCGCGAACCAGCTCACAACAAAAGGTGTGCCCCTTTGCCATACAAATGTTCGATGTGCATGTATTAACCCTTTAAAACTCTGATCGCTATACCTACGATCTGCTTCAACATTTAAAAGTGTACGTAAACCCAACACTGAGAAGTCTTCGGAATTTTGCCCCGAATTGTGGGCCTTTCTGTGGCGCCAAATGTTTCTTCGGGCTCTCTGGCTCTGCCATACGTCTTGCACTTATTTCGAAGTATCAACACAGTGCATTCCCTTTAAATATCTCGTAAACGGGAAAGTACTGGCGTAAATATACATAGGCCTTCATGTAGAGTGTCTGTTATTTATGTCCTATTTTAATTATATTATTTTGGCACAGAGAATGTAACCAAATTTCGCAATATAAAATACCAAAGAAATGCATGTAGTGCGGCCAGACGTCCAGAGAGAGGACGGGAAATCGTGACGGAACGGATAATTGCTTTTCGATTTTTTTTTCTCCGAAAGTGCCTGTGTGGTATGTATTTGCATTTTGCCGACAGAGCATAGAAAACCTGCGATTGTATTTCACCAAACTGTGTAGCGTGATCGTTCTTTATAGTGGAGACGTATTGTTTTCGGTGCACTAAGGACTGGCTGTCTAAGTTTTATTCATATAGTGGATAAGACTTGCAGGTCTGATGGTGACTACGTGTGATATAAAACTCTGTCGGTCTATCAACTGTTCCAAATTGCCATGCTTATATCTCCGGAAGGTATTAGAGCATTATTTAGATTAATTTCAGTTGATTTGTCATGTGTTTTTCTTGTCGCGAAGTTATCAGGCTTTTTCATCATGTCCAGTGCATGCAGTGCCTCATGGCGTGTCATGAAACAGAATTATCATACTGCTGTCACGAGGACGTGAAGCTACAGATACGTGGGCTGCGTTCTACCACGTAGAGAAGCGTGTACAGAGCAGTGCCGTGTTTTGACAATTCAGACGCTCTGTAGCACACACAAACCGGTGGCAACAGCTGCAAAAGCAAACAAGCTCTTGTGTCGGCAGTGTTCGTTGAAATTACGTAGCCCTGCCTCACAAACAAAGGCGAGGATATTTACAGTGAAGCGGTGTGTTCAAAATATTGCGGTGTTTTTATGTTCATAATATTTCTCTCAGCTTCACTTGCGGGGTATTCTTGTGACGTGGTTACACATCTCACTTTATCTCTTAAGAATTAGTGTCCTGGTAAATGGTAAATAGTAGTGTATAAATTGATACGCCTGACTTAACCGAGGTTGGCAGTTTATTCGTATTTGTGTATTTGTGTTCTAACCGAGATAATGGTTGGTTTGGGATAAAAATGCCGGAATGTGCCCCCCCCCCCAGCCCAGAAGCAGGGAGAACAATGACCGGTGTGGCATTTCCATAATCAAGAACTTCTTTGCCTTCACTCAGTGTCAAATATTTGACCTCTTACGTCAATGCAACCCAGGCGAGAAGTACAGTTGGCAAATGTAGAAAGCGTGGGGGAGACGACAAGTGCATGATTTTGGTTTGAAAATCTGAAGAGAAGAAGACACATTTGAAGCGTTGGCATAAATTGGAGTATAGCAATCAAACGGATTTTAAGGAAATGTGCTGTGAGAAAGTAAACTGTGTTGAAGTGGCCAAGAATTTAGCTGTGAACGTGTCAATGGACCTTATATCTAGAGTTAATAACAGACAGTAGAGAAACAGGACTTAGGGCCTTCTGTAACTAACAGAATGAAAGCGAACAGGTCCACAGCTAGTAGAGCAATTTACCCCATTTTATGACGCCTCATTAAGCTTCCCTGTCCTGAGTCACATGCATCCAGTTCACACCTTCCCATCATATTTATTTCAGATCCGTTTTATTAATTTCGTCAAGTCTAGGCTTTGGTCTTCCAAGCCCTCCTTTCCTTCAGACTTTCCCACCAAAATCCTGTATGCCTTTCTCTTCGCTCCCTTGCGTGACATATGCACTACCAATCTTATCCTTAATTTTGTCACCCTAACGAGGACAAAGCATCTAATTACTCACACAGAGCGATTTTCGTGTACTCAGTTTTGATGTAGATGCAATTACAGAAGTAATGGTGATTGTGGTCCACTTTCGTAAAGAGTAGAATACAGATACAGCATACAGAGGCCACTTACCTAAGTTCCTTCTATCGACTGCTCCACGTCCCTCGCGAGTTGCTACGTTTCGCTCTTCAGTGTGTATTGTTGTTGTCGACGCCATACGTCCCGACATTTTGCCAGTACAGATGTTGGCCATCATAATGACATTACAACCCTCGGCCAGCACAACCACATTTCGGTTTTTTGATACGGGCCAGAAGAAGCAGTGAGGGGAAGTTCTCGGCCATCTTCATGCTTAACATCGACGGGAATACGGAACTCCTTTTCTCGGCCTCAGTATAGTTGTACGTAAAGTGTTTACGTGTGTAATTTTCCTGATGTTAGTACATTTGCAGGGTTATCCCACAGCTTTCCAGGTGCTATATCATGTAGCGAAATATTTTGTGTTTGTTCTCACTCCATTCAAAGCACCAAATATTTCCAGGACTGGTATCAAATACACACTCATCAGTGCTGATTAGCTGGTTGTTCCTAATATACTGAACGACGCATTTCTGTTAACTTCAGAACAACTTGACGCACCTCGGTTGCAGCATCACGAACAACATTCCTCCGCTCTTCTCTGAGTCTCTCAAACCTTCCATAAAAATCCGTTCTGAGGTGTGCCATCTGAGGTGTGCCATCTGAGGTGTGCCATCTGAGGTGTGCCATCTGAGGTGTGCCATCCCCGTTGTGCGTTTAAACTATATTGTGAGGAGAATTTAGTCAAAAAACACAACTATAAAATATGGCTAAATGATGGTGTTTATTAGCAAGGAAAAACTACATGTTTCGGCCTATGGCGGCCATCTTCAGGTTCTGACAACTTTCTGCTAAAAGAGTTTTATATAATATGCTTATTATTATATAAAACTCTTTTAGCAGAAAGTTGTCAGAACGTGAAGATGGCCGCTATAGTCCGAAACATGTAGTTTTTCCTTGCTAATAAACACCATCATTTAGCCATATTTTATAGTTGTGTTTTTTGACTGAATTCACCTCACCATATAAAATTCCGTGTTGCTAGTACAGTTATCCCCGTATTGAATTTTTGTTCTTCGGTGATTTTCACTAGTTTTTAGGCGCATTCGCAACACAGCTGCGAAAGGCGAATGTTAGCCTTGCCAATTCACTCTCGTCTGTTCGTCCGTCGACGTGGAACAAGTCCGCCCCTCAGCGAATGGATTTTTGTGAGATTTTATATGTGGGGGTTTTTGAGAAAATGTGTCTACGCATTCTGCTTCTTGTTGAATCGGACAAAAGAACCGGACATTTTACTTGAAGACACTTCAATATGAGGTCATTGTTGGCTTTAATAATTGAAGCAGGTTGTGCTGTGGGTCAGATAAGAGCTTCGTGTCAAGAAACAGTTGTGCGTCGAGCAGGACCATCGTTTTTAAACATCGCCGTAGCTACGTTTAAGAAATACACCTCCTAAATTTCCTCGTTTAAGACGTCTCCATTATGATCGACTTTAACCCTGTTGCTAAGACATGTTACTGTAGTGTTTGTTAAAACGGTAGGTGTTTCTTTTCAAAATATTCGCTAATTTAACATCTCAGGGAACAAGAGAGCGGACACACTGGAAGTGTACCGTTGTGCAGACACTTCCTATATTCTTAGTTTTTCCTTCCACAAGAATAAGATCACAGATCTCTGTTCTTATTCGTTGGAAAGGATATCAGCAATCACGTTAAACGTTTCGCAGTATTATCAGAGCTCAAGAGCTAATGAAAACTAACTAGCAGCTATGGAAGTAATATGAATATTTTGGGACTTTAGTGTTCTTAGGGTTGTGAATATGAAGATTAACGTCGTCTGGAATGTGACACCGTGTAGTCTGCGAGATAGATATCAAAGATTCAGAGAAATTCGTGTAGTTTGAAGACAGAGTCAGCAGGTTCCTCCCATAATTAGAAATCTTAATGTCATTTCTAGTTTCCTCCACCCGTGCTACGAGTTCTACAAGTTCGCCGAAGAGTGCACGTGTGGAAAATTTCGGCTTCTGCCATCTCCTAGGATAAGTACTCCAATGCTGCAATAGTTGAATTTTTCATAGCTGTGTTGTTGAATATGCGTGTCTTCTAGAATTTGCGCCGTGATGATTGGTAGGACGTTACCGACGATGCGGAGAATAATTTGACAAGACTTGGCTCTCCTACCCTATGTTATTATAAGCAGGCCTATCCCTTTCTTAGTGAGAAGCCCCTGGCGCACTGCAAATCGTTGCTAACGTAGTTTCAAAGTCTGTCCTTATATTGATAAATCATGGCTTCAAGTCAGGGGCAGTGAGATGAACTCCCGCAACGTTGTGCGAGTAAATATCACATAATACCTCTTGCAATGAGCAATGCCCAACATAACCGTAGTACACGGAACAACCAGTGTCACAGATGTTTAGACAATCAATCAATTTGTTGGGCAACGCAGCTGCTCTCAAAATTCCCTATTCTATGTGTGAATTGAGATCGTTGTTGTGTGCGCTGCATTAATCTTTGCCAGAAAAGATTAAGGTTGTAGCAATCCTTTGCGAACGTGTCCTTAACGTATGGTAAGTTCTGTAGAAAGAAGGGAGCACAACAAAAGCACGTAGCGTTTATTTTTGAAGAATCAGTTACAAGAGCAAGATTTGTTCTGCAGCTCTTTGGCATGATTTATGTATAATTGCGGCGATATTCAGCAGTAGCCAAGAACAGCGCGACTTATTGTGTCAGAGACGCATTGTGTTCCAAAGACTTGTTTGCTATCTTAATTGTGGATAGGACAAATGTGGCGGGCTAATAATACATAAGGGAGGCAAGGTTTGTTTGCTACCTATTGTGTATTCAGGATAGTTAGCCCCAGATCCGATGGTACGGAAATATGAGATATTGAAATCTTTAAGTATTTTTGATTGGGAAGAGGACTTACAAATATGCGTTCAGAATACACATTAAAAATTCAGAACGGAATCATATATATATATATATATATATTGGGGGGCCCGTCAAAGCTGCATTCGGTCAGCGTGTTGAATTGTTGCAAATTTGAAGGGGGTCATCCCGTTGTGTATCGTCAATTATTTATTGTATTGGTGCCGTCAATACACAAAAAATACAAAGACCAGATGCATTAGTACAACTGGGTTATATCTGGCGACATGTTTCGACCGTTAACCGGCCATCCTCGGGCCAACAAATAATCGTATTATTAAGGTACATTCAAACAGTTTATCCAATGGGATCCCATTGGATAAACTGTTTGAATGTACCTTAATAATATGAATACTTGTTGGCCTTAGGATTGCCGGTTAACGGCCGAAACATGTCGCCAGATATAACCCAGTTGTACTAATGTATCTGGTCTTTGTATTTTTTGTGTATTGACGGCACCAATATAATAAATATGTTTTGAATTGTGATTTATCTGTGAGCGTATCGGATATTATTTATTTAATACTGAAGAATCGTGCGCTGAATTGAACGTCGGGGTTCTTAGATGACTGTTTATTCAATAATATCGCGATTTTTGTGTACCTGGAATCAAGAAACGCGTCACTATTGGTGTACGTAATTAGTGAATGCGTTTCCTGTCTACGATCGTGTGGAATAATGTGTTTAAATTTTTATGACCATAAATATATATTTCTTTTTCCAAAGATGTTGAACGTTACAGCTAATACACTGATGATAAAACTGATTCCTAGAATCATTACTGAGTAGCTATTAAATAAATTCCTTCCCTGTTCTGGAAGTTTTGTTATAGCGGTGGCAATTAAGTCCATAACCAGATTAACACGTTGCACGAGTATAATTTTCGTTTTGTTTCTTACTGCCAGATGATGGTTCTTTTATAGATCAACCGGAACATATAGCTTAATAAGCATCAGTTTAATGTACGAAAATGTTGTGATTGACCATACTCCGCTTACTTTTATATCTGTGACACAACGTGACGCCACAGTTAAAAAAAACTTTAAGTCGCCAGTGGTCTGTACTGTGGTAGACTAAACTAACCCACGTCCTAACGGCCCATTCATTGAAGATAAATTTGTATGTTCTCCCACGTAGGCGGAGCCACCCTGTCCCCACTTTCTCTCAAGAAAAAGTTTTTCCTGTAATTTTATATTCTGTTGATCGTGCATCCCTGTATAATCTGTTTCAAATGAAGCCAACTAGACCACACTACTTCTTAGTATATTTATTTCAACTGGCTGTCTGGTCTGCTGCAGACCAGACAACCACCCACACAGAGTGAAAAATACCAGTGTCGCATAGATACAGTAAGTTCTCGTGATGATGGACACATATTTGCCCGAAACGTGTAGAGAAGTTGAAATAAGTATACTAAGAAATCGTGTGCACCTAGATGGCTTCATTTGAAACAGCTTTTCCTGTACGTTTCCAGGTTTATGTGTACTGTTGTTTATGTACACTGTTGTTTATGTGTAGTTGTTTATTTTCCCCAGAACATAAATTTGTGTGTGTTTCTCAGGTATTAAACACACTTAAGTATGATTTAAACTCATACTGTAGAACCTAACTTCGTATCCTTGTTGTCCTATGTTATACATTTTGTACAACTACATGTTTTAATACAATAAATGACGTCCCATTTTTGGTTTTGTAATTCGGTGGTTGTATCGAACTGATACCGACCAAACTGGCGTCGAACCAGCAGATTGCAAAGTAGGTAAACAATCTGGCATATCACTTAAAACCGTTAAGTAGTTCCAGAGATGAGAAATATCAGGACGGACGGACGGACTGGCGGGCAGTTTACATCTTCCCCAATACATATTCTTTGCACGTCAGAATGTTTACATAAAGCTAGAAACTTCAGCAGTCTTTAGCAATAACAAATGTGTCCCACTAACCGACTCTGGCAATCTCGTGAGGCCTTGCTTCACTTAAAATCATGCAGCTTGCTAACAGGAACTATATATCTAAGTGATGAAGTGAAATGATTCCCAGTGGTTAAAGTGTAGGCAAGGTACGTGCATGAAAGTGCAGTATGTGTACTGTTCAGTTACGGCAGTGTTTCTAAAACTGGGTTCCGCGAAACGCTGATGAAAGCTTGGGCATTTTTATTTTGTCGTAATTACTTTTAGCCAGTTACTTCTACAATAACGTTGAACCACGAATGTGAGGTACTTACTTACTCCATGGTGCAGAGTCCTTCTTGAGAAGCTAACTGGTTTGCAGCTAGTCAACAAATTCCCCGCATTTCACGGAACCCGAAGGTTCAT
>Ga0123357_10002716_pt1 | contig 19940 bp, 12 predicted proteins | sample TergutEmb28metaG_FD_89873 | JGI IMG/M metagenome (GOLD analysis project Ga0123357, IMG submission 89873) | Embiratermes neotenicus P4 segment gut microbial communities from Petit-Saut dam, French Guiana - Emb289 P4 | ecosystem: Host-associated > Arthropoda: Insects > Digestive system > Gut ...
GCTGAAGAGGTGCAGTACGTGGAACCGCAAGAAGACCACACTTTTCTCTGGCCATTATCTCCGTAACCGTTCAACTTTGGATATAGGTGTTTTGGGTTATATCGGTATACTTTAACATAAGGAGCACTCTCCTGAAGTCTGGCACATTCCTCCTGGGACACCCTGTATTACACCAATTGGTAATTTCTGCTACGTAGAACCCTTCTATCTGCAATATTCCTCTTCCTGTCTCATTTCTTTGAATGTATAAATGATCTATATCTGCTCTTGGGTGTTGCAGTCTGTAGATGGTTAGCATTGTCCTTGTTTTCTGCCCAGTTTTATGTCTTCTCAATCCCATTCAATAATTCAAAAACTATCTCAGATTGGTATTGCTAGTGACCTGACCACTCACATTTTATTTTTTGCAGTTATATCTGTGTTCAATAATGCCTTCAATCTTTTCTTCTCATATTTATGTTTCGTATTATACTTTTCACTTACCCCCAGATACTTAAATGCTTTCCTGTGATTGATTCCTTGATTTCTTTCCTCTGAATCTCGTCATTTTTAAGGATACTCCTACTACTACTGCTGCTGCTACTTATATGGAAAATGTGGAATTACACCACTGCCATATAAGACACCTCTTAAGCATTTTGCAATTGACCTAGACATTATGTGTACATCGGGCTTTACCTCTTTTTCAGCAATCCATTGCCTTAACAACATGGTCTCATACCAACAGATAGCATCATGCTCTATACTCCATCCATCCTAACACTACAACATTGGACTGTGGCTCTTTCCCATTAGATAGTATCACACTCCACATCAGCATTTGTATTCCCACTGTGAGGCCTATTTATTGGGCCACATCATCCTGCAGTCACATTCATCAGTCAGCTTGATACAATTGACAGGCTGTTGGAGAAGATCCTCCTCACTAAGAGTATAAGTGGAGTGAGAGTGTGGACTACTGTGTGACCAGCAGTCTCATTTCGAACCTGGAAGTCTGTCTTGAAAGGGCCAAAAGAAACACTTTGGTAAGTTGTGGGTAATAGCTGCAGTCATCCTGGATGTTCCCAAAGCCTTTGATACCTTGTGGGTCAAAGGTCTCCATAGTCCTTCCAATCAGATGCATCAATCATTTGATGCATGAGGGTTGAAGAGGTTCAGAGAAGACTTGTCCCCTGACCCTTTATGCAGATGACAAAGCTCTTGTAGCCACTTCCTACAAGCTGTTGCTGCTTACCAGTTATCTGGAGACCTATGTTAAGACCTCAGCACTTGGTACAGGACTAAGAGAATAACTACCAACATCTGGAAAAGTACCTCTGCACTTTGTTAAGGCCATAACATATATATATATCCAATGAACCATGCGCTGGTCAAGCTCTTTAGACTTAATACACTTGGGTTCATACAGTATATCTTCGGATGTCCCTTATGCAGCCGACACACTTGGCTCACAAACTGGTTGGGAAAGAAGGCAGCCTGCTCCTGAGCAGGGTGTCACACACCACTGCTTCCTGCTATACAGCTAGTAACACCAACTCAACTGAATCTGTTGCTAAGGTTCAAGCAGAAATTGATCTGTCCCTTCTAACATCACATTTTCTTGACTGGTTGAACTTTACATTTGGTTGCGTAGGTTGTCAGTCTTGAAAACAATGGTCATTAACTTCATTTTTAATACAGTGGGGCCTTTTTCTTTTAAACAAAATTACGCAAAATGCAAAAGGTGAGATTTTTTGGTACAGAAGATTAGAAATTTCATCACTTTGTTTTGCCACACTTGAAGCAGCAAAACTTCTGCTCACAAGTCAGTTCATAGAAATGAATTGGAATGTATAATACTACAGCATAACTGCCAAACTAGCCCTGTTAAATTTGCATATGGAAACACAAAAAGGTGATATCAAGAAAAGGCACAAAAATGTGCAACACACTCTTCCGCTTCTTACTGCTCGTGACTCATCTCAAAACGTAGTGGCAGAGAGAAAAATGTGCTGAGAATTGATCCTCTTATTCACGATAAATCTTAGTCCATTAACAATCACTACCTGCATATATGGTAACACATTACGAGGGCTGGATAATCAGAATGATACATATTTTGTCTAGCAACAGCGGCAAAACTACTTTGCCCCTGTCCTATTTGGAAGACTGCCTCATGAGGGAAACTAAGAATATGTGGATTATCAGGCAGTGCCATGCTAATTTACATCACATTTACTTAATATGTGTTTAATTACATTGCTAATATTTACAGGGAAGGTGAGGTTAAGATTCACTGAAGTTTTCAAAGTGACAAATAGGATATTCCACCAATAATCAGCATACTTATATTCCACTTTCCAACATTTATACATGATACCGTACTGGATCACAAGATTTAAAACAAGATTTACAAACAATGCAACTTAAATCACTGGATTCCTTCTTCATCACAAGACATACCCTACACAAGAAATGCTTGCAAGGGAGTTTAAATAGTACATTGTCACTGCAGCATACAGCACACTGCTGTAGGCACAAATGGCAGCTGAATCTTGTGAATTTAGGAAGACCAACTAAAGTAGACTCAACAGCACTACTCAGACTCCGGTCAAGCTCCTCTTCATGTGACTGACCACATTTTATCGCCCTTGCTTCAGCTCCATATCTGGGCCTTTTAGACCTTGACTGACACACATCATCCAAAGCAGCCACATAAGTCACTTCCTTGTCTTCTGCCGGAAACCCTACAGAGGTACTAGGTTTAATGTATGCTGAAGGCTCAGTACTGAACCTTATGTCAATAATGCTACTTTTCTTTTTCCGGCCTGTAGTCCTTGGTACAGATGCCAATTCCTGTTTGTCCGAATGCTCAATAAGAAATTTATCAATGCAGGCTTTAAGAGCATTGGCTGGGATGGGCTGGCTATTTTCAGTAAACAGCTTTCCTGTGAATGGGTCACTAGGTAATCGTCCCCACATTGCTTCATGCTGTCCATGTTTATCAAGTGTACTTTGATCCACAACTTTCCCACAAGGTAAAATGAAAGGAACAGCCATTATCGTGAACGTTATTGAATCAAGAAACTCCTCAGGGATTTCAAACTCTACATCAGAATCATGATCATTTTGTAACTGACTCTCTGGCTCACAATACACAGTGTCCTTCTTTGCCAGTGTGTGTGCCCAAAGCTCAAAAATGTTACGCTTAACAGCCTCATCACAAGACGTACTTGGTCGTCCCCAGACTTCGACTCTGGCTAATGCAGGAACTGAAGACTTGGTTTTAATAATTTTAATCTGTAAACTTCCTGCATTGTTAAGAGAGAAGCATGTGCTTCCTGGTATGGCTTTCCAGGCAAATGAATTCAAATGTTTAGTAGACTTAAGGCACTCCTGATAACTAATTCTTCGGTAAAATATTATACCTATTTCGTCTCCCTGAAGATAGCCAAATGCAGCCTTCTGATACTCGTCTGGTTTCGTTCTCGATGCACAGTTGGCGTAAATTTCAAACCCAGTAGATTTCTGATAACCAACTTGAGCCCACAGAATTACATGACTTACGTTCACAGGGCAACAAAAGTTAATTGTTATTGTGACTGGGGGTTTAATAGCATGATAAGCCAGAAAGCCTTTCCGAGCTTCATCAGCATCACTGGAAACCAAATTTGTCACCTCGTAACCATCGGTACTCACAGTACTGCACTGAACCCTTGGATTTAAGGCTGGGCAACAAAAGTTGATCATATTTACATCACAATACATGTAACAATGGCAAAAATGCAATACCTGCACCACCTGCAGTATTTTCTAACATTCTGCGGTACGAGTAACTACCAACGACAACCGTTAGCGTCAGACGAATTCATCTCTGTTCACTAACACTGTCGCTGAAAACTGCGAACGAAACATGGATCAGTGTTACTGTGCTGCACAGATGTGCTGTGTGCATGTTACAATATACACAGTGATCATGGGTACGATGTGGACGCCTCGCTACGTAGTTAGATTGCTTTTCTGTGGGTCCAAGGTTTCGGCGAAATACTGATTGTAAATAACTTCAAAGTAGATTTTAACTGAACGAGAGTGTTTTCTTGAATGGGGTTGTTATTGATGTTTGTATACGTAACACAACTGCTTCATCAGAGAAATTACTTCTGTGTCCTCTGTAATCACTGCTGCCGGTCTCATTGCGGAAGAAGTTTGGTGCAAACGATTGTTTATTATCTGTAAGATTCTTCAGCGTACAAGATTTGAGGATAAGCCTCTGTCCTTCACGCTTTGAAAAAATTTTGGCTTCTGTCATTTCAAAGTTACGGTTAGTACCACAGATTATCTGTTAGTACACACCCGTGGAATCGCAACAAGGTTTGCAGTAACATACAACGTTATATATGATCTGTGCATACAACAGTCCCGGGTACTATAATCGTTTACTGAAGCGCCTTGAAACCACAGATCATTGTAATATTGTATACTTTTGTATGTTTGTAACAATTGAATGCAGGAGAAGCGCGTAGATAAACGTTTTAAAAATATTTTTGCCCTGAATTTTGTCACACTAATGCCTCTAATTCTTCAACCAGAACATAGGTCATAAAAATTTCGAAGCGAGTGAACTGATGACACACGTGTTTCAGACTTGACAAACTCCCAAAAACGTGATTTTTGTACGTACGCAAGAGTTCCAACCTGCCACGTTGGCTGTTTTACATTGTATTGCAACTTGCCTGGGGTAAACCGCATTTTAAGTGAGGAGAATTGTATTTAGATTTCGTCAAAATTTTGATGGGTGGTTGGGAAAAAATGATACAGGCTTCACAACCATGTCATCCTTGCGCAGTTACGTAGCTGACTTCTGTACCACACCCGTGCTTAGAATGGAAGGTAGTTATTGCTCGCCGTATAGATAGGTACATGGGGAGCCGACTTTTTGCCAGCGCGAGATAAAGAAATTGTAATAAGTATTCTTGCTTCTCATCTAAGTATTATATCATTTTGCATACAGTGCACTGGGAGAAAGTTTTTATCTGCTTAACCAATTGAATGGAAAAACATAGTTTCCAAAGCACAGCTTTATTAGGATTTAAGGTTACTGAAATTCCTACCGTGCACTCTGATTGCAACTTTTTATTACAAGCATGATTCCAAATTATGCCGATAGAGGAGTACCGCAGTCGCATGTTTGGTGGCAGTAGTAACTAGATGATCTGTGGAGCAGAGTTGGTGTGCCTGGCTTGCTGGCGTGAGTTTTGGTAAGTATGCTAGTTTTTATTTCAGTTTGTACGATATAAACGGAAAGCTAGTCTTTATGTAATTCGTAATGCATGTCTAAATTTTTGTCACAGAATATAGGTTATGTATCATTTTTGAAACTAGGACGCTAAATTGCTTTGAGGTTAATGATCAGAAAATATGTCAAATGCACTGTTCATACTCTGGCATCGTCTGATTATGGTTAGTACCATACAGGCAGCCTATCTTTTATCGGTATTTGCATTGTATAAGTACCCATGAATTTTGTAGATATATGATTTCATATTTAATATTGTGCAGGGGGTAAAATCGAGAAGAATGAGATGGGCGGGGCATGTGGCGCGTATGGGAGATGGGAGAGGTGTGCACAGGGTTCTAGTGGGGAAACCTGAGGGAAAGAGACCATTGGGGAGATCCAGACGTAGATGGGAGTATAATATTAAGATGGATCTTTGGGAAGTGGGAGGGGTTGGAGACTGGATGGAGTTGGCTCAGGATAGGGACAAATGGTGGGCACTTGTGAATACGGTGATGAACGTTCGGGTTCCATAAAGTGCGGGGAATTTCTTGACTAGCTGCAGAACCAGTTAGCTTCTCAAGAAGGACTCTGCTCCATGGAGTAAGTAAGTAATATGATTTCATATTTATAATTTAAATCTTTCACGGTGACTAAATTCAGTAAAATATTCTTGGGCAATCAGTAGCGTCATGTGGTTGAATGGCGTGTAAACCAACATTTTCGAGGACAATTTCAGGGCTTGTCATCAGGGAACTGACTACCTCTGAGGTCCATCCATGTCACGATATACCTGCCCATTATAGCTGGTGGCGACATAAGGGGGTTTGGTGGGTGGTGTCAAACTTCTGCTTTGCTCGGTCCAGCTGTTATGTTCATAAACAAGTTGGTTTTAGGTGACCAGGGCTGGCTTGGTATGAAGCCACCATATGTATTACAATTATTGCTGTTTAGATGTACATAATTTGTTTCCTTTACAAGGTGATCCACATATTCTGATGTTCAATCCAATATTGAGGTGCCACTGAAATCCAAGCAGTGACCCATGCTGGTGCTGTGTTCTGCTTCTGCTGACATTTTGGGTTGAAATAGACATATGTGTCTGGTGTTCTCTGCACTTTGCCTCAATAGCCCTTCCACTCTGTCCTATGTACCCTTCTCTACACACACATGTAGAAGGACTATCAAGGCAAGTTGTGAAGAACACCAGATATGCATATGTCTGCATCAGTCAGAGAAGTCAGCAGTGGCAGAACATAGCGTCACCACAGTTCATTATTTCAATTTCAAAGACACCAAAGTATTACACAGAACATTAGAATATGTGGACCAACTTGTAAAGGCAGCAGTTGAAATACACCTAAACATGAACAGTTTTAACAGAGTTGGTGGCTTTATGTTGAGCCAGACCTGGTCACCTATAAGCAACATGTTAATGAGTGTTAAAGCAGGACTGACCAGAGCAGGTACATGACTCCACCCACCAACACTGTTGTCTCTTTACCAACTGTAACAGGCAGGTATATCATGGCATGGACAGACTTAGGTAGTAGTAGTTTTTTTTTTTATTAATTAAACCGTCTTTATACAACACAATTGACAGTTGTTAATCTACAACTGGTACATCAGCAACATGTTTCGGCCTTGTTTGGCCATCATCAGGCTCATAAAGGTTAGTATCAATTAAGGTACATAATGTTGCCGTACCGATGGGATCCGATGGTTTACATTGTCTCTATGTCTTATATTAAAATTAATTACTAGTTAAAATTTGACACAGTAAAATTGTATTATTTAAAAGGTTGTGTAATTATGACATCCAAGCAAGAGGGGGGGGGTTCCCGGTAGGTTGTGGATACACTGGGCCCGGTTGTACGAGAGTACCTGAAGGCTAACGTTCGTAATGTTACTCAGAGGGCTTGGTGGAGTCATATGAGATTATGCATACTCAGAGGGCTTGGTGGGTTTGTATGAGATTATGCAGAGGACTTGGTGGGTTCGTATGAGATTAGTAGGTTTCCTTATGACAAGGATGGAGATGGTCCTCAAAACATTGGTTTACTCACCATTCAGCCACCTAATGTGGCAGCTACACCAAGATATTCCAGATTTCAGATTTAAAACTTCTGTATGACTTTTATTTGATACATGGGTAACCACAAAACATCTATGTTCCATAAATGTTTACTAAATAAAAAGTGTTTTGTCACCAATATAGTTTGGGAAACACTGGTCTAATGCGTTGTTCTTATTAACTCTGTAATCACCTGCCAGGCCCCAGGATGCAGGTCATATGTTCTCAAAAATCCTGATGCTGACCACATGACTATACAGCGTCAAACCAAAAACTCATTAACTGCTGTGAAGACCGGAAATCTGAATTGATTTTCTTGTGCCATTCAGGGTGTTGCTGTTTGTTGTAATCCGCTAACATGTCGTACATGTTAGGGCATCTACACAATGGCTGGCAAGTTGATCAAGCCATACTATCTGAAGAGGATCGTGTTGTGGTAAGGTCATTTTACAGGGATTGCATGTGTGACAAGAGTGTAGTATTTTTTGTATGATGTTAGAATATGTGGGATTAGCAAGAAAGACTAATAATCCTATTTCTTAAGATAAATTTCCTCCTGTTGTGCTTTTCCCATTCCTGTTTGTGAAAGAGAATGTTACATGCCCGAAACAAAATATATATGTTAGTGAAGTTCAGTCATGCCTGGGGTACCAACTACCATTTTTATACACAGCCAGCTTCTCTGAAAGATTGTATGTAAAGTATACTCAAATGCCATCTCCTTTCTATCATTATGTGATCAATCTGATTGTGAGTCTTCCCATCAAGAGAGGTCAATGTGTATTTATGTGTGTTTTGGTGTGGGAACATTGTACTCCAAACAACTAGATTTTTTGATGTGGCAAAGTTTACTATTCTAACACCATTATTATTACTGACGTGATGTAAACTGTCACTCCCAAGTGTCAGTTTGAAAATTACTACTCTCCCCATTTTTGCATTAAAATCTACCAGAATTTGCATATGGTACTTAGGGAAATGGTTGAAACCCCGCTCAAATTCCTCATAAAAACTGTCTTTTGAATTGTCACTTTACTCCTCACTTGGTATAGGCACATTCAAAACAATGTTATTACACTGGCGACCTCTCAGAATTATATATAAACTCTACTCTTGTAACTGTTGATAATCTTCTGTGGTGTACAAAACATTCTGTACCCAATTGATAATTTACATTTCCTTTCCATAGATAAAAATATAATACCCTGCCATTACTGTGCCCCACTTGTCCCACCTAACCACCTGTGTACCCACTAAATCTAATTTGTACCTCGCTAATTCCCTGGCTGCTGTCAAAAGTGACCCTGCGGGAATCCCAGATGCTGTGCTGACCCTGTGCTGTGCTGTTGATTGTTGCAAATAAATGGTCACTGTATTGCAGCAATGTACTAGTGCATGTTGTTCGTGTGTGGACTACATGTTGTAACCCACCCAGCTATTCAATCGGTAGGCATGTCTTTTTCTCAAGGAATCTAAGTGGTGGGACAGTGATATTATTAACACTTGTCGCTATTGATGTTGTTTATTTTAATTCCTTATGTTGACATATACAGATTGCTGTATATGGACACGCCTTTGAAAATGTATCCACTGCTAGCTTTAGTGCATGAGTAGGACTTGTCACTTCCGAGTTATAAACCAGACTCTCTTTTCGTTAGGTTTTCCCAAAACGCGCAAGTTTTAAGTTCATCCGTTCCTAAAATTTCTTACTGTACCCGATTGGTCAATGTTAAATTTTGCTGCTCCGTGCCAAGTCCAAAAGTCAGAATTTTTAATACGTTAACCCTATTGGCTTCCATTGTTGTCGCCCATGTGAACTCCTTCACACATCTCACTAATTTCTTTAGAGTCCAAGCATGCCTAACATTGTAAATCTTCCCTGCACGATTTAAAGTGTCCCAAAAGCTGTCACGGTTTTCAAAGTCAGTCTTTCCGTTTTCTCAACCTTTCTTACCTCATACATTTAACACTGACGACTGTTGAAATTGTTAGCTTGCTATATCCGCCATAAAATTCTCTTCCCCTGTAAGTTGTAATACTGATGCTCTACGGTTTCTCCTCCATCATAAACCAAACCACCAATTTAAACACTTCTGACCTATCCACCAACTGCACTTCTTTAACTCATAATAAAGGACTTACTTCCTATATCGGTTATAATGTTTGATGCCTAATCCATCCAGCACTAAAGATTTTATGTTAGGGGTATGGGGTAGACTCTGAGACTTTGTTGAAGGTGTGTCATCTTCATATAATGATCATGATGTTATTACTATGACGTTTCTAAATTCAAGTTTGAACATAGCTTCCTGTATACATGTGCCAATGGAAAATAAAAAAAATTGTGTGTGAATACTTAAATGGACTGCATCTTTCCATAGAACTAATCTGCCACGTGAATTACAGAAAGCATCATTTAAACACCTGGCTGGGGCCAGCAATGTTATTGCTATAGTAACAGGAAAGGAAAATTGTGGGATCAGAAATTCTATTCGTGACTATTTAGCAGAAATAACACGTACTTTATTAGTAGGAAGACCTCATGAATGTTGGTATTCGTTTATCAGGGTTGCTATATGGGATATCTTATTGAATGAACATACAGTTTGTGTCATAACTTCGGTGATGTTGCAGAGCCTGTCTTTGGCTCTAATCATCAACTTTACATTTATAAATAAATTTTCAGAATTATGGTGCTCATATTTTAGACATGTTTGAGACATCACACAGTTGTTGTGATTCGTTAGGTGTATGCATATAGGAATAATTGTTGGAGGTTTATCATTGTATTAACTTACCCCCCTATTTAATTTTTATGCATGTTTAAAGAAGTAAAGAAGGAATGCATTATTTGGAGACCACCTCTGTTCATCCTTCCATCTTTATGTAGCCTACTATCAGTGATTAAACCTTTTGATTTTCATGAAACTTGATATAATTCATTAGAAAAAGATAGTCATAGTTTGGGAATAAGTGATCTCTTGCCCTGATTTTCATAGTTCTCAACAATTTGAGTGAAATTCGGTATAGGAGATTTCTATATGATACCATTTAGCAAGTAAAATTTTGTGAATATTAGTACAGTGAAAGTCATACTGTACTTTGGGGTGTACATGACAGTTTACGGGTATTTTTTGTCTAATATGGGTAATATTTGGTACAGGAGAGGTCAACAAAACTATATTGAGTGATTCTGAGTTTTTGTGTAAGTCAGCACATTGAAAGCCATACTTTACTTGTGGTTGTATATGACTTCCTGTGTGTACTTCTGCACATTTATTGTCTTGTTGGTTGAAGTTTGGTATGTAAGGTCTGAATGTAATGTGTTGAGCATGTGCGATTATCATGAAAATTGGCGTAGACATACATGACATTATTTTTGCTACTATACCTTCACACGTTTTGATGTTAAGAAAATGCAGGTTGCCTTGGTAAAGTATATGTAATATGTCACGAAGTATGTTGTTTCCAGTCTTGTTTAGTAACATTACAGATGTATTGTGGCAGTTACAAATGATTTTCATCACAAATAATTAATCAATGCCTCGCTACTGTCCAGTGTTTAGAACATTGTAATGGAAATTGTAAAATAAGGAGAAAAGCTTGTAGTAAAATGGCCTGTTATTGTTAACAAAACACCCAGCTTGTACTTCAATATAGTGGACATCCTGAATACTGTGTATTTTGTGTGTGGCATGTTAAACCAAAGATTATACAGATTTGGGTAACATCATGCTGTGGTATATGTTCAATTAATGTTTTCTATAGTTATCAATTCAATGCAACACCATAAACGCTCTGACATTCGTTTATTTATCACAGGCTCTTCCCCAGTTACCTTTTATGTTGTTGTAGTATCACCTGATGATGGCTGCAGCTGTTAACTGAATTTGTATCAGCTGTCTCTTCCTCAATTTACCTTTTATGTTGTTCTGGTATCAGATCATGATGGCCGCAGTTGTCAGCCTAAACATATCATGTATGTGATAAATAAATGAATTTCAGAGCATTTATGGTATTGTGTTGAATGGATAACTATAGAAAACATCAAAGATTGTACATTTGGAATTTAAAAAAAAAAAAAAAAACATGATTTTCAATTTCTGTTTGTTGTATCAGGTAATTCGATTTGGTCATGATTGGGACCCATCATGTATGAAGATGGATGAAGTTTTGTACAGTATTGCAGAAAAGGTTAAGAATTTTGCTGTTTTGTATCTGGTGGATATAACAAAGGTCCCTGACTTCAATAAAATGTATGTATATTTATCTACTTGATTATGTAATTATAAATGTGTGGAATGTCTACACACATGGTAGTGCGTGCTCAGTCTGCTGTATGCATGTATGCTGGTGTGGATGCAGTTGCTGTGTGTCCCTGCAACTGGCAGCCAGTTTTTAGTACGCACACTTCAAATGCTTTCAGAGGCTGGTACTTTAGTTCTCAAATATTGCATGAGAAATGAAATATACATTCAGTAATAATAAAGGTATAAAGGTAAAGTGATCCTGTTACAGGCCCGGTGTGGCCCAAAGGGTGGGTAGAGGTATAGCTCTACTCTTCCATGACCGCGGCACTAGAAGGGGGTGAGTGGTCAGCAGCACACCCCAGTCGAACTTTACCCCCAGGAAAGACCCAGTACCCATTTTACAGGAGGCTGGGTGGGCCCCAGGGCTGGTCTGGACAGACAGAAAATCTCATCCCCACTGGGATTCGATCCCGGACCGTCCAGCCCGTAGTCAGTCGCTATACTGACTGAGCTACCCAGCTTACACTAATAATAAAATACGAAGTATATAATAACATTGCAGTCTGTGAAAATAAACTTTTTGTAACTAAAGCACTTGGATTTCTTCAGCTGCACTTGTTTTGTTCAGTTCTTGAGTAAATTATTCATCTTGTAATATTACCCCTGCACTCCTGTCTGTTACATAACAAGATGTTTTACTAGTACACAATTTTAATTAAGGTGTCAGAAAGGAGGTTGGTTTTACACATGGAATTTTGATCACCTAGATAGATTTCTTTTTTTTTTACATCTTCCCTTCATTGTCATCAGAAACTAAAGAGAAAAATAAAGCATGTGGAAGACATCAAAAATTGAAAAATTGAATTAAAATATTAATTTAAAAAGTGTGCATTTCGTTGATTTATATTGCATAATTCAGCTTGTTTAATTGTAAGCTTCCCCTCCCCTCAAAGTTAAGTTGAAAAATAGTCTTATATTAAGAGCAACTGAGCGCTATGCAGGTCTGTCCTTTGTTACAGGTATGAGTTGTATGACCCATGTACTGTAATGTTCTTCTTCCGAAACAAACATATCATGATTGATCTTGGAACAGGAAATAACAACAAAATAAATTGGCCATTGGAAGACAAGCAGGAAATGATTGACATAATAGAAACAGTCTACAGAGGGGCACGCAAAGGTCGAGGTTTAGTGGTTTCTCCGAAGGACTACTCTACCAAATATCGTTACTGAGGACATAGTGCTGCAATGGACACTAACCAGAGAAACCTGCACTGGTATATAAGTACATTGATTGGTTTTAAGTTATTAAATATGTTAATTGCGATTGTGTGAATATGAGTGATACAAAGCAATCTTTTATGGTAAAAATAAAATATGAAGTAATGATCTTGAATAGAAATGTAGGTTCATTAGGTATTGCATAGTTGGGTACATTGTGTGATATATATTCAGAGTCACCATAACATGGGGCATATCCTCCTCTTCTTAGTTATGTGGCTTTCTGTTATGTGTTATGGTATACAATACAGTATTCATACAGTATTTGTTACTGAATCTTTTTTATGTCAGCATTTGTGTTTTAGCATGTCATATTCTGCAAAGTATATGGAATGTGACATGTTGAAGTTTATTGGTGCAACACTGAATGCCGTTAACACAGTACCACATAGTGGGCGATGCCATTGGACTACAGTCTAGCCCAAGAGACTTTCTATTCTGAATGCATATGCTGGAATAGTTTATTAACCCTTTAAATGCTGAGTTATATCCCATCTGCCATCTGCTGGAATTATTAGGAGTTCACTATATTTTCCACGTTAGCGGGTTAAGGGTCAAATAAGCAGTCACTCCCCCCCCCCCGATTGTGCCATTTCCCATTTAACAATGTAAGAATTGGAGTAAATGAAGAGTCAGACTGAACCTAAGTACCTTCTTGCCAACCACAAAAAAAAATAATTATACTTTCTGTGATATATGTGAGAGTGCTATAAGATATGTGTTCATTTGTGATAAGTGTACCATGAATGTGCAAATACAGTGACTCAGTTTTACAAATTAGACCTAAAGACAAACAATATAAGCTAACACCATGAAAACAGCTTAATATGTCCATGTACTTTTCCTTGGCTGTGAAAGACTACAGTTGTATAAATTTATCCTGTATATGTCCAACACAAAGATGATGATGAAATCTAACCTGTCAGCCAGTCAGGAGGCCTTCCTCACACTTTTTCTTCTTAAGATTTCAGTAACACAATATTTTAACAAGTCTCATTGGGCCTTAAACGGAAGCACAACTTGCTAATTGATGAGTGAGCTGCAAACTGTTGCTTTACTTTTCTCTGGCCTAATCACTTCAGCATCAGCTTTGACCCAGTGCTGAAGGTGGAAACAGTAAGTTTCTCCAAATCACTATCAGTTCAGGGTACAACATGATGTCAAAACCCAGAAGACTACATTCTTGACAGCAGATGCACATAATTCTTTTGTGGAAAATGATCATATCAGAAGAGAACAGAATGGAATATTGTATGAAGATTGTATTCCAAATTTGAACAGTGCACAGTATAGAACACATTTCTGTGCTTGATGTACATAACAAGCTAAGTTCCAGTCCATTGGCTTTTTCAGCTGATGTTGAGAGCTTTGGATCAGCTTTTGGGATGAGGCTGCCTGCAGGAATGAAGATTTATTGGTATTTTAATAAATATGACTATTTGCTGACTTCAGGATGTATGAATCAGGAGGTTTTCTGGAGGCCATTGTATAGATCTGGCAGTAGGTTGGATATAAGTGGAAATAATATTTTCAGTCACTGTAAGTAGTCAAAATTTCATTCATGGAGAAAATAAAAACATTGAACTTGCAGTGAAAGGAATACCTGCGACCATTCAGTCCAGAATTGTTCATCTTTCCTTTTGCTACTGAAACATAAGTGGAACTGTGATTGTTTTGTATGGGTGTGAAATTTGTTTCTCACAATGTGGGAAGTATATAGTCTGAGGATGTTTGAGAATATGATGCCAGTAATAATTTGGTCTAAAGTTAATGAGGAAACAGGACAGGAAGAAATACTGTAGTGAAGAGCTCTGTTGAGAAGCATATTAAAAACATGTAGGTCTGCTTCCCTCAGTGGGGGAAGAGACTGAGGACAGACTTTGAAAAGTATTTTTGAACTTCTCTTAACAAGGACGTGCTACAAATAGTTTGTGCATGAATTTCCATTCCACTATATGCATCTGTGGAGACTAAGTTTTAGAGCACACAGTATATTAGTAAAATATGTGACTCATACATGCTTTACTGGTGTAAAAAGAAATTTTCATTTTTCCTAGTGTTCAATAATTGAAAATTTGTTGAGTGCAGAAATATATTGCTCAAAATAGTCATTTTGCCTTCACATTGGGACTGGGCTGGCTGCACCCATACCCCATGGTCTAACCTTACCGCTGTGCGCTGTAGGAGGCCCCTTCGGACACGGTCATTGGGGAGGGCGGTGACAAGTCACCCGAGTGTCATTTTTCATGCCATTCCTCCAATTTGTGAAAAGGTTTGCTGCAGAACAAAAAAAGTAAATTAGTTATAACAATGCAATAAGTCGGCCACCGTCAATTTGCATGAAAACGCCACGGGCAAATATTTGGTGGTATGCTTGCGGGTCAACCGGGTATACATCAGCAATTTCCTTCCAGACCTCTAGCATGTATACGCCATTCTGGTTTGTGCGTGATAATTTGTTACCACATCATCTGTACAAAAATTTGTGTACAGCGACATGTCTGTGATCACAGAATATCGATGTTTTATGTGTGGTGGTAGCCCTGCCATTAATATGCAGGGCCACCAATATACGTATTCGGTTTTCAGTAGATCACGTTACCAGCACTGCATAATAATGGCAGCCGTGGAAATGCAGAATAAGGTAAGAATTACGGACCATTTCCTTTATTTTGCAGCAGTTGATACGTGATGGAATACTGTGTTAAATACTGTAGGTATAATCCACACGTTCTTGTTAACTGAGTAGGGGTATATGCTTTTTCTCATCTTTTTTCACTCTGTGAACCTAACACTAAAGTAACACAATTTCGGTTTCTTGTATGGATAGAGTGATATTTTGTTCATTATTAATTTCAAAATACCCCACCCCATATTATATTTCTTATAATTCTGTACGAGCATGACTTGGCATGGTCTTCGGTTTATGCGATTCGTAGCATGGGGTTATGTTTCAATACAAGTGGCTGACTGCACCTCAGTGTTTGCTTAATGACCACGGCTTCGATTATAAAACTTTCTATTTTGAGAGGCCCGTGAATAAAGTAATGTGGGTTGAGGACACGAAACTGTTCTGGTTACAAATTGCTGCACGTAGCTGTGTCCCGAAACACTTCTTGCATGCATCCTTTGCCGCCCTTGCTGTTTGCACAGGAAGAAAGTTTTGCTGAAACAGTCCACACTGGCGTTATTGATCTGTGAATGGTTTAGAAAATGTGTTGAATATGTGATCCGTGTACCGTTCATAATTTATTATTCGGAAAAAAATTTGTCGAGTTGCTACATCACTGTGAACCATACACCAGATTGTGTAAATCGCGGCATTTGTTCTTGAATTCACCTTTTGATGTAAGTGAAACCAAAGCTTATCAATAAAGAAAGCCTGGTTAGAGGTTATTTTACCAACATTTGAAGGAGCAGTTACAAGCATTTTCTTTTAACTGGTTATGAGAACCTGTGCTGTTTGCACTTGCCCTGCCCATTAGTGTCGAGCCTGGCATAAGAGGTACTAATTACCATAGTCGGTTTATGAATTTGTGTATGGTTAGGTTGGCTTTGACTTTTTAGGATGACTGATACTACTTTCATTTACAATGTGCCTTATTATGTTGTGTGCAAAGGTTGTTACAGGTCTTAGTACATGTCTCATTGTTTCAAAGGAAGTTCACAATACTGTAATTATGTTTTCTGTTTTTGTATATATGTTAAGACTGTTAATTGACTGGTTTCTTGATTGATGTGAAGGAGATGAATTCCGGGTGTTATGAGGCATTGTTATAATACATGTGGAATGAGAATGTGACTATTGTTGATTTATGTTGACTGTTTGGTGTCAGAACTGGCAGGCAGGTAGGGTGTTAAGGGTAATTTTATGAGGGAGGTAATGGTGTACAAAATGTGAAAAGGAAAAGATGGGAGTACATAGCCACAAATTTTTTTGTTGCCTTTCAGACTAATGGAGTATCTTTTTCAGTTGCTGTAAATATGATATAGTGCTTTATTTATATAGGGCATTTCATCCAAAAATCAAAATAGTTTATAGATTAAACTTGCATTGGACCTATAAACTCAAGTAATGACTGCCAATATTAAATACAAAAACCTGTTCAGTTGAAGTGTGATTGTTTCATATTTACAGATGGTTAATGACATTTATCACTTCTTATCCAATTTTAGACTAAAATTCCAAATGAACTCAACTCACAAGAACATTGTGACTAGTTTTAAACTTTAAAACTGTCACTTTATTGTTGTAAATGCCCCACCACCCGTATACTAATGCAGATACCTTTTTCTAGACAATAGAAGATCTTTCTCCAGAAGAGAAGTGGAGGTGAGTACAAAATCACTATCACTGTAAGTAATTTGATATTATATAACATATTTAGAACTTAAAATTTTCATTTATATACAGTTTTAAAATATTTAGTTCTTCTTTAGTCTTAAACACAGTAAATTTTACTAAAAATTTTCCTTAGAGGTGTATGTGGAAATATCAACAGTTTTCTCCTTGAATACAAGCACAACGAGATGCAAAACATAAAAAATATGAAAATGGGGGTTGCCTCTCTGAAGGTGGCATTTCAGAATTTTCCAGAGGAGACAGCTTGCAAAAAAAAAAAAACCTAGTCCAGAATAGCTGATTTGGAGAGATCAAAACTTTGGATGTCATGAATTTAGAACAAAAGTGTTAAACGTACAACTGTGAAGTATGGTGCTCTGATTCCATAAAATATGCCAGAACCACTCAACATTAGATGCAAATTGTGAATTCCTATCATGAGCAATAACAAAAACCTCTTGGAAGAACCCGAGTCTGTTTATGTTTAAGTGATTCCAACTATATGAGGAAGTTAATAATTTTTCATATCTTATAGTTGTATAATGTTCATTGGTATAGTTTTTCGGTGCTTAGTACGTGCCAGACAACCAGAAATTTTGATGTGTTCACCGTGTCTATAACTTAAACATTCAAGCATGTATTCCAAAAAATGTTTTTTCTATCTCCATACCAAATACCACATGCCTGTTTTCATTGCTTCAATAGTTACCAGCAAAACAAAAAATGTAAAGCACAGTAAACATGTTACTCTACATTACATAAAACTTACTTTAATCAGATATGCATTTTCTGTGGCTCTGCATTACGTGGCCCTAGTGTCACTGGCATGATAGCAATTTGCAGAATTAACATTTAGTATTACTGATAGTAGAAAAGTGAAGCCTACAGAAGTGCGATGACCTCCAGTGGTATGATGTTAATATCGTTTGAATGTAAATGTGTTTGACTAAAGAATTATTAGGACAGGAGAAGTCACATGTACAGCTAAGCTAGGGTCTGCACACATACACACATACACGCACACACAAACAAATGAACATGATAATACCTTACAAAACAAGTAAGGCAGTTGGGTTAGATAGACCATGAGATCCCATAATGCATCCCCAGTGCTTTGCTACAAATTTGATTTGTGAAAAGCATATTAAAAATGGCAGGATTGAATGAAAATATTCCAAAGGATGACATTCAAAATGAAAGACAAAATAAGTTATGCATAGATGATTAAAAAAACTGCTGTGAAACATGGAAATGGATTTTTTTTTTTTTTTAAGCTGCTTCAGGTATTATGATTTATATGTATTTGAAAACTGTGTGCTAGTAATTTTGTATATACATTTAATTTTACCTGGCTATAATCCAACACTTTCTTACTTATAGGCAGGAACACGTGAAGCTCCATGAGCAACATAAGGGACATGAATCTATGCACGCAGAGATGGTTCTTATTCTTCTTATCACATTGGTTGTAGCTCAAATTGTTCTAGTCGAGTGGAAGAAGAGGCATTACAGGTCTTACATGGTGTGTAAATGAGGAACTCAGCCTTTACAGTAATGTACAAACACATGTGTATGTTATTATGAGCACTGTAGCTTGTCTGTTACTGTGCAAGATGTAAGGTTTTTATGGCAGGTTTGATGAAGATTCAAGTCTTCTGGATGTTACATTGTGCAAACTGGGAAATAGTTACTGTTCTTCCAGAAAGTTGTCCTGCCTTGATCTTCATGTCTAGCATTCCACTCTTTTTCTGCTGCTGGTTCCAGCAGATGGAGGGAGGTTGATTCTGCAAAACATCAGCATTTATTTAACAGCTGACACAGCATAACATCCCAGAAAAGTTCAAACTCCTTTGTCCATCACTGTCACACTGTAAGTGATTGTGATATTATCAATCTTCGAGACAGAGTTTTTCTAGTGTTGGTTTCTAAGACAGTAAACAGGGCTGTTCCCCTACAAAATTATCACCTCTGCTTGGTGGAATTTATAAGGGATTTGAAGTTATGGTGGTACTGAGTTGTACAGTTGTCGACCTAGCAGTCAGGTAAGTGACATTACTCCAGTGTTACTGTGGCATGTAAGAGGAAATTACTTTATGATCCACTGCCAAACAGACTTAACATGCGAAAGTCTGTAGACACTACATGAATGGACATGTATTATAATATATCAACAGCATGTATTCTATGCTGGTTTGTTGTATGTGCTGTATTTCAGGTAAGTACCGTAATATTTACAATTTGATAAGATCATAACATGAGAGAAGTTTTTTCTTAAATATGTATGAAAGAAATCAGTATCTTGTACTGAATGGATCTTCTTTTCACCTTGCGTAAGTGTCATATCAGTGCAACATACTATACTCTGTCAGTCTTCTAGTTTTGAAGTTATTGTATGGTCACGTGAATATGTACCGTGTATAATCACACAACTTCTTGAACACTGGCTGTAGAGTGCTAAAATTCTGTAGACTTTCTGTGATTATAAAATTGCAGTTTTTGTCAATTTGTAATGCTGTTCACTGTATTGCAGAATTTGTATAAACTACACTTATTTATTGTAGCTCAGTCGGTATAGTGACTGACTATGGGCTGGATGGTCCGGGATCAAATCCCAATGGGGACAAAATTTTCCACCTGTCCAGACTGGCCCTGGGGCCCACCCAGCCTCCTGTACAATGGGTACCGGGTCTTTCCCGGGGGTAAAGTGTGGCCGGGGCGTGCTGCTGACCACTCACCGTA
>Ga0123357_10002718_pt1 | contig 19936 bp, 15 predicted proteins | sample TergutEmb28metaG_FD_89873 | JGI IMG/M metagenome (GOLD analysis project Ga0123357, IMG submission 89873) | Embiratermes neotenicus P4 segment gut microbial communities from Petit-Saut dam, French Guiana - Emb289 P4 | ecosystem: Host-associated > Arthropoda: Insects > Digestive system > Gut ...
GACCCGACCCGACTAGGCTACGGCCTCCAACGACCATAGAATTCCGGCCTCGGCCCGGGAGCCCGCACCAACATTTTCACCCACGAACGAACGCCCATCAGCGGCGGGCACAGCGACTAGGCTTGATTGGCGGAAGGAGCTATCAATGCTGATCGACCTGAACAACAAAGTCGCTGTCGTTACCGGGGCAGCGCGCGGCATCGGTGCGGCGCTGGCCGACCGCCTGGCCGCCGAGGGCGTTACTGTCAGCCGGTGGGACATCAATTGGCCAGCCGGTGGCAACACCACTGACCGTTTAACCGTCGACGTCACAAAATCCGACACAATCAAAGCGGCGCTCGACGCCGTCATGGCGCAGTACGGACGCGTCGATATCCTGCTCAACAACGCCGGCATCACCAAGGATCTGCCGGCCGACTTAATGACGGAAGACGAGTTCACTCGCATCATCGACGTCAATTTGAACGGCGTCTACCGGGTAGCTCGGGCCGTCATTCCCATAATGAAGGCGCAAAAATCGGGCCGCATCATCAACACGGCGTCATTCGCGGCTATTGTGCCAGCCTTTGGCGGCGTCGCCTACGGCGCATCCAAGGCGGGCGTCGTCTGGCTGACTCGTGTGCTGGCCGGTGAGCTTGGCCCGTGGAACATCACCGTCAACGCGTTCGCGCCCGGCATGGTGCCCACCGACATCAACCACTACACCGAGCGCCCGCAGTCCGAGCAGGATTCGCTGCTCAGTACGCTGACGCTGCGCCGCTGGGAGACGACGGACGACGTCGCCGACCTCGTGTGCTTCCTGGCCAGCGAGCAGGCCGGCTACATCACGGGCACATTGGTGGACGTTAGCGGTGGCAAGCTGGCGATCCAGCGCCCCAACCAGGCCTACGAGTGGGCCGCTCATCAGGCGTGAGGCAACTGCCACCGACGCTAACTGCGCAGCATGAGGCGCGAAACCGGAAAAACGTCCAGTAGTCTGATCCCAGGTGCACTATCGAATACAAATAGCTGTGCAGCGGTTGATTAGAACATGAAAGCGTCTGGCAATGGCCAGCGGCAACATCACAATATGGAAAGAAATGGAGTACGTAATGAGTGGAGAATTCGAGGGCAAAGTAGCGCTCGTGACGGGCGCCGGCTCAGGCATCGGCGAGGCAGTGGCTAAGCAACTGGCCAGCGGCGGCGCGAGTGTCGTATGCGCCGACATCAGCCAGACGGCGGCCGACAATATCGTTGCAGCTATCACGGCAGCGGGCGGCAAGGCTGTCGCTTTTGTCGGTGACGCGGCCAACCCGGATGACGTCAAGGCGTCCGTCGACTTGGCTGTCAAGACCTACGGAGCGTTGCACCTGGCATTCAATAACGCTGGTATCGGTGGCCCGCAGGGCGCTATCACCGATGTACCGCTGGACGGTTACAAGCGCCTTATCGACGTCAATCTGAACTCGGTGTTCTATGGCATGCAGGCCGAGATCCCCGCAATGCTGCAGGCCGGCGGCGGTTCGATCGTCAACACTTCGTCTATTCTGGGCCTTGTCGGTACCGACCTTGCTATTCCTTACGTGACGGCCAAGCACGGCGTCGCCGGCATGACGAAGGCGACGGCCATCGCCTACGCGCCAAAGGGTGTGCGGATCAACTCGGTGCACCCGGGCTATATCGACACCCCGCTGCTGTCAGCTCTGGATGACGCCACGATGAAGGCACTGGTTGCCATGCACCCGATCGGCCGCCTAGGCACTGCTGAAGAGGTTGCGGAGGTCGTGTGCTTCCTGTTGAGTAACCGCGCCAGCAATGTGACCGGCTCGCAATACGTGGTAGACGGCGGCTACACCGCTCAGTAAACGACACATCGAAGCGGCGGCCCGTGGTGCCGGGTGTTGATGCCACGGGCCTCCGCTTCGTCTGCCCAAATTCGGCCGTTCAGCATCAAGGCGGCGTCCAGTGGTGCCCGCCCAGCCAAAACCGCGCCAGACACCGCCGCTTCGACTACCGGCTAGATCAGCGGCGCCGCTGATGACAGCAGCCACAACCTACTTGCCTGGTGCGTTATTGCTCTGCTTTCTTGCGGCATCATGGATTTCGACGAAGTGATCCTCGTCTGACTTGAAATAACAGTTCACAAGAGCCGAGACGATGCCTCGTCAATCATTTCCTGGAGCAGGGTTAATCCGATCGAGTTTCCCGTCCGTCCGCCTATTTCACCGTCCGGTTTGATGCTGGCGCATTATCAGCGCCCGCTCGATCGGACGCAAGAACTGTGCCGGATTGCGAAGCTGCGACGCGGTGACCTTAATGACGAACCACCCTTCCGTCAACAAATCTCGGTGACGCAGTGCATCGATCTCCATCTGCCGGCGGTCGCCCACATGCACCAATCCGTCATACTCAAGGCCCACCTGTTCCTCTTCGTAACCCATGTCCAAGTGCAACACCAACCCCGTCGACTTAATGCGGACGGGCAGGTTGACCTGTGGTGTTGGCAACCCGGCATGACGCATGACCGTCCTTACCCGCGTTTCGTACAAGGAGTCCGTGCCACACATCACCCAGCGCATCGCCTTGCGTACCGCATCAATCCCGCGCACCCCCGAGAGCTCCGTCAATCGCCTGTTGACTTGGTCAATCGTCATCAACGGCGATTGACGACGAACAAGCCCGTCACCGACCTCAATCAGCTCGTCAGCACTTGCGCCCCGCAGTTGCACCCAATGGTCAACAGGGTTTTGGACGGGCAATCCATCAAACCGATGCCAAATGCGAAAATCGTCTGTCTCGTGGACGACAAGCCCAGCGCGCTTCGGGCGGTAGGCGTCCCTTGGCACCACGATGTGGCAGTGATCCCAATCCTCGACCGATGACGGCAGAGCCACGCCCATGATTTGCAGTGCCGTCGGCCCGTAGAACGCCCATGGGTACCCGTCGCTCAAAGCAGTCAACGCCCGAGATTGGGTCAAGAACTGCTGACGGCAGGGGTCGTCGACGCTGACATGCCCATATACACCCCTAGATAGCCGGGTGAAACCCCGGCGCGCATAGTTGTGGCAAGTGATCGGGCCCGTCCGAGCCAAGCAGATTTCCGTCATACACACATGTTTGCGACGAGACATCAAAATTCGGCATACTTCAGCGCGGCTGTGGAAAACTTTGGACGCCAACAACCGTCGCCCGCCTCGTCCTGTGGAAAACTCGCGCCGACGACCTGGTTCACAAAGCGTCGCTTGGACGGGCCAAACTCGTCCATCCAACGACGAGGCGGCGGCCAGTGACGCAATTCGCCACTATTATCGCCGTGGACCTCCGCTTCGTCTGCCCAAACCCATTACAACTCGGTCGTCGGCAAACATGCTCTGACTGTTGACGACGGCGCCGACGCCACAGCGTAGTATCGCAGACATGAGCACAACACAGGAGTTGAGGGGCAAGGTTGCCTGGGTCACCGGGTCTAGTCGAGGTATTGGGCAGGCCATCGCACTGAGGTTGGCGCAGGCCGGGGCATCAGTGGCGATACACGGGTCGGCACCCAATTCGTCGGCCGTCTTCGGGGAGGGCGCGTCACTGGCAGGCGTCGCTGATGCAATTGCCGCGTCGAATGACGTCAAGACGTGCTGGGTGGCTGCCGATCTGCGGGATCTGGACGCGACGCGCGACGCCGCCGCCCAGGTTGAGGCGGCACTGGGGCCGATCGATATCCTTGTCGCTTGCGCCGGCGGTGACATCGGCGCCGCCGGGGTCTGGGCACCCCACGGCGGAAAAATCATGGACGGCAACGATGCCCTCAACCTGCCGGACGATGACGTCCGTGCGATTTTCGAGCGCAATTTCCTGACTTGTGTCAATTCGTGCAAGGCTGTGGTACCAGCCATGATTGAGCGGCACGAGGGCTGGGTGGTGACGGTTGGATCCATTGCCGGGTTGTCGGGCGCGCCCGGCGGCTCCATCTATGCGTCGTCCAAGGCTGCCGTCCACGAGTACACCCGCTGCCTGGCCGCCCAGGTGCAGACCGCCGGCGTCCATGTCAACTGCGTCGCCCCCGGCGACATCACTACCCAACGCTTCCGCGCCAGCCGCCCCTTGGACGCCGACCGTGAGGCCGATACCAGTCTGGCTCGCTACGGCGTGGGCGAAGATATTGCCGATGTTGTGACCTTCCTCGTGTCACCGGCTGCCGCTTACATCACCGGCCAGGTGCTGCGCGTCGACGGCGGCAAGCAGGTGTTCCCAGCATAAGCAGATCCTGCGGGGCGCGCGCCGTCGCAGAATCTAGACTGCGCCCGCCAACAAATCCAACTCACCCATTAGTTCTGTCGGCACGGATTTTCCGTCAGACGACAAGGATTGGTACCACTGCTCGATTGACGGCACTTCGCCCGCCCATGCTGCAGCGTCAAATCGCGTCAACTCGTCCAGGTCGTTCGGCGTCATGTCTAGCCCATCGACGTCCAGATCCTCGACGCGCGGTAGCCACCCAATGGGCGACTCGACGGCTGGCAACTCGCCTTCCAGCCGCTGGATGATCCACTTCAACACCCGCACGTTGTCGCCAAAACCGGGCCACAAGAAATTGCCCTGGCCGTTCTCACGGAACCAATTGACATAGAAGATCTTCGGCAGCGCATCGGGCGCCGACGCCGAACCCATATCCAGCCAATGCCGCAAATAGTCACAGGCGTGGTAACCGATGAACGGCAACATAGCCATGGGGTCGCGCCGCACCACGCCCACCGTTCCAATGGTCGCGGCCGTCGTCGCAGACGAGCACGTCGAGCCTAAAAAGACACCCTGCAACCAGTCACGAGCCTGGACCACTAAAGGAATGGTGGTGGCACGCCGCCCGCCGAAAATGATCGCGTCAACAGGCACACCATTGGGTGGCACATCGGCTGGGACGGTCGGGCAGCAGCGCAGCGGCGTGGTGAATCGGCTGTTCGGGTGGGCGGCCTTGCTACCTGAGTTGGGCGTCCAGTCTTTGCCGTGCCAATCCGTGAGGTGCTCGGGGGGTGTGGGCGTCATGCCCTCCCACCAGACATCACCGTCGTCGGTCAGTGCGACATTAGTGAAGATGGTGTCGCGTTCGACTGTGCGCATTGCGACGGGATTTGTCGCGTCGCTGGTGCCGGGTGCCACGCCGAAAAACCCTTGCTCAGGGTTGACGGCCCACAGCCGCCCGTCCGGGCCGGGACGCAGCCAGGCGATATCGTCGCCGATCGTCTCGGCCCGCCAGCCGGGCAAGGTCGGGGTGATCATCGCAAGGTTCGTCTTGCCGCAGGCGGACGGGAAGGCCGCACAGATGTGGTACACACGCCCAGCAGGGCTTGTCAGGCGAAGAATGAGCATGTGCTCAGCGAGCCACCCCTCGTCGCGGGCCATCACTGAGGCGATGCGTAGGGCGAAGCACTTCTTGCCAAGCAAGGCATTGCCGCCGTAGCCGGAACCATAGCTCCAGATCTCGCGCGTCGCCGGAAAGTGGCTGATGTATTTGGTGGCGTTATGCGGCCACGGCGCGTCCTTGGTACCAGGTTCGATAGGCACACCTCGGCTGTGCAGGCACTTGACGAAGCTGACCGGCCGCTCTGGCAACTGTGAGCGCCGTACCATCTCACGCACCACGGCATCGCCGGTGGTGGTCATGATGGTCATCGATATGGCCACATACGTCGAGTCGGTTATCTCGACACCGAACTTGGGGTCGTCGGCGTCCAGCGAACCCATACAGAACGGCAGGACGTACATAGTCCGGCCCCACATGGAGCCTTCGTAGAGGCCCCACATGGTCTTTTTCATCTCGTCGGGGGCCACCCAGTTGTTGGTCGGCCCCGCGTCATCCTCGTCTGGCGAACAGATGAAAGTACGGTCCTCAACTCTCGCCACATCAGTTGGGTCGGTACGGCACAGATACGAGTTGGGCCGTATCGCCGGGTTCAAGGGGACGAGGGTGCCCTGCAGAACGACACGCGAGATCAGACGCCGACGCTCCTCGTCAGAGCCGTCACAAAAAACGATGGCGCTAGGCCTGGTCCAGGCGGCAACCTCGCGCACCCAGTCTCGCAGCGGCTCGAACATGACGGTACTGCCCGTCACGATGGGCTGTGCCCACTGCTTGCCCGCCACTACGCGGCCTTCCCGGTGGCCCCGGCGGCATCGGGCCAAACATCGGCTGGCACCATCGCCTGCCCCTTCATCAGCAGACGGGCAGTGCGCAAAAGCGCCGCCTGATCGATCCTTTGCGGGTCGTTCGGGTCAAGACTCGTGTCGATTGTGAATTCGCCGCTCGGGTGTTCCACCGAAAGTGACATCCGCTGCCCGCCCGGCATCACTGCGACACCGTCACAAACGCTGCCTTTTAGAATGCAAGCGGACGCGATTGTGACGGCCGCGAGCACACCGACGGCTTCGTGGCAAACATGGGGAATGAAGCATCGTGTCGATATGCAGCCACCGTTTTGTGGTGGCGCGACCAGGCACATCTTCGGAAAGTTCTTGGTGGTGACGTCACCCAAGCCCATCAGCACCGCGGCCTTCAGCCGGATCGATTCAATTCGGGTTTTCAATTCGGTATCAGCATTCAAATCGGCGACGCTCTCATAGCCCGTGCGGTCAAGATCTGCCGCTCGCATGACGACCACCGGCATGCCGTTGTCAATGCAAGTTACCTCGACGCCGTCGACCACGTCTTTGACATTTCCCGTGGGCAGCAACGACCCACAAACCGACCCTGCGGTGTCGAGGAAGTTAATGGTGACGGGCGACGCTGTGCCAGGCGCACCGTCAATGCGAGCGTCTCCTTCGTAAACCATTTGGCCATCAGCAACCGTCACCGTAATGTCGCTGAGTACCCCTGTGTTTCGTGTCAGCACCCTAAACGTGACGCGTCCATCATCTGCTTTTAAGAGTCCCATTTCAATCGCGAAGGGCACCGATGCCGCCAACATATTGCCGCAGTTGGGTGTGGTGTCCACGACGTCGCTGTCGGGCTGCAATTGTGCAAACAAGAACTCCAGGTCAACCCCTGGCGTTGTGCCAGCTCGGACTATGCCGACCTTACTTGTCAACGGATGAGCCCCGCCCACCCCATTTATCTGACGGGGGTCCGGCGACCCCATCACTGCCAGCAATACCTGGTCGCGTGTTGCCAGGTCCGCCGGCAAATCCGACTCCAAAAAGAACGGCCCTTTTGACGTGCCACCGCGCATCAAACAGCAAGGGATACCGACTTGTGAATGCGTCATTCTCCACCTTCTCATTATTGGGCGTGTCCGTCGGCCGCCGAAGCGGCCGACGGACACCCATACGCTAATTGACTCGGCATCATGACAATGCGGAATTGTCAATTGGTGTTCCCCTTGCGACTACGCCGGTTCCTGAATCAACACGCAGGACGCTGTGTCGGAGATCGGAATGTGGTAGTTGACGTGAATCGTCTTCGCATCGCCCTGGATAGTGCCGCGAGCGGCCAGCCAGTTGATCATTTCCATGCCCTGCGTACCGGCATTTTCAACGATCTCTTCGGGGCTGAACTGCGTGCCCCACTCTGGGTTTGTCGGCAGGCTCTCGATGAACTCGATATCGAACTTCCGGTTAATGAAGCCGGCGCGCGTACCTTCGAGTTGATGCGACAGACCGCCAGTTCCCATGACGAGAATCTTCTCATCCGTCGGGAACGACTCGATCGCCTTGCCAACCGCACGACCGAGGTTGAAGCAGCGCTTGCCAGTCGGCGTCGGGAACAAGACGGTGTTAACTTCGATCGGGACGATCCGAATTGGGCGTTGCACGCCCGGCCAGGTCAGTTCCATCGGCACGGCCAGAGCATGGTCGAAGTACATCTCCTGGCAGGTCACGGGATCGAAATCGGCGGCCTTGACGGCGTTAACAATATGCCACGACAGGTCCTCGTAGCCATCGAAATCGGTGAACCGCGGAATGCCCCAGCCCTCGTCCTTCGTGAAATACTCTTTCGCGCAACCGATCGCGAACGTCGGCAGGGCGTCAAGCCAGAAATTCAGGCCGTGGTCGTTGTAGAAAATGACGGCGACGTCGGGCTGAACCTTCGCTACCCAGTCATGGACAGCATGGAAACCGTCGAAGAACGGCTTCCAATACGGATCTTCCTGCTTCTTGGCGACGATCGCAGGGCCGATTGCCGGCACGTGCGTCGAGCACAGCGTTCCAACGAGTTTAGCCATGGTAATCTCCTAAGCCTAGATTCGCATCAAGCAACCTTTGCTTGAACTGGTCTTTGGTCATGCCGGTTTCTAGCGCGCCAAGATCCTGCATGTCCAAGCCCAAGATCGCGCTGACCAACTTGGCCAGGTAATAGGCGTTTCCGCCTTCTGCCAGCAACGTGAGAACGTCGCGGCCCAAAATTGCTTCAGTCTGCTTGTCGCTCAGACCGAACTTCTCGCAATATGCTCGCTCATTAGCGACAAACTCGTCTCTGGCGGGTTGGTCGTTGAACGTGAAGCACATTTTGTTCAACGGATATCCTTTTGTGGATACAGGACCGTCGAAGATGATTGTGCCGATATCTGCCATCGTACCTTTCCTTTCCTATTCATTACTGATCACATGTTGTTTGTATTCCGGTAGTGAGCACCATGTGCTTTATGCCCAATACCTGCTTTTCTGAATTGTTCAGACGTCGAACAATTCGAGTTCCCTCTAATTTGGCTGTTCGAGTTCTGCCATCGTCCTTTCGTTGTATCGGTTCCCTGAAACCGTCGAACTATTGAACAGCGAATCCAAACGTGTGACGACGTCAGGGTTCAATTCAATATCGACGGCAGCTATGTTTTCCTGCAGGTGGGTCAGCGACGTGGTGCCCGGAATTGGATAGACGGTCTGCGGACGGCTGAGCAGCCAGGCCAAGGCCAATTGTGACGGCGTACAGCCAACCTCATTGGCGATCTTCAGATACTCGTCACGCAACGCCTTATTCTTGTCCAGGTTTTCTGGCGAGAAGCGGGGCATATTCCGGCGCAAATCGTTAGCTTCCAAAGTGTTGGTGTCAACAGTCGCGTTTGCAAAAAAGCCACGCCCGACTGGGCTATAGCAAACCAATGCAATCCCCAATTCTTGGCAAGCTTCAAGTACGCCGTTTTCTTCTGGGTTACGCGTCCATAGCGAATACTCGCACTGTATGGCTGCAATCGGGTGGACGGCATTGGCTTTACGCAGCGTCGTGGCACTGACCTCTGAAAGTCCGATCAGGCGCGTCTTGCCTTCGTCCACCAACTCGGCCATGGCGCCAACGGCGTCCTCAATCGGCGTGGTCTTGTCCCACCGATGCAGGTAATAGAGGTCGACGCTTTCCAACCCCAACCGCTTCAGACTTCCGTCGCAGGACCGTTTGATGTTTTCCGGCGTGCTGTCGATACCGCGTGTCATACTGCCGTCCGCTGCGGTCACCGTTAGACCACACTTGCTGGCCAGGAACACCTGGTCGCGCAAGCCCTGCAGGGCTTTGCCAACCAGTATCTCGTTGGTGCCGAAACCGTAAAGATTCGCCGTGTCGATGTGGTCCACGCCCAAGCCCACAGCATCGCGGATCAGGTTGATACCGGACGCCTCATCGGGCTGATGGCTGTAGGCGTGGCTCAGGCCCATGCAACCGTAACCGATTTGGGCTACGTTTAGCGGCGGCACTTTTCGCATCATTGCGGTATCTCCTGGTGGGTTGCTAGCTCTGCTGTGCCAATTGCTTCTGCAGCTTGTCGATTGTGCGGTAGCAGGGCAGCACCTGTTGAATGCTGGCGTTCGGTTCGCGGTTTTCCAGAATGGCGCTCAAGAATTCGCGGTCCTGCAATTCGATGCCGTTATTGGACGCGTACATTCCCGTCAAATCAATCTTGTTGTCGTTGCCGTCGACGATATCGTCATAATTCATGACATAAGTGCCGGTATCACCGATATAGCGGAAATGGGTACCAATCGGACCGTCATTATTGAATGACAGCGACAACGTGCAAATACCACCAGACGAGGACCGCAATTGGACGCTCATATCTAGCGGAATCCCCAACGCTTCGTTGACAGGCCCCTGGATAGCATTGGCCTGGACAATTTCACCCATCGTTTGGTAGGCAAACAGATCGATCGTGTGCGCCGAATGGTGCCACAGCAGGCTGTCTGTCCAACTGCGCGGCTGGCCCAGGGCGTTGATATTGGTGCGTCGGAAGAAATACGTCTGGACATCCATTTGCAGCACATTCAATTCGCCCTTTGTTACCTGACTGTGAATGAACTGATGCGGTGGGTTGAAGCGACGCGTGTGGCCGCCCATCGCAATGAGTCCGGTTTCTTTCTGCACGTCGGCGATTGCCTCGCCATCGGAAAGCTTGTCGCAAATCGGAATCTCGACCTCGACGTGTTTGCCGGCCCGCATACACGCGATAGCCTGTTCGGCGTGAATACCCGTCGGCGTGCTGATAATGCAGGCGTCGATGTCCTTCGATTTCAGCGCCTCGTCCAAATCTTCGTAAACCATCGGGACGCCACGCTCGGCGGCCAGGTCTTTGACAGTGTCGGCCTTGCGCACAACAAATGCCGTGACATCTGCATATTCGATATTCTCAACGGCGTCCAAATGCTTCAGGCCGAAGGCACCAACCCCGATCAGCGCAACCTTTAGTTTTTCCATATCGTTTGCTCCTTGTCTTTCTCAATTCCAATAAAGCCGCATCGGGTTGTCGACCAGCAGCTTTTTCTGAAGTTCCGGCGTCACGGCGATGTGTGGGATGAAATCGACCAGCAGGCCGTCGTCTGGCATATGGTCGGTTAAATTCGGGTGCGGCCAATCGGTGCCCCATAAAACGCGGTCAGGGTACCGCTCGATCAGTGTGCGGGCGAATGGCGCCACGTCGCGGTATGGGAAACGCTCGCCGTCAAGTGCGTTCGGCCCGGTCACCGTCAGACGTTCAGCCCCCGTCGTCTTCACCCAGACGTGATCATTGTCGTCCATCAATTTGATGAACTTTGCAAAACCCGGCCCGTCAACGGGTTGGCTGACGTCCGGTCGCCCCATATGGTCGACCACGACGATCGTCGGCAACTGATGAATGAAGCCAGCCATGTCGTCCAAATCGGACGCCTCGAAATAGATGACGATATGCCAGTCGAATTTCGCGATGCGCTTGGCAATCGCCAGCAAATCGTCCTTCGGCGCGGCGTCCACCAATCGCTTGACGAAATTGAACCGGACGCCCTTGACGCCGGCGTCATTCAATTCGGCCAATTGCGCATCAGTGAAATCAGGGCGGACGGTGGCAATACCTTTCGCCCGCCCATCAGCGGCGCGAACGGCGTCGACCATCGCCGAATTGTCGGCCCCATGGCAGGTCGCCTGGACGATGACATTCTTGTCGAATCCGAGAAAATCCCGCAGCGCGAACAACTGCTGCTTCGAGGCGTCACAGGGTGTGTATTTGCGCTCCGGCGCAAAGGGAAATTCGTCCCCGGGCCCAAAGACGTGGCAGTGCGCGTCAACGGCGCCCGCCGGCAACACAAACTGAGGCTTTGTGGGGTTGGCGTACCAATCGAGCCACCCGGGCGTTTTGACGAAATCTGACATTGTTACCTGCCTTAATCCACATACCGCAGGCCTGCTTTCGCCAGGCCTTCCCGCATTGAATACATATCCAGCCCCAGCACGCCGTCAGCGAATTGGGCCCGTTTGCCGGTCTCTGATTCATCGCGCTTCTTAGCGGCGGCGGCCGTCTCGTCAGCCAGGTCGACGGGCACCACGACGACCCCGTCATCGTCGGCCAGCACCACATCACCCGGGTTGACTAGTACACCAGCGCAAACCACTGGCACATTCACTGAACCCAGCGTGCTTTTGACGGTGCCTTGCGCGCACACATATTTGGACCACACCGGAAAATCCATGCTCTCATACGACGCGGAGTCGCGCACGCCCGCGTCGATGATCAGTGCCTTGGCGCCGCGGGCCTTGAACGAGGTGGCCAATAGATCACCGAAATACCCGGACGGGCAGTCTGCGGTTATCGCTGCCACGACGATGTCGCCCGGCTTGATCAGTTCGGCCGCCACGTGCATCATCCAGTTGTCGCCGGGCTGTAGCAGCACCGTCAGTGCTGGCCCTACAACCTGGGCGCCGTGGTAGACGGGCCGCATATAGGGCTTCATCAAACCACGCCGACCCATCGCCTCATGGACGGTCGCCACACCGCGGCCCTGAAATGCCGCCACCTGAGCGTCTGTCGCACGACGCGGGTTGCGGTAAGCGACACCGATCTCGCTAACAGTCATTGATTTCTCCGCCTCATTACACGATCTTGTTGATCCTAGGGTAGACCTGGCGGGCGTTTTGCTCGAAGATCTTTTCGCGCTCAGCGTCACTTATTGGCGCAGCCAAAATGTAACGCTTTGTGTCGTCAAAATAGTGGCCGGTTTCTGGATCGATACCCTTGACGGCGCCTATCATTTCTGAGGCAAATAGCACATTGTCAATTGGAATGACATTTGTCAGCAAATTGATGCCCGGCTGATGGTAAACGCAGGTATCGAAAAACACATTGCCAAATAGGTGCTCGGGAATGGGCGGCTTCTTCAGCTCCTGCGCCAGGCCCCGGTAACGTCCGTAATGGAATGGCACAGCGCCACCGCCATGTGGAATGACGAACTTGATAGTCGGGAAGTCCTTGAACAAATCGCCCGTCAGGAACTGCATAAAGGCCGTCGTGTCAGCATTGATGTAATACGACCCCGTCGTGTGGAAAGCCGGGTTACATGCCGTGCTGACGTGTACCATGGCCGGAATGTCGTATTCGGCCATCTTTTCATAAATCGGGTACCACGACTTGTCTGTCAGCGGCGGCGCGTTGAACGACCCGCCCGACGGGTCGGGGTTCAGATTGATGGCCACCATGCCGTATTCGTTGACGCACTTGTCCAACTCCGGCAGACAGGTCTTTGGGTCGACGCCCGGCGACTGCGGCAGCATCGCGGCCGCCATAAATCGATCCGGGAACAACTGAGTGATGCGATAGCACAACTCATTACAAATAGCCGCCCAGGTGCTGGACGTTTGGAAATCGCCGATATGGTGGGCCATGAAACTGGCCCGCGGTGAAAAGATCGTCCAGTCGACGCCACGCTCATCCATGAATTTCAATTGATTGTCTTCAATGGACGAGCGCAGCGCCTCATCACTGATCTGCAGGTCACTGGCCTTTGCCGTCACCGACGAGTCCGTCAGCGACTGGATCTGACGATTACGCCAATCTTCCAACTCCTTGGGAGCTGTGGTGTAGTGGCCATGCACATCAATAATCATGACTGGATCGACCTTTCCGTCTTGTTGGTGGTTGTCTAGGCGGTCTCAAGAACCGGCTCGGCGGCCGGTGCGCTAGCGGTGCCCTTGTTGCGGTAGATGGCGTTCTTCACCAACAGCGCGACGAACGACACCATGGCGATGATGCCGAGCATGATGAAGATTCCATTCAGACCGACGCCGGCCTTCAGCATGGGGCCGATGGCCAGTGTGCCGATGAAACCACCGAACTTGCCGATGCCGACCATCCAGGACACACCGGTGGCGCGGCCTTGGGCCGGGTAGAACATGGCGGCTAGTGCGGGCAAAGCCGACTGGGAGGCATTGACGAACATACCGCCGAGGAACACCAGAGCCATCATCAGGACGACGGTGCCGATTGACGGGCCGATCACCAGAACCACAACCGCACCCAGGATGTAACCAATGGCCAGCACGATGTTGCCGTTGTACTTGACCATCAGCGCGCCGATGACGATGGCGGCCAATGCGCCGAAGTTGAACAGTGCGCCAAGCACGGTGCCCTGGGTCGGCGTCATGTGCATGCTGGGGTTGTTAGCCAGGGTGGGCAGCCAGCTCAGCATGGCGTAAACGACGATCAGGCCACAGAAGTAGGTGAGCCACAGCATGACCGAGCCAGGCAGGAATTGCTTGGAAAGCACCAGCTTGAGGCCGGCTTTCTTCTCGTCCTCGGTGACCTGACGCTCGCCCGAGTCAAATTCGGTGACTTCGGCTGGCACGGTGCCAATCTTCGAAAGCGTGGCGCGGATCTTGTCGGCCGGCTTGTTACTGAAGATCTGGTAGCGCACCGACTCTGGGATGATGAACATGAAGATGATCGTCAGCACCAAAGCGATGCCGCCGAACACCCAGAAGCACATACGCCAGGCGCTGGAGCCGGTGGCGGCGATCGGGGCAATGATGAATCCGCCAATGGCGCTGCCGAACGGGAAGCCGCAATACATCAGCGTGGTCAGGAAGGCCCGGCGCTTGGGTGGGCAGAACTCCGAGAACAACGGCACGCAGTTGGCCAGCGAGGCGCCCAGGCCAAGTCCGGTTAGGACGCGCATGACGAGCATCTGAATAGGGCTGTTGGCGAAGCCACTGAGTGCGAGGAAGACAAAGCAAACGATGGCTGAAACGATGACGACGTTCTTACGTCCTATCTTGTCGGCGATCGGCCCGGCGATCAGGGCGCCGATGGCGGCACCCAGATGGACGGCCGATAGCATCAGCGTGACGTCCCAGCCGGGTGGGGGCAATTTTGAGCCCATTGCCAGACCACCCCATTGCCAACGCATATCATTGGCCAAACCGCCGGAGATGTAGACGGCCAAGCCGTCGAACAGCAAGATGATGAGGAGCATGAAATAGATGCCCCATTGGTAACCCGAAAACTTATGATCGTCCAAGAATTTCTGCAGGTCGAGGGTTTTGGGATTGGGTAAAGCTTGTGAGTTCTCCACTATGGACTCGCTTCCTTGTCGGTATCTCGCCTGGGCCTCGTGGATCAGGCGATTGTGTACTCGGACGACACTCTAGATCGTCAACAATCTTGTTGTCAATAATTTCTGCAACATTCCGCAGGATGGAATAGTGAGCGTGCGACACGGGGTCTTCACGGCCGAAGAGACAAGCCTGCTAGGCTACCTAGTGCGTGATTTTAGTATAAGGAGGAGACAACGTGCATTTGACGGGCGCCAAGGGTCGACGCCATGTGAGCGACCAGATTAAGAAGGCGCTGCGGGCTGGCGAGTTGGCACCAGGTCAGCGTCTGGTTGAGCAAGATTTGGCCGACGCATATGGCACCACCCGTAGTGCCGTAAGGGATGCTCTGGTGGACCTGTCGGCTGAGGATATTGTTGTATTGATCCCTCAACGAGGGGCCCGGGTGCGCGTCATCTCCGTCGAGGAGGCAGTGCAGATCACCGAGTGTCGCGCCGCACTGGAGCGTCTGTGCGTACGGAAGACGGCGCTGGAAGCCTCGGATGAACAGCGTGAAGAATTGCGGTCGATCGGTCAGCAGATGACGGAGGCCGTCGAAGACGGCGCTTTCGACAGTTACTCCGCGTTGAACCGGCGTATGCACCGTTTGATTATCAAAGCAAGTGGACAACAAGTAGCCAGTCGCCAACTTGACCGGCTGAATAATCAAATGGTGCGCTACCAGTTCAGATTGGCGCTGCGGCCTGGACGTTCGGCCGAGTCACTGATACAGCACATGGCCATCATCAACGCCGTTCTAGACCGCGAACCTGAAGCTGCAGCCGCCGCCATCACGGCGCATCTTGATTCTGTGATCGAACAGCTTCGTGCCACACCGCCCCGCGTCGGCGTGTAAGCATCAACCGCACCGGCCGGTATCAGAGACAAAAAGAAGAACCGGGCTGGCGGGCCAACTTGATCCAAGGAAGAGGGTGGATCGCATTGGCTCGTCAGCCCGGTCGCTGGCGTCCGTCCTACCGGCGGCGCATGTATCGACGGCCTTCCCCCGCCTTCGTTGTGAATAGGAGACTCGCAACGAAGGTTAGTAGGCCGGCAATAACCAACCCCAGCGGAAGCGCCGCCCCAGCGCTTGCCGCGAGAGTGCCACCGGTTTGGACTACCACCGGTTTGGCCACAATCGTCACCGTAGATGGTGGCGACTGGGTCTTGCTAGGAGGTGTGACGTCATTGGTTGGCGGGACACCTGTTGCTGTTGCCGCGTTACTCAACTTCCCGTTCGCTACATCGGCCGCAGTGGCCGTGTAGGTAGCGGTGCAAACCAGCACCTGACCTGGCGCCAACGTTGCCGTGGCTGGGCAGGTGACATTGGACAACCGGCCACTGCCGTTGAAAACGCCTTCAACAACGCTCACACCTGACAGGCTGACATCGCCAGTGTTGGTGACCGTAAAGGTGTAGGTGATCACAGTGCCAGCGGTGTAGGTGGACACGTTCGCCGTCTTGACCATGCTCAGGCCTGAATCCGGATCCATGAAAGCGATAGCCGTCGACTGGTTTGAGGTCATCGGCTTCTGAACTGTCACCGTACAAGTCGGGCAGTTGCCCAGCACCAGGTTGCCGGTGGACGGGTCGGTCTGCAGCGCCGGCGGTGTGCCGACGGCCACTGCCGTGTTCTTCACCTGACCGGCATCAACATCGGCTTGCCTTACCTTATAGGTGGCCGTGCAGTACATTGAACCACCGGGTGCCAGCGTGTTGGCCGGGCATGTGATACCTGACATCAGGCCGCTGCCGGTGAACGTCTGCTCGACGATGTTGATATTCGACATCGTCACATTGCCGGTGTTGGTCACCTTGAACTTGTAGTCGATCACCTGGCCAACCACCAAGTCGGTGGCCGGGCCGCCGTTGACGCTATCTGTCTTGACCAGATCCAGCGCCGGATGAGCCGTCACGGGCACATCGGTGGAGTCACTGCCGCAAGTCGTCTGATCGGTGCAACCATCGTCTGGCGGCGTTGTGTCGGTGACGATGGCTAGGTTGTGCACGCCACCGGCATCAACATCCTTCTGCGTCAAGGTGTAAGTGGCTGTTGCCGTCACCTGCTGACCTGGAGTCAACACGCCTTCAGCGCTCGGCCAGGTGTAGGTGATATTCGACAAGCCGACCATCTGATCGCTGATCGAGACGTTCTCCAGGGTGGTATTGCCGGTGTTGGTCGCCGTGAAGGCATACTCGACGATGTCACCAGCCACGCCGGTCGCACCAGCGGCCAAAGCACCAGTCTTGTTCAGTGACAAGCTTGGCTCTGGATCGGACGGTACGGTGACGGTGTCGGGCGGCGAATCCACCGGCGGCTGATCAGGATCAGGCGGGGTACCAGTAGCAGTAGCAGTGTTGCTCAGCGTGCCAGCATCAACATCATCCTGGGTGATCACGTAAGACGCCGTGCACGTCATCGACTTGCCAGGAGCCAACGCGGTGCTTGGGCAGACGATACCGGTAATGGTGCCAGTGCCAGTGAAGTCGGTGTCATTAATGCTGACGCTAGAGATTGTCACGTTACCGCTGTTAGTCACAACGAAGGAGTAGTTAATCGTGTCACCAGCGACTAGCTTCGAAACGGGGTTACCGTCCTCGCCGCTGGCGATCTTCTTCATGCTCAAACCGCCGGCTGCCGGAATCTTCACATCAGTGTCACCGTCACCGGTAACATTCGGGCCGTCCGGCGGAGTACCGGTAGCGGTAGCGGTGTTAGCCACATGCCCGGCGTCAACATTGGCCTGTGTCAACTTGTAGGTCGCCTCACCGGTAACCGACTCACCTGGTGCCAAAACGCCAGGCTTCGACGAGTCAGGCCAGGTGTAGGTGATAGAAGACACGCCAGCCAACTTGTCGGCAACCGACACATTTGTCAAAGTGACGTTACCGTCATTAGCAGCCTCAAAGCTGAACTTCACCGTGTCACCAGCCTTGGCCGGAGACGTCGTCAACGAGCCCGTCTTCGTCAAGCTGATCGACGGATCGGACGGAACATTGGTAATGATCGTGTCGTCACCAGGGATGGGCGTCGGGTTCGGATTGTCCGGGGTTGACGGCGGCGTGCCATGAGCCAGCGCAGTGTTAGACACCTTGCCCGCATCAATATCTACCTGAGTCACCAAATACGTTCCGCCGCAAGTCACAACCTGCTTCGGCAGCAATACACCAGCCTTGCCCGGCCAGGTGCAAGATGCTGTGATATCTCCGCCCAACAGTTCATCAGTCACCGTCACACCAGTCAGTGTGAGGTCACCGGTGTTAGCTGCTGTGACAGTGTAAACAATCGGATCATCGATCTCAGCAGGCGACGACAAGCCGGAAGTGTCATCGTTCTTAGCAACTGTCAGGTCAGGCCCATAGCCAGGGGTGACCGTCAAATCAGTGGTAACACTGTCTTCATCAGACACCTCGGTGCCATCTGAATCATGACCGGTCGCGGTAGCTGTGTTCAGCACCTTGCCCTTATCAACATCGGCCTGCGTTAAGGGATACGCCATCTCGCAGGACGCTTGCTGCCCCGGGTTCAACTTGCCCTGAGTGTCCGGCCAAACGCAATCGCCAGTGATATCCCCGCCCAACAGCGGATCAACAACTGTGACATCAGTCAACGTGACATTACCGCTGTTGGTCACATCAACCGTGTAGTCAATCGGATCACCGGCAAACACCGGCGAAGAGAACCCAGAAATGTCATAAGACTTGACGACCTGCAAACCAGGTTCCATATCACCCGGCACGATGATCGTGTCGGGAGGTGAATCTACTGGCGGCTGATCAGGATCAGGCGGGGTACCAGTAGCAGTAGCAGTGTTGCTCAACGTGCCAGCGTCAACATCGTCCTGGGTGATCACATAGGTCGCCGTGCATATCGCCGACTTGCCAGGAGCCAACGCGGTGCTTGGGCAGATGATAGATGACATTGTGCCCGTACCAGTGAAGTCGGTGTCATTAATGCTGACGCCAGAGATTGTCACGTTACCGGTATTGGTCACCACGAAGGAGTAGTCGATCGTGTTGCCTTCAACCAGCTCAGTGATAGTGCTGTCATCAGCGCCGAGAGCAATCTTCTTCACACTCAGCCCGCCAGCCGCTGGGATCTTCACATCAGTGTCACCGTCACCGGTAACATTCGGGCCGTTCGGCGGGGTACCAGTTACTGTAGCCGTGTTAGCCACATGTCCAGCATCAACATCGGTTTGGGTCAACTTGTAAGTCGCCACACCTGTCACCGTCTGTCCCGGTGCCAACACGCCAGGCTTCGACGAGTCAGGCCAGGTGTAGGTGATAGAAGACACGCCAGCCAACTTGTCGGCAACCGACACATTGGTCAAAGTGACGTTACCGTCATTAGTGGCCTCGAAACCGAACCGCACCGTGTCACCAGCCTTGGCCGGGGAAGTCGTCAACGAACCAGTCTTGGTCAAGCTGATCGACGGATCGGACGGAACATTGGTGATGATCGTGTCGTCACCAGGGATGGGCGTCGGGTTCGGATTGTCCGGGGTCGACGGCGGCGTGCCCTCAGCATGACCCGTGTTGGTCACCTCACCGGCATCAATATCCGGCTGGGTCAACAAATATGTGCCCGTGCAAGTCACCGTCTGCCCCGGCAACAACGTGCCAGCCACACCCGGCCAAGTGCAAGACAACGCGACAACGTGGCCATTCGCCAACTTGTCACTGACAGTCACACCAGTCAGAGTCAAATCACCAGTGTTAGTCGACTTAACCGTGTAAACAATCGGATCGTTTACCTGAACCGGATCAGACAACCCAGACTTATCGGCAGTTTTGACCGTCTTCAAGCCGGGCCCATAACCAGTAGTCTTCGTCAAATCAGTAGTAACACTGCCATCGCCGGTCACCTTCGTGCCATCAGGACCATAACCAGTCGCGGTAGCCGTATTCAGCACCTTGCCCTTATCAATATCCGTCTGCGTCAACGGATACGAAACATCACACGACACTTTCTGGCTAGGAACCAACTTCCCAACCGAACCAGCCGGCCAATTACACTTCGAAGTGATATCCCCACCCAACAGCGGATCATTAACCGTCACATTGGTCAACGTCACATTACCGCTATTAGACACCTCAACCGTGTAGCCAATCGGATTACCAGCCTGAACCGGAACACCAAACTTGGAAGTATCA
>Ga0123357_10002719_pt1 | contig 19932 bp, 12 predicted proteins | sample TergutEmb28metaG_FD_89873 | JGI IMG/M metagenome (GOLD analysis project Ga0123357, IMG submission 89873) | Embiratermes neotenicus P4 segment gut microbial communities from Petit-Saut dam, French Guiana - Emb289 P4 | ecosystem: Host-associated > Arthropoda: Insects > Digestive system > Gut ...
AGACCATATTTCACAGCCCCTTCAATTGTCTTAAACATGTTTAACGCACAGGAACAAACATAAACATAAAACGAATTTCACGAAATGGCGTCTGTGGCTTCTCAATTGATAGAGAAAGTCACTGCACATGCGCAAAGTGACAGTCTCGAGGATGCGTGAGGGATATGCGCAGACGGTCCTTACTTTCCGAATAACCTACGTATATGTAAACGTACACCAAGTTCTATATAGTCTAGTTGAAGATGACAGTAAATGTCAACTTGGAAAGAATCATACTCGTCAATGTGCTGTCAATGCATTTGGCTACACGAAATGAGGAGAACCTCAAACAGGACAGCAGAAATTTGGGATTTTACCTTCCAACTCTATAGTTTCATTAAATGAATTGAATGGAAAAAACGCAACTTTTATGGCCAACCTTTGCAAAGTAAGGCAAACTGGAGATTGTCCAAGAAAACTCACTCGAGACAAGTTCCCTCCCCCACAAATTCCATGTAATATGAATCAGAAATTTATCCCGGATTTCCGGGTGTCAATCACAATCATGGCAACTACGCATATTTGCAGAAGTCATCCAGAACTCGAGTTTACGATTTGCAAGTAGTGAGAAAATATTCTATAGTGAGTTACGCCCTCCTGCATTATTACCTCCATTAAATTTTCCCCCCTCTTTTCTAATAAGTTTCACCTGTCCTCACCAAACCTTTTCAAAAATAGCACCAAAGCTGATATTCAACTATGTGATTTAGTTCATATCCAGTTTCTCGAATCTTGATTTATAACCAATGAAATGTATTGCGCAATTATACCACGCCATAGACTGGAAAGCTTTAGGCAGGCTACATTTCGAACATAGGATTTCTAGAGCGAGTTATTGAGAGGCTCAATTAACCATTTACATTAACTGTGAGTTACCTGTATTAATTAATTCAAGGAGAAGTATGTAATATTAGCATAAACGGAGATTTTGGTGTCCAAGTTTGTGTGCAATAGAAGTGAATGTAATAGTCTCTTGCCTAATGCTGGACTTTAGTATTGACGGTGCTGACGTTCTGGAGTGCAATTAGGCAATCAGTGTAATTTGCATTAAGTTAATGTTTAATACTAATTTTAACGCCAGTGGTAATTTCACCAGTGTAGTATATATCAACATTGAATTATTTTAAAGACCAAGTACAAAATGTAATATATTAAAATTATAATACATAACCGATATATTTTAACATCATCATCATCAGAATTACGATAGAATCTTAAATAAACCGTCTTTTGGAAACCTTATTCATATTTAATTTCACACAAAAAAACTTTTTTTATTTTATTTATGGTTCTAATTGGGAGAGTCACCAGTTTTTAAGCGCTTTTCGCAGAACTGCGAAAAGCGACTATCAGCTTCGTCCGTCCTTCTGTCCGCATGGAACAACTCGACTCCCACTGGACACATATTTATGTAATTTCATATTTGAGAACTTTTCCAAAATATGTCGAGAAAATTCAAGTTTCACTAAAATCTGACAAGAATAACGGGTACTTCACATGAAGACCAATATACTCTCACATTTCTAACCATATCCCGTTCAATTCTTCTTAGAACGATAAACATTGCAGAAAAATTTGTACAGAAAATACGTAAAAACACATATTATGTTCAACAACTTTATTTTTCTCGAAAAACCTGCCGTTTGCGAGAAAGAGTGGAAAAATAATGTACAGCCGAATGGGCCACATACGACAAAACGACGCATGCGCATTTCATGCTGGATATCTACGGCTACAAACGCACATTCAGAATATGTAATACATATTGCTTTTCCACGGCAACAATGGTCGCAAGAACGAGCCTCAGTGTCACGTTATGCAGTATGTACATTGCTTGTCTTGTTTAACTTAATTGTGTGCCTGAAGATTACTACTGAAGTCAAGAAACGTCTCTGATTCTGTGAAGTGTTTATGTCTGGTAGTAAGTTTCCAATTATTATGGAGGATAAAATAATGTGACTAGTGCTTGTCTTTGGGATCCAAATAGATATAAAATTTCTTATTAAAATCGGAAGGCTTTTACGAAATTCATTTATGCCTACTGCTTTATGGCCTTTTAAACTTCTCAAGTGCTTAATTAAGTTGTCTTAAGCAAGGCAAACTGCTTTCATTTACATCAGGTAAGCAACCTTCACAGTCATTCACGAGCCTCCTAATCGTACGAAAGATTTCGAGATTCTCTGTATTGCAGTTAGTTCCGGTTTTTCGTTACGTACGAATAAATAAGAGTAATTTTGTGGCTTCAATGTGTTATTCAATACCCTGACTCGATTCCTCTAAACCAGTATCGAAACTTGTCCCCGAAATCTGTCATGTATCAATTTGCTTTTATCAGCCGACAGACCTAAAATTTGGTGCTTGTTTTGACATACTTTTATTCAATTGTTCTTTATTATTTTGTCATTCTATACTATTAACAAACAAAACAAGCCACCCTGACATTTCGGCCAGAAATTACGTTTCTATAGCAGAAGCAGTCAGATTTATAAATGTTAATAATCTGCTCGGATATAACAGTTGTACACTTTACCGCCAGTACACAAGTACTCTAGGTTCTTTATGTCAATAACGTTCTCTACTCGTCTCATGAGCAGTTTATAATAAACGGCCAATTCAAATACATCATTAAGGATTACACCCACAAAACAGCAGAAATCATACTGCAATCATCACACCGATCTCCTTCTCTTTTTCTCAGACACAGAAGTAGTTTCAAGCGGTCTGCATGCAGAACGGTAACCGTCTGTGATCCCCGCAAAGCGATAAATTATCTAGCTATCTCTTACAGTTAGTCTTAGTACAGTTACAGATTCTTATAAAGTCTTGCCTGGGCGGTGCCGGCTGCCTGCTCATTTACTTATATGTTCGCATGAACTACAAGGACATGGCCTCCACCTCATATAGCGGCGGGTGAACAGCTGCACATTCTCGCCAAAAAGAAGTATGTGTTATATACGGAGTAACTGAACGCGTTAACCCTTTGATGGATGGAAAAGAAAATGTACTTCTGTGTCCAGAAATTCCGATATACCAAACAGCATAGCTTTTCATGATTTCAGGCCGCAGCTGCCGCCGCGATGTAGGGGTCTTCTGGGATATCACGTAGCCTGCAGTTTCGAGACAATCCGTTCTTTGGAATTCTTGGCCCTTGAAGATGGGCGAATATGTTGTCCCGAAACGTCGGCAAGGAAGTACCACTATACGCTGCGGAATATCCCAAAATAGCGCAGATCTCAGCATTGCCTTTTTTTTTAAAGTTCCTCCGCTTTGGCCGTTTGTCCTTCTGATTAAGATCAGTATTAAGATGAAATTTAGTATGGCGCATTAGTGGAGTGATACAGAAATACAAGTACAGAGAAAACCGTCTCCCGCGGCCAATTTTTGCACCATAAAACTCGTATGGACTAGACCGGAACTGAAACGAAGCCCTCCTCTACATCAAACTCGAACTTTGAAGAACTCTGTTATTGCCCCTCATCTTGAAGAATAAGATAATGGGATATTTAACGTTGAGATCCCTTTTTGTTGAACATTATCAGATGACCCGCAACAAAGGAAGTTTCGCCTTATGCAGGATAAAGTATGAGAATATCTGGCATTACCAAGCCTTTGTTTGACCTCTCATACCGGTGTCCATTGTATACAACATTCACGTATGTTCGAAGCGATACATTTTGATCGGTACTTTTAAGGGCACTTTTCTTAGAATATCCTCTTGTTCTACCAGGAGAGAATAAAAGCAGTCTATATTAAAAAAAAGACCGAATGCTTATCCCAGATACCTGCACACATGCCTGTAGCTACTAAAATTTAACACAACCCCTGGTTTAATTTGGCGTCACTTAGGAGTCCTGCGAACAGGGAAGCAGAGTGTTCAATTGGGTGTGAAGAAAGTTTCTAAGACAATAAAACTGACATACTTTTAGTATGGTGTGAACAAATGACAGCACAATGTTTATGTAACGGATATTCTAACGGTCTTAAGCACCTGTTATGTAGACTACGAGGGTCATTACTTTAACCTTACACGATGCAGTTAGTACAGGGTTCAAAATATGAGATACTGAGAATTTCAGAGTAAGTTTTGGTTACATATGGCAATTCGTGAAAGAATGCCCCCCGCCATGGGACGCACACGTTTACCATAACGAGCAGCAGAAACGGCTGTGGAGAAAGTTTCTGAATGACGAAGTCTGCACAGGTAGGTTGGCATTGCTTTGATCTAAGACAGATGGAAGAATACGTGAAGTGTGCGAGATTTCAGCAGTGTAGCTGTGATTTCTCCCAGACAGCGTGAAGATCCGCGTTCGTATTGCTAATTTGCAAATCACTTCCGTTTTCAGTGGGTTAACTACGCCCAATTATCTGGAGTTTGAAAAAAAAAGTTTAAGATTTGTCACAAATATTTTCACGTAACTGTTCATACACAACACTCCCAAAGACCCGGCGAAAGAAACTAGCTGTGTAGGGGCAATTTACAAGTCCATGAGGTAAAATCATCCTCTTAAATCTCAGTCTTTCTCACGGGCGAATTCGTTTTCACAAACCCCACTCAAATGCCTTCAAACTCTCCGAGCAGAGCCACCACACAACTTTTTAAATCTTAAAAAAAAAAGTTGCCTAACTATCACGCATATTTTCATAGACATGTTTTGCCCAGAATCATTGTTGTTGATAATTTCATTATTGTCTCAGTATAACTTTTCGAAACTTTACCGAGAGTAACGGGGAAAAACGATTCATAGTTCACTTTAATGTACTAAATATTAACTCTCACTTTCACGTATAATTAATTATTCCTAACTGCAAATGGCTTTCACTTAAAATCAATTAGCAGAAGTAAGAATATCCACTTTAGAGCATTTACAAAACCGCACTTATGCAGAGTCTTGATCACAATGTACTTCGCTCACCATGATGAAATAATCCACTCAAGTCGAACGTCGACCACTTGTCTGTTCCAATTCTTGAGGCACTGGCACTAAACATTCTCCAGAAAAGCCACAATCCACCCTCACCGGCTGTTGTCTATCGTTGGTGTGTTTTGATGCAGGAGGAAGCAACTAATTTTTTCAGGGGGGTTGAAAAGGTTGAAGGGTTAGTTTAGGAGGGAAAGTGCTATGCTGTAACTACAGTAGCCTTGTCTAGTGAAAAAACACACAAGGTGCAGGGCGATAAATGAAAGGGAAGCGAGCTTTTGAAAAGTCACTGTACCATACATCCTACAGGTGCTGTGGGCGAGGGACAAGAGTGCTGGAGTCAGTATTTCTAATACTTCTACAACAAAATTAAAAATTCGATATATGGGTGCTATCACAAGATTCAGTCCGAATAAAAATGTAAAATGTTATAAAATTACTTACTGCGTGTCAGATATAAAATAACTTAATGGTATGCGTAAAAATTAAAGAAGACATAATACTAAATGACACTGATCTACAAACGCTGCTGTTCAGAAAATGCCTTAGGTACGAGGCATGACTATACGAACGCGTGGAAACATTTGACTTTATTTCTATAGGTTTTCATAGGATGGGACAGAAAATGGTTTCTAGAGAAGTGTAGCTGGTTTCACTAACCAGAACCAAACTTACCCGTTGTAGCCATGGCTGCAGATCGCCACAGCTTCTGCACCCCGTCTTCCCTCTGTCAAATTGTAGGGAATCTTCCTCACACTATGTCTTCTACTAGACTGAAGAGTTGATCTAAGGTACCACAAGAGGCGAGCCCCGTCTTTGGAAAGGTAGCAAGCAAATCCACCTAGCCGTGACGTAACAACAACCTCGGCTTTCTATTGGTCGAAACCGGTCACTCTTGCGTGAGTTCCAAGTCAGTCACTCACACCATAGCCGTTGCTGCTGCAGCCAGCCAAGAGTCCTTGCATTACCATGTATGTAGCCACAGCGGAGGAGGCAGTAATACGGACCATTAGGGCAGAGGCGGCTGGCGTCAAATAACGAAGACAACGTTCACCTGAAAGAGAACAGTTATTTGATATTCGTGAACTTTGTGGCAGATTTTACAATTCATTTATTACTACCATTTCTTGTACATTGTTTTACCTTAATTGCGTGTTAAGGACAAAATATTTGTTTCAGATGCTGCGTTGAAATCTGTACAATATCTTTTGCTAGTTGCCTAAACACTTTAAATTAAACCCGTCAGCAATGTTATCAGCTACATTCAAATTAATTAGTACAGACTGCTCACAGTCAGAGCTTGCTTCTACAAATCAGCAAAGTACAGTAACTTGATTTCTAAAACGTTCTAATTTTACATTAATACATTAATGAATTTTACAATTTCCGTATCATTTCAGCACCTTTACTCATTTGTTTTCATGTGACTACAGGAAGAGTTAAACACACGCGAAAATATAGAAAGCAGTAACATAGATTTTTATACACCAGTAGCGAGCTGTAGTTGATTTATAATATTTCGTCAAAAGTAACTAAACTTTGAAGAATAAAAGACCAATTTGATGTCACTTGCTATTTTTTTTTTCACTTCTTCTGTGCTTCAGCCTGCAACACGGATACCACTCCAACCCAATCACACCAAACTCCAACACACATCGAACCAAGAACAATACGACCAATGTGGTAATTCAATAGAATAGTCGCAAGCTCCTGATGATGGATGTATTAATGCCAGAAATATGTTGAGCACATAAGCAGTGAAATAAAATAGCAAGTGACATCAAGTTGGTCTTTTGTTCTTCAACTATCACAATGATACACGGTCCAATAAACGTAAGATTAACTAAACTTTGTTTTTGAAGAAAATGCTTGAATCTTTGTAATATGTAAAAATAATTAGCTACAATTCCTATAAGATATCTTACAAAATGCTTGATTTTTATTGCTTTCTGTCATTTCTGCGTTCTAGCATACAATGCAGACATGGGTTGAATGAACAGAATTACACACCATTACGCCGAAAAAAGTTACGATGCATTGATCACTCTCTACATTCCACCTTCTAAATATTTCAGTCTCACATCTGGCCTTAACAATTATTATTTTTATTCAAATCTTGTAGCAGGCAAGTTTCTAAATGTGAACGTCGCTAACATAAATAGTATAGATATCTGATCAAGTTGCATTAACACATTTACATTCGCCACTTTCTTTACCTTTAATTAAAGCGTACAGTCAATCGTAGAGCGCATCAGCAATTAGCCATGTAGTCAATATTACATATGTACTAATTCCCAGTACGGTTAAATGGACTTAAATAACGTAGGCTAATTGTCGATATCAATTGCAGTATATTTTATCTCTATAAACTACAAATAACGTTTCTGAGCAAAGGCAAACCTGAACCTGACGAGCTACAGTCTCTGAGAACAGAAGCAGGAGTTACACTCGGAGGCCAAAACAGAGGTGAGACGATTACTGCAAATTTGTACTACAAAAATAAGTAGGGTGAAAGTGGTGAAATGATATAATAAATGATATTCCGAAGAAGTTATGGTCCAAGAATGAAACTGCACATTAGTCAGCCCAGAAGATTCAGCACAGAAATTTTTAATGAGAAAGAAATACTCAGTGGGTGGTAATTTTTAAAATTAATGATGACTGCATGCATGACTTTGAGGATGGTGACGTGTATTATGTGTCGAAGCAAACTGCCGTTGCTCTTCAAGGTGTGCACGTGAAGTGAAACAGTACATGTGGCTGAGAACAGTAGTCGAACTGCCCTTTACCTTCTGCGTGAGGAATGACTTCGAATGTCAACAACTATGCAAATGTTTTTGACGGAAATCAAGAAACCTTCGAGGTGTGATTAGAGATGTTCAAATAAACAACCACTTTTTGTCCGCTCCTCCAGCGGAAGGCCAATCTGCGCATGCTCTGAAAACTGTCAGTACCGTATCCGGAATGCAACGACGTACAGCCGTGCTGTGCTCCATAGCTCTGAGCACTTAAAAATACTACGTAAAAACCACAACAGAACAACTATTGATGACGAGACGAGAAGAGAGCAGGAGGTAATCACAGTCCTGTAATATAATACATTCGACGATGAACTGAACACAAATATTAGCTTAAGACAGACAGGATTCTACCTGCTTTCGAAAGCTGTATGTCTGCACTTCAAAGCCCATCTGAGCAAGAAATTATGTTTTTTTCCCCCAAGACAAAATAGCCCCTAGGTGGCCAGGGTCTCCTCGTTGTCGAAGCTATGCGATCACACACCACACTCGGTGGCACTCCTCTGGACGTGTATTCAGCCCGAAGCAGAGACCTCTACGTGACAACACACAACACTCACAAGAGACAGACATCTATGTCCCCGGCGGAATTCGAACCCGCAATCCCAGCAAGCGAGCGACCGCAGACTCACGATATAGACCGCACGACCTACAGGATCGGCATAGGTTAGCTTAGATTCTATAATACTTTCTATGCAGCAATTTCTCAATTAGAGACTATAGGTGACTGCAGGTTGTAGATATACAGTAGGCTGTACTTGTTTAAATCTTCAGTTTAGACGTGATTTATGAATGTGAATCATGCACTAGTACCTCTTTCGCGGGTTTGAGACGCGGAGAGGCGTTTCAGTCTTACAGATCCTTTCAACTTGAATCTTTTTCAACTATAAAGGATTATAACATACTCCCATTGCCCATTACTGCACAGGAGCACACTGTCTAGAAGAGAGAGGTTTCGAAGTGATTAGAAATTGTTATTACATACCGGATGGATTTTGAATCATCGGTGACCTTCAAGTGAGCTAAGTACCCAAATATAGAATGAGAAGTTTGCATAATACATTCATCGCACAGTTTACCTGCTTTCTTCAGTCAAAATTAATTATAACTGCGGCTATTAATGCGGTTGTAACAGACTGATGAATTGAACCATTAAGAATTTAAATCCACTAAGAAACTTTTTTTCCAAAGATAAACATTTGAACTGCCTACTAAACTTGGAGCTAAATGCCGTGGATAACATACATTTAGAAGGTTTCATTATCGGCCGTTCTCACTTCAGTACAAAAATATTACAATATAACTAGTTAATACAGCAAGATACATGGAGACAATCAGATGTACGTATTCTAAATAACGGCTGAACACAGGCTGTAAGAGATACGGTCATAAAATAAGTTTACATATTGTGGGTGCTTTAATGCCACCTGTAGAGAGAACCGTTCAGATTTACTTGTGCCGCTCTTCCACTCACTTTCTACGTAGTATTTGCCACAATTTAGATATATATTATATTACGGAGCTAGCTCCTCTGTTGCCGGTTGATAGAAGACCATATCCTGTGTCAGTCATCATGTCACAACTGTTTTCCCTCTGCTATCGCCTTTAAGTCTGGGGCCGTCAAGATTCTGTTTCGGCGCTGGAAACAGATAACAGTCGCTCGGAGACGAATTCTCTCTGATATAGTCGTAATCAATGTAGGTTAATTATTCAGGAAATACCAACGCCACTTGCATTTATTTTCTGACCGACCGCGTAAATAAGAGCGAAGAACTGTTGCGTAAGATGTTAATATAGGATACCAGACACTAATAGTACCTTCTAGTGTACAGTTTTTTCAATAAACCCTTTTTAATCTAGGTTCTGTAATCATTTCTGTCGCATGTGATGTATTAAGGAATACAAGAACCGTAACTGCAAAAGATTTCATGACTTTTTTAAAGTTAATCCAAAAATAAATTTAGCACGTGTCTATGGCTTTTTATCGTGGTAATCATTTAGATTGGGTACTGCGCCATATAAATGCATGAAGGGCGGAAGTTTCATTTAGAAATAAAATGACCTGTCATGTCCTATAGTTAGACATCATTCCACTTATTTCAGGGGCGAATGAGATAAGCCACGAACTGAGTCCAGAGAGCTGGCCTCGACGTTTGATGCACGGTCGAGAATCCGAATCAAATGGTCTGGCTTTTTGCCAAGCAATTTCATTAGACATCTGAGTAATAAGACCCAGAGCAAGTTAAATTACTCTACTATTATCTTAATTTTTCCCATTTCTTTTTTACCTCAATAAGCGCCTCTTTTAGTGCAAGTTTAATGGATAGTCGCAAATTGCATGACATTAACAGAAGTTTTGGACCACGAAACATGGCGTTGTCGTTTTATACAACTGTTGTTTCAGTAAGGGCAGTATTTTAATAATTTTCTATTCCATACAACCCCTTTTCAATTCGTTCACTTTGTATAGCTTAAGTCCTGTGTAGGAAACACAAAAAGATAGCCAAATAAAGGCTTCGAGGTTACTAATATTCAGCCAACAAATCCAGCAATGCGCTTATTTCCTACGACCGCATGGAGATGCTGAATTTTGGCTGATTCATCTGCTAAAAGATTCATGATGAAACATATTTTAAAAATAAATTGCACTACGATACTGATTTCCTTGGTCGTATTATATACTATTAAGTAAAAATTGTGGCGGGACGAGAAAGGAACTGATAATATAAACTCAGGCGGAATAAAAACTGGAATTAATTTCACAGACCATTTTGAAAACAATTTCAAGCTTCTGACATGCATTTATGAGTAAACCAGGAATACTTATTGCCTTTTCCCTTATGTGAACTATTAATTCGCGATGGAAATCACCTGAATTCTGTGCGAAAACTTGTACAGCGACTTTATTCCTGCTCTGAGTGCGGACTCTAGCGAAACATTCACACCCCGTCAAGTTGGGCTCAACGTACAAGTTTGCTCTACAGCTGCGCTTCCAATTGATTCACTGTCACATACACACTTATATTTTAATCCTGAAATTAAAACTGTCTATATGGGACAAATTTGTGATTCAAATTATGAAGAACCTGAGAGAAAATTCTTCATCTGGTATTGATTTAATTCCTCCTCACTTGTAACTTCCTCCTCAAATTTTTTATTTTTTTATAATTGTTTGTGTTCAGTGAGATTAAGTAACTACTCTGTAACAGTAACTGCAACGAACAAAAGAGATGTTTCTTCATTTCTGACAGAAAACAGCGTATGAACTTCAGAAGATGTCACAGTATGTCGAAAAAGTGTTCATGTCCTATTATTCGTTTCCGTAATTTCGCCTATCCTACGGAAATGTGTATTTCGTTGTCGCGTTTTAGTGGCTCCTAGCCGCTACTTATCCCCCCAAAAGCATTAAATGAGCCAGTAACAAACGTGGTTGACCTTGGAAACGCCCTCGCAAACCTTGGGAGTTGGATCATCCAAATACTTCGTATATACATTACGATCAATCCGTAGGTGTTACACCGTACTAAAGCTTGCGGCTTTCTTTTATTTGTGGGCGGGGGGAACGACGATGATGAGGCGGCACGTTGCTTTTTCAAGAAAAGAACTGAAGTCTGTGTAGCAGAGAAAAAAATAAAAGTAACTGTAGTTACAGGAAAGCACACCTAGTACTTTTACGTACATCCATCGTAACCACACGCTTTATTTCAACTAGATCTTTGGTCCGACAATCGATCACTTTCTTTAAACCGTTTTTACTACCACTTTCATCATAAGGCTGAATAATGAATAGTACACATGATTACTGCCGGTCCCAGTGGCCGCGCGGTCTAAGGCGTAGGTCTGCGGCCGCTCGCCTCCTGAGATCGTGGGTTCGAATCCCACCGTGGGCATGGATGTTTATCTGTTGTGAGTGTTGCGTGATGCCAGGTAGAGGTCTTTGCGACGAGCTGATCACTCGTCCAGAGGAGTCCTGTTGACTGTGGTGCGTCGTTGTGTGTGATCTAGAAACCTCAAGAATGAGGAGGTCATGGTCCGCGTTGGGCCGCAGCGCCACAGGAAAAAAAAATGATTACTATTTACAGTTTCGTGATAGTTCAAGAACAGGCAAATTGATTTGGACGAATTGTTCCGTAGTGTATGTATGCCTCACACCTGAGTAAGTTAATGAAATGGTCTGAACTGTATAAATGAAACAAACAGATGGTCGTTCTGTTCAGACAAAAGGAAAGCAGATCGATCGAAATTCCAGCTGTTGCTTCATTTTACACGTGGGCAGTGATGCATGTCACCGACAACAACCCAGCCACCTCTCACCTCTGACACGTAATAACAAGCAATATGGCATTTACGGATGATGAAACAAGTGGCGACTAAATTGTAATGATATGTGGTGACAAACGCTCAGGGAAGTAGGCGGAGATATCAACGCGTGTATACGAGGGGAACCGAAACTTGTACCTCGCTGCCTGTACCTTTATAGGATGGGACACAGAGTAGCGCTGTAAAAATAACGGTTTCGATCGCGTCTGATTTCGTGTCTTATGGGAAGTTGGAATTGTAACAAATTACAAAGAAAAACGACATTCGAATTTTTGGTCTCATAAAGCATTGTAATAGTTACTTACATAAATATGAAAAGCGTAAGCATCTATGAAAAATACAAGCAGGTATTTAAAAATTTCGGCAACTTTTTCCACACTTGCGAGCTCCCATATGCCGTGTTGTTGTCGAATAGTTTCATAACTTAAAAGTTAGATCTACAATGTTTTTCTGTACCACCAGCACATGCAATATTAATTGTGAAGAGGGTATATGGAAAGTAAAAGGTAAAGGTAAAGTAACCCCGTTACAGGCCTGGTGTGGGCAAGAGGGTGTGTAGAGGTATAGCTCTACTCTTCCATGACCCCGGCACTAGAAGGGGTGAGTGGTCAGCAGCACGCGTTATATGAAAAGTGCATAGTCAAAACTACAACACAAAGCAAAAGTACGATTCTTTCCTCAATGTTTTTTTTTCTTAGACTTGACATACGAATTACGTTTCGCGTCGTGACAAAGCACTCTGACAGCAATATTTCGCTGCTGACTAGGAGCATTTGTCGATACGAAAGTTAGTTGGGCGTTTGAAGATTAGTTGGCATTTCCAGTACAATGATATGAGTGGAACTTGGAATACTAAACGTAAGAACGTAAATAAATATGGTAAAAAAATCACATATACGTATTTCACACTACTGTTGATGGCCAATACTTTATGTTTAATTTTAGCTATCAAAACAAGAAACATGAACCAGTTGGGCCGAAATTTTAAAAAGTTCACATTCACATGACTACAATATTGAAAATAAAAGTGATATATTTTAGTATCGTCCAGAAATAAACCATCAAACAGAGCCTACGTATCTACGACATATACGCCGCTTAAGACGGGTCTCTTTAGGAAATAAATACATCGCCATCAGCTATCAGCCTTCCTGAATCTTGCACACATAGCGCATATTAGAAATACGGTGACAGAAAATCAAGACCCAGCAAACTTGTAACCATCCCCTAACCGTGTAGGCATAACTGAATTTGCAGTTCTCAGTGACGTACTGCAATATAATAGAGAAGGGTTAAATTTATGCGGGTTTATAATAAATTACGAGAAATAAGTTTCAGTTGCATTTATACGGCACACTTCTAAGTTCAGAGAGAATATATTAAACCGTACTCAGCGTTACGCAATCAGGAACTACTCGTGTATGTAATTACTTACATCATAGCTCTATGTTAATGGCTGAAAGTCCTGTTGCTGATGTAGCGTACTTCGCAGTTCTACACACAATCCTCAGCTTCCCCCTAAGAACTACATCTTACTGAAATTGTCAACGAACACAATACATACATTTGAGATAGTACGAGAAAAATGAACCATTTATAATCTAAACAATATGTGAGATTTCAAAGGCGTGACTATGCAGATTATCACCAAGCTGCATTTGAGGTTCTCTCCACGGTGCGAATTTACTCTCTTTTGTTGCGTCCTCTATGATTTAGATGGATAAACTGCAGAGTACTACAACACGTTGATCACTAGCTACCAGATTACATGGCGTCACATTCCACCATACAGCAAACCTAACAGCTAAGAGAACATCGAACTGGTTGACATGCAGGCTGACGGCTTCGGAAACCTGGTTTATGTATTTTCTCTGTTATGCTCCTCTATTCAAGGATCTCCTGACCTCCCGTATCGTCTCGGTCAATTTACAGGACTCCTCCCCCAACCTCAACGTCGAAACACTCTCCCTTTCATGTTGCCAACAAAGGTGTGGGCAGTTTCTGTTACAATACGTCGTTTGTGTGAATGGACCGACATAAGACGTTCCACTGCCTACAGTCGTACATTGAACCGCTGTCCTTGCCATATGAATACTTGCATTGATCACTACCGAAAAGCATGTAAGATTAATTTCATGAATGCAACAGTAAAATTAATAGGAATATATAAAGAAAATTTTGTGCAACAGTTATTCCTAGGGACGGTTTCGTGCGACCAATTTTTATTACAGCCTACAACTAAAATATATTTGATATAATAATAATGTACTTTCCTTAATGACAAAATTTTGAAGCTCATGTATTACAGACATTAGTATTACGTAAAAATAGGAGCTTGCCAAGGAAATAAAAGAGTCACTGATACCGTAGGTTTAACACACATTTTTTTACCAGCTCTGAAATCTACTGGTTACGTAGAAGCCATGGCATTTGTTATGGCGACAACTGATTGCGGAAAAAAAAACAGATACAGCCCCCCTTCCCTTCCCCTGTACCATCATGTACTGATTAGGCATTTCCGTCAGCTCCGGTATATTTCTTCACAGGCCGAGACAAAAGAAAGGCCTACACACTAAGAATTAGATCACAGCAGTTAGAAAAATATACGTACCGTCTGCTTCAGTATTAATAAATTCTGCACTATGACCACAGAGTTCATGTTTGTAAGTTCCTTATGATTCCCACATGAAACACCTATCTCCCATGAGCAACATTAACCGACTTTTCTTAGTAACTGAAACGCTGGGTGTTTTCTGTGACGTGGGAAATAAATTATTATGTTACGTCTTTGTAGAATAACTCACATTATGCTTATTTCACAGGAACCCCTCAAAGAAAGTTATCTTTGCCACTCTTAGTATTCTAAGTAATTTAAATTCGAAAGGAATTACAGATTTTTCGCATGTATTACAATTCTGAAGATGACTGTCATGACGGAAGTTCAGTACAATATATATCTTACACAAATGACACAAATATCTATTTTGTGACAGAAACTCAAGAATTTCGCCGCTTCGGAAGTGTTATATCGGAGCGCTTAATACAAAATATATTAAGCCTTTTTTATCACACGTGCCTTCAGGACATTAGCGGAGGTCTATACCACGCTGTAAGCAAGGCTTTTACCTAATATTGTGAGCAGGTTTAAAACTTTGTTTTCTGCGAGAAACGAAGTATATACAGTATGTTAAGTAAAACAATGAACAGCACCTGCAGACAAAATGAAGATCGAGTGGGAAGAGGATAGACACACAAAAATTAAAAAGAAAGGTAATTTCGAGGAAGTTAAAATTGAACAGACAAATAGCAGGTATAAGAGACCTTTAAAATAAGTATATTTTGGTTGGGAACCTTAAGAAAATTTATCATTTCTGAGATGCAGGCGAATATGGAATGATAAGTCCCTCAATCCAGATGCTTTTCTGAATATTATGGTGCCACGATGTGGGCAGGATTGAACTAGCTCAGATTGCGGTCCAACGTCAGCTTGTACATTAAGCAATCTTCAATTGTCCGTAATTAAATTTTGATAACATTCGACTTAGATGAAGGTAAGCAGCCCATACCGATGTTTCGGCCTTCTTTAATTTTGCTTATGAGAGTTAAAAATTATATTTCTATGAATAGTAATTGTGCCATGTTTCATATGATCTTTTTTTCTAAGAATAAATTATAATTACTGAAATGGCAACAAGGTAATAATGTCAAGATATCCTCAGTCAGTCGTGGAGTTCAAACTAAATACATTATTGGCTTCCACTAGCACAGATCACATAGCTAGGGCCTTGAAGTAAGAAACTGACTGATGGTGACAGAATAACCATCTTGTGTTCTGAAGGTGAACCCACATAATTTACCTACAAGTATTATGCAGGATTTATAGTAACAATGTAAGGCCCACTTATATCCTCACAATAACTTATTTACAGAAAAAGTTCATGGCCCAGTTGTATCCTCACAGTAACTTATTCATAGTAAATATTTTTGGCCCTCTTATATCTTCACAATGCCTTATTTATAGTAATATTTTATGACCCACTTATATGCTTATAGTAACTTATTTGCAGTAACACTTTATGGCCAACTTCATGTTTCCAATAACATACAGTAATATTTTGTAGCCCACTTTTATCCTTACAGTAAACTATTTATAGCAATATTTCATGGGTCCCTTGTATCCTTAGAGTAACTGACTTACAGCAATACTTTATGACCTCGTCCAGGTTTACAATGTGGGCCGGGTAGGTCAGTCGGTATAGCGACTGAGCTACGGGCTCGACGGTCCGGGATAGAATCCCGGTGCGGACGAGGTTTTTCACCCGTCCAGACCGGCCCTGGGGCCCACCCAGCCTCCTGTAAAATGGATACCAGGTCTTTCCTAGGGACAAAGTGCGGCCGGGCCGTGCTGCTGACCACTCACCCCCTTCTAGTACCGCGGTCATGGAAGAGTAGAGCAATACCTCTACCCACCCTCTGGGTCACACCCGGCCTGTAACGGGATCAATTTACCTTTTTACAGGTTTACAATAACTTACTTACAGTAACAGTTTTACGACATATTCATTTCCTTCAAGTAATATGTTTCCTCGACTTCAACCAACCGTTGAAAAGAGAACGGCTTTATACGTTAAAATTCTCGTCGCCCTCGCAATACAGGCTAAACTGTGGCATAAATAGCTAGTCTGTTGACAATAATTGTGAACGTCGTTATCGGTGGAATAGCACTTTACGTATTGTGATAAAACTTGTAAGGTACGGTAGGTGCGAGCTACAACTGATTACTATAAAAATGAAGGCAGCAAGTTTCAGTAAAGTCAGAAAATCTCAGCACAAATACAAGGCGTCACAACATGCAAGACAACATTCTCACAGTCTCTGCCGTAAACACCTTAAATCCAACAATCACCGTGTACGACGCAGACATTTTTAAAGGGGAATCCCCTGTATCCGGATATTATGTGGTATAGAAAAATCGATCAGTATAAAAACTGCAATGCATTAAATAACGTTTTAATATTTATAAGGAATACCTGGATTATATTCTACATAAATATCGTAAGAGTTTTTAGGAAGACCTGGAAAGGCCTTTTGACATTTCCAGCTGTCAAATACTATGGATCTTCAAGTACGTTTACATGTGTCCAACGTAATAAAAGAAAACTGAAGGCAGCAATTTCTTCATACGCATCAGTTCAACTTCCCTATTTCTGTCCAGTGACGAGAAAAAGACATAATAAGGATCCCAAATAAACAGACACTGAATGGCTTAAAAAAATGTCTGGAAACTCATGGAGGTAAAAGAAATGGAAGTCAAGGATATAATTAACAGAAGTGAATTGAACCTACCATTAAGAATATCTCTTGCGAGTCACTTTAATTGTCACACCAACTGATGCACTTATATAAATTTCACATTAAAATATTTAAAATCGCTCCAACATATTTCGATCCTAGGATCATCCTCAGGGAGCCACGTTGTTCCTTGTTAAAGTCATTTTAAAACCACTCATTAATTAATTCCGTGTATTAATAGGGTGCTGTGGCAGCATGTCGTGTTGTGTAAGGGTACGTCGTAGAGAATGCGCCTGACTATAGGCGAGAGACTCTCGCAACGTAACACACTACACACACCTATAGTCAGGCGCATTTTCTACGACGTACCCTTACACAACACGACATGCTGCCACAGCACCCTATTAATACGCGGAATTAATTAATGAGTGGTTTTAAAATGTCTTTAACAACGAACAACGTGGCTCCCTGAGGATGATCCTAGGGTCGAAATATGTTGGAGCGATTTTAAATGTTTTAATGTGAAATTTATTTAAGTGCATTAGTTGGTGTGAGAATTAAATTGATTCTACAAAATGCACGGTGCAACAATAAAGATCTCTTGTGAGGTTTACAATTACATATATTCAACTAGCCTAATAGCAGCCTTTCAGTAACAAGCAGCCACCAGCTTCGGTCCTCATAACACATTTGGTAAATAATGTGGTTTATATGACAGCTACTTCGTCTAATTTGTGTCACTGTACTTCTGTCATTTTAACGATATACTAACTCCATGCAATTACAGACTCTGAGGCCAATTTCGCCTTTGCCTGTCGCGTGGCAGTAATCGGTAGACCTTGTATAGCACGTTCGAAACGTGATGGCACACGCGCAGAAACCAGATTTGGCCTTTCAGCGAAACGGACGAGTCCATTTAAGTCGGCGGGGGTGTCAGTTCAGTCGACTACTGGCAGTCGAGGAGTGCGGATCAACGGACAGCAATTGCATAGACCGTGTTCCGGCGTTCAGTGCAAGGCTGCTGGCTACCCACTCCATTCGCATCTTTCCCCTTCACTTCCCCTCCCGCGCGTCACCGTGTGCCATCAGGTTCCGAACGCGCTATACGATCTCGTGACACGGATCAGAACTGCCGTGACGTAGTAATGTGTCGCGACACGACAGCACACGGCTACAGCAATCGCCAATAAAGCGGAAAGTGAAATCCGTCCTGTCGGCTTTCAAGTTTGTCTCGACGTACTATAAATTAGTATCGCCTCAAACAGAAAGAGAGCCACTGATTGACAAGCTTACGTCAGATCTCCGTAGTTCGACCTTGGGTCATCTGCATCGTGTTGTGAGGCGAACATCAAGTTATGACTTCGCCGCAGGTTGTGTCCTGAAGTGTAGACTCGACAGCTTTAAAACGCATCTATTAATGTCTGTGAAAGTGGTTGATTCATTAAGCGTAAACTGCATGGTTTAGTCGCTGCGTAATCGGTTTTCACACAAGGTCGAACATTTCTAGGACGGGTGACCAGAAAGCTTCCCAAGTAAGGCTCTTCTCCGTTGCGTTAGTTCTTTAGTGCTTATTTCCGACAGTAGTTTTAGATGCACACAATGGCGTAACTAGATTTCCTGCTGCCCGGGGCGAGTTATCACAATGACCGCCCCTAATAAAATTGTAAAACTTTGTGAAAATCGAAATCAAAATCTCCGCTCTTTCGGGATTTTACGCAGCGTAGAATGATAGTTTCGCATCGACGTTTCGGGACAATCTATAGGTACCGTCTTCAAAGGTCAAGCAAACCCGTGTAGATAAGATGGTTTGTCCCGAAACGTCGGTACAAAACTGCTAATCGACGCTGCGTAAAATCCCAAAAGAGCGCAGATTTTATTTACACCGCGGCGGAAGCCTGAAATCGCGCAAAGTCGAAATCATTTACTGAATTTCCTTTTATTTGGCCCTATAATTTGAAATTTGTTTGAGGCAAAAAATCGAGAGACATGGACTGGGTTGCTTTTACTGAGGGTGGGGACAGAAGGCGGGCGCTTGTAAATGTGGTAATGAACCGTCGTGTTTCGTAAAATGCGGGGAATTTCTTGATTTGCTTAGGAAATGTAAGACTCTCAGGCAGGGCTCTGATCTATGGAGTGAGTGAGTGAGTGAGTGAGTGAGTTAGTCAGTTGGTTGTTGATTAGTTGGTTGGTTAATTGGTTTGCTGGTTTGTTTGTTTGTTGGTTGGTTGGTTAGACAGACAGGCGGGAAGGCAGGCAGCTAGACAGGCAGGCAGATAGATAGACAGGCAGGCAGACAGACGGACAGACGGACGTACGGACAGACGGACGGACGGACAGACGGACGGACGGACAGGCGGACGGACAGACGTACGGACGGACAGACGTACGGACGGACAGACGTACGGACGGACAGACGTACGGATGGACAGACGTACGGACGAACTGACGGACGGACAGACGGACGGACAGGCAGACGGACAGGCAGACGGACAGGCAGACGGACGGACGGACAGACGGACGGACGGACAGACGGACGGACGGACAGACGGACAGACGGACGGACA
>Ga0123357_10002720_pt1:0-12500 | contig 19915 bp, 10 predicted proteins | sample TergutEmb28metaG_FD_89873 | JGI IMG/M metagenome (GOLD analysis project Ga0123357, IMG submission 89873) | Embiratermes neotenicus P4 segment gut microbial communities from Petit-Saut dam, French Guiana - Emb289 P4 | ecosystem: Host-associated > Arthropoda: Insects > Digestive system >...
ACACACACATACACACATACACACATACACACACACACACATACACACACACATACACACATACATACACACACACAAACACACACACACATACACACACATACACACACATACACATACATACACACATACACACAGACATACACACACAGACACACACACATACACACACATACACACACATACACACACATACACATACATACACACATACACACATACATACACACACAGACACACACACACACACACACGTACATACACACATACATACATACACACACATAAACACATACACACACATATACACACATATACACACATACACATACATACACACATACACACATACATACACACAGACACACACATATACACACATACATACATACACACACATACACACATACACATACACACACATATATACACACACTCATACACATACATACATATACACACATACATACTCACACATACACACACACATACACATACACATACACATACACACACATACACACACACATACACACACGTACATACACACATACATACACACACACATACAACAAAAACCTACAAAATTACATGTGTATTTGTTTATCTTTGTGTTTATAGATAGCAAATGGGAGGACATATTATGAATCTAATAATAGCCCCGAATTTCACGTGCTTATTTGGTAAAGCCTCGTTTGTACAGTTACGCAGCAACATCGGTGGTATAAAGAAATTAAAGAAACCAAAGTTCCTACTTCCCTTAAGTTGTTGTAATAATTCATAAGCTTTATAAATGGAATAATGTAATTCCTAGCTCCTTGCAGTAAAGTTCCACTGATCTTTACTGGAATTTAATATTTCTGTCTTAAAAATTTTCGCTGCGGAACTAAGATCTGTATGGCCAAAACTGCTCCTCTATAAAACAAAAGAGTGCAGCAGGGTAATTAAGAAACTCTTTTGTTTTCAACATGGGAAAGCAAGAAGCAAACAAATGAAAGACGATGCCAGAGAATCGCTAAATCATTTGTCTGGGTGGATAGGACGAAGGAGTTTTACAGTTTTGCCTGCTAGAATTACAAATAATCGTGTAATTTCTTATTACTGTCTATTGCAGTGACCGCGCCCGGTTGTAGTCACCTCGATTATTGGGATCGCTGGCTCGAATGTCGCTCGAGGCGTAGAGGTATGCTTACAATTTTCTGTATTACAGGTAGAAGCCTTGCACTGGGTAGTTCCAGCTTACAGATGCAGAAGATGCGTAATTTAAAATGTAATGAATTTCACATATATTATTTTTATAACTTGCCTTTTTGCTTCATAATAAGAAGGAACCTGTCATGGTGACCGTGTTGCAGCTATTAGACAAATGTATGAGCAAAGACCCGAAATTACAAAGGAAAAGTTGGCGAAATTTCTAAGACAACAATAGGTTTGCGCTTCTTAGAAGGCTAGGTAACACGCTTTACGTGGTGAGCTCCTTACTGCAGTTTACGTCGTGTAATCGGAAGTAAATATACAGTGACCAGGACACCCATGCGCGAAAATGCCTTTTACGCAGATTGAAAGGCTGAGGAAATCCATGGCAGACCCACCAACAATCGATTTGCAAACGAGATTCTAACAGGCGCACTTCAGAACACGAAGCAAGAGTGGTAACAACCAAACCACTATTTTCGTTTTCATATTTGCCTACTGGCATTACTGAAAAAGCAATATGGCTGGAAGTGAAATATTGCCGATACAGTTCAATGTAGATTGGTATACACAATTTCGAGTCAGCACACCCAATTCAGAGGGGGCAAATATGCGTACATATGAAAACGGATACTTGCTGTGTCATTTTCCATAGTCACCTAGAAAATATTTGTATTTTGACCACTTGAATACGGATTAATATTTAGCACTCATACGTAAGGCCCATTGAACGCCATTTCTCTTGTCCTTGAAAGAAAGTGATTCCTGTCACCCTGTTATTATTGACTGAGAGTACAATATGAAAGATATTTTGTACTGATAACATCCACTTTCTTGGAAAACTGCCTGAGTAGGACTTGAACACAGAATCGTGCTTTCATGGCTGCGACTCACAGGCGTTGTCACAGGGAGATTGGAAGAAGCAGAAATGTAAAAACATATCTCTTTGGGCCTCTGAAAATACCTTCGTTAATTGGTGTATTCAGCCAGTACTTCTCAAGGGTTGATTTTTTCTGATCTATTGTCTTCCTTCTTTCTCGTTTTTCTTCTTTCCTTTATTTTTAAATATAGGTCTTTTATAGGCTTCACATTTACTCTATTTTATTCCTTTGTTCATTTCTTCCCTTGTCAGTCCTTCCTCTATTATTACTTCTGCTCTGCAGTACTTCTCAACTCAGTAACTGCCCACTGATCAAGTAGTGTTTGAGCCATCAAACTATTATGCGACATGGTGTAAATCCTCTGGCCTCTCTTGCGTCACTGATGGCTTTCATACGTTATTAGACGAAGTACGTGGAGAGAGATGGGAGGATGGGAATCTGGACATGATGATGTGAATTGCCGTTAGCTTGCTCAGGGCGTAACCAAGCCTTGTGTTTTGTGACTACAGCGACGAGGCTTCTTATTTGAGAACTACAAGAAGTTGCTTAACAGCTGAGTGACCATCAGCTGCCTAGGCAGTGCCGGTTTGGGAAAAGGGTCTTCTATTATTTCAATAAACTTCGTGAAGATTTAGATTCACATTTGAGACGATTTTGAAACACCGATGGTTGCAGTTAATTTATTGCTTATTGTCAAAAATCTCGATCCATGTTTGGGATCCTCTAATAATGGAAGAGATTAGTTTCTTCCTGTGTGTCGTATGCGTGCCTACGTCATGCACAGGAGCCTTTTGCATGAAGACTGAAGTCACGGTAGGGAAGTGCGGATCGACTACACTCGGACCTGTTCGTCTAGACCAGCAGACTGGTTCGCCTTGCTACGGTACAATTATCTGCATATTACAATTTGAACTGTTATCTCTTCAACATGGGATAAGCGCCGAGCACATCCCGACGACATTTAAAATGTCTGATTCCTATGTCTCTTCCACAGAGTCGTTTCTGCGGATGCCAGTTCAGTCCAATCCACATTTATGCAACACTTTTCTACAAGAAAGTTTGATATGGTTTCCTATCTACTTACGCATTTTCAGATGGTCTTTTGTCCTGATGATTCCCCAGGCCTTCACCTGGCTTGTGCTATAAGACAGCATGACAAACATCTACATGTACGAAAGCGTAGGTGCGTGTGTTTCACTCGAGCGAATCGCGTAATGTGTACTTAAGCCGCTCTCGCGCAGCTATTTCATGGCTATGCGTCCGGCCATCATGCAGAAAAAGTGCGTTGTTATGCTCTGCGGGGCACGGCGAAACTCTGCCCCTGAATCGGCATTTCGACTCGCAGTGTGATGACTTAGCACCTTATGGGTGTTTCCAGCTGCCGTGGTGGGTGCTTGAGCCCCATGTGGGCTGCCTTCACCACAGATTCAATTTGAGATCACTGTGAAGGGCAATCAGCACGTATTACGTAGCGACAGTTACAGTGGGGGGTGTTCCAAGCTAGGCACCCGAAAGCGAGTACGAGCTTCATTACTTCAGGAGGGTAGAGGCGCTTGCGCGGACCTAGTAACTTTTTAGGCGCTATCGCAATGCAATTCCGAAAAGCAACTGTTAGTCCCGTCATATCTCTCTATTTACAAGGAACACTGCGACACCCAACCACCAGATTATTGTGAAATTACGTATTTGGAATTTTTACTAACACTTATTGATTCCTAACTTGTTTTAAATTTAAACAAAAATAATAGACACAACAAAGACCTGCGAACAATTCTGATATCGTCATTTGCTCTTTAAAATTAAAAAAAGTTGTAACCTGTACGAGCTGAGGCCGAAGAAACAGTTGTAGACTGAAACACAGCTGTTAATATAGTACAAGAAATGTGATATCTCGGCGGTTTCGAGGTATCGATTATGATCGGCTGCATACGTGTTGCTGACATACGTAGAGCTTGTTGTGTAAAACGAGGAAATGTGCAGTGAAATACACGTGTCTTCGGGGTTTTTCGTAAAATAATAAGGAATTTAACATTTAGGCATCACATAACACAGTGAAAGAACCAAAATTGTTACGTTTTGTGGCCATTTCTTAACTTCAAACTGCGCTGTTCTGGGCTATTATGCAGCGAAAGGTTGTATCCCTTACCAACGTTTCGGTACAACCAATTAGTCCCGTATTCAAGGGACAAGGGGCCAGATAGTTGGTCCCGAAACGTCGGTAAGGAATCACCACTACTCACTGCGTAATGGCCCAGAAGAGCGCAGTTCTCATCTATTTCGTGACGGACGCTTGAAATCACGTATTTCTTAACTTTTTTAAATAATACTCTGAGTCGGCGTTACATTTGGATTTGAAGGTACTTGTAGCGAGACCTGCTGATGTTACGGTATGCTTCGTGTCTTGTTTTGAACCTTAGAGGTTCTAAACCTGCATATATAGTCCAATGGTGTGCATTCTGGAGTGCTGTCTGGCCACACAGAATGCAATTTTCTGATATCTGTGCAACTCGAAACAGTTTTCGCCTTCCCGTACTGCCAGTTTGCGGATCTGACGTGGAAATGCAGCGCCAGTATCGAGTACTGTTATTTGAATATTACTGTGTTCTTTTTTTCAGGCCTTGTGGACGGATATTGGGACTGTTTTTGATGCATCTCCGAAATTTTTTATTGTTGGCCTATCAGTTGTTTTTTTTCGGACCTGACATAATTTCTGTAATCAGAAAGGCTTCGTTTAATCCACAAACAAGGGTAAAGTTTTCGAATACTTCGGACGTGTGTGGGTAAATAATACTTAAAATAATAGCTGACGCATTTGTAACACTTAAGAAATGCGGAGGTACCCTCTGGCACGATGTTTATTCTGTGTTTTACGAAAAATATTACATTAGGTTGTAACCTGCAGGCCTATATTATTGGCTCTGATGAATCCTTAGAACCTAAATTTAGAAGCGTAAGTGTGTATTTTACTACAAAACAGGTTAGACTTTGATTTACCATTTCACAATGCGACGTTCTAAAACTCGCGGGCCAAAAACAAAAAGAACACGAAGCAAAACAAATGAACTGTGGGATCTTCTTCTAGACTCTTTCCCTGTTTTGAAAAGTAACCCGATATAATGGTCCACATTATACAAAAGTTATTAGGTTTCTACATGAAAATTCTTTTTAAATAGTCCCAATTATGAATGAATTTATGTGTATATCAGAAATTTCCGATGAGTCAAGCTTAACGCTTTCACGTTGTTTTCATTTTAGGGCGGGCCTTGATTTTTATTTTCTTCACAAAACTCGATCTTCTTGGTGTCTTTCCTAATCCGAATCAGAACAAGTCATTTTCGGCGGAAATGTCGTAGAGGAGTTTCATTCTTTTGTTTTAAAAACAGGTCGGAGATGTATTTCAACAACAAAGAATTTTTGGTAGTAGCGCATACATTACTGGTAGAAACTTTACATTCTACAAACAGTTTGATATCGAATACAAGTAATTGAGGCAGACGTGTTACTCAGTTATACTACATCAAAACAGGTGCTGGCAGCTTTAGAGAAATGAGGAAGTACTCTTGTAATACAGATAACGAGAATTTTTTCGTGCTTTAAAGGGCGGATTTTTGAGCCTCACCCAAAACGATAAATTCTCTTTCATAATGGTTTGAAATAAACGAAATTCTATAGACTGTGAAATATGTTTCGCTTTATCTGCACATGAAATATCCGACTGAAGGACCCTTCCTTCTTCCAGTTTCTTTAATTTTTTGTCCTTTGATAAGATTGTACTGTAGTAGAGGATTGGGTGCACCATTTTTCTTTGTGATGAGATGTTTCTTGCCATATCGAATACCTTAATTTTTCATCGCTGTCGCCAAAACATGGAATGCAGAATTCTTTGGATGTACTGTATTTCAGGTCTTGCCCGTTTTGAATAGCCACACAACTTTGCGGCCTGTTTCTATACCACATTTTAAGTGCTCTTGTAATTAGTCTTCCGTTCTTCTTTAATTTCTGCAAACTTTGCAGTCACTGTGGGAGTCCATGCTTGACACCCACATAATTTTTTTCAGGCAAAGCTGTACGAGAAGCAGCCTCGTATAAATCTTTTGAAGTGGAAATATCCAAGACACTGTTACCATTTTCACTTTCGGCAGTATTAGGTTTGCGCTTTTTGATAACACATCTGTCTGTCTTATTAATTTTTTCTCCTCCGCCTTATAAAGCAAACTGTTAGCTCCACCAGAATTCACATTTCTTTACGAATTTATTTTATCTGCTTACAAAAAAACACGTGGCCTATTCATGTGATGAAAGTTGCGTACCGCAACGCGCATTTTCAAGTGTGGTCTGTGATGCGCTACACGTACTGTGGCCTCTGTGCAGAATACCTCAACTTCTCTTAACAGCAGTTTTACTTAATTTGCAAATTAAAATAATGATCTCCAGTGTTTACAAGTGGTTCACCAAAATGCACATTTTGACATGGGCTGTAGCGTTATGAAATTCGGTGAACAAAGCTGTCGGTGTGTTATGGGCCTTACTGTCGAGCAATGGTGTTAAGGGATTACGTCGCCAAGTGCGACGCCTTTGGAAAAGTAGGTGGTTGTAACTATGGCATACCCTACTGCTTTATGCTCAATAATAGCGCTTAGCAGACGTCTTTAATTCCCTTTTTTTTTAAGTCTGATCTTTCTGTACCTACTCATTGGAGGTGTGGAGAGTTGTTGTTGCGCGCGATCACACGCAATTATTCACGCAAATACACGATCGGTAGGACTCCCCTGGACGAGTGATCATGCCGACGCAGACAACACACGACTTTCTGAAGAAAAACATCCATACCCCAGGCGGGATTCGAAACCGCAATCCCAACAATCGAGCGGCCGCAGACCTGCGCCTTAGTCGGCGCGCCCACCGGAATCGGCTTAATTAACTTTCTAATATGGCTGATGACACAGCCCCTAATTTGGCATTCACAGTTTTAAACCTTGATGGACTTACACGGCCAGTCATCCGCTCAGTATTGGTTAGTTGTAACAGTGATGTATTGACTGCAGTGTCTGTGACCTGAAGAGACGATTGATAGATAGTAAAGCAAAGCAGTTCCGTTACAGGCCTGTACAGGCCCAGAGGGTTCCAGGAAGTTAACGTTCCCAGATTTCGTGACAACGGCACAGGATGGTGGTAGGTTGTCAGCCTTAGGCACCGGCCGCCTTTACCCCCAGGAAATACTCCTGGTACTCATTTCTGTTGGAGGCTGAGTCGACCCCAGGGTCATAGTGCGATCGGAAGGATTTTATGTCAATGAAAAATTCACTGAGACCAGCTGGGATCGAACCAGCGACCTTCCGATTTGTAGCACAGCACCTTAACCTCTGTGCTACCGCGGTCCCCTGATTGAAAGATAGTACAGACGGCTGTTATTACTTATCTTACAGTACCAACCTAGAATTGCTTTGTTGAAATTAAAGAACACGACCAACTCAATTGGCATGACGATTCAAACTCAGTATATCGGGATTAAGAACCACAGTCTGCGCCCTGTTTTAGGCTGTATACGGCCATCTGCTTTTAGTCTTCAATTCATGACCGATATTAATACGTGTTGTCCGTAGTCCTGTATGTCTCAGTACATACAAACCGTCCACATTGAGACATAGAGTGCAGAACTGGAATTATTAAATGTACATAGCTATAGAAGATATGATGTAAGATACGTAACACGCTTTGCATTCTTGCGTTCCTGATCAAATATGTACTAGTCAGAGTAGCATTCATCAGTAGGAAACAGTACTGTTATTCTGTCTCCAATTGTTATACACGGGTTAAATTTCTTATAACTGATAGCCCAGTGTGACCGCAATGCTTCTTTTACACGTAAACTAATATTTTCCAATTACGAGATCTCTGAACATTCTGTTAGAACTTATCAGGTGCTGTAATGCATCCCATTTGATACCGTGTGGTCGTGTAGTAGCGATAAAGCTACTGTGCTGGGATGCTCTATATTTATGGCAACGTTTGTTATGTCAGTGCCTACAGGAAATGTTGGTACAGACCGCCCAAGGAGTGCAGTTGCTCTGCTTCTTGTGGATGTTTGTTAGTCATTATTTTCTCCAATAACAGACCAGCTGTACCCTTTGTGCAGATCTTTCCGCATCCTCTCCAAAACCTATTAATAATCATCCTGCTATGTCCGACAAAATACAAACCATCAAGGACCTACTTTATCCAGCGAAATATAACCCATGTCTATGAAAGAGCGGGGGACCGCGGTGGCACAGTGGTTAAGGTGCTGTGCTACAAATCGGAAGGTCGCCGATTCGATTCCAGATGGTGTCATTGGAATTTTTCATTGACATAATCCTTCCGGTCGCACTCTGGCCCTGCAGTCGACTCAGCCTCTAACAGAAATGAGTACCAGGAGCATTTTCTGTGGGTAAAGGTGACTGGTGCGTAGGGCTGACAACCTTACCACCATCCTATGCCGTTGTCATGTAATCTGGGATCCTTAACTTCCTGGAACCATCTGGGCCGCTCCAGGCCTGTAATGGGACTGAAAGAGCGGCTTTAAAGATACATGAAAGAGAAGTGAGAATGGTGCTTGTGACTTCTGCAGCATGTCATAGGTGGAATTAGGTATGTTTGATCTCCCAAAGAACCAGCATATGTACACATTTGTAGTTACTTACGTAGTCTGCTACACTGACTGTGGGTGGTTGGATTAACAGTGCGTTTTCTTTTGTTTCAGGTAAGTGACTTCGCCCCTGTACGGTGTGTGTGTGTGAGTTGTTGGCATACTGAGGGAAAGGTTTGGCTCTTGTGACTTGGAAGACATTACAGGTGTAAGTGTAATCCTGTAAGCCGGCTGTATGTTGACCGATCGTGACCAACCGATGCACACAGACCCCTCTATCTTCATGACGCTCTAAAAGATTCCTGTCTGCAGGTGTGTGATGATCAGAAATCCTAAAAAGCCGAAGATGCTTTTTATTACACAGGGCATTTTCCTTTGCGTTTTTCATCGCCTGCCGTGAGAAAGAACACTGAAGAAATTATTTGCTTTTTTATTTATTGTTTACTTAAGAGTATTCTTAGTGTCTCCAGCTGCGTTACTTCAAATGATAGGAAGATTGGTAAGTAATGATTTGGAAATGATGTGAAAGTAAGCGATGGCGATCTAATTTATTTACTATCGGCTCGGACGGACTGAGGAAACTTACGAAAATGTCCCTTGTCCAAGACGTAAACCTGGTACACCCTGAAGTAAGAAACAATGCATTCTACCGTGACGTTCGGCATTTACACGTAACATAGATCTGTACTGAGAATTGGTAAGCATGTCAAACTTGTGCCGCATAGCAATATTTGAGAAAGTAATGCGTTTGTGCTGGTGGAAGTTATCAACTCTAGCGGATCACTAAGTTCTGTGACAAGTTAAAAAGAGTCCGTGTTAATCGATATTATTAATAGAATCTCTATTTACAGCTGACGTCTCTCTATTGATATAAGTGTTCTTTCTGTACGATGTTGTGTAGAAATGTACCGCAATTAGTTGCAAGTAACGTATGACTGATATTCCACGACAGTTCTGTATGCTTCTCAAGACTTGAGGCTACGTAGCGACATAAATCCTACTTGGACAGTGATCGCTCTCTGGTTGGCACCAACTTGATAATTGAGTCTCGTTGTGACAGCTGCGTGGCGACAGCTGTTATTATTGGGTCCTTAGTACTCTGAGAGCTCTCGTGAAAGGTGTTTCTGCTCCCCACAGGCCTGTAACATAACTAATATGTTATCTTTTTATGAGTCACTTTTAAAAGATTAACGAAAAAATTCATTTCATAAATTGTCTTTTATACACCAACAAAATGCACGTATACTTCACCTTTTCTCCTACATGCATCGGCTCTTATCGCGCCATCTTCAGGGCTTATAATTATATAGGTTTGCAACTCTTATACAGTCCCTTAAAAGCCTATGCTCGTTTTAACGTGGAACTTAAGATGTTAAAGTCCTTGTGTAAAACACTTTAAAATTGTTTTAAAATGTTTATTTGTAGAAGCGGCTCCTGCTGTTTTCTTGCAAGTGTTGTGGCAATATGTGTTCCTTGCCTCGCTCCAGTTTTTTAGGGCCCTCCAGGTACAAAGACTTTGCGATGGCCCCTTGTCTATGAAACAGATATGACTGTACATGTATCGTCTAACATCAACTTGTGTACTTGCGTGCGTGTAAATCGTACTATATAACTTACCCGATGGCGGTGTTGTGGTGTTGCTTGCCTAATTCACAAGAAGTACTGAGACCAAAACGGAGGCATGACGAGGGGGCAAATAAGACTGATCAGAATGGTAGGATTTTTGTCCTTTAGTCGGTCAGGCTGTTAAACAAAGAAGAGGTGGGGTAGGACAAGTACTATATATATATATATATATATATATATGAGATGTGAAATACAAAACAAAGGTAGGAAAAATTGTTTGAAGCTGTAATTCGGAGGCACAAAGGTTAGGCGAATGGACGGTAATAAAATTTTTTAAATAATGCAGAAAGGTGTGTAGTGGATTTATCTGGCTCAGGATGATAAATGTCTAGTTATAATAATCGCAGCAATGAACCATCATGTTTGCTAGTAGGAAAGGAATAGCTGAACTGTTGGTTTCTCAAAAGGACTCTGCTGCATAGACTTAAATATTATATACAATGTGCGGTAATTGTGCGAAGACGCAGGATTAAGGAGGAGACCGAAGCGCAACAGAAATGTTGTAAGACGGCAGTAGAAGGAATTATAAAGACAGTTTTGAGTTTACTTGATCGGGGAGCCCACCCACATGAACACGTGATCAGTTACAGCGTGACTCATCTCTGGCAGTTTTACTGCAGCGAATACGGTTTTACTGCGTCAGCTGAAGTCTGTCACACAGTCCAGTTTCATACGCTGGTTGTTAACGGGCGTGGTTTTTGTGGTTTGGCAATATACGCACAGTGTAACACAGAGGCGTTTTATTGTGACATATATTATTGTTTTTATTCGCGAATTTGCAGTACTGTGTAATACAGAGCGGTTTCTTTTATTGTGTACGCCTATATGAGAAAGAAGTACTGTAAAAATTGACGTAACAAATTTAAAAGTCGGCTTACTGGTGTTTAAGTTTGTTCTAAAGTAATCACTCTGTGGGCTGGTGAGTGTGTCACGGCAGCTATAACGATCACTACGTATTCTACCGGAAGAAATGTTGATTGATATTGCTGTGCGTTCAGAAGCTGTCCGCGAGATTCCCTAAGGCTCTTATCCAGAGAAGTCGGTGTATCAATGTAGTTTTTGCAGCCAGTCATAAAAATTCCTTTACTTGAAACCATACATGAAAATTTACATTTGTGCGAGACCTCCGATTTTTCTTGTCTAATATTTCTCATATTTCTTTGCCCAGTCTGTTTTTATTTATTTTTATTTTTTATTATTATTATTATTTTTTTTTGCGTCAGGACGGTTTGTAACTGGTTCTGTGAAGCTGAGTGTAGTGGTGAAATTGATCCACTGCGGACTTATTTTACAGGTCAGTCTTGTTAGACCGTCACTAAAGTACTCAGAATAACAGATACTTCTCTGCAGATAATCCAAACGCAGAGGAAACACTTAAAGAAATCACCAGGCGCGGAGTGTCAGCAGTTTCTAGACAAGAACTTCAAACAGGATTTGTTTTTGCCAGGTGTCAAGAATATTTGTCGGCTGTAGATCATTTCTAACATCTTCCTTCACACCTTCACACGCTTTTAGTTAGTCCTATACAGTTCACGTTTTTAATTTAGATTCTATGAGCGGGTTTCGCTTTCAGATGGACGATTTTTATAATGAACTTGTGCTTCTACTATGTTAAATTGTCTGAATGAAGCGACTTGTGGCTCAAATGAGAATTACATGCATAATGTTGCCGATGAAATGTCTGTCCTCGACTATTGGAAGAATCGAGAAGGAAGATAGTATGAAAATTGTTGCTAAGGAGACAGTATTCATATAGTATATGCCATTTATAGACTTGGTTCAGAGTTGGATACAGTGGCTGATTTTCGAGTAACATTCTTTTCATCTCTTAGTTAAAGTATCAGGTAGTTTGAGAAAAGCTGTTCAAGTATTTTGAAGTTAGAGAAAAATTGTTTAAATGTTGGTGGGGGGTTTCCTATTGTTAGGAGTTTTTGCCAGGATTTCTGTTTGGAAACAGATAGTTGTGTATTCGTTTATATTAATGTTTAAGTAGGGAAAGAGGGGAAATGAGACGAAGATAATCGTAGAGATTTGTTATTTTTACATACGTTAGGGTTATTAAGAAGAAGGGTAAAGGTAGACTTGCGTCAATACTTTTTATGAAGTCATATAAAGAATATAGAGAGAAAATGAACCTAATCGTAAACCTTGGCTCTGGATGAAACTGAGTGGTC
>Ga0123357_10002720_pt1:17500-19915 | contig 19915 bp, 10 predicted proteins | sample TergutEmb28metaG_FD_89873 | JGI IMG/M metagenome (GOLD analysis project Ga0123357, IMG submission 89873) | Embiratermes neotenicus P4 segment gut microbial communities from Petit-Saut dam, French Guiana - Emb289 P4 | ecosystem: Host-associated > Arthropoda: Insects > Digestive...
TGTTTCTAATAACTGACGAAATGAAACCTCGCTATTAATAACTGAAGCTGCCAATTACATCGGACCTCTGGTTTTACTAGGCCTGCAGACTGGTTAGCAGTGAAAAGTGGAATAGGATGTAACCATCAATCTGTCTGTCCTTCCCATGTACAATAATTAATGAATTAATTAACAGAATCGCTTTAACTGGTTTTGTTTAGGTGTGAAACTTGCTTTCCCACTCTAAGTGCTGAACATATTGACAGAGAGCAAAATACGGACGAGAATATTTGTATCTGAGAGTGCTATAGTTTTAGTGGAATGGAGATAATTACATAATTCTGCTCTTAAAGATTTGTTGTCTTAGCGTAATACTGTTGGGGATTTAAGTGGAGCGGGAATATTATGAATAGAACTTGTAGAAGCACAGAAGAAAGCAGAATTTTATGTAGTTTTGGCCCATAATCCCCAAGAAAGAGACCATTTGAGGCAATTAGAAGGTGATGTAGTTATAAAATTAAATTAGATCTTATAGAAAAAGAAGCGTTGCTTAAAAATTCACGAGGGACTATTAATTAACTTGCAAGAGAAAAGGATTCATGGCAAGAAAGGTAACTGCAGATGAGATGCATTACATGACTTGCTGTGACGACGGTGACACACAGTTGCAGGACGTACGGTTTTATGTGTGGGAAAATTTGAAAATATAATAGCAAGGTACAAAATTACTGGCTGAATTAAATATGGCATATCGCATTTTCGAAAGGCGCCTCTTTGGAAATTAGTTGTATTGTGGTAAAAAAAAATGAAATACACCTTGTAGGTGTTGCTTGTGTAATTGTGAACTAGGTCACAAACGGATGGAATGAGTGCTTTTGTGATAACGGCGATGAGCTATGGTGTTTGTAATGGCACGAGTTTCTTGTTCATGCCGACAGCCGCGAGTGCATTGCAGCAGCCATGAAGCAAATAAACAAGAACCCGCGCGTCGCTCCTCGACAAATTGGCAATAATCCCATGGGTGCAAGTAGGCCCACAATTCACTTGCAAATGAGAGAAATTAAACCGAGACAGCAGTAATCTCTTTAAAGAGGCACTGCTGCCAAATACTGATGTGTGTAAGTTGTGTGTTTATATTGTGAGGGAAATGACGTCATATCTGACACGAAGCACTAAACTTGTTGCATAGTCTTATCATTGTTCTAAATTCCATATGGAAGGAGCAGGGAACACTCATTTTGAAGCTGATTATGCACGCATACAGAGGGTGGCGTCGGGGGAGAGTTTTGCTTTGTTATAAATTTCCCGGTCATAAAATTTTCGTCTTTATGTTAAGGGTGACGTAGTGTGGTAGCGAAGATGACAGAGTTTCAAGAAGTAGTAGCTTGATACAGCAGGAGGGGAAATTTAATTTTGTGTCGGGCTATTTTTGGAACGAAATAAATAATTCGGTATTGGAATCGGTTTTAAGGGAGTTAATTTTATTAATCCATTTTGAAATAATTGCATAAAATGCATGCAACAGTAGCAGTTTCGAACTTAGGAACAATTACATCTTGTACATAGTAAAATAAAAGAGAATTACGTTAGGAAGCCGTTAACCTGAAAACCAATACGCGACCTGTTTTAGCGTTTTGTTAGAGAGCGCTGGAGTAGCAAGAAGCGGTAACACATGCCGTCAATGAACCATCCTGCAGCCAGGTTTGACGTCATACCATTTTGGCGTCGTCGCGTTGTTAACAGGATAGTACACGTGATTAATCGAACCCTCTCAAAAACGGCTGCCGTAAATTAAAAAGGATTTAGAATGCACTCATAGCTGCTTGTTACAGGCCTAGTTCTAATGGTTCACGGGTGCACGTTGTGAAGTTGGCAAATCATACGATAATTCGTTTCCTTCTGCTGTTATTGCGAAGCAACAAATACTTGAATTATTCTGTAGGAACGTCGACAGACCAGCCGCCTGATTTCCTAGCACTGGCGCACCGAAGGAGGGGTGTGGGGGGGTGGGGGGGTGCAGCCAAGCAGCCCCCATCCACAAAGACACTCTATTAACACAAATTTTGTAGAGAATGTTATCAAAGATTTACGTAATCTACGCTTCAGCGTAAATAAGCCACTGAAATCGGTTGTTGACTAGTACTTTGGAATATTGAAAAAATATAATAGAAACTGACGAAAATGTGGATTGTCTATTTTTTCAAGTTTAATTTTCCCTGTAATCTAACTAGATGTCGGCTCGGAGATTTTGACATGGTTTTCATAACATTTTATCTAAACCAAACAAAATTTATATATAGTGTCAGGCTTTCCGTCTCTCTCCACTCCATCATCAGGGAGGCCAGTCTAACTGCAAATTCTTCACAACACATCAAACGATTATAAGCACTTAATTGACCGTTCCCTGTAAGATCGTATTTTTTAACACAGATGTAC
>Ga0123357_10002721_pt1 | contig 19913 bp, 15 predicted proteins | sample TergutEmb28metaG_FD_89873 | JGI IMG/M metagenome (GOLD analysis project Ga0123357, IMG submission 89873) | Embiratermes neotenicus P4 segment gut microbial communities from Petit-Saut dam, French Guiana - Emb289 P4 | ecosystem: Host-associated > Arthropoda: Insects > Digestive system > Gut ...
AATAATAATAATAATAATAATAATAATTACTATTATTTCACAACTTTGGCTGGGAAATATTCACCTATTCTGGGATGTAGTAGTCAACAGGATTAGGCTCGGTGGTCTTATTTGTAGTTTAAAAAGTTTCTTACAATTGAACATGTGCTAAGAAAAGACTTTTGCAGTTGTATATATGTATTCGGGTGTAAGTTAAGTCTTGTTAGACTTTGTGATAGTGGCTTTGGAATTACTCCCATAGATGATCGATGATGATGATAATGATAATAATAATCTTACTGTCATAATCTATTGGATTTGAATTACATGGGCAGAAGTACCCAAGGCTTGCTTTCCTTGTCATTATCACAAATACAGTATCTAAAACTTTGAAGAAATAACACACACGTTCATATATTAAGTTTGTTCTTATGATCAATTCAGAATGAGAATTTGAATCCCATTCAAAATCTCTGTTGCAATACTTGCATATTGCTTGAATGACTGTGGCTACCATAAAACTGGCAGCAGCACAGAACAAAGGTACAGATGCTGTGCATGCCATGAAAGCACATAGCTCCATGCACTCTTAACCTCATCACTAAACGACAGTGAGAGGTAGCTTTTTCCCCTGGCCACTTCACTCCCAGAAGGAGTCCCTGGAAACTACTGAATAGCAGGAAGGGTGGGCTTCAGAGGCAGTCTGGAGGCTTTGGAAAAGAGACAAATCTCTGGCTCCGGTTGGGAATTCAACAACAATTCCTTGGTTGTCCAGCCCACAACTTAGTCCATCTACTAACCATATGACCCGCAGAATATTTTCGTACATGTGGGTGTTCTCTAATAGGTCGGTGGCAAGAAACGTATATCAAGCAAGAGACAATACAGGAAAGTGAAATGTTTATATCATGAAAGAATCAAGTTCCCCTCAACATGTACAAAGCAGACTGCTCTGAGACATCAGTATAACTACAACATAAGTACAAGTTGCACATTCCTCATGACATAGGACCTAATACATACACATTGAAAACCCATATAAGATTGCGATAACAAGAACAAGAACAACAGAAAAGACAAGGTCATGTTTTTCAAAGGCTTCTGGGTATCAAATATTCATTTAGGCAAGTAGCATTTGGCCTTTTTCCACTTCCAACTTTTCAGAGCAATAAAACAAATGGCATCACATTGAAAGTGATATGAAACAAATATAAAAAAATAAAAGCCACCAACAACCATACACACAGCAGCCCTATCCACTGTCAACTCATCATCTCTGACATGCAGTAAGGTGCTCTATCCAAACAGCTGTACCATTTTTTTGAAATACTTTCAATTAAGTCAGTGCTTAACTTGCATAAGCATGTTCAACAGCAGCCTTATGTTCTTCTGGGTCTTTTGCTGAACAAATTATATATTTTATTTATGACATATTCCAAATTACAGGGTCTCAAAACAATACAACATTGCAGCAGCAACAACCTGCTATAATTTACAGGCAGTTGCAGTGAGGGTGCCATTTCAAGGAGTCAGGGGACTACAGGACTAATACAACTGACACTTGTTTCTCTGCTGTCAAGATACTGACCTCCTTCTTTGACCAGGTACAAATGTCTTTTGTCTTTACTTTTATGTGCTGCATGCTTAAGATCTGCCTTTTCCTGCAGCTGATCCTTGTTCAGAGCCTCATACACATCCAGGGTCTGATCAAGCAGTGTCAATTCTGTGCCTGCAGCTAAACACTGCCTTGCACTCTCCTGTGTCTGTAACAGAAATAAGTAGCAGGCCGGTTTCAGAATAAAGGATATAATATGGTGGGTCAGAAGCTACTTGACAACTTTAGTAAAATGTTACAAAAATACAGGAAGCTGTAAAAACATGAAACTGATTCCAAAATATGAGGAAACATTTCAAATTTATTGACAGATGTTCAATATGCACTCCCTTGGTTAATCTGCACATGTACCATCAATACTCTAATGCCCCCATATTTACCACAGCACACATTGCTCCACCTTCCTTACCACCTCTGTGATGATGGAAAATTACCTGATACCACAGCCAGAGGACTAAAGTTGATGGCATTATCATTTTTGAACAGACTGTCTGATGCCGCATATCCACACAGATGTCCATGCCTATCACAATGCACTGTTTCCTGACAAATGGTGTGGAAGTGTGGGAGCTATTCTATTATCTCTGTGCCTCCCAGATCTTACAAATGTTGATTTAAGTCTTCTTAAGGATGTGTACTTTCACTGATCTTAAAGAAATGGAATGAGGACATTATCTGGATTCATCTGGCACAAGGTAGGGAGAAGTGACAACTCCTGTAAACACTGTAACGACCCTTTAGCTTTCAAAAATGCATGAAACTTCTCAACTACTTGAAGAACTATTAAGTTCTCAAGAAGGACTCTGTTCCAGCAAGGGAGTTAATTTATGGTGGTATATTCCTCCAATGCCAACAGCCCTCCACAGTTGCAGAAGCACATCACAAAGAAAACAGAGAAAGTAGACCAAAATATGCTATGATACACAAGCAAGGAATTAGACTATACCTGGAACATCTAATATACATTTCTTTCCTCACATTCTGTACGTGACTTCATGCCATTCCAGCTCTCTGTATGTTTAATATGTAGCATTTAAAGTTGTTAAGGAGGTTTAGGCCCACCCTGTATTTTGACATCAGCAAATCCATATTCTTCTACAATAATACTGAATATTTAAATCATTTTCAACAAATACCCCTCTATAAATAGACAATATATACCATAAATCTAGTAGAAACAATCAAAATGTGACACAACAATTGAGTCAAGTGACAGTACATCCTGTGACCTAACACACAGCGCCATTTCCCCTCCACCCAACACTCATCCAACACCCATTTTCCACTCTGCTCTAAGCTTCACGATGCTTCTGCAGATACTTCAAGAAACATTTCTCCAAATTTCATCCTGGTCCAGTTATTCAAATGATGCACTCGCAAGGATGACTTAAAACAGAAACCCCATACAGTCAACACTATTAGAAGTCTTGATATTTCATTCTTATACTACATTCTTAAAAAACATGCAAGATTTTGGTTCTGTCTGTATCTCTACTGAGCGAGTGGAAACATATGAGACACTAAACTTTGGTACTTGCTCTCTGCATCAGGTTTGTATCACAGTAAGCCATTTGTTACCTTGCTTTATTTGTTTAATAAATGTTATCATTGTCACCTGTTAAACTGACTCTTAAATGGAACCATATGAGTTGAATGCACTCCAGGAGCTTCCACACGCTACCAGAGATAATATTAATTTTGATACAGTTAGCAAAGGTAACAGATGGCATGGCAAACAGTTGGCACAAACATTTCAAGAATCAACAGAGAACCATTTACACATACAATAGTGTACATACCTGAAATTTTACAAACGCTGTCCCTTTTGAGTGCTCTGTTACAGGATCTATACATATAAGAGCATAAATTATTTGACCAAACTGTTCCATGCAATTTCTAAGATCATCATTTTTTGCAGAAAATGGAACATTCTTTACAAACACTGTCCGTCCTTCAGACACATCATTGGATATCACTGATGGTCTTTTAATGTCAGTTTTATTTTTCGATTCTACATCTTCCCTGAAATAACAATGTAGATTTTTTATCATGCAACTTCAACTTCACTTAAATACAAATCTATAGACATTAAACTGTTAAAAATATGTAGCTGATGAAAAGGACATTAAGACAGAGAATGCATTCTGTCTCTCTGTACACATGCATATACATATTGTACTTCGCATACTCATCTCTCTGTCCTGTTTCTTCTTCACTATATGAACTCTCATTTATATCAGATGTGCTGTAAGTATCATCTCCTTCTGATTCATCAGACAGTGGTTCCTTCTTAATAACTGTAGTCTGAACATCACAGCCATCGACACCTGAAGCCGACATTCCCAGAACCTCAACATCATCTAGATTCTCTTTTTTTATTTCAGCTTCTTCTTTCACTGCAGGCTCACTCATACTAAATACAGATTTTGGTACAGCCCAATCCACAATTATTGTTCGTCCTGCATAAGAAATTACATTATTTTGAGACAATGGTCACTGCAAATCAGATTACACGGTATAATAACCAGAAAGACCGGAATCTAAATTTTCACTGCTATGAACACAATGAAGCTCATATCTTTAGACAGAGGGCTCCAAGTCTCCATACCACATCCTTCATTGTTATTAAATACAAGCAGTTTCAAAATTTTCAAGGAAAAACAATGAAAATACAGAATTATCCTAAGCATAGCACGTGGTTAACTTCATGCATAAGAGATAATCTAAAGATGGTAAGGATTGCTGTAATAGTCAGGAAATTCTTTGACCTTTATATGTTCACTACCATGTTCACAAAAGCTTTCCACCCATTTCTATCCTTAGCCAAACAGATCCAGCCAATATCCTCCCACCCTATGTATTTAATATGAAGAGTGCTCAGAAAGTGATGCCTTCATATCTATATCTTTACTCCCAGACAACGTACTGAAACAAAACAAAACACAAATTATTGCGCAGAATATGACTTGATTCCCAGAACTCATTATTTTTCCTCATAGTCTCCCCATTGTCGGATACAGTGCCGCTGCACTGAACAAGTTTTTTTTGAACTTATTGCTGTAGAATTCTTCTTACTGTTCTTGAAACCTCTGTTGCATAGCAGCTTGAACTTCTTCATCTCATGTGAAATGAATTCCTTTGAGATGTTTCTTGAGAGCTGCACACAACTGGAAGACAGATGGTGTCAAATCTGAGTTCTTGAGAGTGAGTGAAATAACTTCAAATCCAATATTCTCTGTCACCAATGAAGTGGCAACACTAGTGTGGGTTTTGTCATTATAATGCTCACAATGTAGTGGCTTTTTTCCCACGAATGTGACTGATTTGTTATTTCAACCCCTAGAGGGTCAACATATAAGTCTTGAAGCTGACTTTCATACCTTTCACCATGCACTCCTGGTGAATGTTGCCTTTGTTGCCAAAAAATGGTAAGCATGCATTTTCCCACTCATGGTTCATTCTTGAATTTTTTTCTCTGGCAGAAGTGGGGGTGATAACATTCAAGTGACTGGCTTTCTATTTCCAGGTGCACCCAACGGTTCTCATCTGTGACAATGCTGTACAGAAAATCATTACCGTTGCTCTTCTACTGACTGAGTAAATTGTTTACATGCTTACAGCCTTGTTCTCTTCATTTTGGATGTAAGCTGATGCAGCAAACATGAAATATGCACTTTTTATTAACCCAAACCTACAATCTCTCTGACACTAGCCACACCAATGTTCAAATTTTCTGCTACGGCTCTCTGTGAAATACATAAGCTTTCTCAAATAAGTCTGTCTAATTCTTCCCTGTTCAAATCATAAGTTGTGGTGACAAGCCTTCCACAAAACAGCCAGTCATTCAGATCCAAACTTCCACCAGTATCCACTGATTGACACATGGTGCCTATGTCCACAGTTTCCAAAAAAGCCATTATCATCCAGTGAAGTTTGACGGTTTCACTTCCGTGCATCAAAAACTCAGTAACTGCTTGTTCTTTGATGCATTTCTACATAGCTGAAAATGAGTCATCAGAACCAAATACAATCCAACCCACTTGCACAAGCACCTTCATGCAGGCATTACCTTCTGAATGCCCCTGGGGTGTGTGTGTTTGTAACATTATCTTCTCATTTATTCCTGCATCTTCAAGCACATCTATACAGTTTTAAAATTTTCTCCTATAGCTCCATAATAAATCAATTGTTATGTACTCACCCAGTAAAGGTTTCCCACTGCAACTCAGGATTGCCTTGGCAGCACTATTCTTCTTTACAAACTGTATGAATCCACAACCTACAAGCTTCCCATCAGCTTTATGAAGCAACTTAACCTCAGTAATTTCACCATACTTCTCAAAATGTTTACGCAGAATGGCTTCTGTCACCTACAAAAGTAAACAAGTGACATGTATATGAGAAATGTTCTGTCACAAATGGGTAAAACACACATACTGAAAAAAACAAACATTTAAGCAGCAAAAACTTATAGATTTTAAAAGCCTGGAAAAAGTATAAAATGCATCCTAGTCCTCAAGTATGATGTTTAGGACAATATTTTTTTTTCCTGTACAGTCCTCAAGAATTCTCACAATCTCTGCTAACCAGAATTAACCCTTTTCAACCAAACATGAATGTATCTGCATAGCATTCCCTGACAAGAAGCACATTTCAGTTCAACCTGCTTGCAATTTCTTGCTGAAATCACTGAATATGTACCAGCTGTCACTTGCATACTTTCCACTACCAGCAATACACTTTAGCTACAGATAAGTCCAAGAAAAACGGAATACATGACCCTGAACATGACAGCACTATGAAATATCTGGAACTACTCACCCAATGACAAAAAATTACATTCCAGAAAACTTGCACTGTCATATCACATCAGTTCATTTGGAATTCAATAATAATTCAACACATAATCGGGCATGTCATGCACTAGCTCAAGGTAATTACACCCAACAACACTATCAAGTAGCCAACATTGTCCATCCAGAACTGGCTATCAGATGTGGACTATCAAAGGGGCCACCAATGCTGTATCATGAATATGAGCCACAATCCATCTTAGAAAACTCCACTTGTAAAATATACTTGATTAAAATAACCATCACAATAGATAAGACATAGTTTTCTTGATAAAACCATCAAAGAAGCATACTTAATAGATGTAGCAATTCCTAAAAATCAGGACCTTCACAGCACCAATCACCAAAAAGCTCCTTATGTATACAGCCTTGAAAGAGGAGCAATTTCAGGCTTGCGCCACAAAGTAGCTGCGAACTGCACTCTTCTGGGTTATTACACAGTGGTTTAAAACTGCTAAATCTCTGCCCTGCTCTATTTATTCGACTGCAGAAAGCAGCACATAGTTAGAAAGCTGTTGGCAGAACAGTGAATAAGTGCTTGGTCAGTGAGATCTGTACTTTTTTGAGAACCAGCTAGACTGCTGTGAAGTAAGGAATGTGGAAGATGATGATGATAACCTTTTAATTTAAAAATAAAATGTATTCACTAAAGACTGACTTCGCAGTACTTTAATACATCTATGACATTTTCTTGATGTTAATAATAATAATAATAATAATTATTATTATTATTATTATTATTACATTTCCTTCATTCCTCACTGATTTTCTTTCTTTCTTCATCTGTCAACTTGTAATGAAACAAAATCACCTTGCAAAATGATATCCAAGTTCAATGTGTGTCTATTGACATCATCCTCTTTTTGCCACATTCATCCCACAGAGAGCAATCACAACTATGACACAGCTAAAACCTACAATAAAGATAAACCCTGACAGCCAAACTTAAAAACTAATTGTTTTTACTCACCTTGAAAGGTAAATTCCTGACAATAAGTCGACCCTTCTTGGAATTTTTATTTTTTTTACATTCCTTGGTTTCTCTATTCTGTACTACCTGAGTATTCAGAACTTTACACTTCCCTTCAGTCTTAATATTTCTGGAATTTTCTGCAGGGTCAGACTTCTCTGTTTTAATTGAAGCAGAATCTTCTTCAGGCTCTTCCTTCACTTTCAACACCACACTACTGTTATTCTTTTTCTCTAACCGTGGTACAGCCCAATCAACCACAATCTTCCGCTCTGCAAGTAACAAGGCACTTGTAATCAACAGTTACTAACCACCTCCACAGAGTACAGTTATTCTTGAGAAGATGAGTTCCTTAGCTAGTCAAGAAATCCCCAGCACTTAATGAAATCAAAGGCCCATTCCTGTGTTCAAAACAGCCCTCCACTAGTCCCAGTCCTAAAGGTACAGCAATTCCTATAAGGTCTAGATATGGCTCCAAGAGATGGAGGATCCCAGAATTTCTAGACAGTCGGTACATGGTGGACGTAGGACTATCAGCCATACGCACCAGCCGCCTTTAGCCCACAGGAGATAACCATAGCACTAATTTCTCTCAGAGGCTCAGTCAATACCACAGCCATAGAGCAGTCAGAAGGATTAAGTCAATGAAAATCTCAACAACTCCACTGGGAATCAAACCCATGACCTTCTGGCTTGTAGCACTGTTTTTCAACCAACTGTGCCACCATGTAACCCTACTAGTCCCTATCCTGAATCACAACAATTCAGTTCACACCCTGTATCCTGCTTTGTAAGGAACCAGTTATTCATAGTCCCAAATTGCATATCCATTTTCCATTGGTTATGTCATTTCAAATGATTTGTGCAAGTCTACAGAGTTTTTTTTTTAACACTGTGTAACATGTTAGGTTTTTATGGTGAGAATTTGTTAACACCTGAATAAGCCTCAAACTGTTGGCCATCCACAACTGCTTATTCAGTAACTTGCAGCTCCCCTTCATATATGGATGCTGTCTCTCCTCCACCCACAACATGTCATAATGACAGGGACCCACTTATCATGGAATTAAAAGGTGCAATTTCATAATAAAATATGCTCATAAGTTACAGTTCCATGGGAACAGTGAATTAGAATTAAAATAAAATTTGTGGTAGGTATTTTCTCTTTCTTTATTACCAGTCACAATGTTCTTGTATTTGTAGATTCGAACAGCTCTATCGTGATAACCATTCAAACACACGTTCATGTGAACATTTTTTTCTCTCAATGACCAACACTATCACCTCCCAAAATACTGACATTTCCTCCTGAATCACCCGGTATTCCATCCTCCTGATTCACCCGGTATACTGGATTGTAAATGTGTGACTAATGATGATGTCAAAGACTGGATGAATAAAAAAAAAAACAGCTTTTTGAGAACACAATAAACCATGAGTCATACTGGCAATGACCTTTTGTACATATTCAAAACACTGTCATGCACAACACAATTTACGAATCTTCAGCTTATGAATTTTGGCTTTTCAATTAAGCTATCATCAGACCTTTTCGTTATCAAGAGCCACAAAAAAAAACTTACACCTGCATGTAGGATCTAGATCTCATTCCCTTACTACATATGTCATAAGAACTTAAGTTAAAATACATAAATATTGTGTAAAAATTAAAGGATGAGTATTGAAGCTATAGTTATATATGAGGGTATGTCATGGCCAAGAAATCCAGATACCACAGTCAAAACACAATTCATACAAGTATTCACGACATGCCCAATGATATCAAACAGCAAGTCACTGCAGCGATGAAAAAAGCAGGCAGTTTAGCCTTAAGCTGGATGAACAAATGATAAGAAAATGCACGGCTCACAAAACATGTACACATGTGGCACAGCACAGGAAGTTATCACCAGGTGAAATTTTTTATCGACTCCCCGACAGGGAGAATCCTGATTCCAGGATGCTGTTGGATAACTTGAATACTCTAACAAAAGAAGTCATTCACAATGTCAATTTCATACCAAGCGAGGTCTTTAAACAAGAAGATTATTGGCCAACAATGATCATGCACAGGCTCCAACTAAACACATTTACTTTATCATGGTAAGGTTAAGTGAATGTCATAAGAAAATGTCCTTCAGTGAGCTGTGGAATTATGCAACAGGTCAAAACTTCCTGTCTGTATGAAATTATTCTATGGCCCTAAAGTTCTTGAATTCTGTGGTGATATTAAAACTGGCCTATCTTTCAGGCATACCTGCAAAAAAAGTAAGTTGGATATTTCAGTGCGAAGCCACGATTAGAGTGCAATTAAGCTACCAGAGAATTTGACAGGTTTCTAAGGAAAGATGAAACTGTGGAAGAGGAAAATGAGAAAAAATGAGATTGGATCATTCCCAATATTAAACTTACTTCTGGAAGAAGAAAATGCTGAATTTCCTGATGCAAAATATGTAAATGTGGAAAATTTGGAAGAACTAACACAACACTCCCCCCCACTTTGAATGCTACATTCTAGAGAATGTGACTACCCACAGCTGCATAAGCTGTCCATTTGACTATGATTTTGAAGGTTTGGCTCATAAAATTTCAAGCATTGCTGGCCTTCAAGAGTAGCTTACTGAGTTCCATAATGATGAGTCATGGCACTGCAATTTTAAAAAACAAAGAGAATCAATGAGTGCATTTTGGATAAAAAGTGATAATGGATACCCTAATTCTGGGAAATGATGATCTGAAGGTTTGACTGCCATTTTCTACAACCCATTTATGTGAAGCGGCCTTTTCAGCACTTGCCATCACAAAAACTACACTCAGAAGCCAACAGGTACCACAGATACAGACTCTCATACACATAACCACAGTCTAAAGCACTTCCAAAGCTTGTGCAAAACTAAGATTCACATTAATATACTGATAACTGTCTTACTTCTGTGCTGCTCTTCTAATATTTGTGTCTTTACAAAACTTGTTTGTAATACCAACTAATAAAATAATTCATCATATTTTACTACTGTTACTTAGTACAAATACCCAATTTTCTAAGTGTTACTTATACTTCAATAACAGTACAGTACTTAATTCATAGACAACAGTAAAGTAATTAAAATGAAATAAGAACTGAAGCAGGAACTGTGGGTCACAAAGCTGATAGCAATACTCACCCTATCTCCTGGCCGAAAACAATTACGAACCCCTGATTTAAATGTATAATATAAACCAATAAAACGCACCTTTGTTAAACTAATATTTTAATTTTTACGATGTCTTCCATGTGTTCTGAACCAAAGGGTTCATCCTTAGGAAGACATATGTACATACAGATTAAAATATTAGTTTAACAAAGGTACATTTTTTTGGTTTATATGATTACATTACAATGCATGGTGCAAAAAACACTAAAACCTCCGCTTTCTATAATGATAATGTAAGAGCAGAGAAAGTTGATATAATTAGTTACAGTAGGGAGAGTTAAAGTTACTGAGACTGCACTTGCTTATGTAGAAAAAAAGGAGGAAACCACTACTTCAGATGCTGGAACAACCAAGCCATAAGGAAAAGGAAGGAGGCTCTGAAACAATATAAATTACTCATTTCCCCAAAAAATAAACTATTCCTTGAGGATGGCATTCTGGTGCCAAAATACATAAGAAATTGATACCAGTCATGAAATGTATTTTATGATTTGTATTGTATTTTATGCAGCAAACTTGTAGGTTGATACAGTGAATGTTAAGAACATGCAGAATAGCATATTATTCAAATCTCAATCTTGATGTTAATTAGTTTGATAGATAATAAACAATATTTCAGTCAAAACCTGCTGCCTCCATCTGCAGGGAAGAAGAGACAGCAGATGAAGGCAGCACGATTCTCCAAAATGTTGTTACTTCCAAAATTAGATCAAATCACATTCCAGAAGACCATAATCTTAACATTTTTGCTCCCATATCCAACCACAGGTGGATGAGGCATGTAGTGCAAACAAAACATGTATTTCCCAGTGATTGGAGTCTCAAAGATGAGGCTTTTATCAAAATTCTTTTGCTTGAGGATTCTAATATCATTCAGACATGGGTTTGAGTGACAGTTTTGTGGAGTATTTAAAAAAAAAACAACAACAATCAAGCCAAACCAAACAAATATGGTCAAATGAAGTGTTTTTGCCAAAAATGTGGTGTCCTCCTCCATCCAGGGATGTGTGACATGAAATATCTTACCGTAACACAATAACAGAACTTGAACCTGTGCCTCATGAAAATTTCATTCCTCTATCTACAGCAGTTTAGCATAAAATTATATTTTAGTATTACTATGGTGCAAAGTAAGTGCATAGTATTACAAGACAGGTAATGTATGTATAACGTAACACTGAGGCGTGCTCGTGCAACCATTGTTGCAGTTGAAAAGCAATAAGTAATACAAATTATGAGAGCATGTTTGTAGCCATAGATATCCAGCATGAAATGCGCACGCACCGTATTGTCAAATGTGGCCTGTCCGGCTCTACATTAATTTTTCACATCATCTCTGAAAATGCCAAATTTTCAAAAAAATGTTATTGAACATAAAATGTCTGTTTTGACTCTCTCTACTACTTTTCTCTGAAATATTTCTCATTATAAGAAAAATTAAACAAGATATGATCAAAATGTTCATTGGTCTTCTATTCAGATTTTCATGAAACTTGAATTTTTTGATGGATTTGTGAAAGATGCCCAGATATCAAATTTAATGAAAATATGTCCAGTGGCAGCTGAACTGTTCCATGCAGACGGACGGACGGACGGACAGACAGTCAGATGATGAAGTTAATAGGTGCTTTTTGCAATTTTGTAAACATGCCCAAAAATGGTTGGGCTGACATTTCAGCAGGCAGTTGGGTCACTGGGAATGACCATGTTAACATTCACCACCATGTGTACATCAAATCCCATAGATATCTCACTCAGCATGCATTTTAATTACATAGAAAATAGTTCATAAAGAACAGTTCTGTGTTATCTAAACAGAAGACTCAGAGAATATACAGTGTAAACTTACTTCCTGGCTACCTCTCATATATCACTACTTCATTAAAAAACTAAGTGCAGATAAGACATACAATGCTGTGTTCAATCATCAGCATCTAACACATCTTACATTTTACTAAACAATTTATATACTTTCACCTCAACCTCCCATCATGGTTAATAATTATGTATGTTAATAAAATGTAAACTTCCATTTCTTACCCATGAAGTAATTATCATTACAATTCAGGATGGCATTTGCTGCACTTTTCTTCTTCCTAAACTGAATAATGCCACGGCCAACAAGGTTATCATGAGCATCCCGTAGAAGTTTTATTACAGATATCTCCCCAAACTTCTGAAAATATTCCCGGATGCTGTCTTCGGTTGCCTAAAGAAACAAACTAGTTTATCAATAACAAAACCACTAATTTTTGGAGGTGACATAACGCAAATTAACATATAAAAAAAATTAAAAAAGCTGTTTCAACACAAAAGTTTTAATTTTAAATGCAATTAATCACAGGTAAAAAATTTACAGAAAGAATGACATTACTGACATATTACTTATCACATATAATGGAAAAAATGATGTCATTTTATTAGTTAAACGAAGCAGCTGTGGAGCAACTGTAAGGAAAGATTTCTTCAACTGATAAAAATGAAGACATGTTGTGGGAGGTCACATGGACAGTGCTGCACACACATAATATCTGAAAGTCCAATAGGCAATGTACATTAATACTACTGTCTTCTCAGGTGAGAAGCTGTGTGGTTTGGTAGAGCTGTACAAATGTTTCAAAGAAACCTGATGCCTGCATCTTCAGGAAAGAAAAATACAGGATTGCCCCAAATATGGAGGCAACAGCCTCCTCCACAAGGCCAACACTTATACACAAAACTAAATGATGTTGCATCCCCTGCATCCATGTTCAGAGTATGTACAGCTTAACGCCTTTAATCCAGCAATTTCAGAATCTGATTCCAGCTGTTAACACTATAAATATGATTTAGTGAATTATCTTCAATGTCTCTTAGATCAGGACTCCTCAAATATCATGTGCCACATTGCCAAGGCACCTAATTTTTTTATAATGATTATGTTTAGTTTACACCTGTTTTTAGAATAATAACAACAAAGAACTCTTCACCTTCAGCCCTGAACAATATGAACACAAATATTTTTAAACATTACAGGTTTGTGGCATACAATACAGTCATAACTCTTAATTTGTTATTGGGTCAGAGGGAACCTTGTTGCCTTCGTCTTCAGGCAAGTGTCAGGAAATTAAGTTCCTTGAGAACAACAAAGCAGAGCAGAGCACAGTAGAGCAGTAGTTTACTGCCAGTCTGTCAACCAGCAGCACTGTGCTTGGTTTCAAGCACCAATGATGAGTCATGAACATATTTTCATTCAGTGTTACTGGTATTTGCAGTTTTTAAAAAGGGGATGGTCTGGCTTTAAAGTCTTAGGCGCCTCTTCTGTCACACCTTTACACATGCCAAAAAAAAAAAAAAGTTTCAGCATCTAGGCAGAGTCATCCCAGGCACTGAACCAGGCTCACTCAATGTGAAGCTCATGGACATTCCACCCACAACAGTGTTATGTTGCCCATGGTGATACTTGAAATAAGAAAACTTCTTTTCATTCTTTTCCTGGCAAAAATGAGCTATAATATCAAAGCAATTTTAGAAACTTGTAAGTTGTTTGTTTATGGAAACACACAATAAATTAATTATTAATTTTGTAAAAAAGTGGTAAAAATAGTGATATCCTAGCCCATGTTGTGAATTGCATTTTAATACTTTTTTAACATTATGAATATATTTTTACTGCACATTATATACAGAAAAACACACAGGCAAAATTATACAAATAAGTATACCTATATTTAATCATTCTTCAGTGAGGTACTGCTACCTACAAGTACAGACACAGTACAACTGAATATAAATTTAATATGAAGTGACCACAACAGAACAAAGAGTCACAGAGATCACTCTAGTACTGTCCACTGCCAGGCAAAAATTCCTGCAAAATACAAGGCATATTTGGAATTTTTCAAGTTACTTCAAATCTCAATTTATTTATTCCATGATATCTCACAGAACCCTGGATGGGAAACATTGGTCATATGACTGATAACATACCAAGTTTAAGTCTTTTTTATTTCTATCTACAGCTTCTTGTCCATTGGCACGCACAAATGAACTATGATTTTGGATGACTTACCTGTTGCCTGCATAATTTTGTTATTTAATAATGAGCATAAGAAATTTTGAGTGCCAAAATGCAAATCAGACTGGAGTGTACCTGTTAAAACTCCCAGCAGCACAGAGAATTCGGTCCTGCAGGCGCTGTAGTTTTAACAGGTAAGAGTCAAACTCCCAGGTGGGTAGGGTATATACAAATATCATAACGGACTTAATGATCACTTGTGTTCAGTCACTCATTTTTTAATAGCTAATAAACCCTCATATATGTGCCCAAGGCCTTGGCTATGATCCTTTCCATGTCGAGTCTCTTCATCTGCATTTGTTAAATCTAACAACACCCAAATATTTCATGTTAATCTGCAAGTGGTATGCTCCAGCTGTTTACACTCCCTCTGGCATTCTAGGCCTTGTGAAGACAGATCGCCCAAGTCTTTGCTTCAATGACTGTAAAAGTGCCAGAGTTTACGTGACTCAGTAGTAGTAAGGCCCCAATGTTACCTGCTAAGAACACAATGCTGTTTCTTCTCTGCCACCTAATGACATATCCATTAACACAGCCATATGCAAACATTACAATTTTGAGAATTTATATAACAGACCAGGGTGCCAAGTTATGTAATAGGCTCTTTCAATATCCAAAATACTGATGCCATCAACACATCAACATATTTTTGTTGAAAGTGAGAGAGACATCATCTGTTAGGCTCATACACAGAAGTTTTGTGATGCAACATGCACAAAAGCCATAAGACTTTTGTTCAGCAAGTCTCCAACTTGATTGTGCCTTCCACCAGTTTTAAAATAAGTTTGTCAGTTTTCCAGCAGTAGACGGGAGGCTAACTGGACACAAAACTGGGGAAATTTTGGGCCTGTAATAGGCTACTGGGTGCTGGTAAGTGACAGACTTTAGAGCAGTGTTTAAGGAAATGCATCTAGTAAACAATAAAATCTCTTGGAAGGTGCCTGAGGAAATCAATTGAAATAAGTTGCTCGGCAGAACTGGTTTTACAATACAGGGTGATTCATATGGAACACCTGGGTCATTGCGGCCTATAACTATGTAACACATGCATGGAACAAAATGAAATTAAGGTGACTCAAACACAAATTCATGCTGAACTGGATGGTTTTACATCAAGTGTTAATAATAACTGCCACCCTCCACGAGACACATCTGATCATGACATCACATGTTGTCTGTCATTTGCCACAGAACATCATTCTCAATGTTGGTGACCTCCAGTCAGATGTTGTCTTTCAAGGCTTCTATGGTGCATGGTTTGTCCCTGTACACTATCTCCTTCAGGTAGCCCCAAAGTAGAAAAGATGGAGAAGTCAAATGTGGCAATCAAGGAAGCTACAGATTCTATGAAATGATTCTGTCTCACAGTGGAGCAATGACTCATGCAGTGAAAATGAATGCCACTCATTGAAATATGTTCAAAACGTGGAAAGTTACTCATGCACAGTGCCAGCATGAACAAGCAATGCTTCTGAAGCAAGCCTGATCATTCAAGAATTATGGGCAAAAATGATCCAGGCATTCTTTATGCATCACCCTACAAAGGGAAAAAGGCAGTCAGACAATAATCACAGCAACTCAACTGAAGGAGAGGTGTTACAATATGTGTGGAGTCATGTAAAGTCTGTCTCCCCCTTCAACTGGCCTGCAACAATTATCAAATCTGCTCTTTGTGTAATGCAACCCATGCTTCCAAACCTCAAGTCAAATGAACATATCTGGTTGTCATACACAAGCATACATAGAGGGTGTCCAGATGATAGACACAACAAAATAAAAATTTGTATCAAGACAAATGTTCCTTATTTGCATGTGCAGTTTGCACCATCATGAAGGAAGACCCTCAAAGTTTTTATCCATACTCCACTCACGCACAACACCTGCTGATGTCCTTGTACAGGCACAGGCAGGCTGAGAAGCAACAGTAATGTGAAAAAGCTCCTGGGCCCTTGAATAATATATGGATTGCATCAAAGAGGCCTTCAAATTGAATACACATAAATCAAATGCTACAAATTCTCAACTGAAAACTCCACGTTCAACCGTACACAATGTTCTGCATCTCCTCCATCTTAGGGCTTACAAGATTCAGCTACTGCTGGTGCTGAAACTGAATGACCAAGTGGACTGCACTAACTTCACTATAGACATGCTGGAGAGACATGATTTCCTCGACAAACTGCGCTTCTCAGATGAGGCGACCTTTCACGTCCGTAGAGTTGTGAATGTGTACAAATGCAGGATTTTGGGAAACAGAAATCCCCATGTCACATGTGAACTGGAGACAGACAGTGCCAAAATGAATGTGTGGTGGTGCTTAATGCATGATACAGTGATTAGAACCTACTTCTTTTCAGAACTAACCATGACCAGAGCCTTGTACCTGAAAATGCTGGAACCGTAGTCACCGTTAAGAATGCCTGGCAGATAGATTGGCAGAACAGTGCCAGTTACCTGGCCTCCTAAGTCACCAGACTTAAACCCATTTAATTTTTCCCTATGGGGTTTTGTGAAGAACCTTGTTTACCAGGTCAGAGCAACAAGCGGAACGAGTGCATACAGGACACTGCGGCTACAGTAACTGACAACATGCTTCAAACATGTGGACAGGGGTTGAATATCATTTAGATATCAGTCATGCCACCAGGAATGGTCACAATTGAATCTACTAAGGTAGACAAGAGTTATTAAAAAAAAACTTTGAGAGTTTTCCTTGATAATGCTGCAAACTTGAGATCTTTATAATAAACACATTCTAAGATACAAATTTTTCTTTTTGGATACCTGCCATCCAGACACCTGTATTACTATTACAACAGTGAATGGTTGCTAATACATTTCCTTTTTAATACCATTAGGTAAAAAACAGTTTGGATTCTGTACTCATTCAAAGGATGGCAAATTCAAGGGAGTCACATACAAACCCTGTCGTCTGGTTCCTAGTGAAGGAAAGAACTGTCATTGTTTTAAATAATAGTACATTTCTGAAAATCAATGTTGTAGGCTTACATTCTTGTGTTCTACACCCATTAGGACAGCATACTGATCTGTTATCTGCAGTAGGACTGCAGCATAATATTTTGGAACAGACAGATCTCGATACAACAAAAGAAATCAAGAGTCTGTATGTTACATCTTAAACTTACTATAGCATGTAACATGAACCCCTGGCCCCCTTCAAAGAGATAAAACAGCATACTCCAAAAAGAAAATTTTTGAAACCTGGTGATGGGTAAACATTAGAGGTGAAAATTAAAAATAAACCTCTTACGAAACAATCTTAAACTCAGAATTTTTTTTAATGAAGTTAGAAGACAATTACAATGGTGTGGCCACACAAAAATAATTGGCAGAATGAGGATAAAAAATAAGACATTACAATTAAAATTTAAAGGCATGAGACCTATACGACAATCCAGAACATAATGTTCAGCAGATACTAGAAGATACCAAAAAGAGAGATAAGGGCTGGCAGGCATAAAACAGAAAAGTTGTGGATAGAATAACATTTCATCCAGTTCACAGAAGTGGAAAGAATGCTATAAAATGAAGATAACAGGGCTGTACATAAGCAGTACAGCATAGTTTACAAAACTTGGAGTAGGAAGGAATTCACAGTGATTGCTACAGAGTTTGTTGTACTTACATAAGCCTATCTGCTTCGAGTATGTTTCCGTTTCTACATCTAGGCAGGTACGTGGTTTCACAGTGTGCATACTCATCTCTCCTCGAACACTATTATACCAACTGTTCAGTTTTCATACAGTCCAGTACAACTTACAACGCTCGTTAAATAACACTCACCTTAAATGACAGATTTTTTATAATAACTGTTCCTCTGTTTCGTGTTAACTTCAACTTCAATTGTTTTTTCTTCTTCTTCTTACTTGTCACATTTATGACAGTCATTTGTTTGTTTAGAAACCTCTTCTTTCCCTCTGAAAAATATCAACTTTATTATACTGTCCTATAACTTCAGTGTCCTATGGTAAGAGTAAAAAGAAGGGGGGTGGGGGCACTAGTAGGATGTAAGATATGTCAGTACTACATCAGTTCTGGACTTCATTTGAATATGACACACTTCTGAAACTGGTTGTTTCCATCCTCAGGTGCAAGAGTGGAGAGGTATCTACTCAGCAGGGTCTCAAAGAAAGAACTATTCTCAACCTCTGGACCAAACATGAAAGAATAGTACTAACAGTGTAGTTACAAAGATTGGCTGTGAAACATGAATAGGTAATTACCATGATTTCTTTATATATTATCATACAGTATTTGCACTGAGGGGGAACTAAATGTTTGGCTTGTGTCTCAGCACTGACTGTACACACAATGGCCTCATAAAGTATTCTGCACTGCCACACAAGAAATGTACAGTACTTTGCCTGCCGATACTTGAACTCGCACCCTCAACTCAGACTTGAAATATATCAATGCACACACAAAACGTGATCCATGGATGTAAGCTTTACAAACATTGGTAAAATAAGTCCCAAATGAGGGAAGAAAACAGCACACTTTGCTGAATAATGTAATTGATTAGGTCTTGAGTATAGACTCAGAACACAATATATGGGGGAAAAAACTTAGTATCAACTTCTGTAGCGTAACTGTTAGCAGCCTAGGTAAACTAACGACTTCCCTCCGGGTTTCTATGATGTGCTAGGTCGAGTGGACCCACGATATATTATTTTTAAGATTATTTTTTATTATTTAATAAATTTACTAGCACACTAAACTAAATCTGAAGCTTAAAAAGAACGGTTCACAAAATATTTTCACTGACGTATATACGAATGTGGTAAAATCCACTGTATACATGATGCATTACGTACTATGCGGCATGGCTGTTGGTGATTACATTACTGTAGTCCAATAAAACGTAGTGATTATAAAGCTACGCCAGTTGATGAGAAATACAAACGCAGACAATTACACATTACGATTCACCCCACAGTTTCCGTACACGAATTTCGCGTACACACGTTATAACAAACCACGCATCTTCCTCCGCACACCTGCGGCCACCAAACCACAGATTACCAGACGAACTGAGGTATCCACAGATCGTCAATGACTGCAGCCACTGTTATCTGTGGAAGCCACTCTCATCACACATACCTAGGCTCAATTACACTGGGCGAGTTTACTAGCTGTTCGCCGGCGAGTAAAGTAGCGCGCGAGTGAGCATGTCGTGGCTAGCGTAGCGAGTGTCGATTACACACAGCTTGTAAACTCGCTCACT
>Ga0123357_10002722_pt1 | contig 19913 bp, 6 predicted proteins | sample TergutEmb28metaG_FD_89873 | JGI IMG/M metagenome (GOLD analysis project Ga0123357, IMG submission 89873) | Embiratermes neotenicus P4 segment gut microbial communities from Petit-Saut dam, French Guiana - Emb289 P4 | ecosystem: Host-associated > Arthropoda: Insects > Digestive system > Gut ...
CGATGGCGGCCGGCCGTCGGCGCTCGGCGGCCACTCCCGAACCAGACCACCCCGCCATCCCCGCCATCCCCTCCATCCCCGCCATCGCCCCCGTCCCCGGCAATCCGGCCTCGCCCCCCAGCCCCCCCGCTCCCCCCAGCCCCGCCGACGACACCGAGACACCCCGCCGGGGCATCGGAGACCTGGCGCCCAGCGAGCACGGGCCAAGCCGGGCCCTCACGCTGGTGGCTATCGTCCTGGCCGTGTCGCTGATCGTCGCCGCCGTCGTCGGCTTCGGGCCGCGCCTGATCGCGGGCACGACCCAGCCCCCCACCACGGCGGTCGCGCCCGACCCGTTGCTGAACGCCGCCGACATGGCGCCGCTCGGCCAAGGCACGTGGACGCCGTCGGCGGAGAACCCGAACCCCACCGACCTGGTGTGCTTCAGCCAGCAGACCTCCCCCGCGTCGCTGCTGGGGCCGCGCGTCGAAACGCGGAAAATGACCGACGCGTCCTCGCCAGACCAGTCGGCGATCCAGGTGGTCTATGCCTACCCGGATGCCACGTCGGCCACGCAGGAGTTCACAGCCGCGCAGCAAATCGCCGGCACCTGCCCCGACGGAAGCGGCCAGGTCGTCAGCGGCTTCCAGGTCAGCGGATTGGCCGATGCGGCGACCGGATCGGTCATCCTCGCCCAAGGGCCCACCCCCCTCTATCACACGCTGCTGGTCACCCAGACCGGCCAAACGGTGTCCATCACCGACGTCTCCGGCACGAACCAGGTGTCGGCGGACGCGGTCGCCGCCGTGGCGAAGACCGGGCTGACCAGGCTGTGCTCCGATGGGAAGGGCACCTGCCCGTCGTCGGTCGCCGTCACCGCCTCAGTTCCAGCCGCCGGGCCGACGCCTGGGTGGCTCCTACCCGCCGACCTGCCCCAGATCACCGCGGGCGCCGGGCGTTGGGACGGAAACCTGCGCACGTCGGTCACCGTCCACGGCAGCCAGTGCGAGGCCATCTCGCTCACGCAGATGTCGGGCGCCACGTCGGTGAAGCAATGGACGCTGCTGCTGACCGGCGACCCGAACCAGCCCCCCGGTTTCGGCATCGACCAGGTGGTGTACACCTTCCCCGCCCCGAAGGCCGCGACCACGCTGGTGAACACGCTGAAGAAGAACATCGGCGCCTGCCCCAAGACCATGAAGACCGCGTCGGTGGCCTCCGGCGGATCGCTGTCGGGGGTTGGCGTGGGCAACGCCGCCCTGTCGGCGACGACGTTCACCGTCACGCAGACCATCAACACCCAAAAGCGCGTGTTCCGGGTGTCGGTGGTCCAGGCCGGCAACGAGGTCGGGTATCTCATCGCCCTGGTGACGGCGAATTTCAACTTCACCAACGACGAATGGAACGCGCTCACGTTGCGCGCCGGCCAACGGATGACGCAGACCTGACGGCCTCGTCCGACACGCGAAACCGATTCTGAACAGTGCCTTAGCAATGGGGGACGCCCCCATACCCCCGCACACCACACCACCCGCGCCACCCGTCGCACGAACTCGTCCACCACACGAAACCGATTCTGAACAGTGCCTTAGCAATGGGGGACGCCCCCCATACCCCCGCATGCCACACCACCCGCACCACCCGCCACACGAGCCCGTTCCACCACCCGAAACCGATTCTGAGAAAACTCCTGAGAATGCTAAGCTTTCCAACGTCGTCGTTGATGACGACCAAGTCTGAAAAGAAGGAGAGTGCGGTGAGCGGTCGGCGGAATTCAGCCCCACGCCGCAGCATCGACTCTCCCGCCCCCACTGCCCCTGCCGCTAAGACCTCGTTCACCGGTTCGCTGTGGCGTTCCGCCTCCGGAAAGATCGTCGCCAGCGTGGTGGGCGTCGTCATCGTGGCCGGTGCCATCGGCGCCGTCATCGCCGCAAACCCGACGTCGATGACCGATGCCGTGGCCGCCTCGCAGTCCGGCCAGGGCGCAGCCGATTTCAGCCAGTTGGCGGCCCAACGGGACCAGGTGCTCGCTGCGGACAACACCGCGATCGGCCAGGCCGGGACCAGTGCCGCCCTGAAAAACCGGGACAGCGTGTTGAGCGACGACGCGTCGGCCATCAAAGACCAGGCCGCCAAGCTCAAGAGCGAAGTTTTCCTGTGGCCGACCACCGGGGGCATCACCTCGGGGTACGGCATGCGCGTGGATCCGGTCACGGGCGTCTACCAGCTTCACGACGGAATTGACATCGGCGCCCCCTGCGGGCAGAACGTGTACGCGGCGCAGTCCGGTACCGTGACCATCGCCCGGATGGGTTACAGCGCCGGCGAGGGCAACGATGTCCACGTCGCCGACGGGGACATCAACGGCGCCCAGGTCGAGACCGCGTATTTCCACCTCACCAATTTCGTCGTGGCCGTCGGGCAGCAGGTCCAAAAGGGTCAGCTCATCGGCCACGTCGGCAGCACGGGCAATTCCACCGGCTGCCACCTGCACTTCATGGTCCATGCGAACGGGTTGCCCACCAGCCCGCTGAACTACATCGTCCCCCCGCCAGGGGACGGGGCTCCGGCTTCTGCGCAGTACCCGGCTCCCACCGCCGCGCAACTCGCCGCGTCGCCGGCAGACTAAACAGTCAGCGGATCAAACACTCAGCCGCGCGGCCTTCATCGGTCAGCCATCGGCGTCACGACAGCAGTTCCATTGGGGCGTGCGCCAGTGAAAGGCGTTTGAGGCCCGACGACCCGAAATCGACATCGGCTTTCGCGGCGTCCCCGGCGCCGGAGGTGGCCACCACCGTCCCCATGCCGAACGTCGTGTGCAACACCCGGTCGCCGACGTGGACGCTTCCCACGCGCGGGCCGGACGCCGCCGCCCGGGCGATCGGCGTGCTGTGGGGGTATGACGACGACGCAGGGGCCGTCCGGCCCCACGACTCCTGCGTGCGCGACGACGACGTGGACGCCCACCCCAGTGCGGGGCCTGTGCGTCGCCAGTCGATCAGTTCGGCGGGAATCTCGTCGGTGAAACGGCTCGGCGGGTTGTACTGGGGGGCGCCCCACAGCGTCCGGACAGCCGCCCTCGTCAGGTAGAGGCGTTGGCGCGCCCGCGTGATGCCGACGTAGGCCAGCCGTCGTTCCTCGGCCAGTTCGGCGCGGTCGGCCAGGGCGCGCATGTGCGGGAAGACGCCGTCCTCGAAGCCGGTGAGGAACACCGTGTCGAATTCGAGGCCCTTGGCGGTGTGCAGTGTCATGAGGGTGACGACGCCGCCCGTGTCGTCGCGGTCGGGGATGCGGTCGGAGTCGGCCACCAGGGCGATCCGCTCCAGGAAGGCGGGCAGGGAATCGTCGGGTTCGGGGGCGCCGGCGGACAGTTGGGCGGCCAGGTCGTCGGGGGAATCGGCGGCGGATGGCCCGCCGCCCTCCGGTTCGTCGGGCGCCGGCTCGTCGCCGGGCGTCACGTCGACCACATGCGCGGCGGCCACGAATTCGGCGGCCACCGACACCAATTCGACCAGGTTTTCCAGGCGCGTCTGGTCCTGTGGGTCGCTCGACGCCGACAGTTCGGCGGTGTACCCGGAGTCGTTCAGGACGCCGGCCAGGATTTGGTCGGCGGGGACGCCGTCGGCCACGGCGGCGCGTTGGGCTTCGATGAGCGCGGTGAACGTCTGCACCTGTTTGGCGGACCGGGTGGCCATGCCCGGCACGTCGGCGACCCGCAGGAGCGCCTCGTAGAACGGGATGCGGTTCGCGGCGGCGAACGCCTCCACCATCGCCTCCGCGCGGTCTCCGATGCCGCGTTTGGGGACGTTGAGGATGCGGCGCACGGACACATCGTCGGCTGGATTGGCGATGGCCCGCGCATAGGCGATGGCGTCGCGGACTTCCTTGCGTTCGTAGAAACGGACGCCGCCCACCACCCGGTACGGCATTCCAACGCGGATAAACACGTCCTCAAAGGCCCGCGATTGCGCGTTCGTGCGGTAGAAAACGGCCACATCGCCCGGTTTGGACACGTGTGCGTCGGTGAGGCGGTCTATTTCGTCGGCGACGAATTGGGCCTCGTCGTGTTCGGTATCGGCGACGTAACCGACGACCGGTTCCCCGTCGCCCGCGTCCGACCATAAACGTTTTTCGGGACGGCCCGTGTTGCGGGAAATGACGGCGTTGGCGGCGTTGAGGATGGTTTGCGTCGAGCGGTAATTCTGGTCGAGGACGATGGTGCGCGCGCCGGGGAAATCCTGCTCGAAATCGAGGATGTTGCGGATGGTGGCGCCACGGAATGCGTAAATGGACTGGTCGGAATCCCCCACCACCATCAATTCGGGGGGCTCGACGAGAACGGAATCGGGGGCGGGCGTCCCGCCCGACCCGGCGGGTTTCCTCCCGCCCACGTTGGCGGCGCACAGCTCGCGGATGAGCGCGTACTGCGCGTGGTTGGTGTCCTGGTATTCGTCCACCAGGACGTGCCGGAAACGCCGACGGTACTGTTCGCGCACGTCGGGGAAACCCTGGAACAAATGGACCGTCGTCATGATGAGGTCGTCGAAATCCAGGGCGTTGGCGGCGGTCAGGCGGCGCTGGTAATCGGCATAGGCCTCGGCGAATACCTGGTCGTTGGGCGAGTCGGCGTCGGCGGCGGCTTGCTCGAAATCGACCAGGTCGTTTTTGCGCGCCGACATCCAATTCAGCGCGGCGCGGACCGGATACCGTTTCGGGTCCAGGTCGTGGTCGCGCATCACCAATTGCATGAGGCGTTTGGAGTCCGCGTCGTCGTAAATCGAAAATGACCGCGACAGGCCGAACCGGTCGATATCGGAACGCAGAATGCGAACGCACGCCGAATGGAACGTGGACACCCACATGATTTTCGCCCGGTTGCCGACCAAATCCACGACGCGCGCCCGCATTTCGGCGGCAGCTTTGTTGGTGAACGTGATCGCCAAAATGGAGCCAGGGTGAACGCCGCGACGCCCCACCAGGTACGCGATACGCCGGGTCAGCACCCGCGTCTTGCCGGACCCGGCACCGGCGACCACCAACACCGGCGACCCGGCGTGCTCGACCGCCGCAAGCTGCGGCGGGTTGAGGCCGTCCAGGATGTCGTCGGTCGTGGGGGCGGGGGTGGATGCGGCGGTCAGCAATCCGTCGAAAAGGGAGTCCGGCATAAGGGTTCCAGTCTAAAGGCTGTTCAAGCTGGCGGTGATTGTCGCGCGCCGATCGCCGCCGAGTGGCGCGGGGGCGGGCCGAGTGGTGGGCGCCGAAGAAGTTCAGGGTCGGCTCGGGGTCGCTCCCCTATGGAATCGTCGGTGGCGCGTCGTACGGTGAACGCATGGGCATTTTCGCATGGATCATCATGGGTCTGGTCGCGGGCGTCGCCGCCCGGTCGATCTTGAAATACCCCGGCGGCTGGGGAGCGTCGCTGGTGGTCGGCGTCGTCGGCTCCATCGTCGGCGGCTGGATAGGCGACCTGTTGTTCAACCGGGGCAGCCTGTCGATCTGGTCGCCCGGGTCGTGGATACTCGCCATCGGCGGCTCCGTCCTCGTCCTGTGGCTGTGGACGCTGCTCACGAAGAAGCGCCGGTAGGCGCACCGCCGGCCTGTAGCCGGTCGGAGCCCGGTCGGAGCCCGGTCGGAGGCATCGAAGGCTCGAATGCGCTGCTTCGTCTGTCACGATAGATGAGGACGGACGAGGCAGCGCGCGGGGGTATGGGGGTCGTCCCCCATCGTCTAATAAGCGCTGCGGGGTCGTCCCCCATTTTCATAGATTGTCGCGCCGCCTACACCAATCGCCGGTCGGTGGCCCACCGGGTCAACTGGTGCCGGTTGGAGAGCTGAAGTTTGCGCAACACCGACGAGACGTGGGTTTCCACCGTCTTGACCGAGATGAACAGTTCCTTGGCGATCTCCTTGTACTGGTAGCCCCGGGCGATCAGGCGTAGCACCTCGCGCTCGCGCTGCGAGAGGCGGTCCAAGTCTTCGTCCACGCTGGCCACGTCGATGGACCCCGAGAACGCGTCCAGGACGAACCCCGCCAGCCGGGGCGAGAAGACGGCATCCCCTTCGGCCACCCGCCCGACGGCCTCGACCAGCTCGTCGGCGGAAATCGATTTGGTGACGTAGCCGCGCGCCCCGGCCCGGATGACGCCGATGACATCCTCGGCGGCGTCGGACACCGACAGCGCCAGGAAGCGCACGTCAGGCTGGACGGCCAACACCTGCGTGATGACTTCGGCACCCCCGCCGCCGGGCAGGTGAACGTCCAACAGGACGACGTCGGGCACGGTGGCCAAGACCGCAGCGACGGCAGTGGGAACGTCCTCCCCCTCGCCCACCACGCGCACGCGCGCGCCGATATCGTGTTTGACCCCGCTGCGGAACAGGGCGTGGTCGTCGACGACCACGACGCGCAGCCGGGGCCGGGAGTCGTCCCCCGTCGATGTCGCCGCGCCGCTAGGTTGCGCGGCGTCGTTTGCCACGCTCGCTTCCGGGCGAACGACACCGCGCGCGGGGGCATGGGGGTCGCCCCCCATCGATAGCACAGCACTCATCTGGGTAGCTCCAATCTCACTTCTGTTCCCTGGCCGGGCGCCGTGCGGATGATCGCCCGCCCGCCGGCGCGTTGCGTCCTCTCCACGATAGAGCGTCGCACCCCGGCTCGGTCGGCGTCGATGGCGTCCAGGTCGAAACCGCAGCCCCGGTCGCGGACGAAGACGGCGAGCTGGTCGTCGTCGGCCTCCGCGTACACGTCGACGCGGGCGGCCCCGGAGTGGACGGCGGCGTTCACCATCGCCTCGCGGGCCGCGCGGACGATCGCCTCGACGCCCTCGTCCATCGCCGCGTCGCCCACGCTCACCACCTCGACGGCGACGCCGTGGTCGTCCTCCACGTCGCTGGCCGCAGCCGTCAGCGCTTGCGACAAACTCGCCGCCGACAGGGGATCCTCGGGCGCCGCCGTGCCCGACGGGGCCGTGGGCGTCTGGGGCACCGCATCGCCGCCGTCGGCAGAAGACTCCCTCTGGTCAGCGCCCGGATCAGCCCCGTCGGGCGCCCGTCCGGCTTCGTCCAGCCCACGCGGGGGGCCGCGAAGCCCACCGGGCGCGTCGCCGTATAAATAGGCGCGCAACTCGCGTTCCTGGCGACGGGCCAACGCGGCCACCGCGCGCGGGTCGGCTGCGTTCTTCTGGATCAGCGCCAACGTTTGCAGGACGGAATCGTGCAGGTGGGCGGCCATGTCGGCGCGCGCGTCGGCCACCAGGTGGTCCGCGCGGGCCTGAGCCAGCGCGCGGCGAGTCCGCACGATCCACGGCAGGATAGCGACGACGACCGCCACCACCGCCAGGCCCACCGCCAGCAGCAGACGCCCGGTCGGGTTGTAGGTCTGGATGCCCCCCGACGGCCCGAGGCTGGCGGTCCCGATGGTCCCCCACACGGTGTCGGGCATTGCGAGCGCCCAGATGGCCAGCCCGATCAGGACCAGCCCCGCCACCACGGCCAACGCCGAGCGCGAACGGACCGCCGCCAGGCGACGCCGCCAGCCTTTGCCGGTGTCGCGGGGCACCACGCGGTCGGCCTGGCGCCAGATCAGCGCCATCCCCGCCGACGCGTACACCGCCGGTTCGAGGAACGGCCCCAGCCCCCAATTCGCCCGCTCCACGAGCCACGTCAGCCCGGCCCACACCAAGATGAGCGCCAGCGACACACCTGCGTCGGCCCACCGCGTCGTAGTGTCCGACGACCGCATCCCCGCCCGCGTGGCCGCCTCCAGCCCCGGCGCACGCCGGGTGGCCTGGCGGGGCAGCACCAGCCACAACGCCAGGTACACCACCACGCCCGCCAGCCTGAACGACGCGGCCACCGCGAACGCCACGCGCACCACCAGCACCGGCCACCCCAGGTGCCGCGCCAGGCCCGCGCACACGCCGCCGAGCCACGCCTGGGCCGACCGTTCGGCGCGGGTGACCTCGCTCATGGCTGTCTCTTTCGTGAAGACATCTTTCGTGACGACCTTCCTGCCTCCACGTCATCACACAATCGACGTCGACGCAACCGAAAAAGGCGCCGAAGGGCGCTGCGATGCCCGCCACGATGGATGGCAGACGGGCAGCGCAGCGCGCGGGGGTATGGGGTCGTCCCCCATCTTCACATGAGTTCTGTGGATAACCCGCCAGGGGTCGAGAAGTTATCCACAGATTGGCGACAACGTGGCGGATTCGCGGCGCAGGTCCCCATAGTCCGTTCGTGAGCAACGACAACGCCGCCGCGCGCCGACCTGGGCGCGCAGCCGAACAGGAGTGATGGATCACGATGATGCGACATGTGGTGAAAGAAAAGACAGTGACACAGGTGGAAACCCCGCCAAGGGGTAGCGATCCGGCGTCCACGGGGGCGCCCGGCGGCGTCATAGGCGGGCGCCAGCCGGGCGCGGTGGGCCGCAGAGCCATCGGGCGTTCTCCCCGGTGGCGCAGGCGGTTGGCCGCCGGCCTGGCGACGGTCTGTTGCGCGGTGGCGTCGGTGCTGAGCGCGGGAGTGGCCGTGCCGCCGGTGGCGTCGGCCCAATCGCTGGGCTTCGGCGGCGCGATCGGGTGGATGAACGCAGCCGGGCACACGTTGGGGACGTACGCGGCCATCGGGCCGTCGCCGTCGCGGATGCTGTGCATCAACGCGAACCTGCTGTTGCCGTCCCGGCTGGGCGCCCGGTCGACCGTCACGAACCAGGCCGGGTATGCCTATGTGATCAACCGGTATGTGAACACGACGTCGTCGGTGCAGGCCGAGGCGTTGTCGTATATCGTCCGGCAAGCGTTCGACACGTCGTCCCAGTCGGTGGCGTTGGAGGCGGATCTGCGGGCGTCGAACCAGTGGGCGTCGGTGTCGGTCGAAATTGCGACGATGAAAACCCAGATGGCCCAACTGGCTGGCCCGTACACGATCGCGGTGACGCCGACCTACTCGGCGTCGTCCATGAGCGGCAGCGTCGCGGTGGGCGTCCGGTCGGCTAGCGGCCATGCGGTCACCCAGACCGCCACCGGCGCCAATCCGTCGGTGACGGTCACGATCAGCGGGCCTGGGGCATTCACGTCCGGGGCGAAGACCGCCACCGTGTCCGTGTCGGCGTCCACCGTGTCGCTGGCGTGGAAGCCGACGGGGACGGGGACGGTCACGTTCGCCGCGAAGTCGGCGGCGACGCTGCCCGGCACCACCTACTACGAATACGCCTATGGCGTCGACACGGCTGGCGCGACCGCGCAGCGGATGCTGGCCGCCGGCGGGGACCTCGCGGCGTCGGGCAGCGGGAAGGCGACGGTGTCGCCCCTGGGCGCGTCGGTGACCTCTACCGTGGGGGCCAGCGTGTATGTCAAGCCCGGCTCGCCGCTGTCCGACACGGTGTCCTACACGTCGAACGCGGCGTTCAAGGGCGCGTCGATCACCCTCCACGACGCGCTGTACGGGCCGTTCGCCACGATGCCGGCCACCAGCACCTGGGCGAGCGCGAAAACCAGCTACGCGGCCATACTCGTGGGCACCTACACCAAAACCGTCACGCTCAACGCGTCCGGCGCCGCGACGACAACCTTCACCTCCGGCGCGGTGAGCGCACCCGGCTACTACGTGTGGGTCGCCTCCTCGAACGCGGGAACCGGCGGAAATCCCGCTGCGTTCACCCCGGCCACCTTCCCCGCCGCCAACGAAGTCTCCCTGATGCCCTCGGCCAGCGCGGCGACCACGGTCTCCGACCAAACCGCCAACGTCGGCGAAGTCATCACCGACACCGTGACGGTTTCCGGCATCCAATCGGTGAGCGGCTCGGGCGCCCAGATCACCTACACCCTGAGCGGCAAACTACTCGGCCCCGTGGCCTCCATCCCAGGCCCCGGAGGCACACAAACCTGCACGGGCGTGTCCTGGACCAGCGCCCCGGTGGCGTTGGCGTCGTTCACGAAGGCGAACATCGGCAACGGCACCACCAAAGGACTGGGCGCCTACACCGTGGCCGCCGTGGGCTGTTACACCTACGAGGAGACGCTGACCGGCACCTGGAACGGCCAAACCGTCGACACATCCACGTCGGCAGCCGGACAGTCCGCAGAGACGACGCTGGCCAAATTCGGCTCGGGATCTCAGATGCAACAGCAGATGATCTCCAACGCCACCCCGATCACCGACACCGTCACCTGGACCGGCGGCACGCCGAACACCACCCAAACCGTCCAGGTCGTGTTCTATGGGCCGGTCACCTCTGTGGCGTCCACACCGTCGGCGACGGCCCCGGCGGGCACGCCGGTCTTCGAAACCGACTACGCCACCGGCACCACCGACGCGAACGGCGACCTGTCCGTGTCGGTGACCACGTCCAACGCGCCCACCAAACCCGGCATCTATGTGGAGGTCGAATCGCTGGTCAAACTACCGGCTGATTTCACGCCGGTGATGATCGCCTTCGACAACGGCGGCATCGACGCCGGCTCCACCCCCAAAGGCGCGACCCTAGACTCAGCCACCGGCAACCTGACCGCTCCCGTGGGCACCACACTGACGTTCTCGGGGCTGACGACCGTCCCAGCCTCGGCGGCTGTCGCCTACCAGTGGTATCGGGACAACTCCAAGATTCCGGGCGCCACGTCGGCCTCGTATGCGATCACCGACGCGGACGCGGGCCACTGGATCCGCGTCCAAACCCTGGCCAGCGCCGACGGCTACAACGGCACCTACAACAACTCCCAACCCATCCTCGTGCCTGCCGCCACCACCTGCGACGACCCGGCCAGCCCCGACGACTCGGCCAGCCCCGACGACTCGGCCAGCCCCGCCACGACCAGCACGAGCCTCAGCGCGAAGCCCAGCCTCACGCCGACTGCGACGGCTCCGGCGTCACCGGCTCCGGCCTCGGTGGCGTCACCGGCTCCGACACCGTCTATCTCGGCACTGCCCATATCGGCCCTGCCCAGCCCGGCACCGTCGGCGTCGGCATTGGCACCGTCCACACCGGGCGCGGCCTTGGCGCCGACCGCCGTGACCGGCCTAGCCGATCCCGTCGATCCCGTCGATCCATCCGACCCGTCGGGCACGCCCAGCGCCACCGCCACGCCCAGCCCGGCCACGCCTGGGGCCGTCCCGGCCTTCGACGCCCTCACGGTGCCCACCGGCACCACGTCGGTGACGGTCACCGGTTCCGGGTTCACGCCGGGGGCCACCCTGCAGGTCGGCTGGTGCGACGCGGCGGGCGACCCGTGCGCGCCGCACACCGCCACCGTCGCCTCCGACGGCACCGTAACGCTGGTGGTCGACGGCGTGAGCGACGGGAACTACACCGTCCAGGCCACCGCGTACGCCGACGGCACGCCCGTCATGCCCGACTCGTCGCCCGTGACCGCCGCGATCAACGTCGGCGTGGACGACGCCGGGAACACCGTGTACGGGCCGTCGCAGCACTGCACGACCGGCGACACCACGCCGATCGCCAGCCTGGCGAACCTGCCCGACCCCGGCATCACGGACTCCACCACGCCCGTGATCCTGCAGACCTCGACGTACGGGCGTGGCTCCGAGATGGTCGGGTTCGACTCCATCGGGACGATCGCCACGAAAGCGTCGTCGAACACCGTCGTGATCGGGACGCCGATTTCCGACACGGCGATGGTCAGCGTCGACGCCAACACCTTGAGCATGACCGCCACCTTCGCCGGCTACCAGGTGATGGTCGGCGGCACCCTGCTCGGGCCGGTCGCGCCGTCGAGCAACGACGACGGGACGCTGACCTGCGCCGGCATCGACTGGACGACGGCGCCGACCGCCACCGTGATCCGGGACCGGGACGCGAACCTGACGGCCACCACGGCGACCATCACCGGCCTGGGTTCCTACACGCCGCGCGTCGAGGGCTGCTACGAGTACCAGGAGTCGTTGACCGCGTACATGGACGGCGCCGTCGTCTGGCAGGCGGGGACCAAGCCTGGCGACGTGGCCGAAACCGTCCTGGCGACCCAGCCGGCGATGAACACGCAGGCCACGGTCGTCTCGCTGACCGGGCATCAGGACGCGTCCTCGAACGTGGCGAACGTCGGCTACACCAGCTTCGACACCGTCACGATCACCCGCATGGGCGGCGCGTCGGGCACCGTGTCGGGGTACATCGTCGGCCCGGTCCAAATCCCGGCCAACGCGCCGTCGGCCAACCCGTGCGGCAGCGTCACCTGGGGCGACGTGGACGCGGGCGTGGACGCGTTCGACAAGGCCGCAGCCCAGGCGGCAAGCGACGGCAGCACGCCGTCGGACGACGCGACGGACGAGACACCGTCGGGCAGCACAACGCCGGACAACACGACATCGGACGGGACAACGCCAGACGGGGCAACGTCGGGCAGCACGCCCGCGATGTCCCCGACGACCCTGACCCCCCAGGTCGTGGCGTCGCCGGGCGCACTCATGTCCGCGCCCCCGGCCACAGCCCCAGCCACCGGCACAACGCCTCCGGCTCCTAGCACGACGCCCCCGGCCCCCGGCACAACGCCCCCGGCGTACACGACGCCGCCCGACGCGCCGGCGGCGGTCTCGGTGGGCGACACGGACCCCAGCCCGGTCCTGGCCGCCATCGAGCCGATCGCCATCACCGGCAACGGCGTGTACCACACGGCGCCCACCGTGCTGCCCACCGCAGGCTGCTACGCCTATGACCTGACGCTGGACATCACGTCGAACTCGACGGCTGCCAGCGTCACACCCCCGGTGGGCATCGCGTCCGAAACGGTCCAGGTGATCCAGCCCGCCATCGCGACGCCCGCCGTGGCCACCCTGGTGGCCTCCGCCGCCGTCCACGGCGACACGTCGAGCGCCAGCCTGTCCGACCACGTCACGGTGACGGGCCTGGACGTGGCGGCCTACACGTCCGGCATCCTGGGGGACACGGGAACGCGCACGGCGGTGGTGACCGACACCCTGCTCGGGCCGATGCCGGTGGCCACCGACGCGGCCTCGGGCGAGTCGTCCTGCACCCTGGTGGACTGGACGAACGCGCCGGTGGCCGGGACGACGTTGCGGGTGACCGTCACCGGGAACACCACGTTCACCACCAGCCCGGTGCGGGTCAAGGTCACCGCCGACGCGTGCTACACGTTCGCCGAAACCTTGACGGTGACGCCGACGAAGACCGACCTGGAGTACTTCACCCCGGCGCAATTCACCGTCGCCGGGACGCCCGGCCAGGCGTCCGAATCGGTGTTCCTCCACAAACCCGCTCCCGCCGTGAGCACCGGCGGCACCGTCACGCCTACTGCGGGATGGTGGACGTTGGCGGCGGGCGGCATCCTCGGCCTGGCGGGCACGCTCGTGGGGATCGGCGTCGTGCGCCGACGCCGGATGTCCGAGGAACTCTAGAGCGGGGTGCAACCTGAGAACGAGGTGAAACCCTACAACGGGGCGAAACCTGCCAGCGACGAAACTCTAGAGCAGGGGGAGAATTGTGGTGGGCGGGACGCTATGCGTCCCGCCCACCACATTCACTTGTCAGGGGTCGCGCCACAAGTGGCGCGATCGTTAGCTGTCGATCCTCCGGCGCCGAGCGACGACGCCCATCAGGCACGCCACCCCGGCGATCAGAAGAGCCCCCAGCCCTGCGACCGAATGACCCGGCACCACGGTGCCGCCCGTGGCGACCTTCGTCTGCGGCACCAGCGGCGGCATCACCGTCACGACGGTTTCCGGCGAGACGTTGCCCGCCTCGTCGGTGGCCGTGACATGCACCTGGGTGCCCGGCGTCAGCGGGATCGCCGGGATGCAGGAGAACGCGCCCGTGTCCGCAGCGGCTGTCACAGACTCGCAACCCGGGATCGTGTTCCCGGCGTCGTCGGTGACGTTGATCGTTGTGCCCGGCTCCGCCGAACCCGAGATTTCCGTGCCGTCGGTCGGGTTGACCTTCGGCGCAGCCGGCGCTTCGGTGTCGACGGTGAAGGTCACCTCGGTGGCCCCCGACACGTTGCCCGAGACATCGGCAGCCGTCACCGAGATGGTGTGCGCGCCGTCGGTCATCGGGATCGCGCCCGTGCCCGAGTTGGAGCACGACCAGGTGCCCTTGTCGTCGGCCTGCGCCGTGCAGACCGGCGTGCCGCCGTCGACCGTCACCGCCACCACGGAGCCAGGCTCGGCGGTGCCGCTGACAGTCGGCGTCCCGGTGTTGATGTACTCGCCGGGCTTCGGGGTGATGACGACCGGCTTGGCCGGCGGCGTCACGTCGACGAAGTTCAACGTGACCGGCGACGACAGGGCCTTGACCTGGTCGTCGGTCAACTCCACTGTGGCCGGCGGAACCGGCTGCGGCTGGAACTTGATCTCAACGCCCTTGGCCATGACGGCGGCCTGGTAGGCGCCTGGCGCCAGCGTGGTTGACGTGTACGCGATCGTCGAGGCACCGGTGGCGTCCGTCGCCGCGATCGGCGAGGAAATCTTCAGCTCGGACTCCGTCGTGGTCGAGGTCACCGCGACCCCCGCCACCGCGATGCCGTATTCGTCGAACACCTTGACGGTGGCCACGTCGGTCCCGGCGCCGCCAGCCTTCTGGTGGTCGGTCGTGACCTGCACGTTGGTGCGGTGGTCGTTGGTGACATCCGGCTGGTACTGGCAGTCCGCGTCGATCCCCGGCAGGCAGCCGTTCGTGAACGTCACCGCCGCCGGCGAGCCGCCCACGTTCGTGTCCGTGCCGTTGACGGCGATCGTCGCCGACACCTGGACCTGCTCGGGCGTGGAGTCGGTCAGCGTCACCTGGCAGATGCCGGTGGTCGCATCCGTCGTGCAGATGCTCGCGCTCAACGTCGCCGCGCCGGTCACCGCGAGCTTCACCGGCACGCCGCCCGTCACGTTGCCGTTGGCATCCCGCGTCGTCACCGTCACCGTCACATTCTGGGTGACCTTCTGCGTGGACGGCGACGCCACCAGCGACGACGCCTGGGCGTCCACGGCGCCCGCCTTGAAGTTGACGGTCACCGGCGACCCGGCGGGAACCTTGTGGTCCACCGTCACGTCGGCGGTATGCGCGCCGGCCACCTTGGAGGCGTACCAGATCGTCGTCACACCGTGGTCGTTCGTCCCGGCGGGAGCCGACTGGATGAGCAGCCCGGCATCCGACGACGTGGACTGCACCAGCGCGCCCGGAACCGGGTTGCCGTACTCGTCGAACGCGTACAGCGTCGCGATATCCTGCGCGGCCCCGTCGGCCAACTGGTTGTCCAACGTCACGGCGACGCGCGTGCGCTGATCGGCGGGCAGGTTCGGGTCGACCGGCGTGCAGTCGGACGCGCACACGGCGTCGGCCTTCCACACCACCGATTCGGCCTGCCCGATCGGGTCGGCGCCCAGCGCCGCCGTCACGGCGAACGTGCCCGACTTGGTCGAGGAAACCGTCACCGAGCACTGGCCCAGCGTCGTGCCATTGGTCCCGTCACCGGTCACGCAGGTCTGGCCGTTCGCCCATGCCGGCCCCGTCGGCGAGATGGCGAAGGAGGCCACCGCGCCCGCGACCGGCTTGTTGAACACGTCGTTGACGACAGCCGTCACCGTGTAGGTGTTGGCGGCCCCCGTCCCCACGGTCAGCGGCCCAATGGGCGTCACGCTGAAGCTGGAGTTCGGGGCGTAGCCCAGGCCGTTGCCGAACGCCAAGCTGACCGGCGAGCCTTCCGGCGCGCCGCCGGCCACCGTCACGTCGGCTGGGAACGAGCCCGCCGTCGTCGACGTGTACCACACGGTCGACTGGCCGGCAGCGTCCGTGTTCGGGACGTTGGACTGGACCGTCAGCGCCGAGGAGGTCGACGTGGACGCCACCGGCGCGTCCGGAACCGCGTTGCCGTGCTTGTCGTAGGCGTACACGGTCGCGATGTCGCGCGCCACGCCGTCGTTCGCCACGCCGTTGATCGTCACCACGACGCTGGTCACCGGCACGCCCTGGTCAGGCGTGCAGCCAGCCGAGACCAGGCACACCGGGCCGGCGGTGAACACCGCCGAAACCGGGGAGTTCTGCACGTTGGTCGGCGCGCCAGCCGCGTTCGGGATGGTCGCGTGGATCTTGTAGGTGCCGGTCTTGGTGGCCGTCACCGTGACCGAGCAGGTGCCGTCCGTCGCCGTCGTGCAGGTCGCCGCGCTCAGGGACGCGCCCGCGTCGGCGCCGAACGAAACGACCGCGTCGGTCACCGGCTGGTCGGACGAATCGTTGACCGTCGCCGTCACCGTGAAGGTCGAATCGACCTGCTGCGAGGTGGCCGGCGAGATCGCCACCGACGAATGCGCGGGGTCGCCCACGCCCGTGGCGAACGTCATCGACACCGGGGACGGACCCGAGGGGTCGGACGGCGCGGTGCCGTTGATCGTCACAGCCGCCGACGCCGGGCCGGCCACCATCGACGTGTACGACAACACAGCCGTGCCGTCGCCAGCCGTGACCGCCGACGCCTTCGCGGCCTTCAGCGTGGACGTGATCGGGGACGTGGCCACCGACGCGCCGGACACCGGGTTGCCGTACTGGTCATAGGCGTAGGCCGTGGCCTGGTTGACATCGGTGCCGTCGTCCATCGCACCGTCCTTGGTCATGACGACCTTGGTGTACGAGGTGCCGTCGACCGGCGTGCAGTCGGCGTAGCAGACCGTGCCGGCGGTGAACGTCACCGGGGCCGGGCTGCCGCCGATCTGCGTGCTCGCGATGGTCGCGGAAACCTTGTAATCACCGGCCACCTTCGAGGTCACCGGCACGTCGCAGGTGCCCAGGTTCGCGCCCGACGGGGCGGTCAGGCACGTCCACGTGGTCTGCGCCTGGTCGTTGTTGAAGTACACGTCCGGCGAATTCGACGACAGGTCGACGGTGACGCCGCCGACCAGGTTGCCGTTCGCGTCGTTCGTGGTGACGTGCGCGGTCACCGACGCGCCCGCCGTCTGGGTCGACGGCGAGACGGTCAGCCGGGAGGCCGAGGCGGAGACGTTGGCCGGGACGAAGTTCATGACGACGACGCCCGTGGCGGGCTTGAGGCCGTCGATCGTGCCCTCGGCCTGGAACTGCCCAGACTTGACCGACGTGAAGCTCACCGTCGCCGTGCCGCCCGCGCCGGTGGTGCCCGTGCCCGTGCCAGGCGTCAAGACGCCGTTCAACGGCGCCCCGGTCTGGTCGGTGAGGACGACCTTCGCGCCCGAGGTGGCCGTGCCGACCGCGTTGCCGTACGTGTCATAAGCCCACGCCGTCACCACGTCGGCGGACGTGCCGTTGGCGACCTGGTTGTCGGTGGTCACCTCGAAACGGGTGACGTGCGTCGGGTCGGTCCCCGGCGGCGGGTTCTCGCCGGTGTTCTCGCAGTTGCTCACGCACACGCCGCCCGAGGTGAACGTCGCGGTCGGGGTCTGGAGCAGCGTCACGCCGTCCACCGTCGCGCCCAGCGTGAACGTCCCGTCCAGATACGAGGTGGTCTGGTACGTGTACGTGCCGCCGCCCAGATCCGACCAACTGCCCAGGATCAGATCCGGCAGCCCGGCAGCCGTGCCGGTGACCGCGAACTGGCCTGCGGTCAGGCCGGTGATCGGGTTGTTCGTCGCGTCCTTGGCGACGATCGACACCGTCACGGGCGCGCCAGCGGTCTGCGTGGCCGGGCTCACCGACAGCACCGAGTTCTTCGCCGACAGCCCGCCCGTCTTGAAGTTGAGCGTGACCGGCGACCCGGCGGGGGTCTTGACGGCGCTCGTCGCGTCGTCGGCCAGCGTCACATCGGCGGTATGGGCGCCCGCGACCGTCGAGGAATACCAGATCGTCGTGACGCCCTGGCCGTTCGTGCCGGCGGGGGCGGACTGGATGGTCAGGCCGGAATCCGACGACGTGGACTTCACCAACACAGCCGGAACCGGGTTGCCGTACTGGTCGAAGGCGTACACCGTCGCGATGTCGCGCGCGATGCCGTCGGCCAGTTGGTAGTCGTTTTCGGGAAGGACGACGACGCGCGTGCGCAGGTCAGCCGACAGGGTCGGGTCGACGGGCGTGCAGCCTTCCGCGCACACCGCGTCGGCCTTCCAGGTGACCGGCTGGGCCGAGCCGATGAGCGCCGTGCCCGTCGGGTTCACCAGGCCAGCGCTCACGTTGAACGTGCCCGCCTTGGTGGAAGAAACCTTCACCGAGCAGGTGCCGTCGGCGACGGTGACGCAGGTGGCCTGGTTGCCAGCCCACACCGGGCCGGCGTTGTCCAGGCTGAACGACACCGTGACGCCGGAGGCCGGCTTGTTGAACACGTCGTTGACGGTGGCCGTCACCGTGTAGGTGTTGGCGTCCGATGTCCCCACGGTCAGCGGCCCGTTCGGCGCCACCGCGAAACTCGAACACGCCGCGCAGCCGACGCCGTTGCCGAACGCGAGGCTGATCGGCGAGGTCGGCGGGGTCAGCCCGGCGACCGTCACGTCGGCGGGATGCTCCCCGGCCACCGTCGAGGCGTACCAGATGCTCGACTGGCCGTTGTCGCCGGTCTTGGCGATGTCGGGCTGGATCACCAGGCCGGAATCCGACGAGGTTGACGCCACGGCGGCGCCCGGAACCGGGTTGCCGTGCTTGTCGTAGGCGTACACGGTGGCCACGTCGCGCGAGGTGCCGTCGTTCGCCTGGCCATTGACCGTCACGGTGACGCTGGTCACCGGCACCCCCGCGTCGGGCGTGCACGCCGGCTGGACGCACACTGGCCCGGCGGTGAAGGTTGCCGACACCGGGGAGGATTTCAGCGCCGTGTCCACCCCGGCTGTGTTCGGGATGGTCGCGCCGACCTTGTACGTGCCGACCTTGGTCGCGCTCACGTCGACGGTGCAGGTGCCGTCGGCCAGGGTGGTGCAGGTCGTCGCGGACAGGGTCGCGCCCGCGTCGGCGGTGAACGTCACGACGGCGCCGGTCACCGGGTGGTTGGCCGAGTCGTTGACGGTGGCCGTGACGGTGAACTGCGAGTCGACCTCCTGCGAGGTGGTCGGCGCAATCGCCAACGACGAGTTGGCCGGGTCGGCCTGGCCGGTGGCGAACGTCATGGTCACCGGGGACTTGCCGGAATTGTCGCTCGCGCCCGCCGGTCCGGTGGGCTCGGTGCCGTCGATGGTCACGCTCGCCTGGGCCTGGCCCACGGCGGTGGAGGTGTACGCCAGCACGGCGGTGCCGTCCTTGCCGGTGGTGGCGGTGGCGGTCGCCGCGCTCAGCGTCGACGTGATCGGCGTCGTGGCCACCGTGGCACCCGCGACCGGGTTGCCGTACTGGTCGAAGACCGACGCCGTCGCCTCGTTGGCGTCGGTGCCGTTGCCCATCGCGCCGTCCTTGGTCATAACGACGCTCGTATACGAGGTGCCGTCAACCGGCGTGCAGTTGGTGAAACACGGCTGCCCGGCGGTGAAACTCACCGGGGCCGGGCTTCCGCCGATGTTCGTCTCCGCGATGACGGCGGTGATGCGGTAGCTCCCGGCGGTCTTCGACGTGAACGGCACGTCGCAGGTGCCCACGCTCGTGCCCGACGCAGCCGTCGTGCAGATGAAGGAGGTCTGCGCCGGGTCGCCGTCGAAATACACGTCCGGCGAGTCGGAGGAGACGATCACGTCCACCCCGCCGACCGCGTTGCCGCCCGCGTCGTTGGTGACGACCTGGGCGGTCACGGACGCGCCTGCCGTCTGCGAGTTTTGCGACAGCGTCAGAGCCGACGCGGACGGGCTGACGTTGCCGGGCACGAAGCTGAGCACCACGACCGCGCTCGACGGCTTCTGGCCGCCGATGGTCCCCAACGCCTGGTAGGTGCCGGCGGTGGTGGTCACGAAGCTGACGTGCGCTGTGCCGTCACTGCTGGTGTCCACCGGGTTGGGGGTGGTCTGCGTCAGCTTCCCGGCCAGGGGGCCGGTGGTCGTGTCGGTGACGACAACCGGGACGCCGGACACCGCGTTGCCGTAGGTGTCGTAGGCCCACG
>Ga0123357_10002723_pt1 | contig 19911 bp, 16 predicted proteins | sample TergutEmb28metaG_FD_89873 | JGI IMG/M metagenome (GOLD analysis project Ga0123357, IMG submission 89873) | Embiratermes neotenicus P4 segment gut microbial communities from Petit-Saut dam, French Guiana - Emb289 P4 | ecosystem: Host-associated > Arthropoda: Insects > Digestive system > Gut ...
AGTTCCATTTCAACCCATTTAAGTTAACCTAACTAGGTACATTGATATGTCAAGCTTAGCGAGAATATTTCACACATCTTGCCTCCGAACTGAACCATAGGCTTCCTGCCGTCTCTAAATAGCCGATGTAGAAGTCTTCTCTCAACCTGTGCACGGGACGGCCACTACAGGTGTGATGATACCGGATGCTGTATAATACAATTTTGACCTACTGATGATGAGCACATAGTGCTCGAAACATGTAGAGGCATTTAATAAACTTATTATAAAACAAGATTTTGTGCATTAAGTTGGTTAATTACTAGGATGATTCAGTTCTAGATTCCTTTTTGTTCTCACAAAGTAGACCTTAACGCGAATTAAAGTAAATGAAAGTGCACATGGTATTAATAGACTGCTGAGGGTAGTGGAAGTGCTGTATATTAAGTTTTCTACAAAATACGCCAAAGGCCTTGAGGCATATATATATATATATATGCGCGCGCAGGTGTGTATTTGTGTATGGGTATGGAAGTTTAGTTAGGATGTTATGTAAGATGGTCTTTGATGTAATGCAAACTGGATCAAAATAAAATGTGCTGATGGTCTGTCATGTCGAATTTAATGGAAATATGGCGTGTAATTGCGATGTTCCTTGGCGAATTGACGTTAGACAATCGTGACGAGACTGAGCGGCTCTTTTCAGAACGATCGTAGTAATTATACGGAAGCCTGCGAATGTACACAGTTTTCTGAGTGTTGATACCTGCGCATTGTTTTCGCACTTGAAGTTTTTCGCGATGAAACTCAATCCATTGAAGCTTATGCTGCCACTTTGGCAGTGACTGAGTTGTGACGCTTAATGCCAAGGTTAATGTGCGGAAGAGTTAATTACAGGCAGGTTTTCTTTCATTGTGGTAACGTACATGGGAAGGCAATTGCTAAACTTTTTCTGGTAGTGTTGTATATTTGGGCCCACTTAACATCGTGTATTGTGGTACTGCACTCGCTTAACGTACCGGAGCGTGTGTCCACTGTTACTAATATTCAGTGTACAGATAAAAAGATTCCTCACGGGCAAGGAAATAAAGTTCAATCTATAACACATGCATTCAGGTCGTACCTCACAGAGAACAGATTGTGCTTCCATTATGACGACTAGTCGGTGAATTCTGTTCATAGAAATAATCGGTAGTTCCTGCGAAAACCATACGGAACACGTACACGCAAATATGGTGTATTGGCAGAATGTATAGTTTTCAGGCGCGTTAGCAAAATTGGGAAAAGCGGTTGTTAGCTTGGTCTTGTCTGTTCGTCTGTCCGTTCGACGGAACTACTTTGTTCCCACTGGGCGGATTTTCATGAAACTTGATAATTGAGCACTTTTCGAAAATCTGCCGAGAAAATTTAATTTTCACTAAAATGCGACTTTGTATGAAGGCCAATAAAGAGTTTTGGTCATATCTCGCCCATTTCTTCTAAGAATGAAAAATGTTTCGGATAAAAGCCGTAGAGAAAAAACACGAGTTTTGTGTTCAATAACTTTTTTTTTCGAAAATCGTACCATTTTTGAGATAATGTTGAAAAATGTTGTAGAGCCGGACAGGCCACAGATGACAATGTGGCGCATTGCATGCTGGATACCTCTCGCTACAAACACATACTCAGCATATGTAATACTTATTGCTTTCCCACAGCAACAATGGTTGCACGAACGCGCCTCAATGTTACGTTGTGCGTACATTTTCTGTGTTGTTAGTGTTACCGTGGCATTACGTATACTAACCCCTAGGATTCGAAGGCTGTATATTGTACTGTAATTATATTAACAGTGTTTACACCAGTGTGTTAATAAAAGCGAACTGTCAGCTTGCAAGAAGTCCTTGCTAAATTTGTAACAGAAAAGTGGCTTTCAAGCGTCTCTTTGAAGCCTTTCGCTTCTCGTATAACTCTATGCAATTCTTTCACTTGTAGTGCGTATTACTGTTGCTAAACTGTTTTGTAATCACTGCGCACACACGCAGTTATGCTCGCAAGAATAGAACAGAAAACAGCCAGTGTTTTCCAGCCTGCCGGCACTTTTCTTTGTCGTAGGTGCCATTATTCTCTTCCTCTAGAAAACTTTAAACCTGTATTCTTCACATGTACGTTTGTATGTTTTAATAACTTAAACTTTCAACTACACTGTTCTGTCTGCAACCTGTTGCGAAACAGGGAATATGATTCGCCAGAGCCGAAATGATTCCCTTTTTGAATACTCGAAAGTATGTCAGGGTTTGTCCGAAGGGAATGTCAGCACGTACTGGCGCTTCCGTAAACGTCTGTGTTTCACACACAAACAGCAACTGCGGGTGACATGCCACACTTTTCTGAAAACGTTTGTGTGTTGTATTAGAGGTGAGAGTGAGAATTGGGTTTGTGATAAGGTTAAACTCTGTTGTGTTCAGTGTGTAGGTGTAGAAGAAATCCGAGAAGAGAACAACACACACACGAAATTTGAGTTATAAAATAGGTGAATTTGTGGCGTTTCTCCATAAAGGGTTATTGTAATTTGCCACATCCCTAGGGAGAGATTCCACGTATAATTAGCTGAAGGCATGTGTTGTATTTTAATTCCACAACACTAATATAGTTGTGAAAGAACTAATTAATTACAAACGAAAGGAAATATTTTAAATTTTTAAGAGGAAGATTTTTTATTTCTAAACAGACAAGTGGGAAATTGATAGTGAAATGTTGTTGAGGAAAAGCGGTTAAATAATATGTGTACTTGAAGGTATAAATCAACAATATTTTCTTACGGATCTTTTCTAGGTAAATAAAAATTCATAGAAGAGACTTATATTTTGAAGTAAACAAAAATTAATATAATCACAAACAGGTCAAATAAGAACACCAGTCACTTAAAAAGTACAAATCTATTAAATCCGCAAAAACAGCTTCTGCGCTATGTGTTAGTTTTAGCTTTTGTTTTTAAGTTCTTCTGCCTTACTGCTTACCGTCGGCAGTCAGTGCATTTGCCTCTATGAGGTGAACAGTTTTCATATAGCCACTTTGAACATTTTAAATATATTATCCACTCATCTTTCGTTGTTGTTTTGTAATGGGTTTCCCAGCAGTCATTACGAGTGCGAATCGGCTTCGGAGCCACCGGGTTTATTCTTTGCGACATATTCTTCTTCTGATTTGTGGGTGACTGTTTGATGTCTTCTTCCGTTTATCTTGTCGCTGTGGCATGACACACTTTTGTCTGTGTTCACTAAACGCTGAGGATGTTGTAGCAGTGTCTTTTTTTTTTTTTTGGACTGTGGGGCAATGAACTGATTTCTTCAGCACGTTGGACGGATTAAGGAAACATCTCAAGGATCCAACGAGATGGGATACATAAAACTTGCAGAATTATTACGTCGTGACTGATTTAACAGGCACAATTTCTTAGCCTGTCTCAGTAGCATTACACAGTGAGCAGGAATAATCTGGTATTGAATTTTGATCTTAGGGAAATATCCGGTGGTTTTGAAAGCGTTCACAATATATGATACAAAAGGAGCCTTTTTCACACCTCACCAATACAATTTCCAAGGTGTGTTGTTCTTACATTTCTGTTTTAATGGGTTTTGACCCGGTGAATGACATCCTCCTGTAAATGTATTTGGAATAGGCCAAAAAGTCCACTTTTGGGGGGGATGCAGCATTGTCATAATACAACTCGGTAAAGGCAATGTAATTGTATTGTTACCTTTTGTGAACTGAATTAATTCTGTGGAGTTATACAGCGAAGCATGCTCATCTACATTTAGGAGGTTGGTCCTAAAGAGCCACACTGTGTGTGTAATGTTAGATCTGCGTGGTAAGCCTAGCTTCTTCCGTGCTAAGTCGTCAGATTTCCATCTCCTAGTCAATGTTCCGGTTGGGTTCCTGTAGTACGTATTTACTCGTCGAAGACCAATTTCGCCATCCTTCCGTTTGACGGCTTCCCTCGGATCCTTGTGTTATCCCTCTTCCACTCTTCACACTTCTTGTGTCTGCTTGGTTAAGTCACACTGTAACACTCTGATCCATGTAAGTTTTCTTTCACTCCAGTCGATACCCTGTTCTTCAGGGTCTGCATTAATTGCTCCAGTTTCCACGGTCAAATACCTGCTGCCAATCTGTGAAGCAAGCACACACTACCTCATCTGTGTCTGAAGTTTGTTCTGACATTATGCTTAGCATTCCAGATGCATCTTTATTTACTTTTCTTGTTCTAAATCCCGCTATTAAAAATTAAGGGCAAGAGAAATGACAGAAGCGTGTAATTATTATTTTGTGGTTCTTCGTAGTTTCGCCATAAAATAAAGGATTTTGAAGGACAACACGTTTCATAATTTTTCCGTATTATGTATCTGGGCTGCATTTCCTTACACTACTTTATCATTTTGAACCTCTCTTGTAGGGCCTAAGTTATGGAACGCTCTGCTGTGGATCAGTATTGAATTTATTTCAACCAGGCGCATTCCTGCAAGTGTGGCAGATTTCGCGCAGTCACGAGAGGACGATGGTACGGGGTGATGTCAGTTCAAGGAACACCCCCCGTTATGGAAATGGCGTCGCGACATCGATCCTTCCTCTTGTCTTTTGTTTGTTTCCATTGTGAGCGATTTGCTGGCAGAAATAACGAGGGACAGGGAAACCCTTAATGACGTTAGTCTTAAGTGGGTGCTTTCTTTGTCTTGTAAATGTAACTGTAGTACATCGGGTAAGCACCTGAATTACACACGATTGTAATGTAATATTTTAAGTAAGGGGCAGTGGAGAGCAGACTAAACATAGTTATGTAGGTTATATCGTGAAGTTTTTGTGGCTTACAATTAACAGTTTACAGATATTCAGTGAGGGAGCTCGAGTTTGCCGACACATATCTTGTCCCTAGTCGAGTTCATTCCGAATATTTGAAGCTTGGCGGGTGTAACTAGCCGCAGCAGCTCGTAACCTACCAGCAGGTTCCGGCATAGTGGTGTGTAGTGGTGGAGCATACAACACATCCTTTATGTACCCCCAGAAAAAGGAATTAAGTGGTGTAAAGACGAGAGAACGAGATGGCCAAGTGACAGGGCCACCTCTTCCATTCCATTTACGAGGAAATATTCGGTCCAAGAGGGACCGAACTGCATTGTGAAAATGCGAAGGCGCTCTGCGCCGTGTTGCTGGAGTAGCATGTTACTAGGTCTCTTTTCTTCCATAGACACTATGAGGAATTCCAGCGTTGCGTGTAGACGTACACTACACTAAACACCGTGCCTCAGGCTAAAGAGAAAGGCCCGAACAGTTCCTGCTGGATAGGTCACACAAGAAATGGAAATTACGTCTGTATCTTGTATCTTCAAATACTGCATGTGGATTGTTGCTCCCCCATATTCTAACGGTATGTCGGTTGACATGCCCGGACAAATGAAAAGTGGCCTCGCAAAAAAAAAGGGGGGGGGGGTAAAAGAGTTCTTTTCAAAACTCCCGAAAGAACGTCACGTCAAAGTGTGTATCTGTCTTTGCCATCTTTGACCGTTTCGTGTTGCAACGATTGATTTTTGTGACTTTACTATGATTCGTAAAAACGCGTTCGCAGAAGTTTGTGCACTGAATTGTCATGCATTTTTTCATGTTGATATGCTTGGACTGCGAACAAAATTTATCCGAAATCCGTTCGCTCAGGCTTCAGTCATTTTCAGGCATTTTCTTAGGTGGTTCACCACTGTGTGATATCACTAATAACAATAATGGACTGTTTACATGCACCGTATACATATGAGCACGACTGTGGTTTTCGCACCCCTCAAGCCCGTAACCCATACGTCAGTAACTAAAAACACTGAACTCCCATTCACACAACCTACCTCCGCCCCATGTACGACTTGCCACAAGTGTATCGAGATCACGTCACGTCCTTGCATTACGTCACCCCTACAACAGTCAGAGTACGCACATCTCCTTCAGACGCCTTACAGCACGTGACGTAATACACAACATACTCCCCTCGTTGAGTTGCATTCCAAAGGTGCGATCCTTGGAATCTAGCATACTGTGGGGGAATCATTAGCTTGTGATTGCGGCTTCTTGTGCTTCCCGTTGTCTTGATTTTTGAAGCTCGCACCAGACCATCACGAACTGGATGTACGTACTTCCTCCACCACTGCCATGCACCAGTCCTGTGGTGGTGTCCTTAACCCGGACAACCGCACCTGGATGCAGATTCGGTAGATTGGAGGCTTATTTACCTTTATGTTGTAGACTGTTCGGGTAGTCCGTGGACCCCCTGTACTAAAAACGTATAATCCGTTGCAAGTGCTGCCACCTAGACAGATGACTGACCCATCAGACAGGTTAGGGTCAGGAAAACATGTACGAGGTGCACCAATCATGAAATTTCCTGTATTGTGGTGGATGAAGTCATTTACCTCATGGAAAAAGTTGTTAGAGGGCGAGAATTCAGACACGCCTCTACTTGAGTCATGAGAGTGCGTACTTCTTCGAAAGTAAATGCCGTGACCCCTACCACACTCTTTAGGTGATATTTCATACAACGCACGCCATTTTCCCAAGGCCCCCAACTGTGGCGAGTGTAGGAGAATAAATTGCCGCGTAAATGGTTCTGAATGTACGAATTCCATAAGTTTGACGGATGTGCTTTCGACGCAGAAAGTTTCCTGAGTTCTGGAAGTTAATGATGAGATGCAACGAATATTGTCCCATTGTCAGAATACAAATTTAAACATTTTCCCCTTCGTGCAATAAACCTTCGAAGGGCAGCGATAGAGGCGTCTGATGTGCAGTTGCTGACCATTTCAAGACGAGCTTCATTGGCAGCTAGGCAAATGAAAATGGCGACATAGCATTTGACTTGAATCTTGTTCCTGGGTGATCCTTGTTTGACGTAAAGTGGTCCTGCGTAATCTGCAACGCAATTCAAAAATGGCCTTACCGGTTGTACTCGTGCTGTCGGAAGCTGATCAATTTGCTGCTGAGAAGCAACTGCATTTGTTTGAAGTACGGTAAGCATTTTTGAAGTACTGTCTGTATTACTTGTCTTCCTGTAGGTATCCAGTCGAAGTGAGACAAGCAAGTACTGAGGTTCCCCATGTAAGAATCTCTGTTGTTTCGCCCATGCTATAAGTTCCGTCAAATGATACCATGAAGGTAGGATGACTTGATGCTGATTCTCAGATGGCATTGAGGAATTCTTGAGTCTTCCACCCACCCGAAACATTTCATGCTTATGTAAGAATGGACAGAGGCTATGTAATTCACTGCTGTTCTTCACATCTCGCCGTGATAAACAGCGTGCTGCACCATATAAATGCAGCGTACAGTGTTGCCCAGAAGTCCGATGCTTTAAAATATTCTGTTTTCTTCTCATTGCGATAACGAGTATTGTAACAAAAACGCTACACATAAGAAGCCACTCTCACGAGTGTGGCAAGTGATGAAGATCTCTCAACATACCCAGTTGTGGGTGCACTTGTAGTTGCTACTGAAGTCCTCGATTTGCATTTTTTTTTCGGAATGTCCTCAATAATATCCACTTCCTAAGAGAAGGCAATGAAATGGTTGACTGTTGAAGCCATTGTGGGCCCTGCCACCACAACTGCACATTTACCAACTTCTTCTCTGTTATTTCTCTCGAAATGAGATCATCAGGATTGTCCAAAAGGGCAATCGTTTCCAATCGCTGTCGTTGGTAGTCTCTTGAACACGTGTCACTTAAGTGGTCATGCATGTATTCCAACTTGTTGCTGGTGAAGAAATTCACAACAAGACAATAGCTGAATCAGTCCAGAAATGGGCGCTGTTTATCTCCACATTCATCACTGGTAAAATCTAGTGAAATAGGTCTGCCAACAGTATCGCTGCACACATTTCGGGCTGGGCAGAGTTACTTTCTTCACTGGTGCGACTCTAGAACGTGAACACAGTAATGACTCTTGACCTCTCCCCGATGATAACTGACCTCAGGTAAACACATGCTTCGTATGCCCTTTCTGAATCATCTGCGAACCCATGAACTTGTATGTTTACTGCTCCCTTTAGCAGTACCAAACGATCAATTTCAAACTGCCCATTACTGTCAAGTTTTTGGAAGATTTGCAACCATTTTTCCAGAAATTCAGTTGGCAGTGTATCGTCCCAACTCTATGTGTGGAGCCACATTTCCTGCAGTAATATCTTCTGTGGAATTACCGATGGATTGTGAGCCCTAAAGGATCAAAAACAGGCGCTACAACTGCAGCAACCTTGCGTTTACTAATATCTTCCGTCAAAGCTACTGAGTTCTTGCTATTTGCAATAGTAAATTTATCCAGTGTTGGGTGCCAACAAAGATCCAATGTCAACCTTATCCTCACAATTTAGCTTCCCTGGATGCTGTATGCGTCCCGCCCAAATCCATTCCAGTTAGTTTCTTGGTGCGTGGGAGCTCTCTCTTCGCCAAAGTATCTACCTGGACGAAGTAGATGAAAGAATAGTTCTTCTCCAGTCAAGATATGCACGACTTCTGGATGAGCAAACCGTGGATCTGCACAGAACAGATCAGTAGGTAACTTCCATGAATCATGTTCATTGTACCGTAATGGCACATTCCCTGTACTCTTAGTTAAGACAAGGCCCACTACTTCTGCCTGAAACTTGCTGTACCTAGAGCAAAGCAGTATTTTGACACTATATCTAGCATCTGAAGCCACATTGTTCATTCCCATTAAAGGAATGTAATTCCTTGTTCTCCGCATTCCTAGTGTATTTACCGTGGCCTCTATTATGAAATTAACGTGCGGTGCATGGTATAGTAAACATCTGACTTTGTATAATCGACCCCTGACATCTCGTACATGACCGTCGACATCAGATGTGTATCAAAATGCTGTTTTAAGGAGCAATATGATGCCTGTATAGGTGCAACATTTGACGGACGTGGACTTGTCTGACCCTTACTGTGTTCTTTGGATGCATTCGAATGTTACTGTTAATGTATAAAAGTGTGGTGCCTCTTCCTACCACTTCGACAGTGTCCCAATCGACATGTTCTAGCCGTATGACCCTGCCGGAGACAATTTTAACAAAATTTGTGTTTCTGAACCCAAAATCTCCTCTCCGGTATATCTGCACTTAAAAACACTGTACATTCAAACAAGTGATGTGACTTAGAACACAGAACACACTTGTTCTCAGTCGTGGCCACAAAAATCTTAGAATCCCATGGTGACCGTCGCTGTTGTTTCCCAGTCTGTATCTCCTTAATTAGCAATGTTGTTGGAAGGTTTTAATGTTTCCAAAACTTGACATTTCTGCTTCATAAATATGATTAATTCCTTTAGTGATGGGAACGCTTCGCCTGCCTGTTTCCTTTGCCACTCGCGACGTGTCTGACTGTCCAAGCGTTCTACAACCGGCTGTGACAGTATGATGTCTTCTAACCGCTGATCTATGTTTAATGCTTTTAATGCATTTAAATTGCTGCAGAATGTGTTCACCAATTGCCTCATCTCTCCCACGCCATTTTTACTCATTGACTTTAAACCCATTGTTTGTCTAACATAAGTAGCTGCAATCAGTTCCTTATTTTCGTGTCCGTCCACCAACAGATTCCGAGCTATTGAGTAATTTTCAGTTGTGATAGGAAGCCCTTGAACCAACTGAAGTGCTTGCCCCTTGATTTTTCCAGCGGGCTTTATATTTGTGCGATTGTCTACCATGACCTTGAAAATATATTTAAAGGTTGTCCAGTCTTTATATTTTCCACAAATGTAGGCAAAGATACTGATGTCAGTTTCAGAGTAACTCCTGTGACTGGCGGATTTGTATCACTGCATGCTGTACTGTCCGAACTAGACCATGCTTCTAATTTAGCTGCTACCGCCATGGACCCAGCCTCCCGTGATGTCAACAACCTCTCCATGTCTGATTTACGTTTGTAGTAAAAACCTTCACTGTCTGCCCGATCAGTCTCATGATCATGGGCCTCATTCACTTCCAACAAAGACTGAAATCCATCAAACGTATTCCAGATTTCTGCTAAAGAATCATAACGCACATTGATCTGGTTCGTGTCCTCTTACCTATGGAACTGAGCCACAAAATGTTGAATTTTTGTCAAAGACCCCTCGAAAACTCGCCTCTATATAAGAGCCTAAATCTCCCTTGGTTCCGTATTGATGGGAACATGAACATTGGAGGATGTACTAGGGTAATAATTGTCTGACCTGCCTTGTCAATTCTGACCTGGTTCCAGTGCCGTCGTGTTCGCCCGTAGAACACTCGATGCAGTGCTTGAGTAGAATGCCACGAAGTTGATCACCACATTCCCATTTCACTTTACATGAGGCACAGGTGACCAAAGAAATGTTGGGTATTAATTTTTGTGTTGTGAGGCGATTGAAAGAGATGTTTGTACTCCTGCGGCTGCTGATGGGATTACGTAACTGAGGAATGTGGCACGATATCGATACGTTCGTGGCAAGCCGTTCGGCGGAGTAGATTTTGTGTACAGTGTTGCTGTTGCCTTCGCGTGGGCTTCGAGCTTGAGTGGAATGAAAACAACGGTCGTGCACATAGCTACGGTGCATATTTTAAGTCCATTAATGCTGTTAGTGATTATCAAACAGTCTCTTTACAATGCCTGGTGTGCACAGTAACCACAGAATTCAGTTCTTGTTAACAGTGCACACACACACACACTTTTTGGCCTGAGACGCCATTTTCCACAACTTAACATCCGGAAGCATGAATGTAGCAGCGTCTGTATGCATCATATCAGTTGTCTCTGATTTTCTTTATTTTGAACTATTGAGTTACCACAAAAGAACTTTACACTATCAGAATGGTATAGAAAACAAATGAGGCTTGCTTAGAACTTCATACCTGCGTCAGTGAGTAGACAGACTGCTAGAGTTTTGTTTTAAATTAACCATATGGTATGCGCGCCGCTGCCGTTCGATGCCAGTTGTTTAAAAATGACTAATGAGTTGTCTGTTCTGCACATGGCGAATGAAGAGTCAGTAACTGCCCAGCAACATGAATTTCGCACGGATGTTTACACAGAACCACCTCGACACGTTGATATTTGTAGGCTACTTTTGAAGCAAACACTGTGCCGGTTTGCAGTTGGTCCAGGTACATAAGGCGGATCAGGATGTGTGATGGTTTGCAAATGTACACTTTCTTTTCGTATGTCTTGCACTGTGCGTAAATTCGTGGTCAGTTGGATGGGGTCCGTGTACAATTGCATGCGTAATGTACGTTGCACGGCTATTCGTCACCAAATACAGACGAGTCCAACTTTTTTATTGTGAGGCAACCATTTTAATCGTAAAAATTAGTTGCACCTAGCGGCAGCGACGCGCAGCATCAGTTACGCGGGTCATTTGAAACAAAACTTAGAGTTTCTTTATTGACGCATTTGTTTTCTGTATCAATTTGAACGTTTAAAGTTTTTGTGGCCATTCCGTATATCACTTGGAATGTCAGCTTGTCGTTCAGTGGTACTTGTACATCGATGTACACATAAATCTACAACCAGGGGCAGTTCGCCTTTAAGGGCTGCGGGGCTGCAGCCTTCCCAGAAATTTTGAGGAAAATTAAAAACTAAATATCTGAATAAAATTTTTGTTAGAAGATAAGCACATTCATTAAAATAAAATGAAGTCATTTTAAATTCAAATACCCGCGACGGACTCTTAAGGTGTACGGAGAACAGAAAAGCCATCCTGAAAGTTGCGCGGTGGCATCACCGGGGTGGGGGGGGTGGGGGGGGGCCACAGATTTTCTCAGTTTTCTAAGTTTCCAACCCTGGGGTTTTGATAAGCATTTCTACCTAGCTGTTTTCAAAGGCATTTGTGATGCATTGAGTTTAGTAGTTCCGATTTGAGATCAACATGAACAACAACAACCCGAAATATTTACAGGTCATTAAAATTACGCAATTAACTCTGGCCAAAAAGACTGAGATTAACAATTTAGGTTATGAAACAACCGACTTAGTTACTTCTGTGTCGTCATCATCAAGCAGAAAACAAACATATGAGAAAATTTAACCTTGTTATATACGGTGAACATAAGTGATTGAGTGGCTGTGCTGAAGCAAACGCTGTATTTCGCTTTTCGTGTTTTTGTTTGGAAGAGACACAACTTGGACAAAAACTGGAGTGCTGGCTGTAAAACATTTGGGTGAGAAAGTTGAAAAGCCTGAAGATTCTGAAAAACACCTCAAGAACGTGATTGATCTAGTTATGTTAGGGACAGTAAACATTGCGTCATCGCTCAGAAAGGCTTGCAGGCAACAAACGAATACGTAAAGCGAGAAAGTTAAAAAAAAAAAAAAAACAAAATATTGTCTCAAAATTGATTGACTATATAAACTTTTGTGGTGAATTTGACCAACGGGGTATTGATGAGAGCTCGCATTTGCCGAAAACTTGCGTTTTTCGAGGATCGTTGGAACCCTTGAAGACCAGTTTCTTGAACCCCACAACTTTTAGAGGAACTTCCAAGATTATCCAAAATGAGCTTTTAGACTTTCCCCTCGACATATGCCACGATGAAATATGTACTGAAATAAAACAAACCAAATTCTTATCTTAACGTTGTATATGCCGTGCATCATGTTCGTATCACCTTTTATTGACCAATACTTATGCACCATTCTGTACTTACTAGATCACTTATTTATTATAGCTCCAACGCGTTTCTGTGTTCGTCGACACCATCTTCAGGAGCCCTGTTCAACTGCCAGTTACTTGAAACACATCAGAGGATCACAAGCCCTCGTTGGCCGCATGCTACAAGATCTCACTTTTTGACACAGAATACACAACTTTTAATTATTTTTGATAATTAAGATTTGTGTATCCTGTGTGATAGGTAAACGATGATGATTATTGAAAGTTATGTATTCTTTGTGCAACAGGGCGATCTAGAAACGTGGCGAGTGCTTGTGATCATTTGATGTGTTTCAAAGAACTTGTTGAACGGGGCGCCCAGAAGATCGTGTCGGCGAACACCGAAACGCGTTGGTACTATAACATGTGATCTAGTATACATAGGATGATGCATAAGTGTTGATCACTGTAAGGTGCTTTATATATTTCTATTAATCAATAAAAGGCGATAAGCCAAATTTTTGTCTGTAATGTCAGATGAAGCAGCTGACATTTTGGAGCATACACATCAAATTATTGCTTAACGTTACGAATTACAAGGCGCTGTGCATCCAAGATTCTGGGGATCCCTTAATCCGAAAACTAAAAAAGCTGAAGGACTAGCAGAGGGTATTCTAGAATAAAGCATTGTAGTTCTGAATGGTGATAACAACGGACTTGTTCGAACGAATGACGGCGCAGCCGTGATGAGCCACGAGAAAGGTGAACAGTCAGTCATTACACAACCGTCCTGGTATCCCTTTTTTATGCACTGCTATGCACATCAATTTAATTTAATCACGGAAACGTTGGAATTACAGAATTCACAAGCTCTTGTTTTTAGTAGCCTTGCTACAATACCTACGGTTTTTGCTAAGTCGCCCTCGCGTTTAGCCGTACTGGACAGTGTTTCTAAACGCATCCCTCGAGAATCAGTTACTGGATGGAATGTTAATAACCAAGTAGTTAATACTGTTCGTGAAAGTAAATAATTTCTCAAAGAATGCTTTGAAAATCTTTAAATTAACTGCCATCGGACAGCTGCAAAAGCAGCATCAGGACTTCTCCGTATGATAAACGACGAAGACTTAAGACTTTTTGTTAACATTTTTCCATTACGTCATGCTTCGTGTCGATATTTCGTACAACAAGCTACAACATGGTAATGCTACCACCACTAGCATTTATGATGTAGTGAATGAATTTCTTGAGGCCATCACCACACAGAAGTATGAAGTTCCCAGAGCCTCGTACCAACAAGAGAACCCTCCATGGACGAAGAAGGAAATAAATTACTCAAAATCTTGCCTTTGCAAAAGAGGTGTACGCTACTGTTACCTGTCCGGCGAAAGAGATATTTGCTTTCACTAAACACCTGTCAGCAGCCAAGTTGTGTAGCCCCTCTCTTTTCCAAGAAAATGCAAATCACCGTCTCCTTACTTCCACCGAACTTCATGAAGTTTTGTTGAAGTCGTATTTAACCTTTGAGGCCTGATCTGTATGTAAATTGTGTTTAAAAATGAAGTTTCTGCCCCACAGAGAAAACGCCGTCTCTGTTATACAGATCACTGGATCCATACTGTAAGGAAAGTGATAGGTGTTTATTCTGATAACCATTCGAAACAAAACCTATGGGTAAAATTGAATGTTTTTTTTGAATGACTAAGGAAGACGTACATGTAACAGCAGCTGTGTTTTGAAGATTAACGTGTTGCGGCTAATGACATCGAACTTGCCTTTTTTCCTATTTGCACGGTGTTGAATATTCCAGATTCTTAGTTTTAATTTGAAATAGCTCAGAACTCGAGGCAAAACGACCATTCCGGATTTTGAACTGCTATTATATTACATGTAGCCCCGTGTCCTGTAGGTCTATTTCGTTTCGATTAACACATGCGTCCTTTTTTCAGAAGTTTGTAAATAAGCTATATTCTGATCTTTCGTGACACATTGTGGCCGCATAATAATAACGGCTTTGTTTAGTACCTATCAGTGAAATATCAGTAGCTTGCGCAAGTTGCGGTTGTACGCAAACTTGACCAACTGTTTAGCAGACAGGATCGGATCTTTAATAGGGATATTCTGTATAAATAGGATAACTGATGACTATTTAATTTGACTATCAGCGGTGATCGTTAATAGCTGCCAACGTAGTAAACAGACGAAGCAGCCACTTAGAAATGGGTAGGGCTCTCCATTTGATGCAACAGAGTGCAACGGTGTATACGTCGTTGCCCTTAATGTTAATTCATTGCAGATACACATTTGGTGTTGGGGGGTTGGTTACCCTTCAAATATGTTTTTTCGGGGAGATGACAATTGTTTTCCTTACAGTTCTTTAAAAATTAATCTTGATATATTTTGTTAACTGCAGTTGGGTTGACACCCGGTGGCAGTAGTACAGTACACATTTACACACAAACAATACACAGAAAAACACAATGAAATAGAATACACAGAAAAGAGCATACACAACAATAAGAATACATACACATGGCAATAAAATTATATAATTTACAAAATTCAACGGAAGCATACAAAACATACAACCATATATATATACAATGATTAAAAAAAGGAGCCAGAACAATATGAAAGAATGTGATAAACGATAAAGCCATATACGCAGCAAACTTCATTTGATCTATATATCTTCTAATAATGGTAGACACCCGGTTACTAAGACCTTCACTCCACTTCACTACACTTGTTGACACTTCACTGCCTCTCATTTAAACTTTAACCAACTACATTCCACTACCTTCTCATTTGGCTTAACCCCATTTACATTTCCTACGGCTCCATTTCACTTCACATCACTACACTTCACCTCACTTCACTTCACTGCGCTTTTAGACCATTTTCACCACACTTCTTTTCCTTTCATTTCACCCCGTTTATAGTTGCTTTCCCAACTCTGTTTCTAAAAATTTTAGGTTTACAAGGGAATGTCCCTAACGCTGTTGCAGGTAGTTGGTTCCAGTTTTAATGGTCCTATTTACAAAGAAATACTTCCCGATATCCGAAGAATACTTCCCACTGTGTTCTTTGTAATTTATTTAGCAGCGTTTTCAGTACGTAGACTGTGGGGTACGGTGGTGCAATGTATGTATGTATGTATGTATGTATGTATGTAGGTATGTGTGTGTGTGTTCCGATCATTGTAAAGTTTTAAGAGTTTTTCTCTCTTCTAGAATATTGTGGAATTTATGTGATTATGGTGATGTGATGCTGGTGCTTTCTTAAATTACCTGCTTTATTTTCATCGACATAGCAGCTCGTATTTCACAGCTGTAATTTTTTCTAAGATGGGTACTTCTATTGAGCTATTTCTTCTGTAACAGAACTGTCTCAGTTTCATTTTCTGATTGGTTGTTAATGTCAGCCTAGGGTCACACATCTTGTGCTTGTGCTTTGTGACATCACTACATCATCAGTCTGTGTGTTAGTTATGACCAGCTCTTGAAACTGTTTGGTATTTTTGTTTACGTCCTGTTCTACCTCAGGTACATTTTCGACCAGTAGAGTAGGTACTCAGGGAAGGACAAGCTACTGTAAATTGAAAGAGGACACACTAGATCGCTCCCCCTGGATAACTCGATTTAGAAGAGGCTATGGACCTGTCGTAAGACAGACTGCGTATGAGTGAATGAATGAATGAATGAATGACAGTCAGTTTGTAAAAGTGGTGTCTTTTACCATTCTGAGTCAGAGTTTTAAATAATATGTCGATGCTATCCTGCTTATAGTCAGTTCCAAACACGATGAATAATCGCATCAAGCAGTATCTCAGCACGAGATAGTAACACGTTGACATCTTATCAACACCTGAAGAGAAAATACTATGGAAACGTTAAAACACATTATTTGGTCGGTCTGCGGAGCAAAATCGGGAGGAAATTCGAAGTAAGAAATTTCTTTTAGAAACAAATACAAACAAACTAACCAAGACTGAGGTAAGCCGATACGTACATGAGCAAAGGTGAGATTCCGTGTTACAAACAAATCGCCAGCAAAGGAAGAAATTTGTAGTGCTTGCTTCTTGCTGCATCTCTGAAAAATAGGTCATTTGATTTGTTGCCAGGAATACAGTACCTGTTGTCATGAAATATGGGTTGGTGCGAAGGAGAAAGGTACTTCCTTTTGTGGTGGATGACAGTGATCTGATGTGTACCAGCAAGTGATCATAGGTGCTCCTACTGAAGTACTTTTCGATAAATTTTAATTATTTTTTAAATTCTTTTTAACAATTACACTAGTAAACACGTCCGTGAGATATTATTTTACATTCGACTTGGTAGACCAATATTGAATATGTTTTAGCGCCGAAAATTGTTCTTCCTCGTGTATATTACGCATTACAGCATGTTTCGTCTGAAATGATGGAAATTGTTGTGGGCCTTAGTGACTGTACATACGTAGTGCGGACAATAATAAACATGGTGGGTCGAAATACGGTACGGACGCAATGCAGACAATGTAGTGGGTCGCAGTTTACGTGCGTGGTGCAGACAATAATAAATGTAGTGGGCCGCACCGCCGATGTGGCTCCTATCGATTTGTGTTGCTGCTTCTGCCCTCCATAAGTTCCCAGTACGCAGCCGTGTAGTTTTCCGGTAAGAGTTCAGGGGAACAGTGAAGGTTTGAATTTGTGCTAATGCACACAGAGTTTCCTCTAATATAAGGCCTAACATGGGGATGTGTTTCTTAAATAAGTTGACTATCTTTACTTTAGTAGCCTTCTTTATTTACCGTTTGTATGTCTTGGTGTATTGCCATTCATATCATGTACCTCTGATATTTAAACATTGGGTGGATATTTTAGCCCTGCTAGTTGTACGTCTTCACATTACCTTCAGATAAACGTGCATTTTCAGTATCCGTATTTCATTGATCAGTATATTTACTATGCCCTTTATTCCTATAAACATTCATGTCCTTGCTTTTATATAAGAACTGTGTATTTTCTCTGCCAGCTTCAAAGAAACAAAAACGCAACAGATTGGCACCTGTAGTCCATTCCGTTAGATTGTAGTTATCATCTGCCGTTGACACTGAATTAGATATTGTCTTTTATGGTACTTCATTAAATATTCACTATATCCAAAATGTTCCAAATTTATAGAGCTTGTTTTGTATCGTGTTGGCTTTTCTTACGCCACTTGTCATTACGTGGAGAGCAATGAAGTTTAAGTTGATCTGCTTGTAGATTTCGGTTTATCGTGGCCGGTACGAACAAAAATGAAATTATCATTTGATGTGGACGTCACAAAACGGGCTGCAGGCGAAAATGTGTGTGGTAGTCTTGGAAACATGCGAATAGACAGATAGGAGGAACCTGTTCAAATTAATTTATGATGCTGGCTGTCAGCCAGAGATGTTATTGAATTTTGTCAACGTGAGAGCTAAAGACGATAAGAGGATGCTTGTCACCTCGTGTTCATTTTATACACTCCGTGAAATTAGCGCACAAAGTTTATGTTTGTAGAATACACTGGTTCTGATAATTGTGCGTTATTTCGTATAATAGAAGCCAACAAGATGCACAGTTTCTCATCTTTACTTTACGTATTTTGATATACAACTCTGCATGTTTCGGGCAGACTTACTGTCCATCATCAGGAGTCTTGATACTGTATTCACAGCAGTTGGTATTTGTCATACTGAAATTTTAAAATGGGTAAAATTACTAATGTATATATATATATATATATTTATATATATGTACATTGTCGTTAAATTGTAAAACGTATGTTGTGAGTAAAATCCTGGTATATAATAGTTGTAATTCAGTATCAAGACTGCTGATGATGGACAGTAAGTCTGTGCGAAACATGTAGAATTGTATATCAAAATAAGGGTGAGAAATAGTGCATCTTGTTGGCTTCTATTATACGAATTTGTCACGATGCACGGTCCTCAGAATGTCAGATTTGTGCATTATTTGTTTTACTTTTTTAAAGAGGAAGTTTGGTAATATTTTTGCTTTTCTACACGAAGGGCACGGAAGGTCACATAATGGAAAGGTCATATCAGACCGAACGTCCACATGTTTTATCTCTGAAATTATTAAACGCACTTAGATGAAGTTTGATGCTGGAATAAATAATATATGATGGAAGAGTTTTCGTTTGTATACGTTTCGAATATCTTATAAACCGTTCCCTGTTCAGAACTTTGGTATGTAATATAAAATACAGATGTTATCACTGAAACGTTTTTAGAAGTGCGTGTTTTGATGTGGCTGCGGGCTGGAGGATCTGGGATTCAAATTATGAAAGGTGCAAGAGGTTTTTAATTTTTTTTTTCAAAGACGTCCAGACTGACCCTGTGGCCCACCCAGCCTTTTATTCAGTGGGTACAGGGGTTATTTCCCGGAGGTAAAGTGGCCACGGGATGAAGTTGATCAGCCACCTCCCTATAAGTTTCTTTACTTTTCTTGTATCCCGTCATCGCGTGGACTTTACTTTAAATGTTGTTGCGTTGTTGCTCTGCGTGTTTAATTTTGGAACACTGGGTTTGTATCTGCTGTAGATCTACATCAAGGCGATTGAACTAAGCAGAATCGTAAAATACGCATTTGTAAAGTCTGTGTATGTTGGAGTAATCTTTTCTTGATTGTGAAGTCTTGTAATTTCTCTCGGTGGCTGTTTACCGAGTCATTTAATGTTGGAACCACGAATAGAAGTGTATGGGAGCGCTGGGGTGACGGCTGATGATACAGCTTCGTATCTCAGTTCACATTTTCGCCACCAGGTGGTGTCCCAGTCTCTTCATTCCAGGAAGTTTAAAGGCGAAGGTAGTGGTTCAAGGGACTTATGCTTTTCCAGCAGTAGCTTGTCATTCTGAAGTATAGTACTGTGACCGGATGTCGTGATGTTCGTTATCCTACTGTTTTGTATTTCTAAGATCCATAGGCGATGGTATTTTGCTGCAGAACAACTAGGCCGGTGATTCTCAACCTTTTCGTGCTCGAGGCATAAATTGCAATCTTTTCACGGCACATTACAAGTAGATGAGAGAATTACATTTTTACTAAGATTGCACCAATTTTTAAATACTGCCGTTCTTTTGTATAGAACGTGTTATTGTAAAGCAGAAATATGACAAACTCTTGATACGGATATTAATTTAAGAAGCTTTAGTAAATTCAATATTTATGTATCAAAAACCGTCTTACACAACAATGTTTGCTAAAAGCAACAAATAATATTATTACTACATGTTTCGACCTTCTATGAGGTCATCTTCAGGTAAACTATAAAGTTTAAAA
>Ga0123357_10002724_pt1 | contig 19907 bp, 12 predicted proteins | sample TergutEmb28metaG_FD_89873 | JGI IMG/M metagenome (GOLD analysis project Ga0123357, IMG submission 89873) | Embiratermes neotenicus P4 segment gut microbial communities from Petit-Saut dam, French Guiana - Emb289 P4 | ecosystem: Host-associated > Arthropoda: Insects > Digestive system > Gut ...
ATAGTAGGATTTTAAGTTTGTTCTCTCAAGACAACCTGAAGATGGCCAGAAAAGGCCGAAACATGTAGTTGCTTAATATAGTCATTAAATACACCTATGTGACACAGTTGTTTTTGACTGCATACCTATCCAAGTTACTATCATATATATCTTACTGTCAAGACTCATTTTGTGCTATGCCTGTTGTTATCTGATGACAAGTTCTATATCCACTCTGATGGATCTCTGGAATACTAAATAAATGAATGAATTGATGAATGAATATAAGAATGCATCTGAAAGAACTAGAATGGGACGTTATTTGGCTACATTCATGTGGCTTAGGATAGTGAAAAGCGACAAGCTTTGATGAAGACGGTAATGAACCTTTGAGTTTCATACAATATGGTGAATTTCCTGACTAGTTGAGACAATCTTTGCTTCCCATGAAGGATTCTGTTCCATGCAATTACTTAATATTACTTCATTTTAACTTATATTTTATTCCAACCAATTGCATGTTACTAGCACTATACAATTTTATGTTTCACCTTATATGTAAGAGAAAGTACCTTCATTTTTTGATCAGAATTATATATGCTCCATTCCTTTTGCATGCCTTTTGACATGTTTCCTACAAAATCATCACATCCCATGACCTGAGTGCCAAAAAGGTGGTCCTGCATTTCAAAATGTATACTTGGTGAGGTAGCACTTTCTAAGCAATTGAAAATGGAAATATCTATATTCCTCACAGATGTATTATATCATGAGGGAGGTTCAGTATTACCCTCATCACTTACAAAGCTCGATTAGAAAGCTGCTTATGGAACCAATTCTATGCACTGTTCCACCAAAATCATAAATCTTTTAGCCAGTACCATCAAGGCTATCTTATGTTACATGCATTGGGAGAAGCTGGAACATCTGCAGCACAGCCCAAATCTATTCCTGTGTTTGTACTGTGTTGGGCCCATAGTGCAATATGCCAATAGAACAATGGGTAAAGTTGGATGCTGAACTGCAGGATTTTGCATATGACTGACTTTACATGTAGACTGTAGAAACTGTAGACACATTGTAAATTTGTGTGACTAGTTTTCCAAGAGTCTTTCATGATCCTACTTCTGATGAATGTTACTTCCATAGTGATGCAATTCCTGATCTAATTCTCACCAAGTCATATTACCTGTCACCAGAATATAATTTACCATATTTTTTGTGTGGAAGCTGGATTCTGTTACAAGAAACCCTTCTCATTTAACAGTTGTCCACTTTAAGAAAATCATTACTGTCTGAATCATTTTCATGCACTCTCAGTACAATGAAAAAAAACCATATGATTTCTCACTTAAGTTACATTTTCAGGCCTACTACCTATAGTTTGTTATGTACTGATGTATCAATATTACTATCATGCAGAAAAGTAAAGTAACTGCATGAATTTGGATTTGAAACACGGCTAAGTAGGAAATATTTGTGGCAGGTATTTGCATACTGATTCTGGGGATCTGTGGATGCTGTGTGTGGCGCTGTTGTCGGAAGAAGCGAGGGAAGGATGGCAAGGGCAAGGGAAGAGCCCTTGACCTCAAAGGGGTTAGTTTGATTGGCCCAGCCTATAAAGAAAAGGTATGTTGTTAATAAAAATTTTAATATGAATTGAAAATATTCACATTACATACTTCCAATGGGAAGCCATGTGTAAACTAAGAATTCTACATTACAGACTTTCCTTTTATGCATAAAGACTCAAGGAAGTCTTCTGGATTGAAGGCTAAGTAGTTTCAAAAAGTGCATGACATAATTTATAGCTAATTAAAGATATATTGCATGGTATCACTCATTTTTCTACTATCTAATAGAGCTTTCAAATTAAAGTCGCTGTGTAAACAGGTTTTAAAAAGTTACTATATTCAGGTGTGTGCTGCAGGAAATGTTAGTGAACCATGTTTTGAAGCTGTGACCTCAACATACTGTTTGTAGAATTTTGAACTGAATTGAATGTTATTTGGGTTCGAGCCTTTCTGGACCTGATGCACCTAGGCCTTAGGACAGGCCCTTTGTGACCCATGTTCTGTACTAAATTAAAGGAGCCCTCTTCCAGATGGCCCCTATACTTAGTGACTGCTTTTAGAACTCACCAGATAATGTCACTGCCCAGAAAAGCATATCTTATTGCAAAAGTAAAATTCACAAATCAAAACAATGTGAAAAGTATATATAGTAAATATAGCCTACTTCATTGCCTGGTAAACTGAATTCCAGTGATGTGTGTGTAATGTGATAAAGTACCCTAGCACTGCTGATGAGGAAGTACAGAAATCACATTTTGCAAGTAATAATTTAGTTAGTAAAAATTCAGTTTAGTAATATGTTGTACAGTTTCTTCACGGTTTTATTTTTTGTATCAATACACCAGAAGTTCTTCAACAGAGATATGTTTTGACAATCTGACTTAATTTTGAACTATTCTGACAAAAAAGTCCATGTTCGTTTGTTCATCAGACACATAAATCACTTGAGAAAGCACTAAATTGTTTGCAACATATGAAATCGATGCTTTTACGAATATTGTTATTGAATGTCCCCCATAAAGCCAAGAGGTAGAAATCTCAATGCTGCAACACTATCATTTCTTCTATTCCAAAGTTAAATTTCAAAATAATTATGAAAAATATTCTACTTAATACAAAACCACAATTGATATATCTCTGTGTTTATAAGAACTATGCTGCGAATGTGTGCATATTTCTCAGCTGTGAACTGGATGCTAAAGTATAAACAGTTTTCATTTTACACAGCGTTTGGATTGCTGAAATAAAAAAGTACTCTTATCTTTAGATGCAAAGTAAATGTTTACTGTACAGTTCCAGAAACATTTATTGACAAAAAAGGTTACTGGTACATTACTTAACTTCAGTTTTATCTGGCCATTCAGTTTTGTATTCTGAGATAATGACTGTGTATGAAAGATAAGTAGCTTCAATCAGTTCTGAACACAATGTGCAAAGAAGTAAAACAGGAAAACCATTCAGGCTTAGTATATAACAAAACTAAGTTTTGTAGACATATGGATGGAAAAGTCAAATTGTAATTAATATTGCTCTGTTGTTTAAAAAATAACTGCAGTGAAAATTATATTGTAGGTGAATTTTAGAGCTTTATTCCACCTAAAAGAAAATGTGCATTTATACCCTTAGATTTTACCACATTCACCACATTAAAACTTTAAAACAGACATGCACAGAAAAAGGTTTAATTAGTGATTTAAAACTGGTTGTCAACCTAATTATTTTCCAGCACACTCCAACTTCATAACCAACAGTTTACAGTAATAAAAACTGACACCTTAATTGGAATGCTGGACCATTTATCATTATATACTTAGGTCATATGTGGCATATTAAAAAGAGCTAATAGTCCCTTATAAACATTGACTTAAATGCTTGGCATGTTGTTTCCTAAATGACAGTTATCTTATTCACACAAAGAGCACGTAACTCATTCATGAAATTACTATAAGCATTTTCAATAATGTGAACTCGATGATTAGCACTACAGAACTATCGGATGTTATAACTATGAAGTTAACAGAAAATAAAATTCTCTGACATAAGCCATGTTTCTTATGTATTTTAAAATGTGTTCACCATCAGTTGATAAAAATCATAGACATTCAGATAAATACCGTTCTGTTTTATTTTATTTATAAATTTTCATGGTCTGAATTTTTGTTCACATAAACAAAACACAGTAATATATATGAGTTCACATTAGAGAAAATTAAGCTCCACTCTTCTGCAACTTAGAAGGACAGTAGTTCTCACTGTAAGATATATACAGGAAGTTAAATGAAATGCAATTTGAAGCAAGTGTGGAAACCTGTTCATGCATGCCACTGCTTTTATGTTAATCATGTGACTCAACTGCTCATATTCACAGATCTTAGATTATTGTAGGCAGTGACAATACACTCCAGCTTTATTTTGTTGTAGCTGTTCTGAGTATAGTTCATAAACAGTTTTTCTGACTGCAGATTATAGCACTCTGCTTGCATATGACTAAGACTAGTTAATTTTATCTAGTGAGTAGAATAATAATTTCATATAAGTTTCAGCTTTCAAGAACACTTCCCAACACATGGGACATTTTATTTCATAAACTTCTATTCTTCTTGATATTAACTGCTTGTGGATTCACTGTGACAAGTATGACATTAAGAACTATATAATAGTGTGCATTTACAGAGCTAATTACAAGAATAATGGGTATTGCTCTTAACTGTGGATACACAGCAGATCCATTAAACTTTTTGCTGTTAGTATATCATAAAAGGAGAGACGAACAATACAATAAAAATTGCTTTAATCCAACATCAAATTATTAGGAATTCTGGGCAGTCTGGCACTTCAGGAGAGTAGTCCCAGAACTGGAAGTTATACATTTCACCAGAAATGTATACCTTCCAGTTTTGGGACATTTTCAAAAAGCCTCCAAGAGTACCTTTAAATCAAACATTGTGGTATCTTCTGACCTATTGCCTCCTACTACTTCAGCTTCTTCATGTATGACAATTCCAGAAAACACAGAAGAAGACACTAATGAGCATGAACCAGCAGATGAAGGACATATGGAAATGGAACACTCCTCAGATTAGTTGTAAAGCCCAAGTACAGGAGCTGTAACCAAAACCACGTGTAAATCTTATGTCACTACACATACCACCTGAAAAGCCAGAATATTTGACCATTCAGGAATTGTCCAGTCCCATGCCAGTCAGATTAAAGGAATTTTGCTGTATTCGTATAAACAAACTTAAGTATTTTATCCTATTTTGGTATTTAGAGTGAGTGTTTTATAATAAATCTGTTTAAAAATAATAACACTATGAAGTTTAAATACTATGTATTTTTATAAATTTATGCATGAATCAGATATGGAATATTTCTGAAATTTTGTGATTGTGATCTTGTTCTTACGTGTTATATGGTATAGGTTCAACCTGATATGGAAGAGCTAACAGAGAATGCTGAAGATGGAGCTGATGAAGCAGAGAGCAAACAAAGTGAAGTGAAACTAGGACGGCTGCAGTACAAGGTCAGTTCAATTTTACATGAGCTTTGTGTTGTGTATAATAATAAAAAGGAACACACATATATTTAGTAAGGAATTACCATAAGGGATGTGAAGACCATAAAGAGGTGGGAGCATTTACCAGCGTAAGACTGTCCTTCTCAGTATGTTGGTTCATAATATCAAAAAATAAATGCTGTATCAGTTCTGCTATCTCATGAAATGTACAAGTTTCGTCATAAAATATTGTCTATTTTTTACATCATATTATTCACAAGTTTAACACGTGAAAAATTTCACAGAACTTCACAACATCATTGCTTACTGCATAGTTATTTTCCTATGTGTTCTCTAATCTCATTGACAGTTTTCTTCCACTTTGAATAACAGTATGGATTGCACCTTATAAAAGTTTCTTTCCCAGCTACTGACATGCAGCATTTTGTAGTGCTTTATCAGCCACATAGTAGTGTCCTTGCAGGTTGTCTAGCAAGGACCAGACCATGAGAAATCTTATGGAGAATTCAGGAGTGTAGAGTGGGTGCAGCAGCACTCTTCATCCAGATTTTTAATGGTTTGTGTAATATGCTCACTTTTGAGTGGTCTGGCATTTTAATCAAAGAGTTCTGAAATTTTTCTTGTGGGATGTACTCAATGAAGATGAGATTTCAGACTTCTTCATGTTTAAATTTAGCAGTCAGGATTCACATTTCTTCCCTAGGCATAAAGCTCAGAGAAACACAACCCATTTTATCCAAAATGACGCTTAGCCATGTTCCTTCCTGCTTATGGCCTACTTTTACATTTAATCTTCTTTGGAGATGCTGTGTGGTGCCATTCCTTTGATTATGGCTTGGATTTGGATTCATTTTGTTGCAAAAATTTTCATCCACCATGGTAGTTTGTGAAAGGAAGTTCTTACTGCTTGTATTGTATTGGTGCAAACAATCACTGGCAAATGCTTCCATGACTCTGGATGTACACTTCTCAGCATCTATGGTACCCTGTGAGCACAGGACTTGGAATGTCAAAGCTCATTAATAATTTCCATTACACTACCTTCACCAGTGAACAGGGTGGATTATACTACATTTCTTTTATAATATTTATAGAAGTTCTCAGTCACAACCAAAACACAACTCGCAAACAAATTTATTAGACAGAAACTAGCTTTGACCCTAGACTTGGGTCATCATCAGTCTATGATACAAGAATGTGAACATACACAGAAACTAAAAACTATTACATGCGAGATCTCCCTGTTTACATTAAAATACATTATATTTGTATGTAAAGTGTACAAAGGTGCAACCATTTACAAAAAGGCTCAAGGAAATATTAAAAATTATGATTATTTTCTTTTTTAAACTGTGTCTTTAAAAAATAACAAATTCAAGAATTTCATATGGTAGAAGTGAGTATTATTACACGTCAACAGTGATATTTCTTACTAACAGTATTAAAAATAAGAGTAATGCATGATAGGCATCTTGTGATGGGTCACAATGTACTGCCATTTAATGTTTACACTTATTTTCATGCAATGGTTACTGCATACCAGATCAACCCAGCAGATTTACCATGGCATTATCACAGTGCAAAGGCGATCACTCTACATTTTGTGAAGAATTTCCACTCCTTGTGTTGTAGCTTCTTTAGTGTGCCAAATCTATCAGTGAACAATACTCACACCTACAGTTGCTCTGCTATACACATTGAGAAAATGTTCGTGAATGCAAGTCAAATTCTCACATTTTATAGTGTAAAACTTTAATCCTGCTTGCAGCCTTAAACATGCACCAAAGTCTTCATTTTATTGTTGTCAACTATGTGTTGCCATTGCGGGTAAAACAGTTATGATTACTATAAAATGGTCAGAAATATTCAAGGACTTCACCGATCTACTTCTTATTCCCATAAAAGCAAGAATGTAAGTAGGAAGATAAAAAATGTGAGGCAATTTTTTCTGACTGCCCCTCATATCTTATGCATTTGAAGAATATTTTCTTAATTTGACATTCAGGTGACTGTGCATCGTGATAAATTCTAATAATAAAACCAACTAGATGCACTAATTTCTCAAATTTATTTTTGGAATAACACTTTACATGTTTTGAACAGTTCCTCTGTACATCATCAGTATTTCACTGTACACACAGCAATGGTATATGTTATAAAGGTTTGCTGACACCTCGCAAGCTGTCAGCAAACCTGTATGACATACACCATTGCTGTGTGTACAGTGAAGAACTCCTGATGAAGGACAGAGGAACTGTGCGAAACATGTAGAGTTTTATTCCAAAAATAAATTTGAGAAATTAGTGCATCTAGTTGGTTTTATTGTAAGTATTTTGCTACAAATTATGCATTTTATAAAATAATCAAAATTAAACAGATGAGTAAAAAATTTAGGACTTCTGTTTTATTTTATTTATTCTTTAATTCTAGTAAATGGTACAGTTTGTTTTCTATTTCCTATATTATGAGGCCTAATTAATTATTAATAACATGTGCATATGGCCTATAATTTACTAAATATTGGCAGCAATTTCCCTTATTGCAGGCAACACAAAACGAGGCTGTCAGCGTCTGCAGAACACTTCATTTTAAAGAAAAAATACAGATTTAAGTAGGAATTACAAGTTTTACACTTCAGTGATGTTTGGATAGTTGATGATTGTTCTCATCTTATATGTGGTGCTCTTGCACAGGTTACATCCATGTATGAACACACTTTGAACTGCACGTGTTTTCTTGCAGCTGGAGTACGACTTCAATTCAAACAGCTTGTCTGTGACAGTGATTCAGGCTGAAGACTTGCCTGCTCTAGATATGGGTGGCACATCTGATCCATATGTTAAGGTGTATCTGCTTCCAGACAAGAAAAAGAAATTTGAGACTAAAGTTCATCGAAAAACGCTCAGCCCTGTCTTCAATGAAACATTTGTTTTTAAGGTAAAGTGTTATATAAGATGATAAGTAAGATAAAATTGATGAAAATATACATGTACAGTGCTGCAAGTTGTTATTAACGAAGTAGGCCTATGTGTTACTTTGTGACAACACATATTAAACCCAAAATAATCCATCAATTGTCACGAAAGATGCATGAAATTTGGGTATAAATATCAAAATTGGTGTAATTTGTTTATTTTTAAACGAAAGTGAGTGCTGTAAAAATTATACATTTACATTCGTGTTTATCAAAATACCCTAACTATATGTTCTGAAAATTACATTAATAATGACCATAATATAAGCCACATAGATATGAGTATTTTTAGGAGTTATTAGTAACTAAAATCTTAATCCCACAGGAATACAAACTTTTAAGACCCATCACTTATGATATAGAAACAAGTATAACTTCATGGTTGAAATGTTGGTTGTTTATTACAGAATGTCCCTTATGCAGATGCCATGAACAAAACACTTGTGTTTGCCATCTTTGACTTTGATCGATTTTCAAAGCATGACCAAATTGGTGAGGTAAAATTACCTCTCTGTCAAGTCGACTTAGCACAGACTATTGAGGACTGGCGTGAACTGCAGAGTGTGGAGGGTGAAGGCGGACAGGTAGGAAAATCTTGTCAAATAATTATTAGAGTGTTATTAATAAACACTGGTTTGCATGTATGTCATGGTCAGTTAGGCACCTACCTCATGGGTAAGGTAAGAACCCTTATCATAAAAGGAATTACTTTTATCAGTTACACACAGAAATGTAATGAAATTTTCTAACCTTAATCTTACTTATTTTCATACATTACATATCCAAAAACTCATATTGCAAGTTGAAAGAATACAATATTAGATAATCTATATTTAGTATTTTGAAGTTGCAATACAGGACACAAAACAAACATGTAATTTCTTACATGAATATTGCATATAAACCTAATCAAAATATCTTTCAGCTTGTTAATTGCTTTGTTTTCATATTTTTACATGTTTTAAAACATGTAAATCATGAATTTCCTTTCTTACATTTAAATTACTTATGACTGAGTTAACACAGAAGCCCATATAAATATAGCTTCTAGGACACACAGTATTTATCATCAAAGAATCACATAACTGCATATAAGGTGGAAAATATTTAATCAAAATTTTGAAAGCACTGTAGAGAAGACGGGCACTGCAGTCAGTACCCTTGCACCTGGTCTTCTAAAGAACATTATTAAAAAAGAAGACTCCCGTCCTGTGATATATGACATTATAAATCTAATGAGCAGTTCCCTGTATTGAAGGAACATCCTATCCCCAACTTGAATCTAACCGATGGATACGACAGGTTCCTCCCAAACACAAGTACATGTACCTGGAAGCACAGTGTCACATTCCAGAAGACCACAGTCGTAGTACTTTGTGTGGGAATGACAAGTGAAATCTGTGACAGAAAATATGGTCCATATGTGGCAATAGTTTGTCTGCTTATAGTGTTTTATTATCTTGGAATTTTACATTTCCTTGTCAGTCAAAGGTGGCAGGGAAGTATCTTCCTCCATCATTTAACCAGTCTGTAGGAGCTACTTTCTTTCAATTGACTATTTCTCTTTATCTCCATTGTTTTGGTTTCCAAGAAAGTAGCAGGTTGGAAAAAATTTAATGCATATTTGAATGGCTGCTTCACAAATAACAAGAAGCCATTCAAATTCCCCACAAGATTTTAAAAATTTGCTGCTGGAGATTTTCAAATCTCATAACACTAAAACAATGCAACATGATATTTTAAAATTAACATACATATGCTCTTATAATTAATGGTTTCACATTTCCTGTTTGCTGAATTTTAGCTTTCATATGTTTGTATCTTCATCAAAATATAGGAAAATAAGAAGAAATGAGATTACAGGAACCCTGGTTTCGAAACTCATAACAGATGCTAATGCATCATATATAAAATGCTTCAAATGGAAACTGTTGTCTGATAAAGACCATTATACTTGCACTGCTTCAGCAAAATTATATTTTGATCACAATTTTGCCATTTTCTCAGTGGCTAGAAGCAGATTCTTGGAACTACAATGTGATGCATGAAATCTAGGGAAAGGTTTGTTAGTCTACCCACAATACATCCCATGAGTATTTAGATGAGCAGAAACTTGGACATGAATGAAGGAGGAGAGAAAAAGATTTGAAACTTTAAAATATGAAGAATCTAGACATTATTAAAGCTGGAAATAGAAGAAATAAAGTATGCTACCTGCAAATGTAGCAAGATCTGAAATTAGAAATGCTATGAATGAGTAAAGATTGTGTTCTTCCAGTTTGGTAGATAGGTACCAAAGTTTAGAGAAAAATGATTTGTCTATCTTTGACCTTGAAGATAGAGGAAGCACATTCTTGAAAATCAATTATACTCACAGCTGAAGCACATGGTGTCATGTCCCACAAGACTGTGATCCTCATATCTGCAAACAGAGCATCAAATCTTAAACAGAAAGTTGATCAAAACAAAGGATGCACTTTCTTGGTCATATGTAACACAAGAATTACAAAAGAACAGTGAAACTATGTATTCAGATTCTCCATAATTAGAAGAATATATGGTACTACAGGCAATGAAAAAATCTGCAGAGCAGTCACATTTGGCATTAAAAGGATGTCATATTATCTACGTGTCCTTATATGATAACTTTTATCACATTTTATATTTTTTTAAGCAACTTCAAGCTCAGTATTTATAAACTTTAGCATGAATGTAGCTGAGGTTTCTCTGCATGTGCATAGTTACAAATATATTTTTAAGAATTATTTTTGTGTGATGGATCACATAGAAAACTCTCAACTGTCTTGTCCCAAATTTCATAATGAAAGCTGTTGACTGTTTCAAATATGGTCTTTGCTTGATAAAATTCACATTGTCAGTATGGAGTTTGCAGTTTCCTTTCAAAGGAAGCAAGAAACAGATCACCAGGTATTAAATTTACCAATATAGTTGTGGGAGTATGGAAGTAGAAACTTCCAAATCACTCTTCTCCAGTTGTTTAACCATTAAATGGTAATGGGGTTTAAATTCCAAGGACTGTGCATTTTAGAGGGATTTTAAGTTTATAGTTCCTTCAAATACACTTATAACCTACCGTGCACTGAGGTCAGCAGAATGTGAAGAATTGAAGACAAGTACAGTGCATTTGGGCTGGCTTTAAAGATTTAGTGCTATATGGAGTGCTGAATGAATGCCAGAAAAGTGAAAATTCTTCACAATCATTAATAAGGACAGAAATATGAGTAGAAAGTACAGAGGCAGCATGTCAACAACATGCAACTATTTAAAAAATAAAGCCACTATAAATAATTATTTAAAAAAAAAAAAAGCTATTATAAACAGTCAAACTCCAAGGTACAGTGCAGATTTGATATGGCAGACATGCAAAAATATTCAGTTTACAGTAGAATGGTGGGGTGGATGGGTGGGGGGAGAGGGTGGAGGGCTGTGACCAGCCTCTATGTGTACTGTTTTTGGACAATGAGGAAGCTGACAACATAATTCCTGACAATATGCTCTGGCAAGTTTAGACAGTTATGAAATGCTAACAAACCTAGTGGATGCTATAAAATCTCCATGTCTTAAAATTAATATATCTTTAAATCTTACCAGTCTAATGTCAAGTTAAACTTAACAGAATTTTCTGTTACACTAGGTCCACTGTCACGCTAAAATTGATGGGTTATTTTATAGTGTTTATGTTGGGCTTTCTTAAACTCTTGTTATCTAATGGCTGATTTGAACTTTGATATTTAGAGACTTTCTGGAAAATGAGTTGGGACCAGACAGTTTGAATTCACAAGAATAATTTGGACTGCAAATGGTTAATAACTTATCAGGAAGATAATATCCATCAACACATTCAGTGAGGTTATGACCTTTCCAGTTTCCTATTCAAGACTCAGGCTAGAAGTTCAGTAGGCCTAATCCTACGGCAGTTATGCAAAAGAAAAACTGCTTCATAATAACCATCTTTTTCACAGAGGATTGACTGGAAATGAAGTAAGTTTACAGGGTGTTGCTGTGAACATAATTTATTTTTGACAAAATGAAATGTGAAAATCTGTAGCACAGAAACAAAACCAATGGATAAGCACAGATGCAATCTAGAAAGACAGAAGTGGTTTGTGTAACAACACTGTCACTTACTAAGCACTGTATGTGGAGACAAAAATGTCTCAGTACCACTTTGTCCACCACAATCCCACACTGACTAGTATGCAACCAAAGGCAGTTAAAGATGGTAATAAAAGTATAAGTGACTGAACAGATATTTTGGCTGTACGCTGTTGAACGATATTAATGTGCATCATTAATGTGGAGTATATACATATTTTATAAATTTACCACTGATCTTAAATATTTGGACTTTTCAACACACTATAAAAACAATAGCCGGTCTCAGTGAAACACAAAATCTGAGAAAATTTTCTTGAAAAAGTGGATGACATAAACTGAAACCATATAAGATAGTGACAAAACTTTCACCTTCTATGCAGTTTGTGAAAAATAAAAGTGTGAATTGTACCATAGTATTAAAGAAGAATAGTCATTAAACATTAACAAACACAGGTTTACAGAATGCTTTGCACTCTCCTGCAACAGTTTGCTTCTTTTTTACATCCATATGGCCTTGATTATAACCCTGAATTATACACTACATCTTCATTTAAGTGAATATCATATTAATACAAATGACTGCTGACATATCACCCCGAGTATGATACTTGCATGAGAAAAATATACATAACTGAACAATAGAATCTGCATGTATATAATTAACAACATTCAGAACTACATTCTTTACATGAACATGAAAATAATGTGCTATAATCAAAATTTATAATTATATAACTTATTTGTATATTGTATATAATGAATATGTATTAAGTGTATATGTAATATATAATTTAACAATTTTCACTCTGCATATTAATCAGAAGATGTACTGAATGTACAGGAAATTTTGCACATTTCCTTGTAAAGACAGAATTGATACCTAGATTACAGTTTTCAACACAGATACTAAAATATAGTACAATTCCTTTAATCCAGCTGCTGATCCTCAGAAAATCTTGATACTTTGGCAGATGAGGAAAATTCCAAAGTCCGGCAGGTGTCTACAAACGCCTCCATCTACTTGGACTGTTGTGTTATCTCCTGACCCCTTTACTCCTACTCCATCAACTTCTGAAGTCACATACACTTGTGATCCACAGATTTATGGTCCTTCAGCATCCCTCATAGAAACTGAAAAGACTTCATAAAAATAGAAATGAATCCTGATTCTCTTGTAACAGCAGATGAAAGAGATACCTAAATGGAGTATTGACCTGCTTGTTTGTGCAGCTCAAGTGTGGAAGCAGTAAAAAAAGTATTACCTGTTACAGCTTAGGTCAGTATAGGAACAGTCTGATAATGTAGAATATTTTATAATCTGGCACTTGTCCAGCATTGTGAATACTGATTTAAAGGGACTGTAACGTAGTACACGGTCACAAATTTGCAAGGTCCTGCCTCATATGTTATGCTTATATTTAACAATAATTTAAAACCCACCATGTGGTAAGATTATATCTCAGTCAGATGAAATTAAAAGTGCACTATCATAATATTCTAGTATGGCGTATAATATTTCTAATCCTTTTGCTCAATGCAAATGTTATTTCTGGACATACACTGTATGTGGAGAACAAACGCAGCACATTTGGCAATACAGGTAAAAGCTGTAGGTAAAACTGCCCCTATGCACACCAGACAAACATACAGGGCAGTTTAGGTATATTTCCACTCATTCTTAACATCAGCACTATATTAAGGACAACGTTTAACTTTATGCCATAGCTGCTTAATCCATAGTGTAAGAACCCTCTTACCCATTCAATAGGAGGCTGGTAGACCCAGACCCTTTGGAGAAGAGAAAAATCTCTTGCCCATATTAGAAATTGAATATGATTCCTTGGTTGCCAACTAATTGTCTAATCACTATAACAACTACACTTATTCCTGCTCTAGCAATGGCATGTATTTAAAAATTAAAAAATTTCCAGATCAAACATAAATATAAGTGTTTAAAAAGTTTACTACATATACACACTTTTTTTTCTTTTCCTTTGTGCCTTGACATAAACTGTTCAAATAAAATATGATAAAGCACTTCATATAATTCTTGATATTCTTATAATTTTATGGCTTGAATGTGTGTTGTTTATTACTATTAGCAGTGTAACAGACGAAACCCCACTTAACAAACTGAAATTCTTTTTACAATAATTACTTCAACTGCAAAACAAATGGATCTCTTGAGTTATGAACATAATATTTTTAGGGTAAAACCTGCCATAATATGAATTCAGGACCAAAATGAACTGAAGTTTTCACTGCATGGAATATATAATTAGAGCAGACATGCCTCACTATTAAGTTGGCTCAACTTGATTTTGTTAAAGCACAGAAGAATTGTTGTCATAGCCTTTTGCATTGCAGTGTAAGTCTCTCACTCACTAGAGGCTAGATCTGCTGTCTGTCCCAATCAGTAGCCATTCTATTTAAGTATCTTGTAACATGAAATGAACTTTTACAGCACTCTTCTCAATTTTCAGAATTGCTGACTTCATATTTTAATTGTATCTGGAAAAGGTTATGTACTTGCTGATAGAGTCTAAGAATAAAAATAAGAGTCAAATTGTGCCTGTCTTAGAGAAAGTTAAAGTGTTTGATGAGTTGGACAGGGAAATGAGCATTGCTGCTATCAGATGTCAATTTGAAGTGACCCATCATATCACAAAAATATGAAATTGAAGCCAGGAACAGAACTGAGCCCATTGCTCCTTTGAATGCGAAAATTTCTTGTGTATATAATTGTGATTCCTTCCTCGAAAAAATGAGAAGAGGCATGTGTGCATGAGGATAGAATATGAGACACAGAAATGGCTGTCAGTTCATAGTACTGTGGTTAGGGACAAGGCTGTACGTTTATATAACCACTATACAGCATCTGGGGGTGAGAAGAAGAGCGCATTACATGCCAGTAAAGGATCGTTTAAAAAATTCAAGAAGCAGATGGGTCAACATAATATAAATAGAACTGGAGAAATCAGCTTGTGCTGATCATGTGGCTGGCACCAGCTACTCAAAGCATTTCTAGAAAACAACTGAGAAGGAGGATTATTCATAACAGCAATTGCCTAAGTCAGTGAGATCAGTGTGAAAAGTTTTATCCAGGTTTGAAAGTCTCAAAGGATTGTATCACCTTTCTCTGCCATTGTAATGCTTCAGAAGAGTGTATGATAAAACATGTGCTGATCAGCCACCCCTTAAATCCTTGCATCCAAAGAGGGCTCAGAACAAAATCTGTTTTTCTGTGGTTTGAAAGTATAATCGAAAGGCCTGGATGTTAAAGCAGTTATTGCCAAATTTGTTTAAAAAACTGCTTTGTTGATGAAATTGAACGTTGTCTGCAGTCCAAGAATCTAAATTCAGTTTTCTTGTTTGTCTTTATAATGCCACATGCATCTATGTAATCTTCATATTGCGCAACTAAATACCCAAGTTCAGTAGCTGCCCAAGAAGATCATCTCTCTCCTCCAGCCACTTGGCCAAGGAATGATGATGACATCTGAGAGCTGTTGGCCTTGATGCATCTTCTACTCTTTCTTTGATATGAGTGAGAAGAAGATATATGTTGGGACCAGTGAATATTGCAGCTTGTACAGCAGAGTTGACTGCATACACATAGAAAGAAGTCCCTGGACAAGTTTTATGTCATAGCTCTGAATGGCTGATTTGGCCAGAAGCAGTTCATGACTTCTGGATATTGGCCAAATAGTAGGACAAAACAAGGAATAACCTCCCTTATGTTATGCCAGAGATTCTGTATATTATTGTGTTCTTGTGTAATGGCCTGACAATGGTCCACATTCAGGGCCAAAACTAATCACCAACTACAATTATAAAGCAACGTGATGTGTGTCATTGAGAATAATATGTATTTATGCCATAAAGTTCCATGAGAAAGATTTTTCGTGTGTTGGAGTAGTAAGCTTCCAAATGACATGGAATTAACTGAGAAGAACCTTACACCACTAAATGCACCACAGAAGGAAGATGGTACTGAAGCTCTTGTGGAGAGGCTTGGGCTAATTAACGTCACTTGAAGGAATCTGTTCAGATTGCAGATGACTTGATTGAGCATTTCATGGATATGTGCCCGAAATCTGAGCAATATTTGATGATGTCATAGTGCCAGACAAGGAGGCAAATAAGGAAATGCAGAAGAAAGCAAAGCAATTGAATATCATCTCTTTCATTGTCTCCTGTTTCCCTCTCTGTCATGCCTTTTATGTCATTCACCCTCACACCTTTCAGTCAGGAGCACTGACATCATTCCAAGACACCAACAAGTTTCAAGTTTATTAATAACTGATTATACATATTATCACGTTTGTGTGTCTTCAGCGCCCCTAAAACATTTTTCCCACTTTCTACTCATCAACTTTTCTTCACTTGTGGGATTTTTCAAGGCTTTGACCACAAGTGGAAAAGATTTGTTATAGTTCACATAGTTGGTCAAAAACCTGCGAGATTCCAAAATCAACAAATGAGGTAACCTTCCTAAACCTTTGTGTGTTTTATCAGATTGTTATGAAATGGTCAGTATCATATCAACTTTAATGTTTACCATTGATAAACGGCATAATTTAGTACTGAGATCTTCTGAATGTGAAATGCCAGCTGATTGTACTGCTTATATTATCTACCTAGATGACACACCTGAATGGTTTTTAAACACATAAGGATACTTTGTCACAAAACTTTCATTCTTTTCATATCCACTTATTTTAAAATAACCTTAAGTTATTCGTAACTGCCATTTTATACTTGACTCTCCCTAATTTATGGGAAGTTCCAAGCTATGTATAGGATAGAATTAATTGTTTTACTGTCATAAACAATCAGTGCATACAATTTTCATTTGTGTTTCATAGTCTAGTCAGACTGTTTAATTTAATCTGTTACTACATAATGGTCCAGTTGTAAACTATAATGTACAAGCACACAGACATATGATGGATGAATGTTTGTTTCATAACAAATGGAATCTATCTCATACCAGTAGATAAAAACTTAATTCTCATGCAAGTGCTTCAGGGTTGAAAACTGTCAGCAGCTGTCAACTTGCCTGCATGCTATAAGATTGATGAAACATATATTGCAAGCAAATATAACACAATACAGGAACTCAAATTTCAAGAAGTATGTGTCATGTTCCAAGTGTCTCGCCAAAGAAACAAAGCTAACCATCTGTCACGGTGTTTGGTTCATCCTGCATTACACCAGATATTGTTGAATTGATAGATGAGTTTCTTTAAACAAATACTACTGTGGTCACATTTTGTTGAACACCTACCGCAGAGTGCAATGTATATTTCATTTGATTTTGTATGCTGTAGGATTTCTATTTAATATTATCCATTTTTCTACTAATGCATGCAAATCATATTACATTTAACAGCATTGTTCTAAAGTTTTGTAAAACAATACATTGATTTGCATGTAATTCTGCAGATCATGCTCCAGTTTTGTTGTGTTAATTTCTGAACAGCATATGTAACACAGTACAGATAAGAATTTAAACCTTATTTATTCCAAGGGTTCAATTCCAATTAAAAATCAGATCTACATGCCATCTTTGTTAAGATTTGTCCATGAAATTGTTTTAATGAATATAATTTTTAAACTATAGACTCTAATTATTACAGAATGCTATATAACATCACTATTCATAATAATTAATACTTGATTTGTATCTCCTCACACAATAATTAAAGCAGACAAAAAATTGAGTACCCATTGAATTATTTTACCATTACAAAAAAGTATGATTAGGTTATCAGATACTTTGTGTGAAGTCAGTTGCAAAAAGTAGCCTTTTTAGTATGAAAGTATTTAATTATTATTGTAACAGTTTACTGACATTGTCTGAACAATAATTGTACATTTGCATTTTTCATGATGTCATCAGTATTGAACCCTAGGATTTAATATTATATATGTTTTAATTACCGAACTGAAATTTAAAATTAGTTACAGCACACATGAGTCTTGGATCTTAAAAGGAGTGATTTGATTCCATTTTATTACTAATTATTGCAATGTTTGACTTGCTTTGCCCTGTTATGTCTCCACTGAGGCTGCATGATGCAATATTTCAACAACCTGTTGAGAAATATTTGCTTTGTACATCATATAACATGTATCATCTAAGTAATTTTTTTCACTGTTGTTTTAAAAGCCCACAAAGTCCATTTGTACATCAGGAATTAATAAGACTGTGTTAGCGGTGTCACTAAGACTTCTGACGTAAACCATAAGTGTTTATTATATTATTCTGAGACATAACTATGTTCCTCAAAACTGATTTAAGCACACAGATGGACTACATTTAGGAAGTTATTTATTAAATAGTGAAAATTAAAACTGTTGGAAATTGTAACATGCAGTCTGAAAGAAAACTACATGACTCATATCCAGCACTTCCTCTCCCTCCACTAGCTCTTAGTTCACTCACATGAAAATAGTAACAAAAGTTTGACATAAAATCATACTAATCTTTTGGGAAAATTCTGTGCAGGTGAGAAGACAAATTCCAAAGTTGACAATGTGCATAGTTATCAACACATTTTAGAGAAAACCAAATTTCTTTGCATTAGAATTCCATGCATTATTCACCGTTTTTGGAAACAATATACAGTACTTTGAACTACATATTTTAAAATATTATAATACTTGACAGCAATGTAAATTAAGAAACACAAATTTATAAAAGTAATGTAAGTTGATAGAAATATTAACATATTCCTGTCAACTTTACTTAATAGTTGCTGAAGATTGTATATAAACAGAAAAAATAGGAACATGTGTGTGCATTTATTTCCTCCTTGATTTACTAAAAGAATGAAATGCAATACAGGGCAACAGAATATAATTACTTTTGTACTCCCCTGTTGAATACTTTTACTTACATTTTCTCTTGCAAATATTATTATAATGGAGGGTTAGACTGCTGAGCTAATGAAATCATTATCAAGCACACTAGATCATTTTAAATTTACTTCAAATCTTATTTTATATTTCTACATTTTGATTTTACAAACTGTTATAAAATTTCCGAAAATGTCTGTATAAACTAATGGGAAGTGCCATAAAAATATATTTCACACTAACAAAGCTATAAATTGTAGCAAATTCAAAATATCATTTTATTAACTCTCTGGAGTTATTCTTAATTCAGGAATGGTAAAGGAGTGAAATTTGCATTATAAACAATAATTATGTATACATTTTCATAGTCAACATTATGCATGAGAAGCTCTCTAAGAAACATCAGTTTAAAGAAATTTAACTTACGAATACTTTGTAAATTACTTTAAAACAAAACCTGGTTTAAATTTAAGTGAATGAACAGTGTTGTGTAGGCTTTATAAAAATAACTTTACTCTTAGATTCTTCTATTATTCTACATTTCTAAACATTACTTTACAATTGTTGATTAGCAGTCAAAATTTTAAGTCTCATGCAGTATTGTAAAAAAAAATTCCAGAGTTCTCTGAATAAGATTTTTAAAGTATTTTACACCCTGCAAACCTTGTCAGTATTATTCCACGCAATGACACCTAGAAAGTTTCATGAGGCAAACTAAAGAATATAATTTGAACAATAAAAATAGCTTCATATTTGCCTTTGAAATTCACCAAAAGATATATCACCCCCCCCCCCCCCCCCCCCCCCCACCACACACCCACACCACAACCGCAACCCACATAACAACCCATAATAAACAACATCAATCATAAAATAATAC
>Ga0123357_10002726_pt1 | contig 19901 bp, 19 predicted proteins | sample TergutEmb28metaG_FD_89873 | JGI IMG/M metagenome (GOLD analysis project Ga0123357, IMG submission 89873) | Embiratermes neotenicus P4 segment gut microbial communities from Petit-Saut dam, French Guiana - Emb289 P4 | ecosystem: Host-associated > Arthropoda: Insects > Digestive system > Gut ...
CATATATACTTCAATGTAGGCTATTTAGTGCTCTCTTTGCTTTCCTGGCTTGCTCAATTTTAACACTTCTTAACTGCATCTTCCAGAATTCGTGAAGATGGATCCTAAGTACTTAAATGGTCTACTGTCCTTAATATCAATGTTATGCTCAGGTTTTACATTCTGTATATCACTTCCTACACTTAAAGAATATTTACATTTAAGCCCCATCCTTCATATTCTTCTATTAACTTCTTTGTTATACATTCTGCACCCTCTTTATCTTAAACTATAATAACCTGGTCACCTGCAAAAAGATTATGTATTGTTTGGTTCCCTATTGTTAGTCCCATACTTATGTCCTTCTTGTTTCAGTTATACAGTAAAATTTCTAAGTAAATCTTAAGTAAGGATGGTCTTAATCCACACCCCTGTATTAATCCTTAATTGTTCTAAAGCCTGTTGATATCCTATTTCCAATATTCACTTGTGCCTCATTACTGGCATACAGTTTTTGAATCACTACTACAATTTCCTGTGGAATTCCAGTTTTTCTGATAACAGACTACAGCAGTTTACTTGGTACCAAGTTATATGCCTCTTCCAAGTTGACAGAAACAAATGAGTTTATTTATTCTCGTCTTCTTGTTGCATTATTATTTGTTGGAGACAAAACATGTTATCTAAACAAGACTTCCCTCTTGTAAATCCTGCCAATTCTTCTGACATCTTTGCTTTTATCATATTCTTTGTTTTGTTTTTTGTTACTTTACTAAATACTCTTTCAATATAATTTATAATATTTAACCCTCTGTAACTGTTACAATCCTTTTCATCTCCCTTTTTATATATACAGCATACATATGCAGAATTCCATTCTTGCAGCTTTTCTTCTTCCATTAATATTTTGTCAAACCTGTCCATTAGAAGGTTATTACATTTTTCCCTCCATATCTGAGTAGTTCTTTTGGTATACCTCCTGGCTCTGGAGCTTTATTGCCTTTTGAAAACATAAGGGGGCTCTTTCTACCTCTTCTTCTTTTATTATCACCTGGTTTCCTTCCCCTACATTTTGTATCGGGTCTGACTCCATACTCTTTTTGGCTTTCCTGTAGCAGCCTCATACAATGACACTGCCTGTGGTCTCATGTAACAAATTTTATTACTGAGTATGCTCCTTTATTTCAACTAATATTCTTAATCACTATCTAAGCTTTTGATGACTGTGCATATCCTATCACATTCTCGAACTCACTGCATTTATTCTCCCTTTTTTCTTTTCAGCTTCCCTTATTTCTACTTTTACTTTTCTTTTTAGTATGCTATATTCGTCATCTTCCTGTAACTTGGTTGTCTTACTCTTTAGGTACAGGTTTTTCTTTTCAATTACTAGTTTTCCCAAATCTGCACCTATTTTTCTCTGTTTCTCCCTTAACTGGATTTCTTCTCCTCATACTCCTCTTGCTCCTTTATGTGAACTTTCCTTTAAATGTCCATATCTTTCGTGCATACTTCCTCCATATAAAATTTTTAATATAGTTTTGTACCCTTGTTATATATGACTGATTTATATTTTCATTGTGAAATAAATGTAGTTTACAATTAGGAATTTCAATTTCAATTTCTTTACCCAGTTCATTTTTGCCTTCCTCATTTCTCTTTTCCATCGAGCACGTTACTTTTGCTTTCACTATATAATTTTTCATTCCACATTCTGGGTACTCTGTATTCTCTAACTTATTTCACAATACATATCCTTGAGAACTACACTCTTCTGGGTTATTACACAGTGACTAGTGGTAATAAACTTGAAAACAGCAGTTCTCAACTACTTCATGGTGGAAGCCTGAAATCACACATAATACATACCCTTCTTTGCTTTATTTATACAAGATCCAACATAGGTATTAGTTTTCTATTATGCTCTTCCTATGTATACACATGAATTTATTTATGTTTCTAAAAGTGTTTAGAACTGCCAGATCCTCTTTGCTGCACAATTCTTGTCTTTCCCAACACCACTCCACATGTGGATCAATTGATCTTGTAATTCACTTTCCTGTACTTGTTTTCCTTGTTTCTGTTAACACTCCAATATCTAAATTACTTCATTCCAGCTCCTTAAAAACTTCATATTTTGTTGTTAATCTCTGAATGTTCCATGTACCTGCAATCAGAGTCATTTTTCAAAGCCACATGAATTCCAGTTGCTCCTATGTGGCAAATTCTTTTGACTTAGGTATGTAGCAACTCTGTCTTTTTTTACTGGCTGGGTTGCCAGCCCATCGCAAAACCCCATAACCTGGACGGCCAGTGTTATTTCTTAGTCTGGCTTCTCACTTTCAAACTCTCCAGCACAGGAGGCCCTGCCAGGCTATGCTACTGCTGACACAGCTCTCAGGATCATCTGAAGCATGCAAACCCTCTCCCCATGACAAGGTCAGCAACCGGAAAAAAAGCGACATTAATTTGCAGAGTTTATTTATTAGGTCAAAAAAAAAATTCTATTCTATACAAATATGGGTTAAATGCTGTGACTGCACTTAAATGCAATGTATCCTGAAGCCATTAGAGCAGTTAATTTAAATACATTGTATTCAATAGAATATAGCACACATAATTTCATTTTATTACCGTCTATTGCTTTAGTCATGGCAAAGGTTTAATGTTTGTAGAAGTGAACCTATACATCAACATATCCTTATAAGCATTAATACCATCGGATGTTATCAAACTTCCTCAGTGTAATTTATGTTTTTCCCCTACTGAAGAATTTGGATTATCATATTATATAGAATTCAAAAACTGATACCACATTAATTTAAAAGTTTCCTGCATGGCCATGCCGCTTGGCAGCCAACACAGGACAGGAACATAGCACAATGTGTGACAATGTTGACCTTGGGGAATGGTGAGACAATATGGTTTCTTTGCTCCTTCACTTTCAGTTAAACAATGAACCAGAATTACTCCAAGGAAGTTTCTTGTATACAGAACTTCATGCATACACAATGAACAGCAAAGCAAACACCAAGAAAATAATACACTACTTACCAAATTGGAATGAATGACGGAACATGATTCACAAAGAGGACCTATTTCAAAATATCCAGTTGACATCCCAGGCACTTTAAGAGCTGTATAAACATCACAGTTACCCTCCATACACTTGGCAACATCCGAATCGATACGCAATGTTGAGAAACACTCTGAAAATCAAAATACAAAATAGGAAAGGAAATCCTCATATCATTAAAATTATTTAAATGCTGTATCTTAGAAGTAACCCTTTGAGCTCTCATAATGGGCCAAACTAATGGGCATAGTGAAAGGCCACAAGTTGACTAACTTATACCCTTCTTTTGTCAATTAAAGAGGCTTCTCTGGCCATTATGTATGTCACTCAAAGACATTGTCAAGATGCTAGTGGGGGGATGGAAACTTCAGAGTGAGATACACTGCTAACTGGTCAGCAGACGACATATACAAGTGAAATACGGGCTGACACCTGTATCTGTGAATTTGGTATTTGCGGTTTACCGAGACCCAAAAAAATTGGGAAAATTAAAGAAATAAATGGTTCATAAGTTTCAAAATGCGTGCCAAGCGAGAATGGGCAGTAACATGGTGAAATCCAGCAGCCCAAACATGCCCGGTACTTGACTCATCTTCCTTTGTCCCCATACCCACACTTCCCCGCAAACTTGCCACCATTCTGCTTCTATGTTCCGCTGTTCAAATTAGTTGCCACGTTATTGCAGTGTTTGTGTTCAGAAAGCAACAAGAAAAACGGCTTCGGTGGTCTAGGGGTAGTGTGCTGCCTTTAAGTACCCAAGTTTGCGGGTTCAAACCTGGCCTAAGCCGTCAGGATTTTTCAGGGCGAAAAAATCCTCAGCACGCCTTCCTTCGGAAGGGAAGTAAAGTCGTGGGTCCCATGTCGCAGACTTGTGGCATGTAAAAGATCCCTGAAATGATGTGGAAGTCACAACTTCAGGCAAAATTACCGGTTAATTCTTGCCCACACAGTTCCACCTTTCGCTACGTGGAGGTCCCTGGCGGTGAACGTTGGAATGTCCAAACAGGCGAGGCGGATACGGTGAGTACAACAAGCCTAATAGGCTGCAGTACATCTGTGGCATTAGCTAAGGGCCCAACTAACGAAGGAGAAGAAGAAGCAACAAGAAGAATGGAGAAGTCGGTGAATACCCACAACAGGTTAAGATATTTTTTTAACAAATAAAATTTTCTTATTATAAGTTATGTACAGGTACGTACATAAGATTTTTGTAAAATGTGTAACAGTAACATGCTTTTTATTACTTATGAAGCGCTTTCATGGAAAAGCATGATCTTTATTGTTCTGTCATCCCTTGAAACTGTACTTGATACTGTACAGTAGAGATACTGTATTTTTTCATTGTTCTATTGTCCCTTAGGATTAGGCTAAACTGTCAGAATCCCTTACTTTCATACGTACGACAGAGAGAGAGAAGGTACACTGTAAATGTACAATGTAGTGTACAGTACTCTATTATTACTTTATTTAATGCTGGTTATGTCTTACTGTGCATAATTTATCAAACTTTACCGTATTTATGTTACATGAATATCACGTTATATATAGCATTCGGTGGGGGTCAAGGGGAGTTGGCTGGGCCTGGCCAGGGTCACTGTGTCGTCGAGAGATGACACTGTTGGCCCGCGGAAGGCTCTGGCTATTCTTCAGAGGTGGTAGAAGCGGACCATAGCCTCTCTCTGCCCACGACCGTCTGCGCGTGGTGAAGAGCCAAATCCTTGGAGAGGTGACCCTAATGTAGTACTAAACACAGTGGATCTAAAGAAGCAAACCGTGCCTAAGGGATGAATGACAGTGGGTTAGTCTGTCTCTAATGGCACCCTCTGGGATACAGGTGACCTCCCAGTTGTATTATAGCCTTAACAAGTATTGGGGCTCTGCTTGGTGGACCGTACACTTCCCCGCTACTTGTGGGATTAAGATTGATCGTATGAAAGAATTTGAGTCTACGGAGAGCTCCGCACTAGGGGACTCCAACAAGGATTCTACGGAGGGCTCTGATCTTGGGGAACTCCAGTGCCCAGAGGCTCCGCAAGGGGCAACTGGGCAGGATCCACATTTGCAAGAGGTGGATGAGGCTCCAGATTCTTAGGAGCAACATCTATCTACCTGCAGCTTAAGCTCGGAGAATCTTGAGGGCCTGACTGCAAAGGTTGGCACTCTTGGCCTTCGGGCAGCTAGGAAAAATCATTGTGGAGCAGCCAAGACGCGGGTGAGAAGGGCCATGATGGCCGGGTCCCTTGGGGGGGACTCTGTCAGCCAGTCTCAGCCAGCTCAGAGCAGCCAAAAGCAGACCCTGCAGGAGCCCAGTACATCTGGGACCCAGGGTGCAGATAATGTGCAGGTGAAATCTGGACCTGGTCCAAAATCCCCTCAGGGTCCAAGTAAGCATCAAAGGTTGTCCAGGGGTACTCCTGGAGGTGGGCAGGCTAAGAGGCCCAGAACTACTGGGCAACTGGGCTGTGCCACAACTGCTCAGGAGGGTATCCGGATGGCCATCGTTTGTGAGGGCTATCCAGAGGCTCAGGTCTCCAAGGATAACTTTATTAATATTCAACGAGCTATCAGCAGGCTTGTGGATGAGCTCCCTGAAGAGGGGTTCACCCCCAGGCTCGTCGACATGTTCTGGACCAAGGGGGCTGCCATTGTGGTGTGCCAGGATGAAGAAACCAGGGAATGGCTGGCTGGTCACATACCCTGAGGGCATGGAAGAACTCCAGACTCAAGATGGTGGGCCTGGATGCTCTCCCCACATACAAGAGAGTGGCAGCCTGGCTCCCGGGTCCTGTTGAGGATACATTGTGTTATTTGCAGTGACTCCGCAGATTGAACCTGGGCTTAGACACAGAAAAGTGGAGGGTCTACAAGTGTAGAGAGTAGCCCCATGGGGTTTGTCTCGTGCTCAGTGTGGACTCTTGTCTATTGCAGCATTGGAAAGGCTAGGGTGGGGGCCATTTAGTGGCGTGGGTTGTGCTACTTTCTTCCTTCTCGGCTCCAAACCAGAGGAGAAGAAGTAAAGGTGATACGAGGAAGAGGAAGAGGAGGCTGAAGATGGACACGGTAAGTACCATATCTTTTGTTCATGCCAACCTGCAACACAGCATTGCTGTGTCTAGGGTTATCTCTAGGACAGTGTGCGTTAAAGGAATATATGTGGCACTGATACAGGAATCGTGGTATCGCGAGGACTGTATCAAGGGCCTAAATGTTCCAGGATATACCCTGTTCTCTGCCAGTGGGACGGATAGACCTTGTGCTTGTATTCTTATGAGGAACGAGATGGCTTGGCTGCTACCAGGATTCTCTTGTAGGGACCTGGTTGCTGTTTTAATACAATATAATGATGAGGGGGCAGAGCAGAGTTTAGTTGTTTGTTCTGCATACCTGCCCTACGATTCTGAGGATCCTCCTCTGTCAAAGGAACTAGAGGAACTCATGTGATATTGTGAAAATGACAACCTCTGTCTGGTGGTGAGGTGCGACTCCAATGCACGTCATAGTGCATGGGGTAGCACGAACTGCAACAGAAGAGGGGAGGCCCTGCTGGAGTTTCTAAATTCTACATATTTGGAGATTCTGAATCGGGGAAATGAGCCCAACTTCTGCAGTGGTGGCAGGTTTGAGGTGACTGATATTACCATAGGGTCACTTAAGACTCCTAGAAAGCATTTTAGACTGGGAGGTTTCACAAGAGCCGTCCCTGTCAGATCACAGACATATTTCGTTCACCTTAAGGGGCTCCGAACCGGTGTGCCTAATTAGGAACCCTAGGAGCACCAAATGGGGCTCCTTTAAAGGGGACCTGAGGAATCGACTGGAGAGGGGTCCCAGATTGGATACGAAAGATGAAGCTGGACTGGGGCTTGTGATTGATTGGGTTCAGCAGGCCCTGGTTTCAGCCTATGAGGATAATTGTCCTCTTAAGCCTGTTAAGACAGGTAGGCAATCTCTGAGGTGGACCTCTGCGCTGGAAACCCTCAGAAGAGGTGTACGGCAGCTCTTTAATAAGTGCCTATCGGATAAGGATCCACATAGTTGGGCACTCTATAGGCAGGCTCAGCGAAATTATAGGAAGGAGGTAAGGAAGGCTTCCAAAAAGGATTGAAGGACCTTCTGTAGCTCCATTAATGATCTGCCTAGTTCAGCTAGGCTACATAGGGCCCTACCTAGGGACCCAAAAATCAAGCTGGGATATTTGCTGGCTCCATCGGGCAGGCATACGCAGTCTGAAATGGAAACCTTAGAGCTCCTGCTAACCACACATTTTCCCAATTCGGTGATTACACAGGAGTCAGCAGTCCCAGCTGCCGCCCTCCTGGCAAGACGTCCTGACTGAAGGTAGGCTACGAGGATAGTCATCTACAGAAGGGTAGATTGGGCAATAGATTTTTTCGCCCCATACAAAAGTCCACGAGTGGATGGCATATTCCCGGCCTTGTAACAACAGGCGTGGAAGGTTGTCATTCCACACCTGGTCGGAATATTTCGTGCCTGCCTGGTCGACAGGCTATGTTCCTGCCATATGGCAACAGGTTAAGGTAGTGTTTATACCTAAGCCTGGTAGGAGTTCCTACAGTAGGCCAAGGGATTATAGACCCATCATTGATTCTTCTGAAAATGTTGGAGAGGCTGGTGGATAGATATCTAAGAGATGTGGCACTGGCACTTGTGCCCTTGCATCCAAATCAACATGCTTACCAGGCTGGCAAATTGGTGGAAACAGCTCTTCATCAGCTCGTGGTGCTGGATGAGAAGGTGCCTGACCAACAAGAAACAGCCTTGGGACTTTTCTTAGATACAGAAGGGGCATTTAATAATACCTGCTATGAAGCCATGTGCGACGCTTTGGCCAGACATGGTAGTGAATACACCATAATGTGGTGGATTAGGGCCACCCTGGAGGGCCGCGTGGTTGTGGCGAACCTCAACAGAACCTCTGTGAGGCTCGCGATATCTAGGGGCTGCCCACAAGTGGGGGTGCTATTGCTGCTTCTTTGGTGCCTGGTGGTAAATGATTTACTTACCAGGCTCAATGGAGGTGGTATATTCGTTCAAGGATGTGCGGATGACATATGTCTTCTGGCAGTAGGTAAATTTCCAAACATGGTATCAGGGCTTATGCAGTTGGCCCTCCTGACCATAGAGATGTGCTGCAAGGAGGTCGGACTGTCAGTTAATCCCGACAAGACTGGGCTCATTGCCTTTATTAGGAAACAGAAGCTCCAGGGGTTTTTTGAACCACGATTATTTGGAGTCAAATTGAATCTCTCAGGGTCGGTCAAGTACCTGGGGGTTATCCTGGATTCTCAGTTGAACTGGAGAGAGCATGTTGAAGTTAAGGTGAAGAAGGCTCACAACTTGTTGTGGGCCTATAGGAGGGAGTTTGGGGCGAGGTGAGGCCTGAGACCTAAGGTGGTCCATTGGCTATGTCGCCATTGTTCGGCCGGCTCTCACCTTTGCTTCCTTAGTATGGTGGCCTGACTGCCAGTCGGCTAGTGCCAAGAAGAAACTAAGCAAAGTTCAAAGACTGGCTTGCTTAGGGATAACAGGAGCGATTCGTACAACTCCTACTGGTGCAATGAAGGCACTCACTGGCCTCCCCCCGTTGGAATTAGTGATTGAGGAGGAGGCGAGATTGGTAACTCATCACCTTTGGAGCTTGGGGTGCTGGTCTTACCTTCACCCCCAATGGACTCATAGTTGCGTTTTGACTCGACTTCAGAAGTCTGATCCCATGTTCAATATGAGGGTTGACATGAAACCTGTCTTCAATCTAGAACCCAAGTATTGGGTTACTATGTTAACTAAAGAGGAATAGACCAGAGGCTCCAGGGCTCCTCCTATTGTTAAGGGGCTCATCTGGTATACAGATGGGTCCAGGACTGCGGAGGGGACAAGGGTGGGGGTCTATGGGCAATCGGTTAACAGAAGGCTCAGCATCCCTCTAGGTAAACATGGCATAGTCTTTCAGGCTGAGATGTACAGGGGCCCGGCTATTGTCCCTGAATAGGATTCAAACCAGGGTTGTTACTGGCCTACTTACTAGGTGTGGGGGCCATCTGGCATTTTGGTAATGCCACAGGGCTCCTTTAACCTTGTGAGAATGCAGGGCACAAAGGACCTGTTTTATGGCCTAGGTGCATCAGGCCCGAAAAGGGCTCGAACCCATATATCATTCATTCTATTCTATTCTAGCGTTCGGTATTATCCACGGCTTCATGTAACCACGGTAGGTATTGGAACGTATTACCCACGATTAAGGGGGTCCACCTATATAAGAGATTACAGTACTGCCATCTGAGGGAGGGAAAATAAGCAGTAAATCAACATTTCTATGACTGTGATTTTTTAGGTTCTTTCATGGTGAAGTTTATTTACAGATCCTGTGTCAGCTGCAAATGTTATAGGACAATGGAAATAGAATTAGACAATTACGAACAGTGATTTCAGAAGGATGCAGACATAAGCAGTTACAGCCTATGTTAGTTCACCAACAGATTACCACCTCTGCAATATTCCCATTTATGTCAGTTATTATAATAATTATTCACAATGATACCATATTATGCCACATTACTTTCCAGCTCATGAGTACACGATGTCTATATGGAAATTCTTTTGCCACTCCTTTATTTTGCCCAGCAGCCATCAAAACAATTAAATGCAAGGAAGTTAATATCTTAAAGAATGAAACTGAAGTTACTGAAGCAGCTACAGAGAGGCCCAAATATAATCACCTAATTCACGCATCCCATTCCCATATGGCACCAACACCAATTTTCTTGAATCAGATTCTTTAGAACCCTCTTCTAGACACTGCAGTATTTTCTTCACATAAAAAACTAGAAGAAAGAAAAGGTACATTTTAATGAACACCATGAACACGGGAAATATACAAATTAAAATAAATACTGCTACCCACCCAAAAAAAAAAAAATCCCAAGAAGCCAATACATTCTATGCAAAATACAAAACATCTGGTAAGATGGGAGGTCCAGCATGCCATTGCCTTAATATGTTATGACAACGTAACCATAATAACGCAAAAGACTTTTTACCCCTAAAGAGAACTTCCTATGCGTTCTGTTTATTTATTACAGTTATAATTGTTGTCACCTTATACATACAATTCTTTCATACAATTTTCTCAGTTTCTCCCTCCATTTGTCTTCTTTCATTCCTCTAAGGGCATGTATTCACCTTTGTGTATCTCATGGTCTAACTGGCTTACAGCACTGAATTAAGTGACAACGCACTGCTGAACTTATACAGATAATTAGATTTTAGAAACTGTATCCTGGGGTTTTGATGTTATCATTCACAGATGCGGACAAAAATGTTTCATACACATTCAGCAATTGCAAAGGACATCAATGGTATAAACATTTTCTATAGTTACCCAATCAAAACAATACCATAAATGCCCTAACATGCACTTATTCATTACATACACAATGTTTTGGCCAACAACTGCAGCCATTATCAGGTGATACTACAACAATATAAAACGTAACTTGAAGAACAGGCTCCTCCTCAATTTACCTTCATATTGTTGTAGTATCACCTGATGACAGCCCCAATGTCAGCCAAAACAAGTTGTGTATGTGATGAATTATTTGAATGTTGGAGCACTTATGGTGTTGTACTGATTGGGTAACTCCAGAAAATACTGAATAAACAAATACAACAGTACGATGTTACCTACATTTACATCAATGGTATATTTCAAATAGATATTCTTGGGCAATAAACCATGGTGTTTACATAAACTGTGAACATTTCAGAAGCATGCTTCATTATCTTCAAGTGACTTATCCCACTGTGTTGTGTTGTGTTACTGGTTTAGCAACCTTCACTTTCATTACCATGGTTTTTTCCTTCTCTCTCTATGAATGAACACTGAGGGGTTATCAGATCTCAGTATGCCTGCAGTTTACACAAATTCATGATATCTGACACTGAAATGTAGCTTCTTCTTAGATGGCACTACAGTCCAATGCGGACCTTCACCTCTTTAATGGGCTGCTCCAAGTCAGCTCTCTTTGTTGACCTCTCTTTTCAGCTTTTAATTTTGTACTTATTAGTATCTGTTTGTACACACCTCTGTTTTTTGGCCATTCTCTTAGCCCATTTTCCTGAGGATTATGTTTAAACACTTGACTTACTTTTCTTTTATTACCCATTCTATTAAGATGACCAATCCAGTTCAATAATGTTATCTGACAAAATGAAATACAACACAAACTTTTTATATTGTATTCTCATGGTGGGGCCAAACCATCTCTGTGGAAATGTGGCCTATGATGGGCTGATAGTCAGCCTCCTGGATGACAGAAGAATTACCAGGTGGTAGTGGTAAAGTGACAATTGACAGGGCCCTGCCATAGCTGGGGCAGTCAGTCACTTGCCCGTCACTGTGGAGACCTGTATTCCCTCGCAATTTTTTCAAGCAGCAGATATTACAGCACACAAAAGGCAGCAGTATGTTCACTAGTATTATATTTCACTAAAGTGACTGACAGCACCTCTGAAATATTGCAATTACAGAAGCATTATCTATAAAACAACAATAATTATGATACGATGTTAAAAACAACATTAATAAACACTACACTCATATGATACTAATCCAGGAGTATGCTATCAAACATGTACGTTTACCACGACGTTCACGATGAACCCGCTGGCAAGAAGGTAATCCAGGATCAATGCCTGCCACTTCACGGCACCTGTCTGCCCCGATCTTATAATTTATTCTTTCTCCTCTCCAGTATTCCAAGGGTTTAACCTTTTGTCTTTTTGATCGTCTTAAATCTGTAAAGTGACATCAGTTGCAATAATGCCCATTTTCATATATCAATATAGATTCAGTGTAATGTAATTTCTTACATAAAAGCCAACTTGCCTTAGGTACAGGGGAAAAAAAAACCAGTACACAAATCTAAATCCTAACAGACTCACAAGACTGTCAACCATCTGTACCAAAAATTCCCTGAACACACTCAGAGGAAAGAAGGGATACAGGAAGACGATAAAAGGTCAAGACAAAAACCTTATCCAACAGCACATCATTTCTTTCACTCACTGGCAGCAAAGTAATTCCTACATGTACTACTACGGCTATGAATACAGCCAGCATCAAAGGCAGTACTTTGCTTCTTCTTCTTCTTAGTACGGCTCAACAACTCTCAGTACAGAGTTTTGGCCTTCCCAAACACTTCCTTCCATCTTCTTCTATCCTGGACAAGAGTCTTCCAGTTTGGCACTTTTATCCTCTGTATATATTTTTTAACATCATCCTCCCAGTATGGTAGTACTTTGCTGGTGTCTTAAAATTATGTGTGAATGAGTGCAGAAATTTCATGTTTAATTTTCACTGCTACCTCCCAAGTTAAAAAGAAAAGTCATACAAAACGTTGGAATGCACAGTCATCTTATTTATAAGACAATACTTTTGTCTCACAATTTTTTGGGGAAATGAGAAGATTCAATTTTGGACACAATGCTCACTCAACTTCTGACTTTAGGTCCAAGCATTAATGCAATTTAACATCCATCAAACGAGCAAAAATTGTAAACATAGGAGTATTTAACGTGCTTGATATATTGATTCATTATAGTCTACTACAGGGCAGACAATGACAATAACAGCAGCAACAGCAAAGATGATGATGATGATGATGACGACGACGGCGGCGACGACGACGACGACGACGACGACGACAACAACAACAACAACAACAACAACAGTGTGATCAAGAAACACGCCAAGGAAATTTTAAAATATAAAGCTCTCACAGTCAAAATGCAGCACATGTGGGATATAAAAACAAAAGTGACATCATTAACAATAAGGCTAGGAACCAAATCAAAATCATTCAGAAAATACCTAAGCAACATACTAGGAAAGTACAAAATCAAGGAAGTACAGAAAAGATCCATACTGGACAATGCACACATACTTCAGAACACACTAATGTTGAAATACAAAGCATTCAACATGGGTTATAACATCTCATGTACCAAATATCGAAACCACTGAACAGTGGCAACACCATATACCCTAGAAATATGGTTTGCTTCAGGTATATAATTGTAAATACCGTGCATAAAAGTGATAAGTTTTTGTTGTTGTTGATGATGATGATGACAGGTCCACAACAACTGACTGAAATGTCCGTAACTACAGAAAAAATATAGGTATGCTTGACAAAACCATCAAAGAGCATATTTAATATGTGTAGCAATTCCCAACTGTCACAATCAATTCAGCACTATCACCAAGAAGCTTCAGAAATATACAAACTTGCAAGAGCTAATAAGAATATGCCAACTGAACATGGTCTATACAGTACCATTAATGTTATCCACAATGGGTATTGTCTTTATATATATATATACATGCATATAAAAAGACAGACTGAAATTGCTCACTCTTCACCATGGTCTGTATCTTCTAATGCAGAAAGCTGCAATATGTAACACATGCATATAAGTAGAAAGATTTTACCAGAATAGTGCACAAGTGCAAGGTCAGTGACCTGTACTCTATGAAAACCAGCTAAAATTCTGTGAATTCATGATGATAACAACAATTCAATATGCGTTTCTTAAAATGAAGTACCAGTATCACTTAAAGATGTGGTATGACACCCTTAGTCATTGTGTTCATTATGAGACCACTATGAAGGAGATACATATTTGATTACAAGATAGGACTTCCAGTTTACAGAAAGATTGTTCATCTGCCTTTAAACTTTGCTCTGTGTGCTGTTAGTGACATGAAACAGCAATCATCACTTTTTATGTGCAAGCTTTCAAAAAGTAATAATTTATAACCTTTATTGTATATGGACATTCAGTTTTTTTTACCAACTTTGCTCTCAGAGACAGACTACTCCTTCGCTTCTCCTACCTAATACCACTGATATGAGACTTCTGCTCACCTGTTATCTCATTATGCTCCACGTCAGATGTCTTTTCTTCCTGACGACTCATTGTGACTTTCTTATTCAGGTGCACAATCTCATTATTATTAGAAGATTTCACGTTATTTTTATCATCAGCTATATCTTGAGCATTTTCCCCCACTCCTGAGACAAAAGACAGTGTAAGTACCAGTTGATATATGCATCTGTATTAATCAGTATTATGTATTGGTATAAAAAATGTCCTCTTACACACAATACAGAGAACAGACTGCATAAGGGAGGTCACAAGAACTGGAATGAAGGAAAATGTTCAATAAATAACTTTGTTGTTCCTGTTCTTGATCAAGTACGATTATTTTTCAGCCTGTAAAGGTGAAACAGTTTTCACAATGTAACTAGAAAGGTGCAAGTTCACTTCATCATACATCCCTCTTGACAGTGTCACACCATCAATACCTCACTTTGTTTCCAATTATAATAGTACACATAATATTTTTTGTTAATTTCTGAAAGAAACAAGCAATATTTTAAAGTGACAGATTCATTTTAATCACTCAGTTACAATTTAAATCTTGTGAATGCATGGGAACTTACATTTTCTCACATTCACAATCTGAAAGCACCGCCTTCTCGTAGTACAGTACCATAAAACCTATTTACAATGTTTGCACTTAAAAAGTCAGAATAACTAAGTATCAGATTTTCCCATACGATTAAAATACAGGCTACCCTATTAGTATTTCTCCTGCTTAAACAAATTTTCTGCCTATGATGCACATAACTTTCACAACCATACAATGAATTTTTCAACCACTTACATACATTTCACACATGATGCAATGCCAGGGTCCATGTACAATTTATATTGCAAATCAGCATGGGGTTAATGAACCACACTGTGACCATCACTGTTTTCATTTAATTTCAATAACATGAAGTATTCTGTGTGCAAAGTTTGTACTCTCTGTGTTCAACTGAAATTGCTTGAGTGTGTAGTTTTCATCCTTTAAAGCCCTTAATTACTGAATGCATGACTAGCATAAAATGTAAGCTGCATCCATTTCAAGAAAAGTTGCATATTATGAGCACTGCAAATGGAACTTAAAATTTTCCTCACAAAGACATTTGTTTAAGAACACTAAATTACTTTGTGAACTTAAAATATAAGCAGTATACTGTCTATCCTAAACAGCTGAGCCCAAAAAATGGTGAACACAGCAAAACATATTAATAAAGAATCAGTATTTACAGAATTGGTCTTGGTAAAACAAGCTCTTCAACTAACAGTTGTTTTATACAAATCTTGTGATGTGTTGAAAATCACTAAAGAAATTAAGCCTTGGTTTTATGGCACAAATCAATCACTGAATAACTGTTGTCAAGGGCATTCCAATTTCAACACAGAATTACACAATAATATTGTTTCAGGCTTACTAAAGCTGTTTTCCCCCTTTATAAGCCTGATAAGTTGAATATTTTTCACAAATGTAAGAGGCTCCATTGTTTCTCAAGTGGTTAGGACAACTGGATGAGCCATCAGTTCACTGCAGTCAAACAATGGAAAAAATGGATGGGGCTTTAGTGTACAGCGTATGAGTTATGGACTGTTTAAGTTGGGTATCATGCACTGTACTTCTGGTGTTTGCTTATTGCCAAGCCTGATGTAGAAAACATTTGCAGTAGTTTCTATACTGCTGTTTTAAATGGCAGTGTAAAACCACAATATTGGCACAAAAAGTTCTGGAAAATTATATCCATTAAAATTGCTTCACAAAAATAATGTAAAAAATGCACACTCAGAACTATGTTTCAAATAAACTAGACACAAGTACTCTAATACTGAATTGAGTATAACCGCTTGCTATTACAGACAGTGATTTAAGACAAAGGAACCTGCTGGAAGCAGATGTGCAAACTGTTGGGGAGTATAGAAAAACTAAGACTAAGATGAGCAGTTAACTGTCAAACTAATATATATTTGGTGATTACACATTCACTGTAGAATGAGAAGTGTTAAAAATATACAATTTGGTTTGGAGGTAATTGTCTTCCATCACACGCACTTTCTTCTGTATGAATCGTCATCTGATTCAATCCTGTTAACCACCAAAACTCATCCCACAAAGCATCTAACAAAAATGTCCTTTGATACACTGTGGCCCTGAATTTCGATTAAAAGGATGGTGCAAGCAGGTCAATATATATTTTTAAAATTATGTCACAACCCCCCAAGTTGTTAAATCAATCCAGTCACATTACAGTTGGTGCGAATAGCACAAGTGATGCCACCCAAACATGAAGCTGAAAAGGGTGTTGCAAAGGCAACACGTGTAGCAATTATTCTAAAAATATATTTCCACCTACCTGATGATTTTCTTGAGTAATGTCTACTTTTGCTCACTCTGGTTTTCTTAAACCTGCAATTTTGAAAAAACGCCAATCTACATACAATGTAAAACTGAGGTGTATTCAAATTATCATTTTTGCTGAAGAAAAGCAATAACCATTAAATATTTTGTGACTGTGTCTGTATTCTTGCCTTTTTCATCCAGCATGAAAAAAAATGCATCTTCTCTGATCCTAATAATATTGCCATTTGCAGCCTGTCTGGCACAACTATATTTTGCCACATTGTCATAAACAGGACAATTTTTGGGACAAAAAGTATTGAAAATAAAATGTGTCTTTTTTACAACTTTTGTCTGAAACATTTCTCATTCTAAGAAGCAAGTACGAGATTATCAAAAATGTACACAATTCTTCACGTGAAGTACCTGTTAATCTAATCAGATTTGAAAGAAACTTGAATTTTCTTAACGGATTTTTGAAAAAATCCTCAGGTGTCAAATTTCAGGAAAATCTGTCCAGTGGGAGCCAATATGTTCCATGCAGACCAAACATATGGATGGGCATGAAAAAGCTAATAGATGCTTTTCACAATTTTGTGAATGTGCCGAAAAATTCAACGTACTTATTAAATACAGCAACAAAGTGGAGGCATGTGTAAAGAAATAATGTAATAACAATGATGCTGAAAAGTTTATTTGTACTGTAGGATAAGTAGCTTCACAAAGGGTATAACTACAACTACTTTATCCGAGAACAGTACCATACCTTATTCAATATGATTATGGAAACATTGTTAACAGTTTCAAAAACAAAACAATTCTGGAATATTACATGAAAAGCATCATTGGGCTGACAAATAACTCAGTTAGCAGAGCAGGTGGATTAATAACATGATGGAAAGAACAGTCAAAGGTATAAGTGGAGCATCATGAGAAGTATATTGGATCATAATTACCATAACAAAATTTTCACCCACCAATCATGCCAAATTTCAATGAAATCCATCACCAATTAAGGATATCAAATAGGCTCATTAACACAGACACAACCCCCCTATTAAAGACCGAATGTATGCACTAAAAAAATTGTTCTATAGTAAATAAAGGAAAATATGCAAGAAGCTGAGATTTGTAACTTTCTTCTGTAGCACTTCTAGGATTCATAACAGAAATGTTTCTATCTTACTCAATTCTCAAAACATCATAAAGTGGTTTCCCATGGCAAATGCAGTACTGATATATGGTATTTCTTTCATTAAATCATCTACAAATGTCCACCACTCACTTCTTCTACTGAACATATTTTTGGAACAAAGATTAAGCTTAAAATCTACTTATGGGCAGTCTCAGTTTCAAATTTAGTTGGTTTACATAATTAACCTACCATTCAACTAATTTACACACCAAACTCATGTGAGTTTCATGAAAAACATTTCACAATTTACTTCTCTAAAAATGCTTCATAACGAGCAGTCCTGAGAATATGCAAAGGAATTAAAACTATGATCAGCAGTGACATCAATTGTAATATTATGAATGCCAGTAAATGTGCTAACAGGAAACGAAAATACACAACTCTTGCACAGAACTGCTATGGATGGTTCATTTCTAAGCCATGGATAAATTATCAAAATTGATCTCAAAGAATGATCTGAGATGCAGACTGTCATACCAGCATACGACAGGATGCAGTGGCATTCTACTATCATAGTGACCGACTTGTATCTCTATAACACCAGAGTTTGTCAGGCTGCAGAACACTAAAGTACATGACTGGAACACAAAGATTCTCAGCATGTTGAAGATTTCAGCAGATGAGTACATGACTTGTTAGCTTCATGAACCAGGTGCCTTCACTGACCACATACATTAAACAGGAGACTAGCCAAGTCTCAGAACTATTGTAGTTATTACTATAATTTAAACCAACATATGCACACAACTGCAAAAGATCCAAAATAATATAAAAACCACTAAGCCATACATGTTTCAGACCTAACAGGTCCATCCTCAAGGAGTACAGTAATTGTATAAAATGACTGTTTAACATACTGGTTGCTTGTATGCAGAAGAACTGCTGGAAATTTGTCACTGCAGAAATGTATAACAGACACAATTGTACACAGTAAGTTGGAGCAGCTTGTTGATATGGTGGTGTTCATGGTACTATGGTATAGAAGGTAGTATGGTGGTACCATCAACACTTCCAACATATCAACAAGCTGCTCCAACTTACGGTGTACAATTCTGTCAGCTATACGTGTTACACACTGAAGAATTTCCAATTCTTCTATATAGAAGAGACCAACATATTCAGCAGTCGTTTTATACATTATTGTACTCCCTGATGATGGACCAGTAAGGTCCAAAATATGTAGGAGTTAGTGGTTTTTATAATAATATAGTGAATCTGTCACATTTGTGTGCATTTGTTGGTTTAAATTATAGTAACTGAACTGTAATGCATGGAATGGCAAATGTGATACTGTAATTATAAAGATGATAATAAAAGTTTCAATGTCACTTACTAAAGAATAAACTACAGTTGTTCTATCTAGCCAGATACCAGGACAGTAACCCCTCACCCAACACAGTACTGAACATCATGTTTTTGTCTATAGTTGAAAATAATTAAATACATGGGGGGGAAAAAAATTTGCCAAATCCTGCAAAACTGCAACACAGTAGAAGAAACTTGAGCATTTGCTCAAGCCACCACTGTGGGAGATGGCCACATCTCATAACCAGGCACTGTGGAAGTGTTTGATGTCCATAAACATATTTGAAGCAGAGAAGGGGGATCAGTAAGCATATATTTGGTGTTCACAAAATTCTACTTTTCTCACAAGAAGTTTGCGCAATGCAGTTTTGACCAACACATGATGATCACTTTCTCCCAACCCCCGCAACAGATGAGAGATCACTGTATATAATGATGCTGATGACAGCAGGAATATCATGCCACCCACATACCTATTTGATGATTTTCCACGTACGTTTGCAGACAAACCCCATATTAATTCACTGTCTTTTTCTGCTGAGAATACCACAGCACCTTCCTGATGAACATCTACATCATCATCATCCTTAAAAGTATACAGTTTCCTAGAAAACTGAACATAAAAAATAGAAATATAGAAAAAATTTCATCACTTTTGTGTGGTTACTCAGTATGATCTATTAGTTAATATTATTCACATTTAAAGATGTTACATTTATAATTCCAACAAAATGCATGTACAGTTAATAAATGTATAATTATACAGGGTTAGTCATAAGTCCCTCCGGGATTTCCGAACTCGACTGCGCAACAACCAAGACAGACACGGCAGAAAGGAGCATATCAATAGACAGAGAATCTCTCCAAGTTTTTTTTTGTACTAGGGGCCTTGGTGTACTTGCAGGTTCCACCACTAGGGGGTAGTCGTGACAAAAAATGGCATTCACAGTGAATAAGAAAGCGTTGTGTGTCTTGGAATTTGCCAAAACTGAGTCAATTGTGACGGTGCAACGGAGGTTTCGGATCATGTACCACACAGAACCACCTACAGACAAAACAATTCGTGA
>Ga0123357_10002727_pt1 | contig 19892 bp, 10 predicted proteins | sample TergutEmb28metaG_FD_89873 | JGI IMG/M metagenome (GOLD analysis project Ga0123357, IMG submission 89873) | Embiratermes neotenicus P4 segment gut microbial communities from Petit-Saut dam, French Guiana - Emb289 P4 | ecosystem: Host-associated > Arthropoda: Insects > Digestive system > Gut ...
ATGCTTTGGTAATATCCATCAATATCAAGAACATCCCTTATGCCTGTATTTTTCCCTTCTAATTTAATAGTTATTACTCCTTTTTGAGGAAGACAAGAAGTTGCAGATAACGAGAATATTATAATCATTAATAACGTTTTCATATTAGTGTCCATATAAAGTATAAGGATTATAATAACCGGAATATATATACAAGCCTCTTTGAAAATCTCTATAATTCAAATAATAATTTTGATTTCCAAAAGTCGTATGAATTCCATTCTGAAACAGATCTTGAAAAAATGGAAGACTGTATCCGATGCGGTCTATTTGATTTCCTGAGCGAATACCAATCCATGCTGGCGCTGAATAAACTTTGCCGATTTTCCATGCACCTAAGCCTGAATGGGGATTTTTTCCAAAAATCGGACTTCGTGCTTCGGTATCAATCGCATCTTCCTTCGTCTTAGAATTTGATTCGCTAACTTTTTGTCCATCATTTGTGTAAATGTAATTTCCAAATGTAAAATCACCTATAGACAATTCAAAAGCATTGGTTCGCCAACGGTCATGACTATCTCCCAATTTACCAACATCATTTTGCAAAGTAAATGAACCGCCTCTCCAATATACACTATAATTCCCTACTGTTTGTGGATTGGGTAAATCATTTGGCCCAATATCATTGCCATAATGCGTTTGTCCATATCCTGCACCAACACCATTCTTAGTCACGCTTGCATTCCAACCCCAATAGTTGTCGCCTGCTCCAATACTGCCGCCTACATCCCAATCTGCAGTCGAATAAGAAATGCCGCCACTACCATTCCAGCCTCCTAAAAATCCAAAACCAAAATTTCCACTTAGGGTAGTTTTTCCGGTTTTATAAGTAATATTTGCCGAAACGCCTACCGAAAAAGGATCCAAGCCGGCAGTTATTCGCATGTTATCGTTATTTACAATAGGAAATTGCATACAACTGCTCATCTTGTTAGTCGCGTCTCCTGAAGTTTTCCATGCGGTACCGATAGGATTGTTGTATCCATTTATCCAATTGCTTAAAGCGTCATCTACAAAAACCATTGCCCTAAAAAATAGCCCTAAAAACTCCCCGCTCGGGTCAGTATATTTCAGCGGATTATTTAGGCAGTAACTGTATCGGTTAAAATTCAACCAATCCTCCGGCGACTGCAAATACGAGTCAGGCGAAAAAAACATCATAGTAATCGGGTCATACATCCGCCCGTTCATATTAATCAGTCCGAACTCTTTAAGATGCTCATGCAGCGTATAACCGCGGTTGAAAAGGAAAGATGTCCGCCAGTCGCGGGAAAGCCAGTCATTAGGATTGCGCCGGTTGCCCCATGGGTCGTAGGCATAACGTTCCTGTATTGAACCATTATTGAGCGACAAGACTGCTAATGAGCCTTGATAATCGGTTTGGGCAAAATATAAAGTGTCGTTCCCGTTATTTTGGACAAATATTGCCGCCAATCCGTTGCCGCCGTTGACGTAATGAATTTTCCTGATACTGCCGTTTCGGTTTTCTTCTTCGTAATTGCCCATATAATAACGGGTCAATGTTCCGGACAGTCCGGTTAATACGGTTTTTATTCGCTGTTCGTCGGTTCCATAAAGGAAACTTAACGAATAATCGGCGTTTTGAATGTTTTTCACTTTACTGAAATCGGTGTAGCTGATCGACTGATCAGGATCAATGTTTGGCGGATTACCGACAATGGAAGTCAAAGCATGCGGCTTGCCGTTTATTTCGCCGTAATTCAGAGTGTAAGCGCCAATAGTTCCGCCGTATTGAAGGTTGCCGGTAATCGGATTATAGGCGTTGTTTAAAGCGCATTGAAAAATCCCGTTTTTATATGTAGTCCAACCGGTCAGGCGATTCAATCCGTCGTAGGAATAGGTTTCCTTGTGTGCTGTAGCGCCAATAGTATCCGTTCTGTATTCCAAATTGCCATTTAAATTGAACGAATAAGTTTGACTGAAAATGCCGGAAGTATAAATCGAAGTTGGAAAGCCTCGACTGTCGAAACCGAATGTTGTTTCCTTACCGCCACTTTGGGTTCTCGTCAATTGTTCCTTTGCATTGCTTTCCAGCGCTTGCCAGATATTCGAACCGTTCCCGTCTGTTACTCCGGTCAGATATCCATATTTATCATATTGATTAGTTATGTAATAACCGCTGGGATAAGTTTCCTTGTAAACATTTCCTAATGGGTCATATTCCGTTTTACTGATAAAAATCTTAGTACCCTCAACTGTGTCGTTAGTCTGGATTATACGGTCGTATTGGTCATAACTCAAACCTTGTGAATGTTTCCCTGCAATTGATACCCATTTTAAGCGATACAAATTATCATAACCATAATTTGTTGTCATTCCATTACGCTGTTTGTAATTCAACAAACCGGAAGGGAGATAATTGTAAGTGGTAACGATCGGATTAGCATCTACATGGATTTTCTGTTCTTCCTGTATCAACTGACCCCATCCATCATATTTGGATGTAATTACGCCGGCATCGGGGTCGGTTAGTTTGGTACGGTTGCCTTGCAGGTCATATTCCATAGCAATTGCCTGTCCATCTTGAGGGGTGGCGGTTTTTATCAAACCGGAAGGATAATGCGTAAAATTGACCTTTTTCCCGTTGGTTTCTTCTTCTGTTGTCCAGCCGGCGCTGTTAATTGTTGTTTTCCTTATTCCTTCCGGAGAAATAATAGAGTCGGTTAATTTGTTATAACCATAAGTCGTTGTTCCCATTGGAGTAAGCATTGAGGAAATACGACCGTAACTGTCGTAAGTATAAGTAGTTGCATACGGTGGGGTTGTGTTTTCAAAATATGGATCTGAAACTTGATAAATCTGTCCCATGCTTGCGCCGGAAGTATAATATTTTGTATCGATCATTATTTTTTTATTGTTCAGCCCATACGAATCTCGCCGAATTTCACGCCCCAGTCCGTCGTACCAAACCCAAACAGGCGATTGTCCGGAAGTTTCAGTATAAGTGTAATATATAGCGTTATTCGGTTTTCCCGCTCCTGCCCACTGCAAAGCGTCGGCTGTTTTAATTCCATCGGGAAAAGTCGTCAATTTCAGACGACCAAAACTGTCATATTGGTAACTTGTAGTTCCTAAACGGTCGATCTGACTTGTCAATAATCCGTGCGATTCATCGTAATAATAAGTAGTTGTTTCGTTGAATTGATTATCGGTTTCTGTTTTCAGGAAACGACCGGAAGAGCAATAGGTCATCGACTTGGAGCGGGAAACGCCGTTGGCGGTTGTTGTTATTTTACCGGGATTACCATATTGATCGTAGCCACTGTAAAAAGTTTGTACTTTATTAATATCATTAACATCGGTTGAATCAGCGACATGGTAGGTTGGATTACCTTTATTATCGTAGAGAAAATATTCTTTTCTGACAACATCTTGTTGTCCTGTCGCTTTTTGAGTAGTTTGGCTGGAAGAAATTTTATTCAGGAATAGGGAACCTCTGGAAACATAAGTCAATGCTTGCGTTGTTGATATGCCGCTGCCATAATCGGTATTTATTGTTTGCGGATTCCTGTCCGTATCGTAATTAGAATAAGCTGTTTTAACGGTTATGCCTTTAAGGGCGTCGGTTGAAACCAGCGAATCCTGCTTTAAAAAATAGCGTTTTGTACCGGGGCTACTGATTGTGTATGTCTGATAGGCTTCGCTTATCAAAGTTCCGCTCGTTGTTTTGATTGTGTCCTTGTAGGGATAAAGGAAATGATAAGCGGAGTTATACCTGTTCTCATTTACTGTTGCTACGGAACGGATATTATCAATTGTTTGAATTGAGGAGAAACCCAGAAAACCTTTAGACTGCCGATCTATTTGGGGATTTGCATATACATACGATTGATTTACATTAGTTGCTGTTATTGAACCAACTACTGCAACATTTGGTAAGGAAAAGTTTAAAACAGATTGGCTTCCATCATACGTGTCTGAAATATTCTGATAGTCAGGATATGGATTTTTGTGGTCTGTATATGAAATCGTTAATTGTTTTCCATAGGAGTCTGTAATTTTATTTATTTTATTGAACCACACATTTGGAGAAAGGGAGATGATTTGAGGACTTTTATTAAAAAGTATGAACGCATCCTTACTATGACCGGTTTTAAACTGTGAAGCCATCTGAAAACTTCCAGATGTGATATTTGCTTGAGTGTTCAAAACATAAGTAGTGAACGAGTTTCCAATGCTTGAAATAACTCTTAGGGTATTTGTGCTCGCTGCCCCATTAACCCAATTAGGCGTTTCGGTTAAAATATCACTTTTACCATCTCCATTTACATCAACAACTAATGCTTTGTAGTATGAAACATCAATTGAAATGTAATTACTCACATCTTTCTCAGCAAAACTTCTCCCGTTAGATGTGAATACTTTCCATTTTTGAGGCGGGTATCTGTTTAAAACTAACAAATCGCTATTCCCATCCCCATTAAAATCTCCGACTTGAATGTAATCGGTATATTTAAATTGGTTGGTTGTGAGAATATTCACAAAACTATTCCCTTGATATTCATAGAAAGAGGTAGTCCCATCGTTAACGAATGCAATTTCAGGCTTTCCATTCCCATTTAAATCTGTAAGGAAAATTTTTGATTTAGAACTGTTGCCAAAAGGAAAAGTTGTATTATTAAGCCCTATCTTAGATTCAGGCGTATTATTACTTGAAAAAATAATAAATTGGGAAGTACCGTTTCCTAAAAAGTCTCCCGAAAGTGCGTACAGCGAATTTCTTTTATCGTAAACGCTTTTTGTAATTGTCACGCTCTTATCTCCTGAAGCGTCAGCTTTAAAGGAATTGGTTGCATATTTATAACAATTTAAATAATATGTATAAGTTGTGCCTGATTGCTTTGCCCTGCCAACATACAATTCATCTTTTCCATCATTGTCTAAATCCAAAAAAAGAAATGTTTTTTCATTATCCCTATCCCAATTTTCCTCATACATTTTCTGAAAAGTATTATTTCCCAAATTGCGATATACAATCCATGTATTCGTTCCGCCAGTTATTGAAGTTGAAGTACGAACCAAAAGATCAACAAGTCCATCGCCATCAATGTCTCCATAACTATAAGGAGCAAAATTAACATACGAAGAAAAATTTGGAGTTGGAATAAAAGTAAGAGAATTATAGTAATTGTATGAGTAACTCATTGGATTCCAATCAAATTTAATTGGTTGAATAGATTCTCCTGAAGCACTTGTCCTTTTTATTTGTGTTAAAAAATTCTTCTGATCAAGTGTTGAATAGGTCAATTGATAGGTATCTAATAACGAGCCACCAACTCCCTTTGTTTGGATAGTATCCAATAAGTGTAAGTTAAACATTTTCAAACCGTCTATGTAAGAGATGCTAGGATTCGAGCGTATTTTATATGCGAAATTAACAGAGCCCACTATTTCTTTCGTTGTTCCAGTTTGATTTCCATAACTAATTGAAGATATGCGTGCATCCTCGTATTCGTAGTATGTTGGAGAATAGGTAGTTAAATCGCTTTCATAGGCAAACTCAATATTGTTATTATTTGCATCAGTAATTTTGGCAAGCGCCCAACATAAATTATATACTGAATCGGCTGTTTCTATGTTGTTTGCGTTCTTCAATCGAATAGTAAAATAAGAACTTATGCTTGCTTTATCACCATATTCCAATATTTTCCCATCTTTTGTATAAACCTTGAAAGTTAATGGTCCCCATGATTTTATGTTGTATCCCACAATTCTGTCTAATCCTGATTCTGTTCGATATTCAATACTATCGTTACCCCATGAATTATTTACTATGATCAACCGCTGTCCGTCCAAAGCCAACGGACTGGTATTATTCCAAATTATTCCACTTCTCTCATTATCAAAATAATAATCTTTCTGTACACGTGAAATCATGGATAACCCGCCGATATTCCAGCACATCCCTGCAATTCCATTCCCCGACTGACTATTATAAACCAGCGAAATATTCGGCTGCATCCCTTGTATACCCGGCGGAACTTCTATCGGAACCGTATAGGTGGCGGCTCCTGTCGGACTTACATCGAAAGCGCCGGAAAGATTTCCTACTACGGCGCCCTGAGAAGAAGAATTTACTATATTCCCATTGGCATCTGCATACGTGTTTTCTGTTGGCGGAAACAACAATGTCTGGTCTATCTTTGCCGTGAACGTATTGTCCGAAGTTGCAGTATAGGTGAAATTGGGCTTTAATATGATACTATCTCTTGCAATGTAGGTCTTATTTCCGCTTGCGGGTGAGTTCAATATCCATTTGTCCTGCGGATCTTGTGCGTGCACTAAATTGCAGCACAGGAAAACAAATTGTAATATAAAGAAATAAGCGCTTTTCATGGCTTTCATTTTTTTGCTATTTTTTCATCGCTTTTTAATTGCTCAATTTCTTTCTGCAACTCCTGAATCAATTTGTCCTGATTAATCACGTACAAAGTCAATTCTTCTACCTTTTGAAGCAATTTTGTCTGCATGTCGCCCATGTTCACGCCGTTTTCTTTCACTTCCTGTTCGGAAGGAATATCGGGTAATTGTTTGTTGGTTTTTATATATTCGTTTACCTCCTGCAAGGGTCTGAGAAGATAATTGTCTTTGAAAACAAAGTCGGACCAATTGTTGGTTTCAAGTTTTAACTCTTTAGCTCTGATCACGCCATTTACTTCAAGTCTTTGGGTTGGGTTGGTAATGCCTATTCCAACATTGCCATTATTAAGAAACACAACAGCATTATTTGTTCCTGCCCTGAAATATAAATTCGGAGCATAATCAATATAAGCATTACTTCCGTTGTGATTCAATTTCAATCGGTTGCCCGAATCGGAGTAAGAACCAATCCAGTATGAATTGTTGGCAGGAAGAAATACGCTGCCATTTACATCCAGTGCGTTTTGAGGCGTGGTGGTTCCAATGCCGACTTTCCCGTTTAAAATAGTTTTAGTTATTGTATTTCCGCCAAGAGTTACGCTGTTGCTGCCATTACCTGTAGCGCCAGAACCTATCACTATTTCATTTGTTTGTCCGTCTGCTAACGCTTTGGTATTGCTACCAATAAAAATGGAATAAGTGCCAGTAGTATTAGCTGTCGATCCGCTACTTCCGGCATATCTTCCGGCGTAATACCCTATACCAATATTCCATTTACCTGTTGTATTGGCGCTTAGAGCATATTGTCCCAATGCTAAATTATCGCTGCCATATTGTACATTAGGTGGTAATACAACAGATGATAAGGCATTTGTACCTAACGCATAATTTTCTCCTGCAAAAATTTTAAATTTATCAACTCCTGCAAGCGCAACTTTATAATTCCGTGTGGTATTTAAGACATTTCCCACATCAAGCTTATATCCTGTGTTGTCTAATGTTTGAGCAACTTCATAACCGCTTGTCGCCGTACTGCCTGAAAAGGTAAAGCGAGCTGACGAGCCATCCCAAATTTCTACTCTTTTAGTTGCATTATTGAGCGTACCGACAGCCAAATTGTTCATAACAATAGCATTCTCCATGGTAGATTTGCTTGAATATGATGTATTTACGGATGTTCCTGTATAGGAATTATCAACTTCATAATAGCTTTCCACTCCAAAATAATATTCTCCTTCGGCAGGGTCGCCACAAAATTTACCATCAGTTATAAATACAACTTTTGCCTTTCCTGTTGGAAGATTAGTAGAAATAAATTCTTGTGAAACAACTCCCGACCTGTTGGCAATAAGATATTCATTACCATTATTATCAATAGCATAAATATATAAAATATCACATCCTTGTTCCGTGTCAATATTACACTCAATAAGTACGGGCTTGTTGTTTACGCCAGTATTTATATTCCATATTTTTACCATAGAATTTTGGTACTCATCAGTCATAGCCTGAATAGATCCAAATGTTCCAGTTTTATTTTCTATTATTGTTCCGGCTTTTACCTGAACAAGAAAAAGAGAGGCAAAAAGCGCTGTCAAAAAAATAATCTTTTTCATAAGAATTTGATTTTAAAGTTATTACTTGTTTTCTGATAACTCTTTAATAAGCTGTATTCCTGCTTGTATGCGTTCTTCCGCTTTTGCTTTCAGCGTTGCTTGTTGCTCTTCTGTCAAAATTGTATAGAGAGCAGCGATATAGGTATTATAGCTGAGTTTTTTATCGTTCAGTTTCTGATTTTTTTCAGCTTTTTTGTTTGCCTGCTCGCGGTCTTTATAAAATTTTTCGAGGAGTTTCGTAACTCCTTTTTCTTGGTCGGCAGTAAGTGTAATGTCGGCTTTCATTTTGCTTAAATGTCCTTCAACAAAGGCTATTTCTGCTTGATTTCCATTTCCATTGTTTGTGTTGCCGTTAGGATTTTGTCCCAATGCCGCCATGCAGGAAACAAACATAGCAACCAGCGCCAAATAAAGATTCTTTTTCATAAAAATTTATTTTTAAGTGTTTTATATCTAATATCTATTGTCTAATCTACTTCTTTATTATTTTCCATCTGAAAGCGCTGTTTTCCAACTGTATATTCAAAATATACATTCCCGCGCTTTTATGACTGATATTAAAATCCAACTTTTTATGCAAATGGTGGGAATGAATACTTTTCTTTTCAATAATCCGTCCATTTGAATCATGCAAATAGGCTTCGCCTTTCATATCATGAGGCAAATGATTGATTTCCACAGTAAAATGTCCGGATGTAGGATTTGGATAGATTGAAAAATCCTTTTCCGTAATCAAATCGGGGAGCGCTGTTAGCTCTTTCTCTTCTTCCGTCAATTGTTGTTCTTGCGATACCGGCGGCGCCTGCGATACCTGCTGTAATTGCGACGGCGCTTTCCTTGCCGTGCGGTTGCCTGCATCGTCGTAGGTGTAAGTCACATTTTGTGCGCAAACACTCATTGCTGCAAACAACAATAAAACAATAAAAGTCAATGCGTTCTTCATACTAATACTTATTTTGTTTGTTCATTAAAAATTATAACAAATTTAGTTTACATTTTTTGAATTATATAATAGTTTACGTTAAATAATAGTTAAATAATCAAAGACCCCAATAGCGAAATTTGAAAAGCCGGAAAATAGAGAGACAATAGATAATGAAAAAATAATCCCCATGCTCCCAAAACTGTTTGCACGGGGATAATAAGGAATATACGGCACAGGCTACATTCGTTTTATTTTATTTTTTTCTGTTTCCAGAATATTATTAAAGCAAATAGAATAACCCACGCGATATAAACATTTAATCCATTGCCCAATGGCGCTTCTTGACCTATTCCTTCTCCCCTGCCGGGTCGAGATCCGGGACTGGAGGCGTCGGATCTGAAAAGTCCGCCGGAGTCGTCATTTACTCCTTGATTATCGGAAGGATTATTGAAAAATCCGGCAGTATTTTCGCTGGTTGTTTCCTGATTTTGAAAGACTTGTGCGTGTCCTGTAAAAGTCGCAGTAAATATAGAAATCAAAATTGCAATAAATGTTTTCTTCATTTTATTTCATAATTAATAATTCGTAATTCATAATTCTTAATTGGTCTTGACCGTTTTAACCATATTTTTCGTCATCACCTTGACAATCAATGGAAAATTGTCTGAATAATCATGTAAGGGATAGTATCTTGCATCTGTATTGCTTTCATACAATTTTCTTCCTGATAAATCGTAAACTTCCAACTGTTGAACAGGTTCGGACGAAATAACGTATATTCCTTTTGAATTGCCGTAAATATTCAGATTATCGGCGCTGTTGATGTCCGGCAGGGATGTTATCGAACTTGAAATCCGGAGTGAAAACCGCCCGTTTTGGATACCTGTTTCAGTATTATTAAAGGAACAGGCATAGCTTGATTTTCCCGTCAGGTCAACAGTCTTGTTTTCCAATGCGTCGATCAATTCAATTTTTGCAGCTATGGAATAATTATTCATACCGGTGAAAGTGAGTTGGATATTTCCCGTCTGTCCGGTTTTTATACCTAAGGGAATGATAATATTACCGTTATTGTTTATAAAATTAATATCGACCGGCGTTTCGTCTGCCAACGAATATATTGAAGGAACATAATCGAAAGGCGAGAATAATTTTTGAACGTCTTCGCGCGAATTATAACCGTTGCTTGCCCCATCTTTATACGCAATCACCGCGTATGAAACGGAAGAGCCGTTTTCAGCCTTGATGCGCAAAAGGTTTTTCTCTCCGGCATCCTGAGAACTCCTGAGGTTAAATGCAGTCGTTTGACGGACGGTTGAAATTTTTGTTACGTCAAAACTAACGTTTCCGCTGCCGGCGTATTTCAAGAAAAATCCCTGTAATGGAGCTATATAAGGCGAAGTTTCGGCATTGGACAGCGTAACTTCTCCCGTAGCAATATCAACACTGTAGTCGTCGAAATCATCTCCGTTCCAAATGCGGAATAAAGGCTCTACTGAAGCGTTATTTTTACAAAACTCAACCATGTCTATTGATGACATATAGGGGTTTCCAACTAAAAATTCATCTCCTGCGTTCAAATTTGTTACAGGATGAATAATGGGATTTTGAAATACCCATGAACCGCCGGCGTAGCTTTCCGGAGCAAAACGGAAGTTTCCGTCATTTGCTTCTCTGGTAACCGTTTCGGTTGTTCCGGTCAGCGTATTGAACATAGCCGGATAGGTGACGCCGTCGTTGATGTAGAAAAACGTACTCGTTGGTTGGTTATACATCTGAGTACGATGGGCGTACAGATTTGTCGAATCGGCAAAGAAAGGTAATTCAAGAATACCGTTTGTTTTTTCAATGCCGAAACTTTGCCCGTTTCTATTTGGCATATAATCGTTTTCATTATAGTCGCCGAAAGCGCCGGACTCAAAGCAACCCATATTACGCTTGGCATCGCCTCCGGTTAAATATTCATACATGAAGAATGCAAAACCTTCCGTACCCGTTGGCGATAGCAGTTCGTCCATATTGTTATATGGGGTTGTCCATTCTCCCACAGGATATTTTACATTACCTTTGTCAACAGGACCAAACTTTTTGAGGAATGTGAGCGGAAAACCGCCAAAACCCAAGTCTCCGGAAACAACGCTTCGTAACGGCGTAGAAAGCATATACCAGCGTTCCCGTTCTATCTGTGGCGCTGAAACTGAAGCGGAATAAAGCATCCGCTTATCGGTGGAACTGTTTTCAAGCAAAAGGTTTTGATTAGAATTAGTCGTATTTTGCGTCGATTGGCTTAGCCCGAAATTGTACTGTACGAATGCCTGCTGATAAGTCAGCAAGTCGGGACGACCCAATTCGGCGCCAAACATGAAATAGATGACGCGGCACGTTGCTGGATTCGCCTCTTCAAGCATCGGATAATAGGCGAGATTGCCGGGTATATAAACTGTGTCGCAAGACGTTGGAACTACAGTTGGCGTCCAGTTAGCGGCGATATTCCAATTCCGTTTATCATCATCCGATCCGGAAGAATTGGAATCGGGCGTCCAGATAACGGAAAAATCTCCTACATATAAATGAGTAGCATAAGTTTTACCAATCGTAGAAGCAGTCATAACAATTGTGTGATAGCCATCCTGCAAAGTCTGTGTAAAAGAATATAGATTGTAAGTGGACGGTATTTCCGTTCCATCCAAAGTCCAGACAATTGGACCCGGTATATGCGAATCGGCGCTAAAAGTAAATGAATTATTACAAAACCCTTTCCCATCCACATCTTTATAATTATCACCATTGACGGTAAAACCGGGAATATAATAGGTGATGTCTTTGCCTGTGATGTCGGTTCTTACGTTGCTAATATCCGGAGTTGGCGATACATACCATTCATATTCTGGTATATCTTCAGGAGTAATTGTTACATTTGATCCGTATGGCACCTGTAATATATTGTATTCGCCTCCGGCAGCCGTTGTCACGGACGTTTGCGTTACTCCTCCGACAGTATAAGATATCTGTACGTCAGCATTGTCAGTTTTCGGAGAGCCGTTTACCGTTCCGCTGATGGTAACATATAAAGGAGAGGTTCTTACCCAAATTCCTGCAATAGCATCATACAATGAACCACTCGGAGGCATGGCGACGAGCGCTCCACCGACAACATTAGCTTCATATACCTGAGCTGAATTGCCTGTATTTGTACGCGTCCAAAACCTTGTATTGTAATTAGTAGTGACTGGAGGTCCAATTCCCTCCGGAGCGCCGCCACTATGGGACCATTTGATTATTTCGTCAAAACTCGGAGCAAAAATGATGTCTGTCGTTTGTGCCCCTGCCATAGTTGCCGTAGGTGTTGAAGAAACATTCTGATCATCGAAAGCTCCTAAAACAGGTACAACAGCGATAGACGGTAAATCTCCGTAACTTCCATTAAAATTAGTGTAATCACTGTTTATAGCGGCTCGTAAAGTAGAGTGTCCGTAGTCAGGATTACCATTGTCATCGAATTGAATATTGCTTACTATGTAAGATTTCGATATCAAAAAAGTGTAATCTATACCACTATCAGTAGTCCTTTTTACAACAAACCAAGTGTACGAACCAATTGTTATTGTTCCGTTTAATGCCGTACCGTCAATAGCTGCTTGCAGCGCAGTTTGCTGTGCCGAGAGGCTAAATTCGATCGCGCATAACATAATAATCAGTCCGAGTTTCACAAAATTAAGAGTTCTTTTTAAACCTTTCTCTTTACATTTAACTAATAAATTTGTTTTGTTAGTTAGTTTTCGTTTTTTTAAAATCATATTACAATAAATAAAAGTTTGGTATATAAACGTTTTTTTCACTTTTCACTTTTTTCTTAAAATGACATAATATGGCTATAACTTTAAGTCTGTACACAAACAATACAAATATATTTTGTTTGTGTCAAAATTGCGTGCAAATTTATGTATATAAAGTGATACTTGTATATAATTTTTTTAAAAACTTTTTCATATAATGGTAAAAGTGAAAAAATAATTAACGGATTTGTGAGACAATGTCACGGAATAAACCATAAGAGAAATATAATAATATCAATTTAACATTATTATTTTTGTTATTTATGACAAAAAGAAAACTTGTATTAGATAATGTATTTTATGTTGAGTTTTATTTTTAAAATAGTCTCACATTTGACAAAAGAAAATGATTTCAATGAAGAATAAAAATAAAAAAAATTAACTGATTTATGACAAAAGATATTCTAAATAAACTCTTTAATTTTTTCTTTCATTCCGGCAATCCAGACTAAATCGCCTTCTGCAAAAATAAACGACATGTCGGGATTGACAAATGTTTCTTTGCCTCTGTCAACTTCGATAATCAAACAGCCATAATCACGAAATCCGCTTTGAGCCAAATTCTTACCCAAAATAGGAGAATCTTCTTCGACAAGAATAGACGCCAATTCTATTTCCGGTTTGTTCACTTGAGGCGCTTCCGTATCTTGCATTTCCATTATTTTAGTGAAAGAAGTAATCTGTTCATCAGTTCCAATGGCAAGAAGCTGATCGGACGGATATATGAAATCGTTTCCTGCAGGAAAATAAATTTCTTTGTGTCCACGAATTATTTTGGCGATGTTGACATTGTATTTATTCCTCAAATCCAGCTCTTTGAGGCTCTTTCCTATAAATGGCGAGTCGGGCGATACGGTCACTTCCGCTAAATGAATGTTGCGATCCGGCAATAGAGAGCTAATCGAACTGCGTAGCGGCGTTTTTCGCCTTTCATATTCCTCTTTTTGATTTAAATTAAACAAAAAACGGTCTTCCAGAATCCGGTGCGTTTTGAAATTCTTATGCGCATAAAAGAGGAATACAAAGATTGACAAGAAAATAAAAACAATGGGTAAGTTAGTCGTACTGAAGTTAATAAACAAAACAAGCGTAACCAGAAATGTCGCCCAAAACAGGAGGAACAAATCCAAAGCCGCCATTCTTCGCTGATTCGCTTTGTGACCGCTTGACGTCAGTTTACCGGTAAGCTCTTTCTTTTTCCGGTTGCCGGATATCAATCCCATTAAAAACGGAGTCATCACAACGATCGTCAGCAGGGAATTGATAAGATTGATAAGCAATCCGGAAATATGTTCGGTTAGCTGTTTCGTGATAAACGGAGATACCATTTGAGTGAAAAGGAGTATGATGGCGCCCAATAAAACGCTGTAAATAAGAATATTGGCAGAACAGTTTTTCAACAGTTTTTTCCAGTCGCTTTCGTCTTTTACGAAGTCGCCTCCGGAGGAATAATTATCCAGAAATGTTTTGATTTTCGCCGGAAGTTTCGGATTCAACCATTCGTAAAAAGGATTGGCAAGGCGAATAAAATAAGGCGTAGTGAAAGTGGTGATGACCGAAATGGTTATGATGACCGGATAAATAAATTCGCGCATCACTCCCAAGTTAAATCCCAATGCGGCAATAATAAAGGCAAATTCGCCGATTTGCGCTAAACTGAATCCCGCTTGCAGAGAAGTCTTTAAAGGTTGACCGGAAAGAAGAACGCCGGCAGATGAAAAAAGGGCTTTCCCGAAAATGGTGACCAGCGTCAGTATTAAAACCGGCAGCCAATATTGCAGCAAAATGCTTGGATTCACCATCATTCCGACCGACACAAAGAAAACGGCGCCGAAAAGGTCTTTGATGTTTTTGGTTAAATGTTCGACGTGGATTCCTTCGATTGTTTCAGCCAGAATCGACCCCATAATAAAAGCGCCTAAGGCAACGGAAAATCCCAAGTATGAAGCTAAAACAACCATTCCGAAACAAAGTCCGATAGATATAACCAAAAGCGTTTCGTCGTTCATTGCCTTGTGGAATTTGCGGAAAAAAGTAGGCAATACATAAATTCCAACCAAAAAACAAAGGACAAGAAAAAATACTAATTTCAACAAACTGAATATCATTTCGCCGCCGGCAAATTGCTGACTGACGGCTACCGTGGATAGCATCACCATCATCAAAATGGCGACAATATCTTCTACAACCAAAGTACCGAAAACGATGGTGGTAAATTTCTGATTACGAAGTTTTAGATCGTCGAACGCCTTGATAATAATCGTAGTGGAAGACATGGAGAGCATGCCGCCGAGAAAAATGCTCTCTAATATTGTCCAACCCAACAGATAACCGACAAAGAAGCCTATGCAAAGCATAGTAATCACCTCTGTAGTAGCTGTTATAAAAGCCGGACCGCCTACGCGGAGCAGTTTTTTGAAACTAAACTCAAGACCAAGTGCAAAAAGCAGGAAAATTACTCCTATTTCAGACCATTCCGTTACGCTTTTTTCGGCAATAACGTTTGGGAACAGCGTAAAATGAGGTCCTATCAAAAATCCGGCTACAATGTAACCTAATACTAACGGCTGTTTCAGTTGTTTGAAAACGAGCGTGATGATACCCGCTGAAATAAATATCAGCGCTAAATCGTGAACTATATTAATTTCTTCGTGCATAACGGAACAAAAATAGGGAAAAAATTGAAGAAATGCAAATATGGTTCAGATGACACGCGCGCGCGTAGAGACGGGGCGCGCCCCGTCTCTACAATATTTCCGCCCCTGCCGATAGCGCTCTCAAATTTAACGCAACTACTTCGTCGCCTTTTCTGCCGAAAATACGGCGAATCCCATTCTCTAATTTATTGAAGTCGATAGGAAGATGTGAAGATGCCGCTCCCAAAAGGACAACATTACTCGAACGGGGCGCTCCCAAGTCTTTGGCTATTTGTTCCACATCTAATATAATTTTATTCGGCAACGAATCGTAAATTTCCATGATTCGTTCCGTTTCCGGATAGTTGGGAATATTCAGAAAAGGCTTGGAATTGGCAACTATCCATCCGCCTTTTTTCAGATAGGGAAGATAACGCAACGCTTCCATAGGTTCCAGTGAAATGATAATATCGGCTGTCCCTAAAGGAATTAAATCGGATGCAACCGGATGGTCGCTAATCCGGAGATGCGACTGTACGTCTCCGCCACGCTGACTCATGCCATGCACTTCGGTTTGTTTCATAAAAAGACCGTCTTCCAAAGCCGCTTCACCAATGATTGCCGCAATGGATAAAATTCCTTGTCCTCCAACCCCTGCTAAAATTATATCTGTCTTCATAATTCATAATTTATTTTGCCTCACCCTGCGAGCATGCGTCTGAATACATTCCCTGCAAGGAACGATGACGGAAACTCCCTGATATTCAATTTCTTTTCGTATCAACGCTTTCATTTCTTCGTAATTCTTCCGGAGCGGAACAACGGAGTGCAAATGTTCCGGCTCTACGCCAATTCCTTTGCATATTTCATGAATGCGTCCGGTAGCTGCCGATTCCTGACCGCCGGTCATTCCGGTTGTTTCATTATCGGAAATGATAATCAGCACATTAGCGTCTGAATTGACGCAATCCAACAATCCGGTCATTCCCGAATGGGTAAAAGTCGAATCGCCGATTACGGCAACGGAAGGAAAAATTCCGCCATCTGCCGCGCCTTTTGCCATCGTGATGGAAGCGCCCATGTCAACGCAAGAGTCGATAGCGCGAAACGGGGGTAAAGCTCCCAAAGTGTAACAACCAATATCGCTGAATACTTTTGCACTTGGATATTCTGCTATCACCTCATTCAAGGCTTCGAATACATCCCTGTGTCCGCATCCTGCACATAATGCCGGCGGACGCACCGCTACAACTTCCGGCACAGAATAATAAGAAACAGGCTCTAATCCCAGCGCTTTCCGCACTTTATCGGGCGTTAGCTCTCCATCGCGCTGAAGCGTTCCGTCTAAGCGTCCATGTACTTTTAAACCAATACCGAGATAGCCTTTCAGTTGTTCTTCCACTACAGGATAGCCGTCTTCCAAAACCAAAATTTCTTCGCATGATTCCACTAATTGAAGCAACAATTTTTTTGGTAAAGGATATTGACTGATTTTTAATACCGGATGCTCGAATCCGTTGGGGAAATTTTCCTGCAAATAGTTGAAGGCGATGCCGCAGGCGATGATTCCTAAAGGCGCGCGGTTTTCGGTATGCGGTTCACGGTTAGGATTGTTATTATCGTGTGCCGTGCGCCGTGTACCGTACGCCCCAAAAAATTGATTGTATTTAGAATTTTCGGAAGCATCCAAAAATTCCGGTTGCTTTTCTAATAATACTTTGAAGCGTTTACGGGCGTTTACGGGCAACAGCACGTATTTTTGGCGGGCGTTTTCTTCAGGGTGCAACTTATTTTGAGGTTTTTGCTCTTTCGTTTGTACGCCTGCCCGGGAATGAGCCATGCGGGTTGTGATGCGCAGTAAAAAGGGATAGCCCAACTTTTCCGACAGTTCAAAACCTTCATACGTCATATCGTAGGCTTCTTGCTGATTCGACGGTTCGAACACCGGAAGCATGGCAAAATTTCCAAATATCCGGTTATCCTGTTCGTTCTGTGATGAATGCATGGAAGGGTCATCGGCTGAAACAATAATCATTCCTCCGTTTATTCCCGTCATGGCAATATTCATAAAAGCGTCGGCGGCAACATTCAAACCAACGTGTTTCATACACGACAAGGTTCGCTTTCCTGTGTATGACATTCCTAATGCCGCTTCTAAAGCTGTTTTTTCGTTACAGCACCATTGGGAAAAAATACCGCGCTCTTTGGCTATCGAGTTATTCTGAATATACTCCGTAATTTCGGTAGAAGGTGTTCCCGGATAGGAATAAACGCCCGATAGACCGGCATCAATCGCAGCTTGAGCAATCGCTTCATCGCCCAAGAAAAGTTGTTTCTTCATTTATATATATAACTAAAATTCTATTTCTTATTCAATGTAAATGAAATCGGAATGTAATCCGGCGAACTGACGGGAGTTCCGCCAACAATAAGACTTGGCTGTAATTTTAAAGTAACATTACTGCTTCCTCCCCCGATTCCGGCAAAGTTAAAAGCCAAATTTTTTATTGCATCCAAAGACTGTCCGCTCATCACTTTCTTTAAATCAAAACCTATCGAAATAGGCAAAGTCGCCTTTTGTCCTGATCCAATTTGAACTTGACGATTAACAGAACCTTGTGTCATTTGCATTCCATCAATTTCCAGGATGTAATTAGCGCTGTTCAGTAAGGCTGTTTGAGTTCCCGGATTTGTTACATCCAGATTCAGCGTGAAATTCAATGGTAAACTACCGTTAGGAGAAGCAAATGCAGCTAAAAGATTTGCAGCGGCTAAAGGGTTTAAGGATGATATACTGTTAATGTTTTGCAAGTTAATCCCGCCTAATGTCAGACTTCCAATAGATTGAAAAATATACCGGCACTGCGTTAACGCGTATGCTCCGGCTAATTGTTTTGCAACATCACAGGAAAATAAAAAAACGGCTACTCCAATTAAAGCAATTACTTTTTTCATTTCTTTTTATCTTTTTAATGTTAGTAAATTTATTTTGGTAAAAATTTTTATATAAATTGACGGCAAAGATACGCAAAAATTATTTCTAATGCAATGTGGGTTAACGTATCTTACAGCTAACCGTTCATAAAATTCAGTAAATCAACAACCCGTTTTTCCATGACAATTGGTCATTTATTTATTTTTTGGCATATATTTTGAATGCCAATTCACAGAAGATTTATATCTTTGTATCGAAAAAAAGAAGAAAGGCAAGAAGATGATTAAGAAAAATTTTTCAAGTAGCGTAAAAGATATTCTCCTGTTCAGCAAGGAAGAAGCAGGTCGCCTGAATAATTCCTGTGTTGGCATAGAACATATTCTGTTAGGAATATTACGCGACAAAAAAAACAAGGCTTCCCATATTATTCATTTATTAGGCATAGATACTAATGAATTGAAATCAATGATTGATAAGGAGTTATTTGAAGAAAACGCTCCGGTTTCGGAAAATCAGTTGACTATTGATAAAAGTGTTGAAAATTTACTGCGCATCAGCGTTTTGGAATCATTCAACTTGAACAGTCGCGAAACCGATACCGAACATTTGCTTTTGGCTATGCTGAAAGATACCCATTCGGTCGCATATAATATTTTAGATCAATATTCCATTAATTATAAAAAGGTATATGATTTGCTTACCCAGCATACAGCTAACGATGAGCAAAAACTTGTAACTCAGCCGAAAATGGGTGCCGGTTTTACAGGTGAAGACGATGACGATGATTTGGAAGATGCGTTTGCCCCAAAGAAGGAAACTTCCTCCAGAACCGGCAGTCCGCAAGCAAATAAGAATAGCGATACGCCTGTTATTGACAGTTTCAGCACGGATTTGACAAAAGCGGCTGAAGATAATAAATTAGATCCGATTGTCGGTCGGGAAAGGGAAATCCAGCGTTTAGCGCAAATATTAAGCCGCCGGAAGAAGAATAATCCGGTATTAATCGGCGAACCGGGAGTAGGTAAATCAGCGATTGTCGAAGGATTAGCGCTTCGCATCACCCAACGGAAAGTGTCGCGAATCCTGTTTAATAAGCGGGTCGTTAATCTGGATATGGCAGCTATTGTCGCCGGCACTAAATACAGAGGACAGTTTGAAGAACGCATCAAATCCATTTTGAATGAATTATCAAAAAATCCCAATATTATTCTTTTCATAGATGAAATTCATACCATCATAGGCGCAGGTGGAGCGTCCGGTTCGATGGATGCCGCCAATATGCTGAAGCCGGCGCTTGCCCGCGGTGAAATTCAATGTATCGGCGCGACCACGCTTGACGAATACCGTAAAAGCATCGAAAAAGACGGCGCTTTGGAACGGCGTTTTCAAAAGATATTAGTCGATCCGACCACTGTGGAAGAAACATTGCAAATCCTTGAAAATATTAAAGATAGATACGAAGAGCATCACAACGTAGTTTATACTGAGGATGCTATTCGCGCTTGCGTTAATTTGACCGACCGC
>Ga0123357_10002728_pt1 | contig 19890 bp, 14 predicted proteins | sample TergutEmb28metaG_FD_89873 | JGI IMG/M metagenome (GOLD analysis project Ga0123357, IMG submission 89873) | Embiratermes neotenicus P4 segment gut microbial communities from Petit-Saut dam, French Guiana - Emb289 P4 | ecosystem: Host-associated > Arthropoda: Insects > Digestive system > Gut ...
ATGACATTCGCTGACGGATCGAGCGTGGTCTACGTTGGCACGATGTCGCCCGGCTCAAGCTTCCCGGTGAGCGCGACGCTGCTGCCCGGCGCGAATATCCAGGAGGGCAGCTATACGATCGGCATTGACGTGAATGGGGTCAATCAAAAGACCGGCGATCCGGTGTCGGCGACGATGACCATTTCGATGCCGGTCCTCCAGCCCGAACGTTTTGAGATTTTCAACGCCACGCTGCCGACCGACCTCATGGCCGGGATGGATACGGGGATGGGCTATGGCAATGTCACGCTGGTCAACCAGGGCCGCGGCACGGTGTCAAACGTCTCTCTCGACATCGTCGGCGAGGGGCTTTCGCAGGAAGGCGGCAAACAATATATCGGAAATGTCGGCGGCGGGGAACAAAAGTCGACCGACGTCAACCTTCAGGCCGATACGCCCGGCACGATAGACGCGAAGGTGGTCGTCACATATGAGAACGTCCGGGGAGAGCAAAAAACCCTTGAATACCCGTTTACGGTAAATGTAATGGACAACGGAGGCGGCGATATCGGTCTCCCGGGCGGGCCAGGCGTGGACTATCCCGTCGTTGACGATTCCGGCGCGAACGGCGATGGGGCGGGAGCGGGCCTTCCGGTCTGGGCGTGGATTTTAATCTGCGCTGCTGTAGCGGCGGTCGTCTCCGTGCTGCTGGTTCGCCGTCATAGAAAAAAGATGAAAGCCGCGGAGGCGGCGCTCGACGATTTCCCCGACGATGAAGACGATTGATCTTTTCGGGTTTTCGTTTGACAACCTCAAACGGCGTAAGGGGCGGACGATCCTGACAGTCATCGGCGTCGTGGTCGGCGTCTGCGCGATCGTTGTGATGATCTCGCTCGGCATAGCGGTCAACCGTGCGACGGACGCGATGCTGCAAAACTGGGGCGACCTGACAAAGATTCAGGTGATGCGTTACGGGGCGCAGCAGGGTACGCCGAACCTTGACGACAAGATGGTTGAAACGTTCCAAACGATGCCGCATGTCGTCGCGTCAACGCCGATATATCAAAGCTACGAGATTTATGGGCAGGTGGTCGGCGGCCGCAGCGACAGGTATGTCATAGACGGCCCGACGCTTGTGGGTATGATGCCAGATGCGATAGAGCCTATGGGATATCCCCTTGTGACCGGGAGCTATGACCTGAACGCGGATCTCGGCAGAGGCAAAATACCGGTGCTTATCGGCGAGCAGGCCCCCTTTTCCTTCCGCGACTCGAAAAAAAGCTGGATGTCGCCGGACGTGATGAAATATCCGCAATATGACGAGAACTATACATCCATCATCAATCTGCCGAAGTACGATGAGAACGGGACGCTGCTCAATCCTGACGATTTTTTCCTCGATGTGATGAATACAAAATTGACATACAAGATGCAAGTCGGCTATGACGATACGACGGGAGAGCCGAAATACAAAAACTACGAGCTGGTTCCGGTCGGCATGGTCTCGGGCGGCATGAGCGACTGGATGGTCTCAAACGGGATCATCATGAGTATTGAAAATATTAAAATGCTCGAAAACGACTACCGGAAAGCGACTGGCTCATCCTCCGGCGGCGGGGGTGGAAGTTTCTTCGGCGGGGGTATGGTGTACTACGATTCCGGCGGAGGCGGTGTCGGCGATACTACGACGGTCGACGGCTACGATACAGTCTATGTGAAGGTCGACGATGTGCGGAATGTCGAAGGGGTTGAGACGGCGATCAAAAAGATAGGATACCAGATCTATTCGATGAGCGAGACGCGCAAGCAGCTTCAGGGTCAGGTCGCGCAGACGCAGATGATGCTCGGCGGCCTCGCCGCGGTATCACTTTTTGTCGCGGCGCTGAATATCATGAACACGATGACGATGGCCATCACGGAGCGTACGCGTGAGATCGGGGTCATGAAGGTGCTGGGCTGCCGGCTGCGCGATATACGGCGCATGTTCCTCATCGAGGCCGGCAGTATCGGCTTCATCGGCGGCGCCGTTGGCTGCATCGTCAGCTTCCTGATCAGCCTCCTTTTGAACAATCTGCCACAAATCATGCTGCTGCTGGGCATCGAGGGCAATGTGGATCTCGCGGGCTTCTTCGGCCTCGGCGGGCTGGCGAGCCAAATGCCGAATATGCAGCTTTCCGTCATACCGCCTTGGCTCATCCTGCTGGCGCTTGTCTTCGCGGCAGCGGTGGGGTTCGTCTCGGGGATTTCACCGGCAAACCGCGCCATGCGTATTTCGTCCCTCGCAGCCATCCGCCACGAATAGATTGGGATAGAGGGCGCAATATGGAATTATTTCAATCTGTAAGGAATATTATTTGGGAAAATATGGTTGAAATAATTTTTTCTGTATGATATACTACCTGCTCAGGAGGAAGCTATGAAAACGCATTATATCAATGGTCTGGTAGTGAGTGAGGAGATAACGGATTTTTTTATCGTAAAGCGCGCGGAAATCAAAACGGGCGCGAATGGCAAGCTGTATTTTGACATCCTGCTCGGCGATAAGACAGGCGAGATCTCCGGCAAAAAATGGGATGTGGACGGCCCGGAGGAGGACGCGCTCGCGCGGTACAAGGCCGGGGACGTCGTAAAAGTCAAGGCGCAGGTAAATGAGTGGAACGGTACTCCCCAGCTCCGTATCGCCAAGATACGGCCGCTTTCGGAAAGCGACGTCATCGACCGCGTCGACTATATCAAGGCAGCACCGGAACCGCCCGAAAAGATGTACGAATACCTGGTTGAAAAGGCGGATTCCATAGGCGATGACGAGTTCAGGGAAGTCGCGCTCACCCTGCTCGAACGCGAAAAGGAACGGCTGCTTTACTATCCGGCCGCCAAGATGAACCACCACGCTATTTTCGCGGGGCTGCTTTTTCATGTCAAGCGCATGCTGATGCTCGCGGAGAAGCTCTGCGAAGTCTATACGTCGCTGTCGCGCGACCTGCTCCTGACCGGAGTCATCATCCACGATATCGAAAAGCTCAATGAGATGAATTCCGACACGAGCGGGATCGTAAGCGAATACACATTTGAGGGGCAGATGCTCGGCCATCTTGTGATGGGGGTCCGTACGATTGACCGTCTCGCGGACGAGACAGGGCTCTCTTCCGAGAAGGCCGTCATGCTTGAGCATATGATGATCTCTCACCATTACGAGCCGGAATTCGGAAGCCCGAAGAAGCCTCTGTTTCCCGAGGCCGAGGCGCTGCACTATCTCGATATGCTCGACTCGAAGCTCTACGATTTTGAAGACAACCTCGCGTCCGTGTATCCCGGTAAGTTTTCCGACTGGGTCAAGACGCTTGACGGCAGGCGGCTGTACAAGGCGACGACTGACGTGAAGCATTACGAAAAATAGCCTGTCATGGCCGAGCTGAGCTGCACCGTTGACAGGATCGTGTTCCGTAATGACGAGAACGGGTTCACCGTAGCTGACGTCAGAGTCGACAAGCAAAAAACCCGCGCGGTCGGCGCGATGCCTGACGTGCGCGCGGGCATGACGCTTGTCCTGCACGGCAAGTACGAGCAAAACGGCCGGTTCGGCGAGCAGTTTTCCGTAAGCGATTACGAGGCTTCCGCGCCGTCCGATGAACAGGGCATCGAGGAATTTCTCGGTTCGGGCGTCATCACGGGGATCGGGCCGAAGACCGCCGCCGCCATCGTCAGGAAATTCGGCGCCGAAACCTTTGAAGTACTGGATAACGACCCCGAAAAATTCCTGCAAATCCCCGGCATCGGGAAGAAGAAACTTGCCGGCATCATCCTTTCCTACAGGGAACACAGAGAAGTCGCCGAGACAATACTTCACTTCGTCCGGCTTGGAATAGGCCGCGCCGCGGCTATGCGGCTGTACAAAAGCTATGGGGCGGAGGCGCCCGCCATTGTGAACGAGGACCCTTACCGGCTTGTGCGCGAAGTCGACGGCATAGATTTCCGCACAGCCGACCATATAGCCAGGCGGCTCGGCATTGCCGAAAACGATGAACGCCGCATCGGCGCGGGGGTTGTATACATCCTTTCCCGCGCGGCGCAGGAGGGCAACACTTGCCTGCCCGCCGAAGAGCTCGTCGAAAAGGCCAGGGCGCTGCTCGACGTGATGGGTGAAGAGATAGAGGACGCGGCCTTTGACCTGGAGCTCGGAGGGTATATCCAGCGAAAAAAAACCCAAAGCGCCGAGCTTTGGTTCCTTTCATATCTCTACCTCGCGGAAAAGTCCGTGGCGAACGGGCTTGCGAGGCTTGAGCGGGCAAACCTGAAGCCTGTCCGCGCCGACGCTGTCCGGCTCATCACCGCGATGGAAAGCAAAAAAGGGATAGAGCTTTCTTCCGAACAAAAGGCGGCGGTGGGGACTTCACTGAAAAAAGGCGTTTTCGTCATCACGGGCGGTCCCGGCACCGGCAAGACGACGATCATCCAGGCTGTCGCCGACATCCTGACCGAGTGCGGATTTGAGCTCGCGATAGCGGCTCCCACAGGCCGCGCGGCCAAACGTATCACGGAGGCGACAGGATATGAGGCAAAAACAATCCATCGCCTGCTTGAATACAGCCCGGACCCCGACGGCGAAAACCTCTATTTTGGCCGTGACAGCATGAACCCGCTTGAAATAGACGCGCTCATCGTAGACGAGGCGTCCATGATCGATATCGTGCTGATGGCCGCGCTGCTCGACGCGCTGCCGTCCGGCGTGAGGCTCATCATCACCGGCGACGCGGACCAGCTTCCGCCGGTCGGCGCGGGGAATGTGCTCAGGGATATCATCGCTTCGGAATGCATTGATTTCGCGCGTCTCACCGAGATTTACCGGCAGGCCGGGGAAAGCCTCATCGTGACGAACGCGCACAGGATCAACCGCGGGGAGATGCCCGTGACGAACGCGCGCGACGGGAATTTCTTTCTCTACAGGAAGAACGACGAAGAGAGCGCGTGCCGTATCATCAAAGAGCTTTGCACGGAGCGGCTGCCGGCCTGGTTTGGCATAGAGGGCGAAGCGGTCCTGATGGATATCCAGGTCGTAACGCCTGTGAAAAACCGGCGGCTCGGCACGATCAGCCTCAATGAGGAATTGCAGGCCGCGCTGAACCCGCCCGCGCCCGGCAAAGGCGAGAGGCCGCACGGCCGCCGCGTGTTCCGCGAAGGCGACAAAGTGATGCAGATGAAAAATGATTACGGCCTGTCGTGGATAGATATCAGGACGCTTGAAAAGGGCGAAGGCGTATTTAATGGGGATATCGGGTTTATCCAAAAAATATCCGAAGACGAAGGCCTGGTTTCGGTGCTTTATGACGGGGCCCGCCTTGTGCGCTATGACGCGGACGGGCTTGAAAACGTTGAGCTCGCGTACGCGATCACCGTTCACAAAAGCCAGGGCAGCGAATACCCCTGCGTCGTCATGCCTATGATGTTTGTGCCGCCGATGCTCGCGACGCGAAACCTTTTGTACACGGCTGTCACGCGGGGCAAAAAGCTCGTCGTGCTAGTCGGCAGCGAGGAACGGCTCCGGTTGATGGTCGAAAATACCGGAACGGAAAACCGGCATTCCGCGCTTGAGGGTTTTTTGAAAGAGGCCGGGGCTCCGGATGGCGGCTTTTGACGATGAACCCGCTTGACCTGATTTTCCCTAAGGATCTGTATTGCGTTTCCTGCGGCAGGCCGCTGCCGCCACTGAAAGACGGAGGATATGCGCTGTGCGAACGCTGCGCCTCCGAGATCATGTGGGTCACGGGAAGGCGCTGCGCGAAATGCGGCAGGCCGCTTGCCGACGAAAACCCTGGAGAGCTTTGCCGGGATTGCGCGAGCGGGGCGGAGCATGCCTACAGGAAAGGCTACGCGTGCGCTGTGTATTCGGGAAGGGCCGCCGAACTCGTGCGCGGGATGAAGTACCGCGGGAAAGCCTGGCGCGCGGACGCGATCGCGTCTCTGATGGCCGCGAGGTATTTTGCCGACGCCGATCCCGAGACCGGGGAGCTTCCCTGCTACGACTATATACTTTGGGCGCCGATGAACGCGGGGAAAAAAGCCGTACGCGGGTATGACCAGGCGGAGCTTCTGGCCTCGGGGTTCGCGAAAAGAACGGGGATCCCTTGTCTGAAAAACGCGCTGAAACGCGCGAGGGATACGGACGTCATGAGCAGCCTTTCGGCTGATGAACGCCGTCAAAACCTGGCGGACGCGTTTGAAGTCCGGTGTGATATGATTGGGGCGATAGAGGGCGGGCGGCTGCTGCTCGTTGACGACGTCTACACGACCGGAAGCACCGCCAGCGCCTGCGCGGGGACGCTGCTTGCCGCGGGCGCGGAATATATCGACATCTTTGTATTTGCGACCGGCGCCGACGCTAGGGCTGTCGGCCGCGCTGTATGAACGACAAACAGTTGCGGCGCGGAACGCTTGATGGCCGCGTCGCAGCGCCGAAGACCGCCCGGCTGTGGTTGAAAGTCCAGGCCAGCTGCGGGCGAAAGGACCCACGTAAACCGTCGCCGGAGCGGCGGCGGCGAGCATGGCGCAGTTTAGGAGTAAGTCCCGACGGCGCCCCGAAAGGGCGCTGCGGGCGGGTGTGGGGTCAAAGACCAGGTCAGCGGGCGGTCTTCGGCGCTTGGAAAAGCCAGATATCTTTTGCCGGTCAGTTGATAGCTTCCGGCAAAAGACAGCTTTTTCATGAAAGAATTATCATATCATCACGCCAAAGTCACATTCGGCGCGGTAAATATGTTAAAATCTATTTGCAAGTTGTCTATGGGGAGACGGGTAGCAGTTAATTCAGGAGGAATATCGATGATTATCAACATTTCGACAAAGAATTTGAACGCAAGTGATCATTTACGAAGCACGATCGAGTCCAAACTATCGCGGTTGGACAAGTATTTTTCGAGCGATATCGAAACAAATGTGACGCTTTCGATGGAAAAGGGCCGTCAGAAGATAGAGGCGACGATCAACGCGGACGGCGCGATATTCCGCGCCGAGGAAAGCACGCAGGATATATACAACGGGATCGACCGCATTGTGGACAAGCTGAGCGGCCAGATGAGCAAGTTCAAACGCAAGATCGCGAACCGGCACAAGGACAACAAAGCGATCCATTTTGAAGACATCCCGGATTCGCCCGAGCACAGCGGCGACGGGTTTGAGATCGTGCGGCGCAAGACCTATGAATTGCTGCCGATGACGCCGGAAGAAGCGATTTTGCAAATGGAGCTGCTTTCACACACCTTCTATGTGTTCCTCGATATGGACAGGAGCCAGGCGAGCGTAGTATACAAACGCAACGACGGCAAATACGGATTGCTCGAAACAACAATCTAAACAGCCGGAGGCGCTGGGATGCAGGATTTTTTCAGCACGCTTGCCGCGTCGCAAATAGGCCCGACGGATTTTATCGACGTTGCGATCATAGCGTTTATTATCTATCAAATACTCAGGTTCATCCGAGAGACGCGCGCCGAGCAGCTCGTCAAGGGGCTGCTGGTACTGATCATCGTGATGTTTTTCTCGGGGATACTGCACCTTTACACGCTGAATTGGGTGCTGAAGAATTTCATGCAATTCGGGATCATCGCGCTCGTCATCGTGTTTCAGCCCGAACTCAGGCGGGCGCTCGAATACCTGGGCCGGAGCAGGATCCTGCAAGGGAAATTGCAGGCAAGCGACAAGGATAAGGCAAAGACGGTCGCTTCCGCAATCGTCAAAGCTGTCGAACGCTTTTCCACCAGGCATATAGGCGCGCTTATCATCATCGAGCGTGATGTCTCGCTGACCGATTTCGTCGAGACCGGCGTGACGCTCAACGGTGAAATTTCCGCCGCAATTCTTGAGAATATCTTTTACGAAGGAGCGCCGCTCCACGACGGCGCCGCGATCATTTCCGGGGACAAAATCAGGGCGGCTGCCTGCGTCCTGCCGTTGACGCGCAGCAGGGATCTGCCACCCGAGCTCGGCATGAGGCACCGCGCGGGGCTCGGGATCACAGAGGTGTCCGACGCGTACGCCATCATCGTATCCGAGGAGACCGGCATTATCTCGACGGCGCACGACGGGCGCATGAACCGGTTTCTCGATTTGAAAGCGCTGGAGAAGATGCTTTTGGATCTGTACCTGAAAGAAACCGAGCCGGTACAAAACGGTATATTCCGGGCGTTTGAGAAAGGGGGATGGGGTGTTAAAAAACAATAAACTCAATCTTCTTATCTCAATCGTCTGCGCTATCGTGCTTTGGGCTTATATCACGACGGTCGTCAACCCGGCGACAGAACGCACGATAAACAATATCACCGTCGATCTGATCAATACCGACGCGCTGAACGACCGCGGATTCACGGTCAGCGAGGGCGCGCCGTATCGCGTTGACGTCACGGTGACGGGCGCGCGTTCAGAGGTGGCGAAGCTGAAGGAGTCGGACTTCCACGCTACAGCCGATGTGACCGGCTACAAAAAAGGGACGTGGGAAGTGCCCGTGAATGTGACCACGCCGAACAATATCGAGCTCGTACAGGTACGCTCGGATATAGTCTCTGTGAACATTGTCGATCTTGTCACTGTATTCAAGCCCGTACGGCTTGAGTACGAGGACAAATTCGGCTGGAACCAGGAGCCGGGCTTCATAAATATAGTTCCGGAAGAAATGGAGGTCTCGGGCATCGCGGAAGCGGTAGACAGTATCGATTATATCCGCGTACTCGTGCCAAAGGGCGACCTGACCGATCAATTGAATACGTTCAGGCTGCCGGTAACAGCGATCAACAAGAGCGGGCAGGCCGTTTACAATGTGAGGCTGTCACAGAGTTCGGTCGAAGTCTCAGGCATGCTCTGCTCTATCAAACAGGTGCCGCTCCACATCGAGACCATAGGCGAAACAAACGCGAACGTCGAAGTGACAGATATGTATATTCCCACGTATGTCACGATCCGCGGCGCCGCGGCCGATATTGAAGGCATCACGGAAATCAACGGGCCGCCGATTGACCTGTCGACGATCACGACTACTATGGACATCCCCATAGAAGAGCTCTTGCTCAATCATCTGCCGACAGGCGTGGAGATAGCCGACGCGTCGCAGGATCTCTCCGTACGGATCGAGGTGCAGGGTATAGCGCGGAAAGAATTCGTATATACGGCCGATATGATCGACGTGACGAACCTTGCCCCTTCGCTTTCGGGCCATGTCAATACGGGCAGCGTCACCGTCACCGTATTCGCTCCGAGGGATGTGCTGGCAAATATGACGCAGGATGATATCAAACTGTATGTAGACGCGACCGAATACCGCATGGCCGGCAGCGGAATAGAAATGGATGTGATGGCGGACTGCGGCCTCGATATCAAAGAGATCACAATCGACCCGACAAAAGTCCGCGTCACTATTATCAAAGAGTAAAAGCGAGAGAGGCTATGGGAAGACTTTTCGGTACGGACGGCGTCAGGGGTATAGCAAACAAGGAGCTTACGGGCGAGCTTGCGTACGCGCTGGGGGTCGCGGCAGGGTATGTGCTCGGGGGCCGGGTCAAGGGCAGGAAGCCAAGGATCCTGATCGGAAAAGACACGCGGCTTTCGGGCGATATGCTTGAGCAGGCCATCGGCGCGGGATTGCTGTCGATGGGTTGCGACGTAACGCGGGCGGGCGTGCTTCCGACCCCGGCGATCGCGTATCTGACGCGTATGACCGACGCGACGGCGGGCGTAGTCATATCGGCTTCGCACAACCCGTTTGAATACAACGGCGTCAAACTCTTTGACGAAAACGGTTTCAAACTGGCCGACGCGCTTGAAGACGAAATCGCTGATATCGTCACAAAACGCGAGGACAGGAGCAGCCACATCACAGGCGCGCTGCTCGGACGGGCGGACGATTGGGAAAATGAGGCCCAAAGCGCCTATGTAAGGTTTTTGTACGACCAGGTACGGGAGGACCTCAAAGGGCTTCGAGTCGTCGTCGATTGCGCGAACGGCGCGGCCTGCAAAGCCGCAAACCGGCTGTTTGGAATGCTCGGCGTCAGCACGGTCTTCATGGGTGCAAAACCTGACGGTACAAATATCAACGACGGACGGGGTTCGACCCATCCCGAATCGATGCAGAGGCGCATCGTGCGCGAGGGCGCCGACGTGGGGCTTGCTTTTGACGGCGACGCGGACCGCCTGATTTGCGCGGACGAGACCGGCGCCTTGATCGACGGCGACAAACTCATGTATGTGCTCGCGAAATCGCTTAAAGCCCAGAGCCGGCTCTCGAAAAACCTGCTCACGGCTACGGTCATGAGCAATATAGGATTTGCGGAGGCTTTGGAGAGGGAAGGCATCAGCCTGCAGCGCGCGGATGTTGGGGACCGGTATGTCCTCGAGCTTATGCAAAAAACCGGTTCGGTATTCGGCGGCGAGCAATCCGGGCATTTGATATTCCTTGAGGAGCATACGACGGGCGACGGCGTATTTGCGGCGCTGCGTTTCCTTGAAGCGCTGAAGACAAGCGGACAAAAGGCTTCGGAGCTGGCAAAGGACGTGGAAATTTACCCGCAGGTGCTCAAGAACGCCAAGGTAAAGGATGAAAACAAATACAGTTTTGACAAGGATGTAAAAATCGCCGCGGCCATTTCGGAAATCGAAGAGGAGATGAATGGCAGGGGCCGCGTACTTATCAGGCCTTCCGGTACGGAACCGTTCGTGCGCGTGATGCTTGAAGGCGGCGACCAGCAGGAACTCGGACGCATGGCGGATCGCCTTGTGCGGTTGATCGAAGACAGGCTCAGGTGATGCAGGGTATTCAGGATATTCAGGTGATGAAATTATGTGCGGAATAGTAGGATACGCAGGGACAAACAGCGCGAAAGACGTGATTCTCGAAGGGCTCAGGGCGCTTGAATACCGGGGGTATGACTCGGCCGGCATGGCGCTGATACGCAAAGGGAAATTGCTTGTGCGAAAAGAATCAGGCAAGCTCGGCGCGCTCGAGGCAAAGATCACGAGCGGCGATTTTGACGGGCAGGTGGGAATCGGCCATACCAGATGGGCGACGCACGGGGCGCCGACGCGAGAGAACGCGCATCCTCACGTAAGCGAGGACGGGCGCATTGCGATTGTCCACAACGGTATCATTGAAAACCATATGGAACTCCGCAATGAACTCATAAACGAGCACGGAGTGACGTTTCTTTCCGAGACTGATTCTGAGGTCATCGCCCATTTGCTCAGCCTTTATTTTGAAGACGATCTCGTGGAGGCGATCAGAAAGGCGACCGCCAGATTGCGCGGGGCCTACGCGATAGCTTCCGTATGTTCCGATGACCCTGAAAGGATAGTCGCGATACGAAAGGGCGCGCCGCTGATCGCGGGGCTGTGCGATACGGGCGGTTTGATCGCTTCCGATATCCCGGCGCTGCTCCGGCATACCCGCGACGTGTACCTGATAGAAAACAACGAAATAGTAGTCGTCACGAAACAGGACGTCGAAATCTATGATACGGAGCATACCCGCATGAACCGGACGCGGACGCATATCGATTGGGACGTGACGGCCGCCGAGAAGGGCGGGTATGAGCATTTCATGCTGAAAGAGATCAACGAGCAGCCGAAAGCTATCCGCGATACGCTGTCCCACAGGGTGAGCGAAGACGGGATCATCATGCTTGAGGATCTTGGGTTTTCGGGGCAAATGCTCGACAGTCTGGAACGCATCTATATTGTAGCGTGCGGTACGGCGTCGCACGCGGGAATGGTCGGCAAAGCCGTCATTGAAAAATACGCGAAGATTCCGTGCGAGGTCGAATTGTCTTCGGAATTCCGGTACAGGGACCCCATTGTGAATGAGCGCACCCTTTGCATATTTATCAGCCAGTCGGGCGAGACAACGGATACGCTTGAGGCGCTGCGGGAAGCCAGGCGCCGGGGCGCGGAGGCGCTGTCGATCGTCAATGTGGTGGGAAGCTCCGTCGCCCGTGAGTCAGACCATGTATTCTATACGTGGGCCGGCCCCGAAATCGCGGTGGCTTCGACAAAAGCTTATACTACGCAGCTTCTATCGCTATACCTCATCGCGCTGTATATGGGATTGCTCAGAGGCGCGACGACCGAGGCGGAAGCAAACGCGCTGCTGGCCGGGCTCACCGAGGTCCCGGCGCTGATAGAGGACGTGCTGAGCCGCGAAAAGGCGATCGAAGATTTGGCGCGGCAGCATTACAAAAAGGAAAAGATTTTTTATTCGGGACGCGGCGTAGATGTGGCGACCGCTACGGAAGCGAGCTTGAAACTGAAAGAGATCACATATATCAATTCGTACTCGATCGCGGCCGGCGAACTCAAACACGGCACTATCGCGCTGATCACCAGGGACGTATTGTTTTTCGTCCTTGCGACGCAGGAAAAGCTGTATGAAAAGACATTGTCGAATATTGAGGAAATGAAGGCGCGGCAGGCGCAGGTTGTCGCGGTGGCGAGGGCCGGCGACCCAAGGATCGAGGAAGTCGCGGACGACGTATTTTTCATTCCGGAATGTTTGGATGAAGTTGCGCCGATTGTATCTATTGTGATGTTTCAACTCTTTGCGTATCATGTCGCAAAATTGAGGGGGCGCGAAATCGACCAGCCCCGCAATCTCGCCAAATCAGTCACTGTTGAGTAGGGGGATGAATTATGCGTATCGACAAGGATCATTTCAGAGGGTGCCTGCTTGGCGGCGCGACGGCGGACGCCAGAGGCTACGATGTATTCGAAGGCGGGAAAAACCTGATCTCAGACAACACGCAGCTGTCAATCTTTACGGTTGACGGTGTCATTTGGGCCGACACGCGCGCGAAGCGCAAAGGGATATATGCCTACGTGCCGTGCCTCTTTTATTCATACCAAAAATGGTACTACACGCAGACGGGCGGGCTCTCGGACAAGGATTATGAGTTCATCCTTCACGGCGAGGTCCTCCATCATGATGAACTTTTCGCGCGGCGTGGCGAAGGCGTGACAAGCCTCAACGCGCTCGCTTCGTCGATCAAGAACAGTTACGGTACGATAGAGAACAGGATCAACAACCTCAACAGGCCGGGCTGCGTCATCAGGACCGCGCCGATAGGCCTTTATTTCGCGGACGATCCGGATATGGCGTTCCGTATCGGCTGCGAGAGCGCCGCGCTCACGCACGGGCATACCCAGGCAATCATGTCGGCCGGCTATATGGCTGCGCTGATCGCCTATCTTGTCCAGGGCAGGGAACTCGCCGAGGCCGCGGCGGGCGCGCTGGTCAAACTCGACGAAAGCGGTTTTTCGGATCCGCTGCCGGGCGATTTGATCCGGCGTGCGATCGACCTTGCCAAAACCGAAAAGGTACCGCGCCAGGCCATCGAGTCCATCGGGGAGGGCTGGATCGCGCCCGAAACCGCGGCGATCGCGACATATCTGGCGTTTCGCTTTGAAAATGATTTCGAAGCGGCGATAGGCGCGGCGAGAGATTTTGTCGGCAATACCGACGGCGTCCCTCCCGCCGTGGGCAATATAGTCGGGTGCATCGTCGGAAGCCTGGAGATACCGGCGGACTGGATCATCGATCTGGAACTTGCCGGGCTTATCATCCACGGCGCAGACCTGCTTTTGAAAGCGCAAAGGGAAAACACAGAGGGGTAAAGGAGACGATGATGGGCAATCCGATTGATGTGAAGAACCAACGAAGGACTTTTAAAGCCGCCAGTTTGATGGGCCCCAGAAGCGGGCTTCCCACCGTTGTGGATTCGGATGAAAACGGGAAAATCGTGCGGATCCGGCCAGTCCATATCGACGAATACGCCGATTGGGAGAGTTTGAACCCCTATCGTATCGAAGCAAAAGGAAAAGTTTTCATACCGCCGAAAAAGTCATTGCCGGCGGTTTTTTATCAGTCATACAAAAAGCGGGTCTATTCGGAGAACCGCGTCAAATGGCCGCTCAAGCGCGTTGACTGGGATCCGGACGGGGACCGGAACACGCAAAACAGAGGGTCGTCAAAATACGTGCGCATTTCCTGGGATGAGGCTACGGACATCATTGCCGGGGAGATAGCGAGGGTAAAGGAAAAATACGGGATGTCGGCGGTTCTCGCCGAAGCCGATATGCACGGGGAGGGCAAGCATGTAGCGCCAAGCCATGGCTGCATGAACAGGCTGCTTTCGCTGCTTGGCGGGTATACGGTCCAGATGCGCAACCAGGATTCCTGGGAAGGGAATATGTGGGGGTCCAAGCATGTTTGGGGTTGCGAGCCGGTCGGCCAGATGCAGCCTTCGGGGAATGTCTGGCCCGATATCGCGAAACACGGGGAAACCTTGCTGTTTTGGGCCGGCGATCCCGAAACCACATCGGTCGGTTTTGAAGGTTATTTGCCCAGCCGCTTGTCTTATTGGCTTCACAGCCTCGGGCACAAATTCATATATGTCGATCCCGCGCTCAACTTCTCCGGCGTATGCCAGGCGGACAAATGGATCCCCCTTTATCCGAATACGGACGCGGCTTTGGAGCTCGCGATCGCTTATGTTTGGCTGAGCGAAGGCCTGTACGACAAGGAGTATGTCGCGACGCACGCAATCGGCGCCGAGCCGTTTTTTGATTACGTATTGGGCAAGGCCGAGGACGGAATCCCCAAAACCCCAAAATGGGCGTCTGAAAAGTGCGGCGTGCCGCCGTGGACGATCAAGGCGCTCGCGCGGCACTGGGCAAACCAGGCGTCGAGCGTGACCGTCGGCAATGGCGGGCCCGGCATAAGAGGCCCTTATTCCCACGAACACTGCCGCATCCAGTCGATCCTGCTTGGTATGCAGGGATTGGGGAAGCCCGGGCGCGCCTATGTGAAATGGTTGGAATGGGGGCTGATGACCGATGTTTTCACCATGCCTTACCAGGGCAAGGTCGACATCTCCGTCCCGCACCGCGCGGAAGTGGTGCGGCCGGCCGGCGCGGTTTTTGATGAAGAGCTCATCAAGGAGATGAACAAGCGCGGCATGTCAGACGTCGGTGCGATTGACGCTGAGGAGATGGCCGAGCGTATCAAAAACAGGGATTTTGGCTTTGCGCATGGGTTTTTTGTAAATGACAAGAACAAGCTCATCAAAAGGCTTGTCGATATCACAAACCCGATCCCAACGCCTCCGAACCAATCGATACCGAAATGTATGGTACACGACGCGATCCTGAAGGACAACATAGAATGGTACGGTCTCTGGTCATTTTGCGGCCCTGTCAAAGAGCAATGGGACAGGTTTGTTTTCCCCGAGAAAAATTGTTCGAGGATACATATGATCTGGACGGATTCCCCCTGTATGGTGACTTGCTGGAACGACGGATACAATTTTGTAAAGGCGTTGCAAAGCGAGGAAGTCGAGTTTGTGCTCGCGCAGCATCCCTGGCTTGAAAATGATTGCTATCTCGCCGACATCATACTGCCGGTACAGACCAAGTTTGAAATGGAGGATATTTGCGATGACGTCACGAGCGGCAGCATCCAATCTGTGTTCCACGAAATGCCCGCCTGCCCGCCTGTCGGGGAATCGCTGAATGACTTCGATTGCGTCGCGGAAGTCGCAAGGAAGATAGACCGTGATATCTATATGAAATACACGGCAAACGAAACAGACTCCGCGGAGTGCGTCGAGCTGTTCTGGCAGGGCAGCAACGTGAACCATTTGGACAGGGACGACAGTTTTCATGAAAAGGGCATTTTCTTTGTGCCTTGCGACCCGGACATGCAGGAAAAACCGCCGGGGTTGCGCCCCTTTTCGGACAATCCTGAAGCAAACCCGCTGTCCACGCCCAGCGGAAAACTTGAGTTCACTTCAACAGGATTACAGCAGCATTTCCCCGACGACAAGGAAAGGCCTCCCTATCCGATCTGGATCGAAAAGGGGGAATACCATGACGAATCGCTCAGCTCGGAACGCGCGAAGAAGTACCCGTTCCTTTGCATGTCGAATCATGGGAGATGGCGGCTTCACGCAAATCTCGACGACATCACGTGGCATCGCGAGATCGAAACGATGAAGATTCGCGGGAAAGACGGTTATCAATACGAGCCGGCGTGGATGCATCCAGAATCCGCAAAGGGGCTCGGGATCGAGCACGGGGACGTTGTCAAAATCCATAATGAACGCGGCGCGGTGCTTTGCGCCGCCTATATCACCGAACGGGTCATTCGCGGGACCGTCTATGTCGATCACGGGGCCCGGTTTGATCCCATAGACCCGAAGGGCCTGGACCGCGGCGGCGCTATCAATTTGATTTCACCGCACGCTATCATTTCAAAGAACGCGACAGGGATGGTGGTGTCGGGTTATCTCGTAGGCGTAGAAAAGGTCACGGATGACGATTGGGCGGAATGGAAGCGCGAATATCCGGAGGCGTTTGAGCGCAAGATCGACCAGACTTGCGGCCAATGTCTCGCGGGCTGGCTTATCGGCGAATGAGCTTCGGGAAAGGGAAAAGGAAAAGGAAATGGCAAAAGTATTTGTGATTGATATAGCGCTTTGCAGCGGCTGCTACAGCTGCCAGATCGCCTGCAAGGATGAACATTGCGACAACGATTGGACGCCATACGCGAAACCGCAGCCTGACACCGGGCAATTCTGGGTACAGGTGAACGAAAAACCCTGCGGCAAACAGCCCAAGGTCCGCGTCGTATATACCCCGCTATTTTGCAATCATTGCGAGAAACCGGGGTGCCGCGAAGTATGCGGTCAGGACGCGGTCTACAAACGGGAAGACGGGTTTGTCATCATAGACCCGGAAAAGTGCGATGGATGCGGAAAATGCGCAGAAGCGTGCCCGTATGAAAAGATATATAAAAATGATGATCTCGGTATATGTCAAAAATGTACAGGGTGCGCTCATCTGCTTGACAACGGATACGCCGAGCCGCGTTGCGTCGAGGTTTGCCCGACCGGCGCCATCGTGTTCGGTGAAGAGGATGAACTGCAGCCCCTGATCAAGGGCGCCTCTGTCCTGAAGCCGGAAACGGGGTTTGGGCCCAGGGTGTATTACCGCAATGTCCCCGGCCAGTTCATCGCCGGGACCGTGTATGATCCCGAAAGCGAGGAGGTCATCGAATACGCCAAAGTGATGGCGGTGAGCGGGGGCAAGATCATCCATACGGTCACCGACGATTTTGGGGATTTCTGGTTCAACGACCTGGCGGTCGGCAGCTATGACATCACAATCACATCAAAGGGGTATGAACCGAAATATTTCTATGGCGTCCGTACAGACGAGTGCGTCAGCCTGGGAGATATCCCTCTGCTTTTGGTCAAGTAATGGCTGCGGCGGCCGTCACCATTTGTGCAAAAATGGCGAAAGGCGTTTGTACAGCAGGAATACGACCACCGTATTGATAGCCACCTTCAATATATTGAAGGGTATCAGTATCGGCACGATCATCGCCACTACCGCGCTGACCGGAAGGCCCAGAAAGAGCGGCGTCACGATCAGGTTTGCTGGTATCATCACCGCCGCCATGCAGAGGCCGCCGATGATCAGCGCGAGCAATCCCCAGGTCTTGGTTTTGAACTTCTTGTAGATCAGGCCCGCGACGACGACAAAAACGCATATCGCGATGATGTGCATGATCATGCCGTAAGGGCCGCTCGACGGCCCCATCATGAGATCGTGCAACAGTATGGCTACGACGCCGATGACCAGGCCCGGCAGCGGCCCGAACGCGAAGCACGCGATGAGGATCGGGATGTCCGAGAGCTCAAATTCCAGAAAGGGCGCCATCGGCAGTATCGGGAAATGGACAAAGGTGAAGATGAGGGCGATGGCTGTCATGAGCGCCATCTTGGCGAGCTTCAGCGTGCGTGATCTGACATTGAGGTTTGAATTGGGCATTTTATAGTTCCTCCCTTCCGGACTGTGACCGTCGGTGTTGGAATTTGACCAAACTCTGCCTCTCGGCTCGCGGACTCGTTTTTTTATATTTTTTATTAAAAATATAAAAAACTTTACCGCCGGTGGGGACTTGCACCCCGCCCTGAAACATATTAACGAACGTCCTTTATGATAATGTATCGGCAGGCCGGTGTCAATTTCAAATTTTGTTATTCCTTTGCTAACGTCAAAAGTCGGGTTATAATATATTGTCCACGCTTTTCGGGCGTGAAGAGGTTTGAAAGATAGTTGACTGATGAATTGGTGAAAAATTATGAAAAAGCTTATCAAAAACAATGTGTACTGGGTGGGAAAAATAGACTGGGAACTGAAATATTTCCACGGCGCGGACTATATCATACATTACGGTTCGAGCCAAAACTCCTATCTCATCCGTGAAGAAAAAACAGTGGTGATCGATACAGTCTGGAAGCCGCATTACAAGGGGTTTGTAGACAATCTGGCGAGCGAGATCGATCTTACGTCCATTGATTATATTGTCGCAAACCATGGAGAAGTTGATCACAGCGGGGCTTTGCCGGCACTTTTGGAAAAAATCCCGGGGACTCCCGTTTACTGCACGGCCAACGCCGTAAAAAGCCTGGTCGGCCAGTACCATCATCCCGAATGGAATTTTCAGGTCGTAAAGACCGGGGATACGTTGGATATCGGCAATGGCAAGAAGCTTGTCTTTGTTGAAATGAGGATGCTTCATTGGCCCGACAGCATGGCGACTTATCTTACCGAGGACAATATCCTGTTTTCGTGCGACGCGTTCGGCCAGCACTATTCGGTGGAGGAGCTCTTCAACGACAAGGCGGATCAGGGCATACTTTGGTCGGAGGCCATGAAATACTACGCCAATATCATCACTCCATACGCCCCGTTCGTCAAAAAGAAAATCGAGGAAATCCAGGCGATGAACCTCGAAATCGATATCATAGCCCCCAGCCACGGCGCTGTATGGCGCGACAACCCGATGCAGATCGTCGAGAAGTATTACGAATGGTGCCAGGCGTACCAGGAAGACCAGATCACAATCGTGTATGACACTATGTGGGACGGCACGAAACAGCTGGCGTACAAAATAGCTTCGGAAATCTCAAGCCTTTCGCCGGATACGAAAGTGAAAATCTTCAATGTCTCACAAACAGACAAGAACGAAATCATGACTGATGTGTTCAAATCAAAAGCCATCGCGGTAGGCTCGCCCACGGTCGGGCAGAACATCCTTTCATCCGTCGGGGGCTGGCTCGATTTCCTGAGTGAACTGAAATTCCAGGACAAAAAGGCCGCGGTGTTCGGTTGCTACGGCTGGAGCGGCGAGTCGACGAAGGTGCTGCGGGAGAGGCTGACGCATGCGGGCTTTGCCGTTGTGGAGCCGGAAATCCGCTGCAATTGGGAGCCTGCCGAGGACAGCTTCGAGAAGGCCGCGGAGGTTGCCAGGGCACTTGTAGAATAGAAAGGCGGCTGTGATTCCGGACGGGGGAAAGGCCGGGGCGGGCCAATAGAAGGAGGGGTATAAGGATGATGATGAGCAGAGCGGAGATAAAGAGCTGGGCATGGCAGTCGGTGAAACAGAACTACTGGCCTACGATAGGCGTTTTTGTGGTATATACGATCATTACGGATGTGTTTTCGAGTATACCGTCAGTCGGTTTTCTCCTCACGATCTTTGTGAGCCTGATCATCATGGTTGGCGGCGCGGGCTATTTCCTGAACCGTTTCCGGGGTCAGCCCGCGAATCTTGGGATGCTGTTCAGGCCGTTCAACCGATATGGCAGGGTGCTTGGCGGCATGTTGTGGGAGGCGCTATGGATCTTTTTATGGACTCTGCTGTTCATCGTGCCCGGCATAGTGAAAGCTTATTCATATTTTTGCACTCAGTATATCTTGGCGGACAGCCCCTGCGTCAGAGCCATGGACGCGCTTGAGCTTTCCAAACGCATGATGCACGGAAACAAGGGGAAGGTCTTTGTGATGCAGCTTTCCTTCATCGGTTGGTGGCTTCTGGGG
>Ga0123357_10002729_pt1 | contig 19890 bp, 9 predicted proteins | sample TergutEmb28metaG_FD_89873 | JGI IMG/M metagenome (GOLD analysis project Ga0123357, IMG submission 89873) | Embiratermes neotenicus P4 segment gut microbial communities from Petit-Saut dam, French Guiana - Emb289 P4 | ecosystem: Host-associated > Arthropoda: Insects > Digestive system > Gut ...
CTACTTCTTTAAGGCTGACGAATATAATGTCATTAATATGTAAATGTTTACTCGTATCATTGTCGATCATTATTTAACGATTGCTAATTAACCAAACGCCGATCCCGGTGGTCATGCGGTCTAAGGCGTAGATCTGCGGCCGCTCGATTGCTGGGATTGCGGATTCGAATCCCGCGGAGGGCATGGGTGTTCGTCTGTTGTGTAAGTAGTGGCTTCTGCGACGTGCTCATCATTCCTTCAGAGGAGAACAACTGGGTTTGTGTGTGTGTGTTTGTGTGTCTAATTGTGCGTGTGTTTGTTTGTGTTTGTTTGTGTCTAATTGTGTGTGTGTTTGTGTGTAATTGTGTGTGTGTGTTTCCGTTTGTTTGTGTCTAATTGTGTGTGTGTTTGTGTTTGTGTCTAATTGTGTGTGTGTTTGTATCTAATTGTGTGTTTTTGTGTTAATGTCTAATTGTGTGTTTGTTTGTGTCTAATTGTGTGTGTGTTTGTTTGTGTCTAATTGTGTGTGTGTTTGTTTGTGTCTAATTGTGTGTGTGTTTGTGTATAATTGTGTGTGTTTGTGTCTAATTGTGTGTGAGTTTGTGTCTAATTGTGTGTGTTTGTTTGTGTCTAATTGTGTGTGTGTTTGTGTCTAATTGTGTGTGAATTTGTGTCTAATTGTGTGTGTGTTTGTTTGTGTGTGTTTGTGTCTAATTGTGTGTGTGTTTGTGTCTAATTGTGTGTGTTTGTTTATGTGTGTGTCTAATTGTGTGTGTTTGTGTCTAATTGTGTGTTTGTTTGTGTCTAATTGTATGTGTGTTTGTGTCTAATTGTGTGTGTTTGTGTCTAATTGTGTGTGTGTTTGTATGTAATTGTGTTTGTGTGTTTGTATCTAATTGTGTGTGTGTTTGTGTCTAATTGTGTGTGTGTTTGTGTCTAATTGTGTGTTTGCCTAATTGTGTGTGGGTTTGTGTCTAATTGTGTGTGTGTTTGTGTCTGTGTGTGTTTGTGTCTAATTGTGTGTTTGTGTTTGTGTCTAATTGTGTGTGGGTTTGTGTCTAATTGTGTGTGTGTTTGTGTCTAATTGTGTGTGTTTGTGTCTAATTGCGTGTGTGTTTGTGTCTACTTGTGCGTGCGTTTGTGTCTAATTATGTGTTTGTGTTTGTGTCTAATTGTGTGTGATCTAGAAACTTCAACAGTGAGAAGACAGGGGATCGTACTGGGCTGTTGCGCTTAAGAAAAAATTAACTAGACAGACTCTACTATATTTTAAAAGACTTAAGGGGCTTATAATTCGGGAGGCAGTATTGTACACTTTTCTAATTAAACTCGGAATGTTTATAGAACCAATCATGCTAATTAAAATTGAAAGTAACTTTAACAAAGTTTTGTGTAGGTAAATATTTGTTTGGCATCTTTTCAACATGACATAACGTAAGAAGATTTTTTGTACTTTGTTTGAATAAGGAACGATGACACGTAAGAAAAATGCGGCATTTAAGTTGATGCAGGAGTGGGATGGGATGGGTCTCATTTCCTTGGTACTGCGGACCCAGTAGGGCTCGTTGTATCAACGTGTGTTGCTAGATAGTTATGGAACACTGGTAGAACGAAAAACAGCAGGGAAACTCAGTCGCTCTGAAGACAACCCTACCTCAGTGGCAATTGGCCGATATCAGATCTCACGGGAAATATCTTAAGAGAGTAGTGGGGTCAACGAGGTTGTAATTGTGCGATTACTTGCCTGGAATATGACGTGACCTACAGCGTACTGTATGTATCATAGATCTTGGAAGGAAAAGTTAGTGGGAAATCAAATCTCCTCTCTTTGGCGCCCAAAATTTGTCACCCTCTTCAGAGACTCCCACCATTATTCAATATTTTAAGCCACTCAAATACAAACAGACACTCTTTTCTTACTGATACCATTTCTGCATTTGTGTGATGAGAATTTATGCGTACAAAATTTTTTCCTAAAGGAGTGATGCAAATCGGCCGGGGCGTTGATTTTTACTACTCACATGTACTTAGTGACAAGAAAAAAATAAACAGAACAATGCCTCGACTGCCATATGTTCCTTAATGAAGTGCAGAAGGCAGCTTGACCTTTACCTTTCGTTTCAGGCGCGTTCGTGTTATTGCGAAAAATGAATATTAGCTTCGTCATGTCTGTCCGTCCGCATGGGACAACTCGGCTACCACTGGACGGATTTTCATGAAACTTACATTTGACTATTTTCTGAATATATGTCAAGAAAATGCAGGTTTAATTAAAATCTGACAAGAATAACGGCTGCTTTACATGAAGGCCGATACACATTTGTAATAATACCTCGTTCAGTTCTTCTTAAAATGATAAATGACAAAAGATGTACAGAAAATCAAAACACACACATTGTATGTTCTGTAATTTTTTTTCCGAAAATCATACCGTTTATGAGACAATGAAGAAAAAATATGTAGAGCCGGGCAGACCACAGATGACAATATGGCACATGCGCATTGCTAGCTGGACACCGAAGACTACAAACACACACTCAGAATACGTAACACTTATTGTTTTCTACGTCATTAATGGTCCCACCACGTAAACTCAGTGTTACGTCATACGTATTCTGCCTATATTCTTTGTCCTGTAATTCCAATTTTTTTTTGTTATTTCATCCTGAAATAAAACCTATAGTTGTTTGATTAAAATTGTATCAGCTTATTTATCCAAAATTAATTGAATTAATGCGATGTATTAATGAAACGCATTTTATCCCAATATGATAAAGGTGTCGGATAACAGCGTACAGATATAAGTGAGACATACAAGTTAATATGAATTGTTTAGACCTAGCTTCAATCTTTTTCATGATTGATGACGTACAGTTATTTTCCCAAATGCAATACAACAATTTCTCGCTCGTGATCGGTGGCTTGTCCCTACTTTTTACCTCGCACTGGTGTTTGTGTCCTATGGCCCTGGGGTCGACTCAGCCTCTAATAGAAATGAGCACCAGGAGTATTTCCTGGAGGTAAAAACGGCCGGTGCGTAAGGTTGAAAACCATACCACCATGGTGGGTCATTGTCACGTAATCTGGGAACCTTAACTTCCTGGAAACCTCTGGGCACCTCGGGCCAGTAAGGGGACTGATTTACCTTTACTGGTGCTTGTGTCAGCACAGGTCATTCATAAGGTACATATTTGTTTTAGAATTACAGAATTATTTCCCCTCTTCCACGCCCCAGATAATCCTGCCCACAGATGTTGGGAAATAAAACTGGTATCAAAGATTTTGAGGTTCCTACGGGGGTGACTGAATGTTACCACCTTATGGTACGTGACGTCACGCATTGTAGTAGAAATTTAGTGACGTTTCGGAGGATATTACTTTATTAATCCCTACCTGAAATTAAGTATATTTTCCCTAACCTTCGACAAATTTCCACTTCACTGCACGGCATCACATTCAAGAATATAGTAGTATTAACACCTGTAAAAATTTCATATCTTACTGAAGAAGAACACTAGTAATGTGTTAAAAACCACAGCGCGGCAACTATGATTATTTTACTTTCAAGTTATTCTTATTGTATATCATTTATAAGGATTTTTGTGTTCCGGTGTATGTGTGATGGAAGATAATCGACGTTTCAGAGGAACCTGCTGCCTTCTGTCTTAATAATTGAGACAAATATTATACGAAAAGTCGGTTCATTACACGGCGTTATAATTTCAGGTCGATTTTGGAGGGAGTAGGATTTTATGAAATGTCGGTGCTCTTATATAAGGGTGTATGGTGTCATCCCGGGCGACATAGTTACCACCCGAGGACTGTAACCAAAAGTCACTGATTTTAAAGTCATCACCTACCAGACAACATCTGTCGTAACTTAGATACTGTGGTCTACTTTTAGGCATTTTTCCAAATTTGACAGACTGAGGACCGTGTGTCATTATACGTATATTCTTATAATAAAACCAACGAAAAACACTAATTTCTCAAATTTATTTTTGGAATACGACTCTACATGTTTCGGACAGTATATCTATCCATCATCAGGATTCTAGCACTGTACACACAGCAATACAAACAGGTTATGCTGACTGCTTGCTTGCAAGCAGTCAGCATAACCTGTTTGTATTGCTGTGTGTACAGTGCTAGAATCCTGATGATGGACAGATATACTGTCCGAAACATGTAGAGTCGTATTCCAAAAATAAATTTGAGAAATTAGTGTTTTTCGTTGGTTTTGTTATAAGAGATTTTTTCCAACTATTATAAATTATAGATTATTATTATTATTATCATCATCATCATCATCTCCTTTATGCAGGGTATTTATACTTATATTCCTGAGACAACAATGCCCCTAGGGAATACAGTGTTGTAGCTATTCTGTTGTTACTATTCATGGTGCTTGTATCGTTAGTTTCAGTTTTGAATCTATTGTACTTTTACATTAGTATTTTCCGAAGCATGTGTGCAGTGCCCAATATGGCTGTTTTCTGTAGTTCCTTGACTTCATGTTTTCCTGGTATGTTGCTCACGTATTTTCTGAATCACTTTGAAATAGTCCCAGTCGTCCCTCTTATTACTGGAATCACCTTTGTTTTTACATTCCACATGCGCTGTATTTCTATTGTAAGATCTTTATATTTTAGAATCTTCTCGGCTTCTTTTTTAATCACATTTCTGTCTCCTGAGATTGCACCATCTATTAACATACATGTTCCCTTTTCATTATCACGGATTATAATGTCTGGTTTGTTGTTGGGGATAGTTCTGTCAGTTTGTACTTGTTGGTTCCACAATTTGGTTACCTTGCTTCCTTGACTTGTTTCTACTGAGTTTGGCACATGTTCTTACCAGTGTTTTTGTCCAATTGTACCCCTGTTTCCTTGTATATGTTGAAGTGTAGTTGTGCACTTATTATTATTATTATTATTATTATTATTATCGCACTACATGTGAAACAGCTGCATATTCTGTGTGCAGTGACACAGGTATATCTATTTTAAAATTATATCCATGAAGCGGACTTTATATTTGTAGCCCCTTTCAATTGTGTTAAGGTTTGAAATATTTCGCCAGTTTCTCTTTCAGCCTCTGTAAGCAGTGATATAGGTATGTTTAGTGAGAGAATTAGACCACTGAAACATATTTCACTGCAGTAGCTTGTTTAGTTTGAGTTGCGGTTTTAATTATTAAGCTAACCTCTGTTTTAATTTAAGCCACATGTGAAATTTTTGTCGATTGTTTTGTTGTGTTGTTGGTAAGTTGTTGTGTTAATTGTGCTGTAATTATTTTGTGCTAGTATTGTGATTGGTCAGTGTGCTGTTAAGCTAATACTTTAACAATGAGAATTGAATTGAATTATTGTACCTTTTTAATTTACATTTTCCTCGTCGATTCACGTTAAGTTAGCGTGTGACCTTATTTATTTGGCTCAATGAGTGTCTAAAGGTGCATGTTCGTGCCTGCACATCGCTCATGAAGCAGTAATTCGTCATAACCCGCCGATGTATAGTTTTATTGGAGACAGAATACACTTGACCATTCATTAACAGACCAACGTTTAAGCATGTTACGTTTTTACGAAAATATAAGAAGAAGCAATTTTTTCTGTGGGCACAACATTTTGACAGAATGTATTGTAATACTAATTTTTACGTCAGCACGACTGTTTTTATTACACAAGGTAATATGTAGGCTACATGTTTCGAGTAATAAATAGTCATCTTCAGGCCTATTCTTTACAGGTTAAGTCACAGGATGCTGTGCTCAATGTGTGCACAGAATCCTGTGACTTAACCTGTAAAGAATAGGCCTAAAGATGACTATTTATTAGTCGAAACATGTAGCCTACATATTGCCTTGTGTAATAAAAACAGTCGTGCTGACTTACAAATTAGTTATTACCACGTACAATACGTATTCAAGCAATTCTTGATGTCTTCATTCAAATTTTGACAGTAGTTGTATTTGTGACCTAACTGTCCAATAATGAGAGAGTCTCAGTCTAACGAATAGTGTGGGTTTCGACAAATTGCTATTTGACAGTACTGCCACGTTCTTACATAGCCCATTAGAACTGTCGCATGCCTAACAATACATATAGGACAGTTAAGCAAAAGTTGATGTGCCCTTAACTTGTCTTTGGATTATTTCACGAGGTCTTTCTCAGTCTGTTCTTTTCTTGCTGAATTATACCCGCTTCTTGTTATCAAAGTAATAAAAATCAACTAGCATGAAAACGCAAATGTTTTTAGAAACGTTAGTATCGGAATACATTAATTTCAACGCTATTACCAGTATATCCGAATCCTGGCTGAATTTATTTTTGGTACATTACGCATCATTACCCTTCTCTTAAATGTGCATTAATGTACTGTACAGGAAAATGTTCGTTATTTCTACTACAGGCACAAATAAAAATCATTTTTCTTATTCAAGAGGAATTATAATGAAACTTAGAACCGAAAACTGACCAAGATTAATGACTTAACTCTCTTCATTATTAACTCGAAGAGTTCAACTAATGAAAGAGGAATCAATAGAGCTGTTCACATGTAAGCAAAGAAAAGAATCGAGTTGCTTGATGTTGGTGTGCTGGATAACGCGAGTGGGAAAGAAGGACTTGTGGAAGCCAAGAAAGGAGGAGTGAATTCTCCGCAGTAAAGCACTCTCGTGCCTTGGAATATTGTTCACGGGAAATTGCATTCCAGTGATCCCAAGTTGTGGACTTGACGTGTGGAAGAAATGACTTGTACTGGCGATAATAGGACAGTGAAGGAGCCGTGCCGGTCTGAAGATAGAGGCAGCAGCCGTAAGTAGAATGGAGTTAATTTCACTCATAAACCAACACGTGCCTTTTTCTTTCTTATATGCGCGCTCACGACGTCACGCCTGTGCCTTCAAAGTTCTCACGTAATAAGGAATATTCAGTATGTCAATCGCAGTAAGTTTAATGGTGCTAGCCACGAACTACCCTCTATGCTTAAGTCAAAGCCAGTGTTCTATTCACCGCACGTTGTGGCGGTACGTCAAAATACTGTACAATAAGAAGGTACGGGATTCGAATCCCAGGTGGCGCAAGGTATTTTACTCTTCTCCAAAATGTCTAGACGGGCTCTGGGGCCCGCTCAGCCTCCTGCCTAATATGTACTGGGGACTTGTCCGTGGGTAGAGCGGTCGATTCATGAAGTTAACCACTCACAAAATCTAGGGCCCAAGATAAAAAACGAGTGTAGCTATACCTCTATTCTCCTGCATGTCTTCATTCCAGCGACAGGGAACAATTTACTTCTTATCTTTTTGTAGGAAAGTCCTTTTAACAGACTTTCATGCACACTGACTAAGGGTGGCGCTATATTGGGTTTTGACTGTATTTTTTTTCTAGATTATTAAGTACTGCGTCGATGGTTCAAAATACGTGGACTTAAATGGTCCTTATCCTCCTTCTGTATGTTTTCTTCCTCTTGTCGTTTCTTCCTGTTTCTGTAATTCCTCTCCATCATCATCATCATCGTCGTCGTCGTCTTTGCTCATTTATCTTTTCCTCCTTCTAATTCTCATCTTTTTCTAGTGTCCTGAGAGACACAATTTTGCTTTTGGTGTGTGAAACCGATAGAAGGCTTACTTGATATTAAGTCTGGTCACGTGCAAATTATCTTTTAATGAAATAGACCAAAATATACGAGGAAAGTTCTAGAGTTAATATTATTTCACACCGACACAGCAGCTTAAGAGAAACTATTTTTCTTGTGGTTCTTAAGAGATTGGAAATAAAGTTTTTTGTAATAAAAATCTTTATTGTTAGCTTCATTAACAGGGTAATTAATTCATGACGAAGTGTTGAATAGTATCCTTCAGTTCACTAATTCCTTCTGCAATTTAAGATAATTTCAACGATTCTGTGAACAAATTCTGTGTCATTATTATCACTTTCAAATAAGTGTAAAGTGTAACAATTCAGTAACTGATTCATTAAAAGGACACAGAGAATTTATACCGCAGTAGACTACAGTATGTGTTATTTCAATATAAAATTATAAGGTTCTGGCATTTGTTGTGAAACGCGTATCCCAGAACACAGCAATTTTGTTACATTTAAATAGAAGATATTTACTTGTACCGTCTTATTATTAAACAAAGTAAGATATTTTGGTGTTGCAAAATCACGAGAGAAAATAGAGAGAAAAGCAGGTCAATGGGGTTTTAAGTGCATGGAACTGGGGAGCCTGTTTGAATATATTAGGTTGGAAATTGTGGGAATAGTATGGGTGAATGTGGAACTCTATCGTTTGTATACTTCATAACATAACTGTTATATTAAGAGCAAATTAAACAGTTTTTGTGGAGCGAGACGCGTAGCATGAGTGGGACATGCAAAATACATACAGAATTTTGGCCGGCAATAAAGAAGGGATTTTGGGAACCAAGGGGTACATGCAAAGATTATATTTAAACGGATGTTAAAATCATATTGTGTGACGCTGTGGATTCCATTCTTCTGGCTCAGAATTTATACCAGTCCTCGGCTCTTGTCAAAATATTAAACAATATGCAGGTTTTATAAAGGCGGAAAGTTTCTTCAGTATCGAAACAAAAATTACAGTCTTATGTGTTGTTATTGAAAGGTGGTAATAATTTCTGTGGAGTGGATGACAGAGAACACGCTGAAAGAGATTTGCTGAAAAGTCAGTGATAACTGGCCATCTAAATGAAGCTGCATTTATTACAAAATCCCACATGAACCCCATGTGTTTCGACAAGGCTTCAACTTCTTCAATGAAGTATAAAAAATGCGAAATATTTTGACAGTCTTCAATGCGATGTGCCTCATGATTGAAAACGTGGGAGTTTCTCCGTTCATGCCAAGAAGGATAGAGGGCAGTGGAGGAGTGTCTTCATTCATTCATTCTTCCACTGAACTAAATAGTGAGTGGCCAATCTCCCGTCTTAGCTGCTTTTTCCGTAGGACCAGTGAACAGGGAATTAGGCGCGAACAAGAGACAGGCTGTACAATTTGGAGAACCGAGAAATTTCTTCTGCCAGAAATCGAACCGTGATTTCACAATTGTGCACCCCGTCACCTGATCACTATGCTAACTAAGCTGTTCCGTTGGCTGTCCATACGTGTTATGGTATGTGTTATAGTTCTGAAGTAATCACAGTAAATGTTGTCACGTGTTACTAAAGACAGTTTGCTTTTGCGTAGCTGATTTGTGCAAAGATGCGAAAATAAATTTTCCTTACGATGGCAAATTAAGGAAAAATTACTGTGCAGTGTTACTTCTTTATGATTGTTGGCGTGTGCTTTGTTACGCCCTGATAGCTGTCTCTGCGTGTGGTAAAGTTCTTCGTTGTTACCACTTAAACAACTGTGCAGCGGTAAAGATGTAGGATATTGTTTCATGCGTTTTCTAATAATGCTGTCAATTTCTGGCGCGTTCGCAAAATTGCAGATATTAGCTTCGTCATGTCTGTCTGTCCAGCTATCCGTCCACATGCAACAACTGAACTCTCACTGGATGCATTTTTATGAAATCTTATATTTGAGTATTTTTCGAAAATATGTGGAAAAAATTCGAGAGGTGTGCACAGGATTCTAGTGGGGAAACCTGAGGGAAAGAGGCCATTGGGGAGACCTAGACGTAGATGGGAGGATATTATTAAGATGGATCCTCGGGAAGTGGGAGGAGGTGGAGACTGGATGGAGTTGGCTCAGGATAGGGACAGATTGCGGGCACTTGTGAATACGGTAATGAACCTTCGGTTTCCATAAAGTGCGGGGAATTTCTTGACTAGCTGCAGAACCAGTTAGCTTCTCAAGAAGTACTCTGGCCCATGGAGTAAGTAAGTAAGTAAGTAAGTAAGTAAGTATGTGGAGAAAATTCAGTTTTCATTAAAATCTGACAAGAATAACGCGGACTTTACCTGAAGTCCAATATACATTTCTGATCATATCTCGCTCATTTCTTTTGAAAATGAGAAATGTTTCAGTTAAATCTGTAGAGAAGATCGCAACACACATTTTATGATCAATAACTCTTTACGAAAATGATACCATTTATGAGAAAATATAGAAAAATTCTGAACAACCGACGAGGCTACAAGTGACGACGTGACATTGCACATGCGCTTTACATGCTGGATAACTGAGACTACACACACAAACTCAGAATATGTAAAACTTATTGCGTCTCCACGAAAACAATATTTGCACGAACGCCTCCCATGTTACGTTATACGTACATTGTCTGCGTTGTTAATAGGGTGTACTGTATGTGGTGGGTGGGTGAGCGTTGGTGGAATGATGCTGACAAGAAAAGAAAGGGGAGGGCTGCGAGGAAATCCCGTGTCATTGAACTTTATTCACCACAATCGCCACACGATTTGGTCTGGGAGTGAACTCGGACCTCCTTGCTGAGGGGCCGGCGACTAAGCGCCTAAGAGATGGCACAGCCGATGTATGTGAGTAATTACAGATGTATTACGTGTACATTAAAGCTGAATACATGGACCGCCATTAGGTTACACCGAAGCTTTAAACCAATCCATTTTTCTGCCTTCCACACCGTCCGACATCTTGCTGCTAGTGTTACACAAATATTCAGCACCAGGCAGTTGTGTGTCGCGATAATTCAGACCTTTATTTGGTACACAAATTTGAATGGAAGCATCACGATGTGCTTGTAACATAATATGATATTAAATAGTGTACGTCAGCACAATCACTTTATTACTCAAGGTAATTATAAGGCTATATGTTTCGACTATAGATTAGCCATCCTCAGGCCTATTTTGTCAATTGTGTCACACTTTGGGATCCCATCGTGTTTACATCCATGGAATACATATGTATTCCATGGATGTAAACACTATGGGATCCCAAAGTGTGCATAGCATCTTGTGACACAATTGACAAAATAGGCCTGAGGATGACTAATCTATAGTCGAAACATGTAGCCTTATAATTACATTGAGTAATAAAGTGATTGTGCTGACGTGTACTATTTAATATTATATTACTTTATTTGGTACGTAATTACGTAATCTAGATATTGGTCACATTTTTACGTGCAGTGCCTGAAATTTCTCCTGTTTTATTAGTTTTATTTTTGTTTTCTAAATGCCAGAAGAATACCTTCAAATGCTTCACAACCGGTTCCTTTCAAACCCTTACCATTCATCATCTTCTTCTACTAGCATCGCTGTATGCTATCAGAAGCTGAAACGTAATAAATGACAAATAAATAAATAATTAAATTAATTAATCACCAAAGCATTAACTACAAGGTAACGTTAGATTTAATTTTTACCATTACGTAAGCTTTGCCCAGAAGTTTCCTAATATAAGCCACTCTTTCAATTATACCGCTAACACAAATATACACTCACATTCACCTTTATATCGAGTCTTAAAAATTAGGTCTAACTACTTTCTTTCTTTCAAAGATATTAGTGGCTTGGTTTTGTATGAAGGGTCATTTAGAACAAAGTCTATTGAACCCCACAGTCCACATGAATTAGAAATACTTTGGAAATTTAACTTTACGCAATCGTACGCACTCCTTTATCACGGATACTGGAACAGGTAAAGTTATTTCTTTCTGGTGAGTATTTACACATTACTTTCAAGTCTGAATTTGAATTCAGCCTGCAACTAGAAGCTACCATATCTACAGAGAACAGGCTTGTATCCTAATAATCATAAAGTGATAACTCATTTTACTGCCAATATTGTGTACTTCAGTAACGCCTCTCTGTTGTGTTGGATATTAGCACCTGCTTATTGTGAGCGCAGTCTTTGTTTGTGAGTCTGAGACGCCTGTTGTGTGATTTCACGCAAAGCTTGGCGTCTTGCTGAATGCGTCATTATTTAGCTGTACTGTCACCATTGTCTGATGTGGTGCATCACTGGAATTTATTCGACTCTTGATATCTCAGGCAAAACGGGAGCAGTAGCTGGTGTTAGGCTGGTGGCAGGAGGTATTTTTCAACCCTCGCTGTGTTGCATTTCAAGCGTGCGTGTTAGAGAGCTGGTTTTTGGCACATATTCACGTCACGTCCGGAGAGCTCCATATACGCTCCTACTGTACTTACTGTTTATGCTGATGTGAATATTGTCACAGCCCATGAAGTTCGGTGAATTTGCGGTCTTCCTGACTGCTCGCTTGACTTTTTAATGTTTGGTGGACTGACTAAACTGTCTGTTCATTTAAAAGACAGTTCGCCCAGCTGACTCAGTATGTTACTGCTTGACTGACAGGCTAAGTAATTGACTGCGATAATAGTTGACGGATTTGCAGTGTTTATGCGTTAAAACAGTAATTTTATGTTGTCATAAATTTTAATTAATTTAATTGCACTTCGAGTTTCATTGGTGTGAGTTTGGCAATAGAAGGCCGGATATTCCAACTCGCACTTTTCAGTGCATAAACCATACTGTTATAGCAACAATAAAACCAAAACTTTACGTTAAACACAGATGTAAGATTTTACCTTTAATGTCTTACATCTTTCGTGATATTAAAACATATAAGTAAGTTGATTACCAACAAATTGCACTTACACATGAAGAGAACGTGATTGGATGAACAAGATCTTAAAAACATTCCTGCATAATTTTCAAATGATTTTAAAACTACCTTGCCGCAGAATATTAACACTGTACTATGGTGCTGTAACGACATTGTATTTTACCAGTCACAAATTGACAAAGCTATGTGCCGACGCTTTATACTTCTTTTACTACATATTGGTGTGTCTAAAGATGGCTATAAATAATAACCAAAAACATGTGGGGGTGATTCTGTATTCACGGACAAGTGCAGGATGTTGGTAATAAACTTATTTCAGGTTTTATCTTTCAATTTCTATACTCGTATTTGATCATTATCCATTTCATTAGTATACCTTCGAGAGGTTATTGCTCGGTAGGTATGCAGATTTGAAGATCCACTGAGTTTCCGAATCAGTTGCTATTTAATTTGCTGTTGGGCTATCTGCTTTGTCCTACATGATGTCTAAAAAATTTGCAGACTTGTAAACTTTCTCCGCTACTGGATGTCTGCCTTATGGATGTCTATTTGTGCTGCTGGATGTTTGAGTTACTGAGTATATACCATGAAGTTTACTGCTTGTATATTTTTCCACCCCGTTATGTTGACCCTTTACTCAAATGTCATGTTTAGTCAACATAAACTGTGTGTAAATAAGAAGGGTAATATTAGGTATTTATTTTCTTGGCTACATTTGTCTTTTCAGTACACAACCATAAGTTCCAAAGTATCAAATCTGACACTTATGTTTATTGGACCTTGCATCATTGTGATAGGTGAAGAATAAAAGACCAACTTGATGTCACTTGCTATTTTATTTCACTTATTTTGTGCTCAACATGTTTCGGACATTAATATATCCATCATCAGGATCTTGCGACTATTCTGTTGAATTACCACATTGGTCGTATTGTTCTTGGTTCGATGTGTGTTGGAGTTTCGGTTGCAGGCTTCAGCCTGCAACACGGATACCACTCCAACACAACCACACCGAAACTCCAACACACATCGAACCAACAACAATAATACAACCAATGTGGTAATTCAACAGAATAGTCGCAAGCTCCTGATGATGGATATATTAATGTCCGAAACATGTTGAGCACATAATAAGTGAAATAAAATAGCAAGTGTCATCAAGTTGGTTTTTTATTCTTCACGTACCAAATCTGACATTAAATACTTTCTCTATTTTGTTCAAAGAAATAGTCCAAATTAAATAGCGAATGTCAAATTTAATAACTTGGGTCATCTGAAACGACGAAACTGGCCGACGAAGTCGCTGGTTTAATCCAGTCCTTATGGGGAAAATATTATACTGAGGAATTGGTCGTTAAATTATATCCAGTTTTTAATGTTCATTATTATACCAATATACGCACAAGCAAGTAGTGTAAAATTAGTATTAAAATTACTCCGACATGTTTCTGTGTTAATACACCATCTTTAGGAAGTTTAAAAGTTGCGTCAGCTATGTTATGAATTATTAAATTGATAAAATACAACAGTATATCGTTATGATAAATTCTTGTTACATGTTGCCGTATATGTATTCACTGGTTACGTGTGTACACACACCTAACCAGAGATTATAATAATAAACAACATTAATTAACATATATGCACAGTATGAACATAAGAAACATAAAAACATACCCAGTTCTTCTTTCGATTTTATTTATTTGTGCAAACGATCAACTTACACTTCAATAACTTCAATCATTTCAGGTGTGACAAACTGCATATATTTTGCTTCCAGTGGGAGAATGTTAGTAGTAGTAATGTAAACAGTGTCACGTTCTTCCAAGCATTAAAACTTTGGACACTAAAAAGAGGACCATGTTTAATAGAAGGCACAACTTGGCACCACGGGCCGTGTTAGTTGGGACAAATTTGATTTCATTTCTCGAACTCGGAAGGCATGCTCACAATCGCTGCTTGCCTTAACTGAATATTAAACAGATTTAATGTCTCTCCGACAGAAGAACCAAGCTGACAGGGTTGTCTGTTTTGTTGTGTTGTTGGCTGCCTGCTGTCCAAGATTTTCATGGCGCCTGTAGGGAACAAAGGGCTGACCCATTGTACCATAAGTAACAGACAAGTGACTGCCTCAGCAGAAATAGACTGAAACTTTGTGAAGATTGGACAAACATTTCTGTTAAGTGTTCCATTTCACTGATCCCAAATCTTTCCTATCATGGGACTCAGTTTCAAGAAAGCTGTCAATTGCACACGTACCCATATAATGGTTGATGATGATAATAATAATAATAATAATAATAATAATAATAATAATATGGAAGTCCATATTATAAATACACACCAGCCAATGTACTGGAGAATGAAAATTTCAAGCTGTACTAGATTCGCAGCATATTTACGAACAAAATAATACCTTTTAATCGACAGCACAACTTTTATGAATAAGAAAACAAAGAACACCTTTTTGGTAGACATAACTGACCCAAATACACATAATCTCGCCAAAACAATAGCCGACGAACAAAACAAGTACCAAGAACTGGCGAATGAAATATGTGCTATGTGGAAGCAAAAGGCAGCACAAGTGATTCCGATAGTAATATCATCTACGGCAGTAATTCGAAAGTCAGTATGACAGATTCTAACAAGACATAACTTGCACCCCAATACTCATACACAAATGCAAAAATCTGTAATTCTTGGCACATGTTCAACTGTAAGAAACTTTTTAAACCACAAATAAGACCAGCGAGCCTAATCCTGTTGATTACTGCATCCCAGGATATGTGAATATTTCCCAGCCAAAGCTGAGAAGTGAGAAATTCGATGATAATGATGATGATGATGATAATAATAATAATAATACAAACCCCAAATGATTTTATTTCTTTTTATCTTCACTACAATCATAATATTTATAATAATAATTTTAATATAAAGTAACTAACGTAATTCATTGACGGTCTTTTCCGTATCCAAGCAAAAAAGGAATATTTACATTTGTGTAGTACATCAACAAATACACAATAATAAAATATGCGTATTGGACCGTGCATCATTGTGATAGTTGAAGAATAAGAGACCAACTTGATGTCACTATTTATTAAGTTTTATTTTACTTCTTCTATGATCAACATGTTTCGGATATTAATACATCCATCGTCAGGAGCCTGCGACTTTTCTATTTTATCACCACATTGGTCGTGTGTTCTTGTTTCGATGTGTGTTGGAGTTTCGGTGTGGCTGGGTTGGGGTGTTATCCGTTCAGCCTACTAAACGGATACCACCCCAACCCAGCCACACCGAAACTCCAACACACATTGAAACAAGAACACACGACCAATGTGGTGATACAACAGAAAAGTCGCAGGCTCCTGATGATGGATGTATTAATATCCGAAACATGTTGAGTATAGAAGAAGTGAAATAAAACTTAATTAATAGTAACATCAAGTTGGTCTTTAATTCTTCAAATGCACAATAATAAAATATGCTTTATCGTGTATTACTAGTAAACATCATACAAATATAATATGCTTTGTCATGTGTTATAATTAATATAATAAATTTTATTTTATTTTATTTTACCTGCATTCTTGTGAAGGCACCCTGATGATGGCTGCAATAGCAACCGAAATATGTAGGTATTAATAATGTACGATAAAACAAATTTTGCTGCTGTGCATTTGTCAGTGTATTGCATAAATATAAATAGGTAATACGGCCATTGACGGAGATAGCATAGAACCATAAATATACACAAAACACAAACAACAAAATGAAACAAATAGAAAATGTGTGGTAAGAAATCACATTTAAAAACACAATAATAATAATAATAATAATAATATCTATGTTTATTAAAACGGAGCCAATGATCCCTAGCAATAAATTACATTGTCCGGAAAATGTGTAATTATCCATAAATATTTTACTTCACTTTGTAACTTCAGAAAGTTCTGACATTCTGTTCTGTCCGAATAACATCTGCATCCTGCAGGAATTTCTACAAACGAAATTTTCTTCAAATGGGTTGCCAGTGAGTTTGTTCCTGGAAATTAAATAGGAAATAAACAGCGTTGTCTATGCATTTAAAATAAGTTACTTAGAATTTAGACTCCAGGACTGTAGCTACGATGACTTGGGTAGGTAAAGGCTCGTATATCCTTTACTATCTTCAATTCGCCAGAATTATTGAGATGGTGTATTATGATAATAACTTGTTGTGTAAGAACACAAATGTAATAGGGTAAAATTTTGAGTGTCTCTTCCGCACTTGTGCGCATTTGTTTCAAATATTTGTTACTACCTTACATAGAGTGTCCGAAAAAGAATTTCATAGCTCCGAAACCTTATATATATTAACTAAAACAAAATAGAACACAGAAGGTAGAAACAGTAAATGGCATTTTTTTTGTACCAAGAAATGCGAGGCAATACGCATGCCTGTAGCAGCACTGTGGCAGCAATATCCGGTCCTCTGTGTTCAGCGTACAGTGTATCATGTTCCCTGCATTCAGTCTGCCATGTCACGGATGCGTTGCTTTGTCTGCAAACAATTCTGGCTTAACACAGATTTGTCTTTTTTTGAGTGGACTAAAGGAAGGCACGACGCGTAACGTACTTCAGTTGCAATAAAAACACATGACTTACAATTCGGTCACTAAGTATTTTGGTTCTGTGAATATTACTGCGGCTCTTATGTTTATTGGACCGTGCATCATTGTGATAGTTGAAGAATAAAAGGCCAACTTGATGTCACTTGATATTTTATTTCACTTCTTATGTGCTCAAACATGTTTCGGACATTAATATGTACATCATCAGGAGCTTGCGACTATTCTGTTGAATTACCACATTTGTCGTATACCATTCGGATACCATTCCAACCCAACCACACCGAAACTCCAACACACATCGAACCGAGAACAATACGACCAATGTGGTAATTCAACAGAATAGTCGCAAGCACCTGATTATGTATATATTAATGTCCGAAACATGTTTGAGCACATAAGAAGTGAAATAAAATATCAAGTGACATCAAGTTGGTCTTTTATTCTTCAAATGTTGCTGGGGCTCTCTTTCTGTCGGGCTGTGATGCCATGTAGTCTGGTTTCAGAGTCCCCAGTTAAATCAGTCATCAAGGTGTGTTCTCCAGAGGCCTTAGGTTCCACCGCTTTGAGACATGACATCTCACATTAATATCCCTCTTTCCTCCAGCTGGTTTAATCTCACAGCAATTTCAGATACGTCAAACGACATAATGTATATAATGTACCGTTGATTATTCTTATGTATTTACACGAACAAGAAGATATTAGTTCATATACAATAACAGTATAGAAGAATATAAAGGTATTTTCCATTCAACACCTATTAATATCATCGCCACCATATCTCGTTTAACCTATTAAAGACAAGCAATTTTATTATTATGACGAAAATATGTAATTATCATTCAGATTAAAAAGAATTATTATTAGATTCAATAATAATATTTCATATAATGTGTGTAAATTCCTAGTCGTACTAAAGAAATAATTAAATTTTCGGTAATTTGAATAGTTAGATGCAGAATTTCAGATGTGAGAGCTGGACTTTCTCTCTTTCTTCATCACCCATGACACTATCCATGGAAGAAAAGGGGGGAAAAAAATTAAAATTTATTATCCTACAAAGAAAGTATTCAGTAGCAAACACATCGGCAGTAATTCGGAATGTAGCAATGAGCACTCCTGCATCATGTTACTGACTTTCTGCGTATCTTGAGGGAGGACTGCGACGGTTTGCCATTTCTCCTGTTTGTACAATCCCTCGAGATAGGATGCAGTGTACCGTCAGGTTAGTCTGAATTTGTACTTTGCAATTTATTTGGTGCTGCTTATTCTAAGCGTCTGATAAAATACCCTTTATTAATCAATAAACACGAGTTATAAAATCCCACAGAATAGGTCCGTATTGCAGTTATATCCCAGAGCTTTTGGTGGGGGGGGGGAAGTCCTGGATATGTTTCTCCTTTAGGTTACCGTTGTTTCATGTGTAAATAGATCCCTCGGCCTTCCGTAATTCTCCCAAATCGGTTGCAAGATATTGTTCAGGAACAATCCACAGTCTCCTTCAAATCCTCTTCCATCCATGTTTCATAGTCATGCGAAGTTTAAGGTTTCGCAATGGTGTTGCTGAGGTTTTGTGTCTTTAGATATGACGCAGTGATAATATTCACACGGACACTAACTTTGCCGGAGATGTCGGGATTTGTTTACCCACTGATGCAGTGTCTCGTCCCAGATGGACGGATGAAAACCACATTTAAAATTATCTTGTCTTCATCGATGCAGATGAAATGACCGGATAACAGTGAATTCATCCGTAAATATTATTGCTAGCTTGCATTACTTGCAGCCAACTTCTCGTCGCAAAATAACGCGTTGTCTCTATGTTGGTACTTGTAATATGGCGCAGGAACATGAATTCACGCAATATCGGAAGGCAAGCAATTGACCTCAAGTAGTAAAGATAAGATGAGGGAAGCTGGTGCTGGCTGGGAGAAAAGTAAAGAGGAAATTTAATTGAATTGGCAAGTAATTTGGAATGAGTGCTTTCCCACAGGAGACTCATAGCAGGCGAGTTGGTCGCCTGCTGATGGAAAAATGTGTTACATTCAGACGGTACAACGTCGCAAGAGTCTACAATCCACTTGAAATTTATCGATTTCATCAAACCAAATTTCTGACACCATCATCAAGCATAATAAGTTAAATAAATTTCTGCTTAGTTCTGGGGAAGTAACCGTTAAAGACAAACATTTACTATAAAAACCACAGTTGGAATTATATATCCAGCTTCCTTGAAGCCTCTTTAATGTTGTATACAATCATATAAACAGAAAACCATAAAACTCAAAAACATTTTCATCAAAACTTCGTATCTCATTGTCCAGCATCTGTTACTTACTTACTTACTCCGTGGTGCAGAATCCTTCTTGAGAAGCTAACTGGTTTGCAGCTAGTCAAGAAATTCCCCGCATTTCACGGAACCCGAAGGTTCATTACCGCACTCACAAGCGTCCGCCACGTTTCTCTATCCTGGGCCAGCCCAATCCAGTCCATATACCCACATCCCACCTCCTGGACATCCATCCTAATATCCACCCATCTACGCCTAGGTCTCCCCAGTGGCCTCTTTCCCTCCGGTTTCCCCACCAATACCCTACACACCCCCCTCTCGTCACCCATACGCACCACATGCCCAGCCCATCTCATTCTTTTCGATTTTATCACCCGCACAATATTGGGCGAGGAGTACAAATCATTTAGCTCCTTGTTATGCAATCTCCTCCATTCCCCCGTTACCTTATCCTTCCGGCCCA
>Ga0123357_10002730_pt1 | contig 19889 bp, 13 predicted proteins | sample TergutEmb28metaG_FD_89873 | JGI IMG/M metagenome (GOLD analysis project Ga0123357, IMG submission 89873) | Embiratermes neotenicus P4 segment gut microbial communities from Petit-Saut dam, French Guiana - Emb289 P4 | ecosystem: Host-associated > Arthropoda: Insects > Digestive system > Gut ...
AAATCAATCACAATTTCGCCCAAAGGCAAATCGTAAATAATTTCGATTCTGTCGCCTGAAATATAATCCTGCTTTACCAAATTTCCGCGTTTGCCCAAACAGAGCGTCATAATCGGTCCGATATAAGCCGTATTGGTAATGACCGACGCCCGGATGAAAGGCTCTTCAATATAATCAATCAACGTAGGGTCGGGCAATCCCGCCGGATTATGCACTTCTTTGCAGTTTCCCTGTTTATCATATACTTTGTACGATACGTTGGGAACTGTTGTAATAACATCCATATTAAATTCGCGGTCAAGGCGTTCCTGTATGATTTCCATGTGAAGCAAGCCCAAAAATCCGCAGCGGAATCCGAAGCCGAGCGCTACCGACGATTCCGGTTGGAAAGTTAGCGAAGCATCGTTCAACTGTAATTTTTCGAGCGAAGATCGCAAGTTTTCAAAATCTTCACTGACAATCGGATATACTCCGGCAAAGACCATCGGCTTTACTTCTTCAAAGCCTTCTATCGCCTTGCTGCACGGACGTTTGATATGGGTAATCGTATCGCCTACTTTCACTTCTTTCGAAGCTTTGATGCCTGAGATAATGTATCCGACATCCCCGCACCTGACTTCTTCCCTTGGCGACATATCCAATTTCAATATGCCTACTTCATCGGCTTCATATTCTTTTCCTGTAGCGACGAATTTCACCTGATCGCCTTTCCTGATCGAACCGTTCACAATTTTATAATAGGCGATTATTCCCCTGAAAGCATTGAATACAGAATCGAAAATCAAGGCTTGCAATGGAGCGTCAGGATCGCCTTTCGGCGCCGGAACTTTTTCTATAATAGCATCTAAGAGAGCAAAAACGCCTTCGCCGGTTTTCCCGCTGGCGCGAAGAATATCTTTCCGGTCGCAACCCAATAACTCAACAATCTGGTCTTCCACTTCTTCGGTCATCGCCGCCGGTAAATCTATTTTATTAACAACCGGGATAACTTCCAAATTGTGTTCCACTGCCATATATAAATTGGAAATGGTTTGAGCCTGTATTCCCTGCGAAGCGTCAACAATCAGCAAGGCGCCTTCACAAGCCGCAATGGAACGGGAAACTTCATAAGAAAAATCGACATGCCCCGGCGTATCAATTAAGTTTAAAACATATTCTTCACCTTTATAATTGTATTGCATTTGGATAGCGTGGCTCTTGATTGTAATTCCACGCTCGCGTTCCAAATCCATATTGTCAAGAATCTGCGCTTGCATCTCTTTGCCTTCTACTGTTTGGGTATATTCCAGTAAACGATCAGCCAACGTACTTTTACCGTGGTCGATATGCGCTATTATACAAAAATTTCGGATATTATTCATAGCGCAAAGATACTCAATTCTTGTCAAAAACAAAAAAGGTCCACTTTTCAGTGAACCTCTTATATAGTTTTAATAGGCATTAGGTCTCTTAAGGCAAAAAGATTGTTTTAGGTTATCAGGGTACAAAGGAATATCATTTTTTTCATCTAACCAAAAAAAAAATATAGTTATATAACATATTTTTATATGTTTTTAGATATAATACTCTTGAATAATTGACTAATCGCCTATTTTACAAAACAGTATAAATTTTATTCCTGTATAAAAAAAGTTTAATACGCCAGTAATCCGGCTAATAATTTTTTTAATTTATCAATATCCATGCCCCTCGCGATAATATTTCCTTCCGGATCGATTAAAATATTGAGCGGTATAAATTGCACGGCATACAATCTTGCGCCTTGAGAATTCCAAAAATTGCAATCCGACATCTGGGGCCAGGTAATATTTAACGATTCAATTCCATTTATCCAGGCATCTATGTCTTTATCTAATGAATAACCAACAATTTCAAAATTTTTCTCCTTGTATGTTGCGTACAAATTCACTAACGCCGGCATTTCTTTGCGGCAATCGGGACACCAGGAAGCCCAGAAATTCAATAACACATATTTCTCTTTTCCGGCATAATTTGCCAACTCGACAACATTTCCCTGAGGATCTTTGGCTACAATATTGGTGTATGAATTTCCGGGCAGGGTGCTTTGCATGCGGAATAACCGGATAGCCGCAGCTCTAAAGACGTTTGTTTCTTTAAATACGGAATCAGTAACCGCCCGCACAACCGGTTCCAGTTGATTGGCATCTAACCGGCGCATCCAATTGCTTTCGGAAAATATTTTCTGAGCGAAATCCGTATTGATGTTATTCTTGAAAAAACCGGCATAAACGGCTTTCGTTTTTTCAAACAAAGAATTCGACTCTTTTTCTAAAGAGTCTTTCATTTCTTTTGTTAGCGTTCCTGCTTTCGAATCCTGCTCGTATTTATCAACAAAGGCGTTATATGTCTCTTCAGCCGCTACGCAGTCTTGATAATCTTTCTCCGGATTTTGAGCTTTACAAGGTATAGACAGTAAAGCTAAAGTAAATAAATAGATTAAATTTTTCATACATTTTATATTTTTATGTCATTTTCGTTTTTTTCTCCGCCATTAGCTGCGCATACGATTTGCTGGTAGTAACAATATAAACGCCAAGGAAAACGAGTGCGGCGGCAATTCCTTTCACCAATCCGAACCTGTCCATTCCAAGTATTACGGCAACAACTGAAGATACAACGGGCTGAATATAATTATACATACTGACAATGGTTGGTCGCAGCAATTTTTGTCCGACAGGAACAAACAAGTAAGCGAGAAATGTAGCAAGAGCCACTATATAAATAATTCTCAAATAAATATTTATTGGAATTACGGCATAATGAACTGCAACAATATCTTTCCAGCTAAAGGGCAGGCAACATACAGCCGAAAAGAGGAACATCCATTTCATAAGCGTTACGGGACTGTATTTCAAAATGATTTTTTTAAAAGCAGTCAAATAAATAGAAAAAGAAAGAGAACTCAACAAGCACAGTACGCCTCCCCAGATAGTCGTTTGATGCTGGGTGGTCTCAACTCCGGATAATATCAGTAATAAAGCGCCGGCGGCTCCAACAAGTACTCCTAACGCTTTTTTCAATGTAATGGGCTCTTTCAGAATAAAAGCAGCCAAGATCATGGTCATAATAGGACCTGTAGTCGTAATAACCGAGGCATCAATGGGCGATGTATGCGACAGCCCGACAATAAAAGTCATCTGGTTGATGAAAATGCCAAAAAGTCCTGCTCCAAAAAGGATCAATAAGTCGCGAAAAGGAATTGATTCTTTCTTTGTAAATAACGATAATGCCCAAAAAAGAACAGCTGCACCGCCTAAACGATAAAAAGTTAATGCCATAGCCGAACAAATCTCGCCGTGTTCCAAAACGCTTTTGGCTATTGGCGTATTCAGTCCGAAAATGATATAAGCTACAAACAGAGCCGCGTGTCCTTTGAAATTTCTATCTTGCTGCATACCGGTTTTTGGCTGCAAAGGTAGTCAAACATTGTCAATTCAGAAGAAAAGAACTAAAAACTTTTATTAGAATCTAACTGATTGATTTTGTTTCATCCGTTTTTTTGTTATTTTTTTTTAATATATCAAAAGAAATCGTTATTTTTGTATGCTAAATGTAAATATATTTGAAATAACTATAATTAAATACATAAGTCAATGAAAAAATATTTAATATTTCTGTTTTGTTTCGTTACGGCAAGCGTTTGGGCTCAACCGTCTAAAGAAGCTGTGCTTCAGGCAATCAACGAAATGGCTCATTACAGTTCAACAGTGTTGCTTGATGAGAGTGGCAAATCGCGTTGCGATTACAATATGACGCTCGGAAAATGGTTCCCTTACGAAGAGCCATGGCATACGGGATTGGTGGTTCAGGGATTGTTGGAAGCATACCGCGTTACAAATAACAAGGACTATCTTGATGCCGCCAAACGTGGAGGCGAATGGTGGCTCACGTTGGAAATCAAGGATAATCCCCGCTTTAAAGGCATGGTCGGAGCTACGCACGGCGATTATGTCGGTAACGACGAAATTCATTTTTCAACTGTAACCGACGGTACGCCGGGAATTTTTGAACTGACCAGACTCACAGGCGATAAGCGGTTCGCCCAATTAGCAACTTCGTCTGCCAAGTGGATGCTGGAAAATATGTATTATCCCGAAATGGGAGTATGTTACGATTTTTGTAATATCAAAACAGGGGAAGTATCGAAACTTAGCAGCCCTGCCCGCAAGGACAAGCCTGACCAGACGCTGTTCGACGTAGCGCGTCCCAACACCGAAGGCTCGCTTTTCAAGGATGCCTACGAATTTAGCGGCGACAAGCGCTTCCTGGATGCGCACATACTGTTGTGCGACGCCCTGCTTAAGTATCAGGACAAATCGGGCTTGTGGATGGATTTTGAGCCTAACAACAAAGACGATGATTCTTTCCATCCGCGCTTCAATATATGGTATGCCGAATCGCTTCTGGAATGTTATGATCTTACCAAAGACCGCAAATATTTGGAAAGCGCTGCAAAATGCGCGAGAACTTATGCAAAGGCGCAACGCAAAGACGGGACAATTTTTTACGATAATTACATTTCCGATCGTCCTTCCGACAAAGGTTCTATTTGCGGATCGGCGACAGCATTTGCCGGCATACTCTGGATGCGTCTTGCCGGATACGGATACGATGAATTTGTGAAGAATTATGAACGTAGCGCCGAATGGCTTATCGCTAACCGGTTTGCTGCAGATCATCCCGACCCCAACCTCAGGGGAGCGGTTCTGAACACCCGAATGAGAAATTATCAAGGGCGCCTCTGGCTTACCCAGCGCGATGTCGGCACTTCGTTCGGACTGCGGTTTTTGGCAATGTATTATGATTTAAAATTCAAATCTGCCCAATAAATTTTATTATTTCTTCTACGTCAGCATCTTTAAGAATAATGCGCTTGTTGCGATCAAGGAGATAAAGCGTGGGAATTGCTTTCAAATCATAGAGTTGATTTATTGTTTCATAATTGTATCCGTTAATCCAAAATGAAGGATATGACGTTTTTTTCCATACGGATAAATCGCTATCCGGATAGATTGATAATATTTTTACGTGCGAATTGTTAACGGAAGAAAGTAATTTTTTGACCCTGACACAATCGGAGCAGTCGGGGTTGTTAAAAAAAATGATAAGATAATCCGCGTGTATCCGGCTTAGTTTTTCTTTCTTTCCCGTAGCGGAAATATATTCAAAATCGGTTGCTATTTCTCCGGTTCGATTTTTAGAAAGCATCGTCAATTGAGAAGAATAACGTATTTTTTCAGCTTCAGTAATTACCTGTGACCGACATATATATTGCAATACGATCAGATACAGTTCTTCATTGCGTAGAGGGGAATTGGGATTGTAAAGATATTTCTCAAATAATGAGACTGTATATTTGAATGATGCGGGATTTTCATTTAGCGCCTTGTCGAGAACAATACCAATACGCTCTTTTTCGGCAGGTTGATCGTCCTGAGACAACGTTTGCAAGTATTCTATAAATTTTGTTTCGTCGATATGCGCAACTGCCGTATCCATTGGCATATCAGATTGAGAAGCCACAGCAGGCTTCTTTTGCATAGTACAGGAAAAGCAAAAGAAAGCAACAAGCGCTATAACCGAATATTTCACATTATTTTTAGAGGCTGTTTTAAAAGAACGCAGACAACGTGGATAACGCAGATATACACAGATTATTATATTGTTGTTAATTAAATACATACAACTTTCTATTAATTATATTATCTGTGAAAATCAACGTTATTCGCGTCGTCTGCGTTCTTTTGAAACGACCTCAATCAGAGAATAAATTTATTTCACTATAACTTTTGCAACAGAAATATTTCCACTGGTTTCATCAAGACGAACAAGATATATTCCGGAAGATAATACCGCCGGCAAAATTGCATCGCCGCCATTTACATAAGTTTTCTCAACTACGCTGCCGGTAAGATTATATACTGTTGCCCAACCCGGATTTGCCGATATAACTTCTATTTGATTTCCTGTGCCTAATGCAACAAATGCTTGAGTTGCAACCTGAGGCAACCCCGATTTCCCAGATTCTGTCGGAGCGTCAAAAGCGCCAATACAGGGAGGAGTTAAACGAGCAACGCCGCGTTGGTCTTCTGTTGGAATTACAAAACCGTCCAAAGAAGCAATACCTGCCTGCAAGGCAACCCCATCATTACTGATTGCAATCGTTTGCGTATATCCTCCATTATTCTGTAACACAGCAGCGCCGCCGGCAAAGACAGACGCGTCGGTATAAGCAACCGGATTATTATCCGTAACAATCGATGCGTCTTTTGTTTGGACAATGCAATTCTCTAAATCTAATTTTGCGCCCATCGCATCAACAGGAGTATTTCCTGCTGCAAGACAGTTAACCATTGTCGTTGCGCTATTGCCTTCTGCATCTACGCCTCCACTTCCTGAACCAGCTGTATTTCCAACAAATGTACAGTTAATTACCTGCGCAGGATCTGATGCAAGCGGACTGCTGTAAAGAGCGCCGCCGGAACCGGTTGACGTATTTCCGAAGAAAGTGCAGTTCGTTATTACAGTATTACATCCTGCAACGGATTTACTGCTACCGGCTGCCACAGCGCCTCCCTGAGTTGCTCCGGTATTATTGTTAAATGTACAGTTTTCAATGGTTAAAGCGATATCCTGTCCGGCGTTGATTGCTCCTCCATTTCCACCGCTGCCATTACATTTTTCAAAAGTACAACCGTTGAATGTAACTCTTGTAAGCTGGGTGAAAGAACTGTGTCCGAAGTTAAATGCGCCGCCGCCGCTACCGCTGGCTTTGTAGAATACCATATCATTGAAAACCATGTGCATAGCGCTGTAATCAGATGAATGAGAACGATATATACTATATCCTGCAGCGCCCTGGCTACCGTCTATCACAATCGGATTACCAGTCGCCTCGTTAATACCATTAACAGTAACGGTTGTTCCTTGATAATCCGTGTAAGTAGAACCGGTGCCACGCGTTAACGTAGCGCTCAAAGCAATCGTATCCGTACCGGCAATATTAAATGCAATAATATCTCCATCTGCCGCGTGCCCAAATGCATAACCAAAACTGCCGGTATCAGTTGCGTCGCCGGTGTTGGTCGTAATAGTCCATGTTTCTGCTGAAACCCCAAGTCTAATGCCAATAAGTATGGCAAACAATAAGTATAACTTTCTCATAACTTTTATTTTTTAAATTTTAATAAAAAAGTAGATAAATCATTTTTTGATAAATAAAACTAAATTTGCAAAAAGGTTATTTCTCCGCATTTTTAACGCAGCGGACGGAGAAATAGTTATATTTCGCCATCGGCATACGTTGCACTACTGAGGAATTACAGCTAAAGCCTCTATACCAAGCGTTAGCGCTTGAGCTCCAAAAACTTGCGTCAAAACCGATGCCAAACGTTGCATGAGTTTTTCCGTCGGAGTTTAATGTTCCCAAATCATAGCCAGCCGGTAAAACGGAAAAACCGCTGCTGTTATCTCCTCCTGTATAGTTATCTCCTCTGTACCACCCTTCAGGTGTTTTCATTACTTGACCTGCGCTATTTTCCCCGCCTAAATTATTGATTAATGCAGTCCATTCGGCGTCGGAAGGAACATGCCAGCCATTGGGGCAAATACCCTGCCTGTTACCGACAAAGTCTGCGGTTTGACTTGTAGTGTTCGTCAGCCCGACAACCGCCGCCCAACTATATAACAATCCTAATTTGGAACGTTGAACAGCTGTTAAATTGCCGGAATACAGGGTTGTGTCGGCAGAATCATCCACATAAAACGGACCATAAGCTACCGTAGTACCGGTTCGCGCTTGAAGGGGAACCGGTACGGAGGTAGCTGGAGCTACCGGCTGACGTTCACTTTCCGTATCATATTGCGTACACCGCAAATTCTCCGCCATCCACCATTGATTGCCGATTTGAACGGTAACATACACATTTCCCTGACAATCGGTTATACTTCCGGTTATTTTCTCCTGTTTTATTATTTCATCTTTACAGGATATACATGCAAGCGCAATACAAAATAGCATAAATAACTTATTTATATTCATAATCTTTTGTGCATTTGGAAGGATTAATTATTTTTTACGCAACGAACAGATATACCATAATTTTTGCCTTCGGAAAAGTTCAGCGCTCCGTCATTATTGCAGCTGAAATAGTAAGAGTCAGCGCTCAGAGCGTTTGTACCTGTAGAGCTGATAAAAGACGCGCTGAAACCTAAACTGTTTATCGTCCTTGCCCGAGAATAGCCTGCCGGCAATACGGCAAAAGCAGGGGTTGTCGCTGTCGAGTCGTTATTGTTGAACCATCCCACAGGTTCTTTGAATTTACCGCCGCCGTTTTTATTGACATAATTAATAAGTTCAGACCATTCCGTACCACTTGGTATATGCCAGCCATTCGGACAAATTCCCTGTTGCGGCTCTACAAAAACAGTATCCACCTGACCGTCTGCTAAACCTAAAGCAGCAGCCCAATTATACAAGCTGCCCAAGCGGGTTCGCTGCCCGGCAGTAAGGTTGATGGAATAATTTACGCCATTGGAAACGTTACTGATTGTAGTTGGCTGAATTACAAAACAGGCAGGAGTAGAAACAAGGAGCGTGGAAACTCCCGGAATAACTTGACCTGCCCTGTTGCTTTCGGTGTCGTACATCGTACATTTCAAGTTTTCCGCCATCCACCACTGGTCGCCGATTTTCACGGTAGCATACTCATTACTCTGGCAGTCGGTTACTGTCGAATGCTCAAAGCTTGTAACCAAATCGTCTTTCTTCTCACAGGACATGAGTATAACTACCGAACAGACAAGGAAAAATATTCTTTTCATTTTTAATATACAAATTTACCCCTGAATCCCTGTCCATCAGGAATTTCTATTGAATAAACATAAACTCCGCCGGTTAATCCATTCAGATTGCAAGTTGCATACAGTCCGTTAGTCGCCACTAAGTGATTAGCGACAAGCGCTCCATTAGTCGAGTAAACTGAAACTTTCAGGATGGGAGCAGATGAACTGAGGGTAATATTCAGATTCTTTCCAACGGCATCGAAATAACATTTCATTGCATCTGCCGCGACAGATTTAACTCCGGTTGCATCGTAAGGCGCCCATGCTCCAAGATAGGTTCCTCCCACGCCTTCCGTAGCTGCCGGGCTTGTGTTCGGATACGAAAAATCGTAAGGCGCTACTGTACCAAGGTTATCGCCTGCAAATGGTGGAGGAGCTACCTCGTAACGGTCTAAAGTTCTTTGACTTGCATCAATATCGCCGGTAGGCATGCTTGCATTCCACAGAAACTGATACCATGACAAATAGCTTGCAGGCGGATTTTTAAACGCAATGGGAGTAATCGTGTCGTTATCGGCAACCGTTAATGCTCCGGCATCTAATAAAGCAGGCGCAACGTCCGTTGAGGAAGATGAAGAACTCACTATGTTGGCGCAGGGTATTGGATAGCGAACAATTGCGGTGTCAACCGCCGTCATTGATTCATAAACCGGCTCCGTGTAAAAAAGATTATTTGTTATTGCAATATCTCTTGTGTCGTCGAAATTATTAGTCAAGATCGAAACAATACCGGTTTTAACAGGCGTGTTAGTTGCGCCGTTTAATTGCATGTTGTAAAAAATATTGTTTTCAACCCGCGCATAGCTTGCTGCATCCAAATCAATTGAAGAAATATTGCAATAGATCGTATTGTTTTTAAATATCAGGGTATCGGTCGAATTGGGAACCTTTGAAAAGCGGAGACACTTATCGGATAAGCTATAGAACGTTGAATTTGATATTTTTATCGTCATACCCGGAGTATTGCGAAAATCAAAACCTCGTCCGTTAGCGATACCGCCGGTATAAGCAATACTGTTCCTGAAAACGCAACCATCAACGGTTATAAAGATCAATCTGTTTAAAAGCGCATTCACCCCGTCGTTCCAACGGAGGATTCCAGCGCTGACAGAGCCGTCGAAATAGCAATGAATAAATTCAAATGAATATCCGCTTCCATCGCTGACGCGAAGAGCCGCCCGTCTTACAACGCCGCCCGTCCCATATTCTGTGGCATAAATATACAAATTCTCAAGACGTAAATTGCCTGTACAGGTAAATACATCATTACCGGAAAAATTGCCACAAGGAACAATAACAGGGCGGGGACCCGCTCCGGCAGCCGCGCGGATAACCACATTGTCATCGCCGGCAGCAAATGATTTGTTCACATAATATATTCCACCGGGTTGTAACTCATAAATAGCGGAGCCATTTCCGGCATTCGTCTGCTGAAGCGCATAAGCGTCACGCAGCGTACCATTCCCTGCGGTGGGAGGAATACCATCAGGATCAGGGGCTACCTGAATAACAGGCAGCGATGAATACCAACTTTGAGCTTGCGAGGCAAAAGCGCTCATACAAAGCATCATTACCATTGTGTAAATAATTTTTTTCATAAATTTTTATTTTAAATATTAAATAACAACTTTTTACAAATCATATTTTATGCCCAGATTCATCCCCATTCCGTAATATCCTACCGAAGTATAGAAACCCGTGCAATCCTGAACGCCTCTATCCGGGGCATTAAAAATATTCGTCATATTGAAATAGACGCTTAACTTTTTATTGATTTTTTGTTTCAATTGTAAATCCCAGCGTTGAAAAGCAAGCGTTGTTTGTCTGTCGTAACCGTCGATCCGTTGTGAAGGCGTTATCATTACGTTATCCTGATAGGAATAGGATATTCGACCCGAAAAGCCTTTATAATCATAGCCTAACGAAGCATTTAGCAATAAATTAGGTTGTTTCACCAGCCGGTCGGTGAAGATGGAGTCGGCATTAACCATTCCGGTCGGCAAACTCTTGAAAGTAGTCATTTGATAATGAGATTGCGATTCCATAAAGGTTGCGTTTCCGCTGAAAACAATACCCCTCAGTATTCTTACCTCGCCGGGTAACCAGCGGAAATTGGTTTGAGCGTCTATTTCCAATCCTTGTATGTACGATTTTCCCGTATTATTGAGCGGGTAATTAACCTGATACCCCAAATAGTCGTTCGTCAAGCCAAAAACGCTCGGATCGGTCGGCGTTCCCTGTACAATATAAGCAGTACGCTTGTAAATAAAGTCCGTAATATTTTTACGGAAGGCGCCTATCGTGAACAATCCGTATTTGTTGGTGTAGAACGAGCAGATGATGTCGAAATTATCGCTTTTGGTTGACCTTAATTTCGTACTGGAAAAGGTTATCATTTGCGAGGTTGGATCAATTTGAGTTCGCGGCGCCAAATAGGTGTAATCGGGACGCGCAAGCGTTTCGGTAAATGCAAAATGAATGTTGAACCACGAAACAGGTTTTATTTTCAGGTGAAAATCGGGCAAAATGTTTATTTGCGTGTTGCTGTCAAGTGTTTTTTGTATTGTTCCTAAATCCATCGGGGCATCCAAGTTGTTATCGCTGATATTCATCCCTTTATATGCCGTATAGCGCACATATTGATAGTCTAACCGCACGCCGGGAATAAAGGTAATCATCTTTCCGATGTTTATTTCACCCATCAGATATGCGGCATACAAATCTTCGTGTCCGGTATAGTCATTCTGTACTTTCTGATTCGGCATGTATTGATATAAATTGCCGGTAGTAATATTTTGAGTCGGCACAAACAGGGGATACGGGTTGTTGTTGTTGAAAAATTGCGCTACTTTTTTTCTATCCAGCGCATAATTAACATTAACAGACGGACTCATGCCATTCAAAAATCTTGGAGCGCTAAAATTCGGATCCAAAAAAGACATTATTCCGAGTAATCCGCTGGCGTTTGGTTCATACAGAAACCGATCAACTACGTTTAATACGCTATTTGCGCCCGTGTTTGCATACACCGATGCCGACCACCTGTCCGATACGCTGACGCGGTCTTTTATCCGCATCTTTCCTCCCAGTTTGATATTTCCGCTTATCTGTTTGTTGAGGAAACTGAAAGGTATTTTGTAATCCAATTTACCGCTCCACTCTGTTTCATTGTTATGATAAGACATAAAAATCCCCTGATAGAGATAGAATTGCCGTATATCTTCCTGTGTGGCGGAAGCAATGGCGGTAAGCGGGTTCAAAGACGCAGCCGTCGTCACGTCTGGAAAAGGGCTGGGATCTCTAAACTGAAGCGTGTTTTCATTCGGTTTACGCGAATTGGTTTGTGATCGGGCGACTGCCCAGTCCAACTCCGTATTTCCCAGAATATGCTTGCCGTCGAAAGCATTTGAAACCATGTATGAAGCTGAATTGGAAAGTATGCCTTGAAACCGCAACTGGTTGGAATTACCGCTTACCATATAATAAGATTTTTGCCGCTGGAAGATATCGTCGTTCGTTTGGCTGAACATATTCACCATTTTAACCGAATTTTTGGAATTGAAACGGAAATCGAAAATAGCGCTGCCATTGTAACGGTTGCGCCGGTCGCTCGTAGCGGTAAGTTTTTCTATGTTGATTTGAGGAAGTTGAAAATAACCGGGGCAATCATAACTCACGTCTAATTTATCGGCGCTACGGTCGTAGCTTTCGATGTTTCCCGCAAGCATCAGTCCTAATTTCTTATCAAAATAGCGATCACTGTAAAACAGCGTAGCCTTATAATTGCTATATTGGTCAATCTGTCCGCTGTAGCCTCCTTGCGCCGAAACGTCTAACCGGCGTTTGGCATCAGCTTCCTTTACCAGTACGTTTACCGTACCGCCCATACCGTCGGCATCCTGGTCGGCAGTATTGGCTTTGGAAACTTCAATACCGCTGATAATATCAGGCGAAATCAGGTTCATACTCGTACTGCGGTCGGTAGCGCTGGAAGGCGGAGTAACGACTCCGTTTAATGCCACACTGCTGTATTTCGGATCAAGCCCGCGGATTATCAGCATATCGCCCTCGCCATTATTTCGCTGTACCATAATACCCGGCAAACGCCCTGCCGCATCGGCTGCATTGGCGTCGGGAAGTTCTTTTATTTTATCGGCGGATACCACATTTACAATGCCGTTAGCGTTCAATTGCTGATTAATGGCTTGCGCCTGACCTCTTGCTTGCGCCGTTATGACCACTTCTTTCCCCTGTATCGCTACAGGATCCATTTTCACTTTCAGGTCTATTGTCTTACCCGTTTCAACGGTTACAGGCAATAATTTGGTTTGATAACCAAGAAAACTGATTACAATAGTCTGTTTACCAACCGGAACGCCTGTAACTGCAAATTTACCGTTGATATCGGCTGTGGCTCCGATAGTGGTTTTCTGAACTTCAACGGAAGCATAGGGCATGGGGTTGTTTTGTTCGTCAAGCACCGTTCCTGTCACGGTAGATTGTTGAGCAAAACCAACAAAACCTGAAAAGAAAAACAAAAATAAAGCTGTACACAATATTTTTCTTTTAAAATTTTTTTTCATAAAATTAATTCTTTTATATCTAATAATTTTATTAACCTTTTTCGTGGGCGCGCACAAATATACATAAAAATTTTAGATTACAAATAAAAAATAAAAAAAATAAAAATTATATTGAAAATCTACGGAAAGTTGTAATTCTAAAATAGTTTGTATCTTTGTACAAATTTTCTTAGTTTGCACGCTAAATTTTATTTATAAGAACGGTAGATTGATGGACATTCTTCAACATCAAGGAAAAATACGCATTAAAGATATTGCTCTTCAAGCAGGCGTTTCGGCAGGAACAGTCGACCGAGTTATTCATGGACGGGGAAAAGTGTCGAAAGAAAGTCTGGAAGCAGTCAACAGAGTGGTAAATGAATTGAATTATTCGCCTAATCTGTTAGCTCGTTCTTTGGCTTCAAAAAAACGTTATCTCATTGTATGCATTATCCCCAACTATCAGAAAGGAGATTATTGGGATGTGGTAAATGACAGTCTGGATTCGGCGGCGCAACAATTTGCAGACTATAATTTGCTTATTGATAAAAAATATTACGATCAAACGGATGCTCTTTCTTTTGTTGAAACATCTGAAACGGTGTTCGCCGACTTCCCTGACGCAGTCATCATGTCGCCGACTTTTTACGTAGAGACATTGAATTTTATTTCAAAGTTGAGCGCCTGCCGCATTCCCTTTTCCTTTTTTAATTCCATGATTGAAGATACGGATTTTTTAACCTATTACGGACAAAATTTATTTCAAAGCGGATGTGTAATGGGAAAACTATTGCTTGAAAATTTACCGGAGAATGCATCGGTTTTAATTATTCACGCTCAAAAGCAAAGCGTTCTTGCTAACCAGACAGCCAATCGCTATGCAGGATTTATCCATTATATTGAAAGTCAGGGATTAAAAGGTAAGTTAAATTTAATTGACGTTACATTGTCGAGTAATGATGAAGCGATGAATCTGCAATTATTAAAAGAAATATTCCTCAAGCATGATTCAATAAAAGCGGCGGTCGTTTTCAATTCCAAAGTCTATCGGCTGGCTATGTATCTTGAGACGCTGAAACAAAAAGAAATCCGTTTGTTCGGCTATGACTTATTGGAAAAAAATATTGCGTATATGAAACAAGGCGTTGTATCCTATCTGATTGCGCAACGACCCGAAAAACAAGTTTACTGTTCGATTCGAGACATTTGCAACAAATTGATTTTCAAACAGGAAGTGACAAAAATCAATTATATGCCGATTGATATATTGATGAAAGAGAATATTGATTATTATGTTAATTTTGTGTTGTAGAATGATTCAATGAAAAAATTTTACAAAAAAGTTTCTATGGTAATAATTCGCAAAAAAGTCGTAAATGTAATATCTTGTCTTTGTTTGCTTTATTAAACAGCAAATGTTGAAAATCATTGGATTTGTGTAATAAATCTACTTTTTCTATTGTTTCTATTAATTTTGTTTTTAGTTCTGCGAGATTATGAACATTCTGTTTTTGTGTAAGATAATCGTAATTTGGTTGTATTTGAGAAAGCAGAAACAGTGCGTCGTAAAAATCACGTCCTTTTGCCCTTGAAAGTAATGCAGACAATTTCATTGCACAAAGTATATCGTCAGGAGGAACAGGGAACGAAAAGAAAAAGCCACAGCTGCTAATATTAGCCATTTGGGGTATATATTCAAATTCTTGATTTTGACTTTCAAGTTTAATTAAAAATCGTTCTTCTTTATATGCCGACAAGCCTAATTCAAACAACAATTCTGGGAAATAAATGTTTGAACGAAACGCCGTTAATTTTTCGCTGTGCTTTTCTCTCGTTTCGGCTCGTATGCCCGACCGTTGCAAAAAAGTTAAAACTGATTGCGACATTTCTGCGAAATCTTCGGCATAAAAATTCTTACAATCAAAATCTAAATCTTCTGAAAATCGGTCAATTCCTTTCACCAAACGCAAGTTTGTACCACCTATAAAAGTGATTTTTTTTACAAATTTTGAAGTTGCCAAAAAATTCAAAATCATCAGGTGAATGTATTCCTTTACAATATATTTTTTATGAGCAGGATTTTCTCTGACTTGTGGCGGAAAATAATTTTGTATTTGTTCTAAATTTAGCATAAATCGTAAATTTTTAAGAGTAAATCAACCCTTTTTTTTAATATTTTTGATTGAAATTTTTCTGTAAATTCGTTTAACCGTTCTACGTTCAAATCTTCTTGCATAAATTCTTCGTCAAAACGCAATTCTGTAATTTCTTGTTCATTATTGTACTGTGGATAGAGGTACAACAAGTCTAAAATTGCTTTTTCAGGTGTAGCAAAAACCAGACTATGTTTATTTAAAAACGTTTTCTGTTCATTCCCGAACATCAATTCCGGTAAAATTTGTTGATATGAAAATGAGCCAAAAACATTCTCGAAATTTGCTTTTTTCAACGAACTCACAGCAGTTGTTTGCACTATTGCCTCCGGAATAATGCCATAAAATGCCAATGCCGAATGCAAACTAATATACGAAGGACTATAAATTTTGTTCGATACAAAATGTTGAATATTAGGCGTTTTTAGATAATCAGGAAAACTATACCATGAGTTACGCAGTTTTACAAGCAAATTTTGCTTTGTCCAACGAGTGAGATTGTTTTTCTCAAAATTAGGTTGCCACGCATAAATTTGATTGACATTGAAACATACCAAGTCGTAAAATTGATTTCTTAATTGCCAAAAGTTCATTTTCTATTCACTTCTAATTTTCCGCAAAATTACATAAAAAAAGAATTAAAAACAAATTTACTGTTCGCTTCGAGACATTTGCAGCAAATTGATTTTCAAACAGGAAGTTACAAAAATCAATTATATGCCGATTGATATATTGATGAAAGAGAATATTGATTATTATGTTAATTTTGTATTGTAGTTCTATTTTAATCTGTCAAAGTAGAAATGGCTTTGGTTGTTGATTCTCAAATATTATTGTTGGTATTCATAACATTCTAAATTGATTTAGTAAAAATAATATGTTTATCGAAAATAAATTCGTGAAAAATATTATTTTATCGAATTGTATTTCGTGAAAAAATTGTATCTTTGCAGAAATTCTTTTAATATGGAACAGACAATAATAAATCAAAATCCACATTGGACAGGCAAAAAATATTCAAATTTGCTGCAAAGAAAAGTATTTGAATCGTTAAAAATGAATCTTCAAACAAGACATATTCAAATACTTACAGGTATTCGACGAAGTGGAAAATCTTCATTGTTCGCTATGCTTATAAACGAATTAATGAAAGAAAATAAGCCAAAATCTATTTTGAAACTGAGTTTGGATAATCCGAAGTTTTTTGAAATTTGGAACAATCCTGCTTCTATTTATTCACTTATAGAAATGGCTGAAAAAATCACAGGCGAAAAAGTAGAATATCTGTTTTTAGACGAAGTTCAAGTTGTTGATAAATGGGAAACTTTTGTAAAAAGCGTGTATGATACCGAAATTTTCAAAAAAATATTTGTAACCGGTTCTAATTCGTCATTTTTGCAAAACGAATATGCTACATTTTTGTCGGGAAGATATTTAGACAATACCGTTTTCCCTTATTCATTTACCGAAATTTTAAGTCAAAACAGCATAAATTCTTATTTTGATTTGGTAAGTAATACGCCGAAAGTTTTGCAACTGCTCGACAAATGTCTGGAATGGGGCTGTTTCCCTGAAATTATTTCTACTAAAAATGAAGAAATAAAAACAAATTTACTAAACAGCTATTTTGACTCAATAATAATGAAAGATTGTATTTCCCGCTATCAAATTGCAGATATTGCGACTTTCAAAAAACTGCTGCTTTACAGTATCTCAAATATCGGTTCGGTCTTTTCTTATAAAAGTCTGGGAACGGCGGCTGGAACAAATGAAAACACTGCGAAAAAATATATAAACATACTTAATGACAGTTATATAATCAGCGATGTATCTAATTTTGCTTTCTCAATAAAAGAAAATGTACGCAACAGCCATAAATTGTATGCTGCCGACAACGGAATAATCAATGCTGTTTCGTATCGCTTTTGGGACAACAAAGCAAAACTTTTTGAAAATTTTGTTTTCAATGAATTACAAAAACGGCAATTTGATGAGATAACTTTTGCCAACAATAATGGAGAGTGTGATTTTGTTGTTAAAAAAGGGCTTGAATATCAAGCGATACAGGTTTGTTATGAATTAACGTTTGAAAACAGCAAACGGGAATTTGGCGGCTTCGCTATGATTGAAAACGATGTTAAAGTAAGCAAAAAAACAATTATTACCTATAACCAGGAAATGCAAAACGGCAATATATCTGTTATACCTGTCTGGAAATACTTATAACAATACGGTACTTCTGAACATCAAATAATCCAAAGTATTGCCAAAATGCTTACATTTTACAAATTTCCGCCCCCGCCAGCAAAAAAGCGCCAACGCCATACGTATAGGTCATATCGGCACTGAGATTCTTATAAGGAGCATGCCCGACAGGTTGCACATAGCCTAATTTCCCGTTTTCATCTACACATTTTTTCAATGCTTCCCAACCTTTTTTAGCTCCATCTTTGTATTTTGCTTCTTTCAAAATACCGTTATTTATCCCCCAAGCTAATCCATACACAAAAAATCCTGAAGCGCTGTTTTCCGGTTCGGGATAGGAGGCTGCATCCATCAAGCTGGTATGCCACGAACCGTTTTCATCCTGACAAGCCAATATTGCATCGGACATTTGCGTATAAAGATTTAAAAAGTAGGAGTAGTTAGGGTCTGACTTGGGAATGGACTGCAGCATGAAAGCCAATCCTGCAAATACCCATCCGTTGCCTCTGCCCCAGTACATCTTTTTACCGCTTTCTTCCATTTTGCCAACCCAATTTAAATCTCTGTATATTAGATGATCTTCTTTATTGTATAAGGTGTCTATGGTCACTTTAAATTCATTGACGGCAAAATTTAAATATTTCGGATTGCTCTTCAGGAGAGAAATTTGGGCATACGCGGGTGGAGCCATGAATAAGGCGTCGCACCATCCCCAGCGGTCGCGATTGTATTTTCCTTTAGGAGCATCGTTAAGCGGCATCGTCATCGGATGAACTATGACCGAATCCATGCGGGCAATACATTTTTCAATTATTTCCGGCTCTTTGTATTTGTTAAAAAGTTTGATATATGTCTGGCAAATACATAAATCATCCGCGTCATAAACACGGGGAAGCATGTTCCAGTTATTCATTTTTCCTATCTCATAGAGATGATTGTACAAGGATTCGGATTGGGTAAATTCCGCCCATTCCGCCATTCCGCGATACAGCGTTGCTTTTGTCCAATTCAAGTCGGATGATGTATCGACCTGATTGATATTTTCTATTTGCCATTTTACAACTTTATTGATCAGCGTTTTATCATCGTTATTTCCCCACTCATATAATGCCGGTATTTGATAATTAATATCCTTATATTCTTTTTCCGGAATCAAAAACACACTAATAGTCGCTTTTTCGGAAGGATTCAACTTGCAAGTAAATCCAAACAGAACAGTTCCGGGATTAGGCGCGTCATAAACGTGAGGAGGCTCGGTTGACCATGTTTGTAAATCAACTTCTTTTCCCACAACTTTTACAATCATTTTTTCACCATTTAAAGTGAGTTCCGCCGTATTTTTTTCTATAATCTTGGGAGAAGCCGGAGTCAGCATCGCCCAGCGGATGGGATTTGTCTTATTGATATTCGTAATCTCATCCCTGACAACTACATAACGATTTTCGACAATGGCTACTCCACGTTTATAATCTTTCACAAGTCCTTCATTGACTGCGGTTAGATCGGTTTCGGCAAAAACAAAATCTTTTGTATCTCCGTAACCGTCAATTTTCGCTTTTGCCGTTACACGTTGAAGCGAGTTGGAAAAGACAATAATGTTATGTATTTTATTTCCAAAACGAAAAGCATCCCAGCGAGACGAATTTTGGGTACGACTGCTCAAGTTTAATCCATATTTTTCAAGCGAATAGTATTCTTGAATGCCGGCGTCTTTTGCCCATTGATTCGCCCCTTGATACATGACAAAACTTCCTACATCAATATGAGCATGATTGGTTGAACTTGTTCCTCCTTTCAAGCCGACAAAAATTTCATTCGCTCCTCCCCAGTGATTTCTTAATATCGCGACCGGCGTTGTTCCCTGCCCGACATATAATCTTTTCGTTGGCGGTTGCGGGTTATTCATCGTTTCGGGCGACGCCCAAAGTAAAAAAGAAGGAAGAAAACGGACAGAGAAAGCGTTTTCCAATATCCCGTTCTTTTTCATGTAGTCGTATTTCTGCAATTCTCCCCAAATCAAATCGGGATTGTTGGTTCGTTTTGCAAGCCAAAACATAGGGTATGACATGACTACGTCGCCACAATCGGAATAGGCGAAACAGCC
>Ga0123357_10002731_pt1 | contig 19886 bp, 20 predicted proteins | sample TergutEmb28metaG_FD_89873 | JGI IMG/M metagenome (GOLD analysis project Ga0123357, IMG submission 89873) | Embiratermes neotenicus P4 segment gut microbial communities from Petit-Saut dam, French Guiana - Emb289 P4 | ecosystem: Host-associated > Arthropoda: Insects > Digestive system > Gut ...
ACTCGCGCCGGTGGTGGCCACAAAGAACAACCGCCGCCGAAAGCCCGGGGGGGGGTACAGGACCCACAAGGAAAAATTCCACCGCCCGGAAACCCCCGCAAAACCCCCCCCCCCCCCCCTCCTCCTCCTCCATCGCATTCTCCCCCCACCCCCACTGCTCCCCCCACTCCGTCCATCACAGCAGCCACCCCGACCGCCCCTGCCTCCCCCCCTACCACCACCAAACCCATTTCCGCCTCCATCTCCATTTCCACGGACACCGCTCAATTGATCCAACGACTCCGTCAGGAGCGCAGCGCACTCACCCCCACCACTATTTCCTCCCCTATTTCCTCTTCTCCCGCTCCCCCTGTTTCTCCCTCTCCTTCCACCACTCGCCTTCACACTTTTTCATCCAACGATCCCACCAACCATCCCATCTATCAGTTGGCCGATCAGGGTAAGTCTCCTCGTGAGATCGCTCAGCAACTGAATCGTCAACCAGGCGAAATCAACCTGATCCTCGCGCTTCGCCCCCGCCAACGCGTGTAATCCTTAGCCTTGCGTGGCAACGCAAGGCTTAACGCACCTTTCGCGTCCTACTTTTTATTTCCTGGGGCTCTCCGGCATTCGCAGCCTTGCGATTCCTCGCAAGGCTATTTCGCTGGCGCAAGCATCTTCACCGCCGATTCGCTAAATGCACGGAACATGTCGATCAGCTTGTCTTCGTGCGAATCCGTCTCAGCGGATTTGATGTACCCGTGAGCATCCATCCACGCGACCGCTTTGCGGATCGTTTCGGCGATTGGCGTCCTGTTTTGAAATTCCGGGATATCACGTCGGATTTTGGCATTCGAATAAACACCGTGGTACTGGAAAATTTCACGTAGTCCGCCGTAGCGCTTGGCATCAATCGCCAGCAGCAGATCCGTGGGAATGTGAACAATCTTCGGCGCCGGCGCTCCCAGCGCCGCGGCGATCGTGCAGGTCACCTCATCCCAGGTCCGAATCTGATCCGCCACAACGTTATACGCTTCGCCAAAAGTCTGCGGGCGCCCGACGGCATAAGCAAACCCCCGCCCCACATCATCCGCCGACGCCAACTGCCACAGCCCATGCCCATCCCCGGACACAATCACCGGCAACCCCCTACGCAACCGATCAATAAACGTCGGCGACCCGCCCAGATTCCCATGCAACTTATTCCCCGCCCCAATCGTATGCGACGGCCGAAGAACCGTGAACCCATTCCCCGCCCCAAATGCCCCTCCACGAAACGCCTTGAAAAAAATCGCTTCGCACGCCGCCTTATTCTTGCCGTAGGGCGACTGCGCCGCCAGCGGCATCGACTCAGTCGTCGGCACCACCGTCTGTGTATTGCCGTAGGTGCAGACCGTCGAACAAAAAAGAAAATGCCCCGTCCTGCCAGCAAATGCCCGCAGACCCGACTCCGCCTGCTCAGAACGAAAGCAGATCATATCGATCACCACATCCCACGTTTTGTCCGCGAACTGCTTTTCGAATGCCGCAAAATCATTGCGATCGCCGTGCAGGCGTTTGACCTCCGGCGGCAGCGAATCCGTCGTCTGTCCGCGATTGAACACCGTGATCGTCGTCGTCTCTCCCTCCCCCGAAAAACGTTCCCGCAGCGCCTTGACGATGCCTGTCGAAATATTGCCCGTACCGCCGATGATCAAAACGTTCATACATCCATCCTTTTAGCGGTCGCCCGGGTGCGACCTGTGTTCAGTAGCGATTTTACCCCCCCACCGCTATAGTGCCAGTCTGTTTTCAACGCTAACGCACGGCATTAACACATGCACAAAACTAAAATCCTCTTTATCGGTGATATCAACGTTGACGTGCTCATGGGCGGACTCGAATCGCTGCCCGTGGTGGACAAGGAAATCACCTGCAAAACCTTCGACATCGCCGTCGGTTCCTCGGCGGTCATCTGCGCCGCCGCTTACACCTCTTTGGGCGGTGACAGTTCATTCCTCGGTCTCGCGGGACAGGACGACTACGGCAACTTCATGATCCACGCCATGAACGAGCTGAAAATCAACACCGACCTGGTCCGCCGCACCGACACCATCAAGACCGGCGTGACCATCAATCTGATCCATGCATCCACGCGAACCCAAGTGACCTACCCCGGTACAATCTGCGAATTCGACGGCTCCGACGTCGGCGAACGCGAATTCAAAGAGTTCTCACACATCCACTTCGCCGGCCCATACCTGCAAACAAAATTCCGCCCGCACATCATACGCCTGCTTCAACTCGCCAAATCGCTCAACATCACCACATCGCTCGATCCGCAATGGGACCCCAGAGAAAAATGGGAGCACATGAACGACTGGCTCCCGCTGCTGACTTACCTCTTCGTCAACGAAGGCGAAGCGATGAGCATCGTAAACACCCTCGACTATCAGAGCCGCAACCGTAAGGGAGCGACGTCCATCGAGGATGCCTGCCGCGCCCTGGCCAATCACACCGCAACTCCAATCGTCAAAACCGGCAAAGACGGCTCCATGGCGATCTCAAGGGGGAGGGGCGGCAACCTGGCACGATCCACCGCCAAACAGGTGCAAGTCATCGACACCACCGGCGCCGGTGACTGTTTCGACGCCGGCTTCCTCTTCGCCACTTTCGAAAAACAACTTCCCCTCGCCAAAGCCCTGCAAGTCGCCAACGCCACCGGCTCACGCAGTTGCACCTTCCCCGGCGGCGTCGCCCACAAATCCACATGGTCCGACATCACCCATTTCATGGAGACTTAACCGGAGTTCACGCTTCAGCGTGTTTCATATAGCCCCGGCTTTAGCCGGGATAAGGCACCGATCTGGCAACTATTCACGGAGAAAAAATGAACGCCTTCCAATCCCTCTTAAATGCCACCCCCGAAGAGAAAAAATCCCGCGGCCTCGAATACACACCACGCGAAATCGCCCAGCAACCCGCCATGTGGACCAAGATGGCCGACATCCTCACGCAGCGCGAATCGGAAATCGCCACCTTCCTCCGAGACGCCGGCCTCACCTACTACGGTGGGGAGAGGGATGACGCCGAGCTCATTCTGACCGGTGCGGGCTCTTCCGAATTCGTCGGAAACGCCGTTGCTCCAGCACTTCGCCAACGTCTTCAACGAACAGTCACTCCCGTCTCCACGACAAATTTTGTCACACATCCCAACATTTTTCTGCCCGACAAGAGATACGCCGTCCTCTCTTTCGCACGTTCGGGCAACTCTCCCGAATCGATGGCTACCTACAACTTCGTCAAGCAAATTTGTCCGACCGCCAAGCAAATCGCCATTACGTGCAACAACCAAGGCTCCCTCGCCAACGCCGCCAAGGCAGACGCCCAAAATTCGCTCTACATTGAGCTTCCCGAGGAGACCAACGACAAGTCGTTGGTGATGACGAGTTCCTTCACGACGATGGCCTTCACTGCGATTTGCTTAGGAGGGGTAGCCCACTACGAACGCCGCTTTAGCCCGGAACTCGCCACCATACTCACCGAAGCCGCCAACCGCGTTATCCAGATCTACCCCGACAAAATTAAAGCATTTGCTGATCGGCCCTTCACCCGAGCCTGCTTCCTGGGCTCCGGCGCTCTCAATGGAGCTATGCAGGAGTGCCACCTGAAGTTGCAGGAGATGACCGAAGGCCAAGTTGTCGCCACTTTTAATTCATTTGTGGGGCTGCGACATGGGCCGCAAGTTTTTGTGAATAAAGATTGTGCGGTGATCGCCACGATCTCTTCCGACCCTTACGTCCAACAATACGAACTCGACATGCTCCGTGAGCTCAAAGCCAAAAAGCAAGGCCTCGGCTCACCCCTCATCATCTGCGACGAAGCTATCACCGAGATACAAGACCTGTCCGACACGATCATCGAGTTGGATACCGCCATCGACGAAGCTCTCCGCGTTCCTGTCGACGTCATCGTTGGCCAAATCCTCGGCACTTTCACCTGCCTACGTGTCGGCCTCAAACCCGACAATCCTTCCACCACCGGCACCATCAACCGCGTCGTCCAAGGCGTCAATATCTATCCCTACCAACAGCATTAAAACATCCTCTATTTAGCCGGCATGCTTGCATGCCGTTCGGCGTTCACAAGGAGTTCTCGTGTCATCCACTGATTTCCTCCTCCAAATGGTCACTGCCCAAAAGCAAGGCAAATCCGCCGGCATCTACTCCATCTGCTCCGCCAACCGCTACGTCCTCGAAGCCTCCATGTTGCAGGCCCTCGCCGACGGCACTCCGCTGCTGATCGAATCCACCAGCAACCAGGTCAACCAATTCGGCGGCTACACCGGCATGACCGCCCAGCAATTCGCCGCCTATGTCGCCTCCATTGCACACACCATGAACTTCCCAAAATCCCGCCTCATCCTCGGCGGCGACCACCTCGGCCCCAACGCATGGCAAAAAGAACCCGCCAAACTCGCCATGCAAAAATCCATCGAACTTGTCCGCTCCTGTGTCCTCGCCGGCTACACCAAAATACACCTCGACGCCTCCATGCGTTGTGCCGACGATCCCAACCCGCCTGCTCCACCCTCTGAAGAGATCGTCACCGCCCGCGCCGCCGAGATGGCCGCCGCCGCCGAAGAAGCCCACAAAACTCTTCCCCCCAACTCCCCAAAAACCGTCTACATCATCGGCACCGAAGTCCCCATTCCTGGCGGCGAGCAAAACACGCAAGCCGGCGTCGCCGTCACTACCACCGCCGACGCCACCCGCACCATCGAACGCAGCAAGCAAGCCTTCCTCGCCAGGAATCTCCACGACGCCTGGACCCGCGTCATCGGCGTGGTCGTGCAGCCCGGCGTCGAGTTCGGCGACAACACCGTCTTCGCCTACAACCGCCAAAAAGCCGCCTCACTTTCTCAAATGGTCGAACCGCATGCCCACCTCGTTTTCGAAGCCCACTCCACCGACTATCAAACCACGCAGGCTCTTCGAGAACTCGTCCAGGACCACTTCGCCATCCTCAAGGTCGGCCCTTGGCTCACCTTCGCCCTCCGCGAAGCAGTCTTCGCTCTCGCCGCAATGGAAACCGAACTCCAATCATCCAACCCGACCTCCCGCATCCGCGAAGTGATGGATGAAGTTATGTTGGAGAATCCCAAATATTGGCAGCCCTACTACCACGGCGACGAAGCCGCCATCCGCTACGCCCGCAAGTACAGCTACTCCGACCGTTGCCGCTACTATTGGCCGCACCCTAAGCTCGACGCCGCCCTCCAAACCCTCCTCGCCAACCTCACCGCCACCCCCCTACCGCTCACGCTGCTTTCGCAATACATGCCCACTCAATACCACGCCATTCGCGAGGGCAAACTCCAAAATACCCCCATCAATCTCATCCACCACAAGATCATGGAAGTCACCGGCATCTACGCCGCCGCCTGCCGCTCGTAAACGGGGCACTGCTGGAGTTCACGCTTTAGCGTGTTCCTCTGCGAAACACGCTAAAGCGTGAACTCCGATAGTATGGTTTTCATCATTCGACTTTTGTCATTGGAGTTTCTATGCCTGCCCCACACGAACTCGCCCACGGTGCCAACGGTGTCCCTACGATCCTCCACCACCACCTCACCTTCCGCCCCTTCCTTTTCACCGGCCCTGACTTCCCGCCCTGCGACTTCGCCGATCCCGCCGCCGCGCGTACTCTCTTCGGCGACTATTCGCTCAAGACCACATTCTACGATTGCAACTTCACCCCCGTCACTCGCGCCGCAAAGCCTGGCCGTTACGGCGCTGTCATCGAAATCCACCACGCCACCCGCGTAAGCCGCCGCTTCATCACCCTCTCTCGCCAAGGCCCGCACACTCTTCCGCCGAGCATTCTCACCGCCATTCCTGAATTCTTCGACCCCTTCCCCGGCCGCTTCTTCCCGATCCTTCCACCCGACGCCGTCGAAGCTATCCACCAAGCCGGCCTCCACGACCTCGCCGCCCTCCATTCCCAAAACAAACCCATCCCCACCGACTCTCTCATCGAGCTCGACAAACAATGGTGGATCCACTTCAAACGCCGTTTCTACAACTACGACAAGCTTTTCCCCACCCCCCCACATCCCTTCCAATTTTCCCGCCCAGCGACCACTCCCATTTCGATCCTCCAGTCCGGCTCACTCGCCGCCGCCGACCTCAAACCCAACGCACACGAAATCATCGACACCGCCGCCCAAAAATGGCTCAACGCCACCAACAACGTCGGCTTCGCCCTCTGCGTCGCCCGCCACAACACCCTCGCCATCTGCAAAGCCTGGGGCAACATCTCCCAAGGCCCAAATCAAGGCCAACCTTACACCCCCGACACCATCGCCCCCATGGCCTCCACCACCAAATTCCTCGGCGCCATCCTCTTCCTCCAATTCGTCGATCAGGGGTTTGCTACTTACGATGAGCCTGCCGCCAGGTATCTGCCGGCGTTAAAGAATCTGCCGCACGAAAATCCGCCCACCATTCGCGACCTGTACACTCACACCGCCGGCCTCTTCGGCCACTGGGGCGACGCTCAGAACGACATGGAAGAATTCGTCGCCGACCTCTATCCCACCACCGGTCACCGCTCCCCCCACAAATACCACGGCGTCGGCCACGCCCTCGGCGGAAAAATCATGGAAGCCATCGCCAACCAATCCATCGCCCAACTCTACAAACGTTGCCTGATCGACCCCCTCCACCTCACGCACTCCACTTTCAACCGCACCTCTTACGGCACCTTTTCCTCCGCCACCGACCTCATCCGCATCGGCCAACTTCTACTCAACCGCGGCACCTACGGCCCCCACCTGTTCTTCACCCCCAAAACCCTCACCGGCATGCTCCCCATCCCCGGCCAGGACCGTTTCGAACCCGAATCTCACATCCGCTGGGGCGTCGGCATCAAAATCCAGGACAACGATGGTCTTTCCCCCCAAGCCTTCGCCGGCTCCGGCGCTACTGGCTCCTTCCTCTCCATCGACCCCACCCGCGACCTGACCATCGCCATGACTCGTTTCGAAGAAGGCTCCGACTATCCGATCTTTCTTAAACATAAACACGACTTCATTCAAGCCATCAAGGACACGCTCATATAGCCCCGGCTTTAGCCGGGATTGGCACTCGAACTGGAGCACTCGTCGCGTGGATTCACCACTCTCTCCGCCCACCTCCTGCGACAACTGCGGCCTCTGCTGTCATCTCCAACACCGCCCACCGTACCTGCCGACGGAACTCGATACGCTCTCGGCAAAGCTCCAACTCGAGGTCCTCACCGCCGACGAATCCAGCCCGTTGCCCTGCATCTGGCTAACCCCAGACCACCGTTGCCGCCATTACGCCGATCGCCCCGAAATTTGCCGCCAATTCGAACTCGCTTCCGAAGACTGTCTCCACCAGCGCCAAGCATTATTGATTGAAGGTGACATCAATCATATTTCATCAGAGCCGCAATCGTGAGATTGCGGTTATTGCTCCGCGATCTTACGATTGTGGCTCTGATGGTTTCTCGCCACTTCAAAAAATGGAGCCTCCCATGAAACTCGTCTCGCTGATCGCACTGGCCATTACCGCCGCCACAGCTACCGCCATCGCCGCCCCTCCCACTCCTGCCACCGTCGCCAACATCAAGGTCCTCTCCGACAAAGTCCCCGACGTCTCTTCCCTCGACGCATGGAAGGCTTCTTTCATCAAGCCCGGCATGACCGACAAGGAGAAGGCCCTGGCCATCTGGCAGACCGTCGCCACCTTCCAGCACCAGGATGCTCCGCCCTCCGAATTCCTGCAGAACGAAGGCACCGTCTACGACGCCATCAAAATGTTCAACGTCTACGGCTACTCCTACTGCGGCGTCGCCGCCTGCGAAATGACATCACTCGCCCGCTACGTCGACGTCCCAGCCCGCGTCCGCACCATCGTCGCTCACGTCGTCCCGGAGCTCTCCTACGACAACCAATGGCATCTCCTCGATGCCTCCCTGATCTCCTACTTCGTCCACCCCGACGGCGACATCGCCAGCATCGACGATGTCGTCAAATCCGTCCAGGACTTCCTCAAAGACCATCCGGACCTGAAAGGCAACGACAAAGCTCTCCGCGACTTCCAGGCCCAAAACAACTGGACCGGCTGGAAGAACGGCCCCACTCTCCTGGCCAACAGCCCGCTCTACGATGCCACCGGCTGGTGGCCCGCCAAAACCCACGGCTGGTACTCCACCATGCAGGAATACGACGGCTCCAAAAATACCCCCTTCAACTACGAAGCCGGCTATTCCCTCGGCTACAAAGTCAACATCCAACTCCGCCCAGGCGAAAAGCTCACCCGCAACTGGTTCAACAAAGGTCTCCATGTCAACATGGACGGCTCCGGCGGCGCACCTGGCTGCATGAACATGACCGTCGGCCAGGGCTTCCTCGCTTACGCCGCCACGCGATTCGGCGACATTGCTCCGGGACGCGTCGGCAACGGCACGCTTGAGTACAGCGCGCCGCTCGCCGATCCCACGCTCGCTCAAAACGCCGCCACTTACGACAATCTTGCGATCTCCGGGAAAACGCTCACACTCAAAGATGCCGCCAAACCCGCTGTGCTCGAAATTCGTAACCCATGCAGCTATGTCTACCTCGCAGGAAAAATAACGCTCAACGCCACGATCGGTGCCGGAAAAATCACCGCCGAATTCTCCGACAACAACGGCCTGGACTTCAAACCCATCGCCACCTTCACAACCTCCGGCGAACAAACCATCGATCTCTCCAAACTCATCCTACGCCGCTACGACTACCGCCTCCGCTTCACCCTCGAAGGCGCCGGCACATCCCTGAACGCCTTGAACTTCACCCACGACATCCAGCATTCGCAGCGTCCGCTCCCCGCGATCGACAAAGGCGACAATACCATCACCTTCTCCGCCGGTCCGCAAGAAGGCACCATCACCATCGAAGGCTCCACCTTCCAGACGAACAATGGCAAGAATCTGCTCTTCACTGACTTCCACCCCGTCCTCGAAAACATCACCAATGACAAGCTGCAACTCTCCGGCGACACCGGCTCAATCACGCAGGAGATCGCCACACCCGGCGACATCACACGTATGAACATCCTTACCCACTACCGTGCCCGCGGAGCAAAAAGCGGCTGGGACGTCCAAGTCTCCTACGACAACGGCAAAACCTTCACCTCCGTCACCAAAGCTCAGGGGCCCACCGCCTTCAACGGCAACTACGTCGTCCTCAAAGACATCCCCCCGCACACAAAATCCGCCAAAATCCGCTGGCAAGGTTTCGGCGGCTCCAACGGCGTCATGATTTTCAACCTCCGCATCGACGCCGACTACCAACTTCCCGCCTCCGGTTTCCGCCCCGTCAAAGTCACCTATCTCTACGACGAAGCCGGCGCCGCCAAGACCAACGAGTGGATCGTCACCAAGCCCGCCGACACGAAGAAAATCCATTGCGACGTCAAGCCTACGATGAAATCCATCATCCTCGAGCTGCAATAGCCTTGCGTGGCAACGCAAGGCTTAACGCCAATACGGTTCAGTTAAGGCGTACGATCGTTAAATCGTCAAGTCGTTAAATCGTTAAATCGACTTGACGATTTAACGATTTGACGACAGATTTTGTATCTCTATTCATCCATGATTTCATCCTGAAAACAATCATTTCGTGGCCTTCCCACGGGATTGACGCTTTTTTTCTTGACCCAGCCAGTCACCGCGCTATTCTCAATACATTGCTTGCGGGGAGAGAGAAGCCCGCACATCGGTTCTTGAAGTATTCCGTTTTGTTGCACCGCTGTTCCTGCTCGTAAAACTTAGTTCGGGAATGATGCCGCACCCCTGTTGGGTTCGGCTGCGGAAAGATCACACGGTCTTCCGAGTTCATTTTGGGAGAGAGAGATATGAAGTCACATTTTCGTTCGTTCGGACTCGTCGCACTCGTTGGCGCGGCCGCACTGGCTGCCTCCACCTCAACAGCCAACGCCGCCTTCATCGGTTTCAACATCACCGCCGATAACGGCACCCTCGAGACCATCATCACCTCACCCTCGATCCAACTCGTCACCACCGATCTCGGTCCTTTCTACACCGTCGCCGGACCGCCCGACGTCACCGTCGGTAGCAACAACGCCATTACCTTCAACTTCGACAATGGGCTCTCGCCCGGTATCTCGGCGGCCGCCAGAGGCATCATCATCCAACAAGCCCTCGACGGGCATCTCGTCATTGATGTCCACTTCGATGAACCCGTTTCGCTCGTGGCCACCATCAGTGAAGCGGGCGTTTTCACCACCACCGGCGACGGCCAAGTCGGCGTCGTCGGCGGCACGGTCGTCCTTGAGGCCGTCAATCCTCTCGCCACCGAAACGCATGCCGCGGACCTGGACACCACCATCGGTAACGGCGCCTGGAGCGCCACAGCCACCACCGCTCCTTTCAACAATTTCTTTACCGATTACCAGATCGTCATCGACAACGATCTCTTCGCCAGCGCTATTACTGGAAGTTCCTCAATCTCCAAGATGGCTTTCATGATTCAGATTGTTCCCACGCCTGTTCCTGAGCCGGCCGCTCTTTCGCTGCTCGGCCTGGCTGCGCCAACGCTGCTGCTTCGCCGTCGCCGTCCTTAACGATTGATGTCTCTCGATTCCAGCCGCCTGGGCCGTCCAAGCCCGGGCGGCTTTCATTTGGCCTTGGCATCGCGCCTCTTCCATTAACACTTTCTTATCACCATTCATCCATTCTTCTATGCCGAAAACAAGACCCCCGCCAAATGCACGATTTTTCCGCACTTTTTTTTCTTGACCCCGCTGGTTTCCCGGCTACTCTCAATAGTCAGTCAGCGAGGAGAAGGCTCCTCAATCTGCTGAATTTCGTTTGATGTGTTGTTCCTGTCGTAAAACTTGACGCGAGCGTCCATCGCCGACGCCGTTTTGAAATTGTCCCGTACTCACGTCGAGTGCGGTTGCGGAAAGACCGCGAGGTTTTTCCGATCCTGTGCATTTTGGGAGAACGAAATGAAATCATATCTCCGGTCATCCAGATGTTTCGCTCTCGTTGGCGCGGCTGTGCTGGTGGCTTCCACCTCGGCAGCTAACGCCGCAACCTCGGTCAATGTCGCCGCGGACAATTCCACCCGCGAGACAGTCACCACCTTTCCAACCCTCCAAACCACCCTCAGCGACCCGGGGCCACTCTACACCGGCGGTGGCGGAGGTCCTGACATCACCATCGCCCCTGTCACCGGCATCGTCACGCTCAACTTCAACGCAAGCCTCTCGGCCGCGTTCTCCGCCAGCGCCTTGGGCCTTGTCGCCCAGCAATCCACTGACGGCCATCTAGTCCTCAACGTCCATTTTGACACCCCTGTTTCGCTTACCGCCAGCATCTTGGAATCGGGCCTTTTCACCACCACCGGCAACGGCGCTGTGGATGTCGCCGGCGGCGAAGTCGTCATTGAAGCCGTCAACCCGATTGCCACCGAATCTCACGCCTCTACACTCAGCGCCGCCTTCGACAACGGCTTCTGGTCCGCCGCTGCCACCACGACCCCCTTCACCGGCACCTTCACCGATTACCAGGTCATCATCGACAACGACCTCATCGCCAGCGCAACCGACGGAACCGCCTGTATCTTCAAGAAAACCTTCTCGCTGCAACTGATCCCCGGCACCAACACCCGCTCGACACCCGAACCGACCACCCTCTCGCTGCTCGGCCTGGCCGCCCCCGCATTGCTGCTCCGCCGCCGTCGTCACTTATGTAGTTATTAATTATTCGTTATTCATGATGAGGATCCCCCCCCCGAAGCCCCGCATGGTAATGCGGGGCTTTGCTTTACATCACTCCTTATGACTCGCGGTCGCACTCTTCGCCTCGTGATAACCAGCCTTAATCGCATCCGCTTCCGTCATCCATTGGCCGTGCGCCGTCTTGCCGTACCAACGATCGCCCTCCTTGTGATAAACCTTCGACCTGGTATTGCACCACACCATGCCGGCATGGGGCGGTGTCTTGGCAACGGTCGTGTCGCTCGATTTCACGTTCTCTCCAGGCGCCGCCGCGGACGGAGTTGTCTTCTTCGACGCGGCTTGCACTCTGAGACTCTGCCCGGCAGACCCCGCCAACGCCAAAACCAAGACCATCACACCTGACATCATCCATCTTCGCACAAACATAATGGGTCTCCTTTCAAAAAAAAGAACACTTAGAATCATGATATCAATACCCATGCCACTCACTCCGGGAATGCCGCCACATCGCAGCTCAGCAACGTTCTATGTGCGAAAAATAAAAAAATGGAAAAATTCAGTTGAACAGGGCGAAAAGTTGAGGTAAATTGCATGTGAGAGGCAAAGTGGGAGCGAGCTGATGCGAGAGGAGAGAAATCTCCCTATCGCGATCGATTCTGGTATGTGAAGATTCCAGCTTACTCTTGAGAAAATGTTGTTGACTTGGTGTGCATGCACCCTGTTTACGTGCAGGGTATGTGACGCTTGGTGCGTATTGCACTTGAGTCAGGGCTGATAATCCTCTCGTTGAGGTCATCAGCTTCACGAAAAGGGAGAGCAGCTTGGCACAAGTGTGTCAAGCTGGGGTTGTCTGTTTTCGTGAAAGGGAGATCCGGTGAAAAAGTACACCGCACTTCTTGGGGCAGTGGTTGTTTATTTGTCCGCGTCGTCGTCGTATGCCGCCGTGACGTTGGAAGCGACGCAAGTAGCGATTGATCCGACGCTGGCCGCTAACGGCTGGGTTGGCTACAAGTTGACCTTGGTCGCCGACGGCACGGAGAGTCCTTCACTTGCCGGGTTTGATTTCAAAAATCCAGGGGATCCCGCCGATCCCACGGATCCCGTTGATCGGCCACGAACGGACCTCGGTATCCGCGGCCAGATCTTTCAGGCATGGAGCACCACCGGCACCATCCAATCCACCGGAGACGATTCACGCGCTGGCTTCACTACCTCGGACAGCTTCTTCGGCACCAATCTCTCCAATGGCATCAAATACAACTGGTCCAACCCCGGCTATACAAACCGAGACATCGCGGATCCAAACAGTTTTGGTATCTTCGCCAATGCCCCGTCGGAAGATAATAGCCTGACAGGCAGTCCGTTGCCTAATACGGTTGACTGGAACTATGGTGTCGGTACTTATATGACCGCGACCGGAGCGTTCTACTGGAATCAAAATGACTCTCCGCTTCTTTCGGCTGACATTGCCTTCATCATCGTCCCCAATGATGATCCGATCACGATTCGAGGCGTCGCCAACGACCGAAGCGGCGATTTCCCGAACTACGTTGACCAAAAATGGAGCATTGATTACGTCCTGTACCAAGGCCAACTGTACACTGCCGACGCCTTTCCCGGCATTACCGTCCCGGAACCCGCATCGCTTGGCGTGCTTGCGATCGGCTGCCTGAGCCTCCTCGCATGCAGACGGCGTCATGACAATTTTCGCTAATCACTCGCCGAATGCCGTTTGGACCATGGATGGTAGGTAGCGACGCCGCGCCTGGAGGCGTTGCAGAAGGCAATGACCTCCTGCACTTCGGGGATGGCCAAAACGTCGGCCGGAAGAGCGGCGAGAGCGATTTTCAGGGGACGCTGCGCGTTATCGCGGAAGGCAAACTGGAACATCTTGCGAAGACCATTGATCGATTCGGCAGGCATGCCGGAGCGACGCAGGCCAACAGCGTTGAGCTGGGTGACCGTATTGACGGTCATAGCAATAAAAAAAGGAGGAATATCCACGTTGTGCGAAGCGCTGTTGGAAGTCATGGCAAGGCGTCCGATCCGGCAGAACTGATGCATCGCCGTATAGGCTCCGACGATCGCACGTGGAGCGACCTGAACGAAGCCGCCGAGGACGGCACCGTTGACGAGAGTCACATCATCGCTGATCACGCAGTTATGGCCGACGTGCGAATGGACCATGAGATAGCAGCGGTTGCCGATCACGGTTCTGGTATTAAGTCCTGTGCCGCGATGGACGGTGACGCCTTCACGGAAAATGTTATCATCGCCGATAACGACTTCGGAGTGTTCGCCGCGATACTTGCGGTCCTGCGGGAAATCGCCGATGACGGCAGTCGAGTGGACGACATTGCGAGCGCCCAACGTGGTGTGCCCAAGGATGTGGGCATAAGGTTGGATCTTGCAGCCTGGGCCGATGGTCACAGAACCGTCGATCACAACACAGGCACCGACCTCGACATCGGCAGCAAGTTTGGCTTCGGGAGAAATAACGGCAGTTGGATGAATCATGGCTTTTGCAGGCTTTGAAGACCTTTGATAAAAACAAGAATATCATACGATTTTTTGATGGAATTGCCATGAAATCCACGCATTAACGGACGAGCGAGGCGCACTCGTTTTCCCGGGGACATCCATAATCCGTTAAAAAAACGCAGAGCGAGCAGAAGTCGCAGAGACGTTTTTCAAACTTAAGAAACTCCCTGCTCTCCGTGGTTTCATATCACCCCCCAACTTCCACTTGAGCCGGCATGCTTGCATGCCGTTCGGAGGGAGAGGCGAGGACCGGAATGTCGAGTGGTGTGTCACAGCCGCCCGCGTCGGTTATATGGAATTTCGAGTATGATATATTTTCCCGATGTTGGAAACGACCATCTACCTGTTGGCTAAGAGAAGAACATGTGGTTTGTCATCGCCTATAAACCTGGTACGTCAGTCGATATGGTAGAGGGGCAAGAACCAGTGGTGCTGCCCCTTACCTATCAAGGCGTTGATCTCGCCAATTACATCAACATGTGGCAACAGAAGGAAAATGGTTGGGGCAGTGAGCTGATCGAACCAATTTCCGGGTGGGGCATCGAAGTCTTCCCTTCATATGAGACCGCATTGCACGCGTGCGGAATGGGAAGCAGTGTTACCTCTAACGTAAATGCACCAGAAAACCGGAAGCCGTCGTTTCCGACGACTGCCAGATGATTCAGAGTCATGTCGGAATCAGAACGATGGCGTTGCGTTGTTCGGGGGTTGTGGCAAGGGAAAGGATACCGGTGTCGAAGGTGGCGAGTTGGCCTTTGTGGTGCAGAGACAATCCGAGCAGATAAGCGTCGGCAGTTTGGCGATACCCTTGCAAACGGCTGATTTGGATCAGAGGGTGGAGAACGGGGATGTCGTCGGGCCAGAATGTGTGGTGAGGGTGTTGGATTAAATTTTCGAGTGCAACGACAACATTCGTAGCGATCTGATTGAAGGCAATAATTTTTGGATTGAGCGAGATTCGAGCAAACCCGCACTGTGTCATCGGACACGCTGCCCAGCCTGGAGGCTGTTGTGAGTAAACCATTCATGAGCCGCGCGATGGTGCTGGTGCATCGGCCAGGCCAAGGCGAGAAGAACATTGACGTCTAAGAGGCGTACAGGCATCAGGGTTCATCCAAGTCACGTTGAATATCTTCGAAGGTGATCGTTTTTGTTCCCGGCGGAACCTTAAAGATGGGAAGCCCACTACGCGGATCGACCTCAACAGCACCGTAAGAAACTTCGCTCGCAACGGTTTCCTGCACCTGAATTTTGACCGGCGTGTTCTTGGGAATGTTGACCGGCTCATCAGGAACGAAGACGCGACCGTCGAAATGTGCGTGTAGCGTTGTCATATCGGTATTATAGCACAAAAAACCGAGTTACACGATAGTCACACAAGGCTCCGATATATTTGTTCGGCGAGCGATAGCTGTTCCTGCTGCTCTTCATTCGCCTCGTGAAATGCCGCTTCGAGACGTTGCAGCGAGGTCGTCGAGAGCAGCCATTGCACCGCTTCACGGCGTACTTCCGCTGGTGCCGCTCCCTCCTTGCCCCATACATGCCAACTCCGTAAATCGCGGTCCCTCGCCAGACTGTTGGCGTTTTCTATCAGCAGCTCGGCCTGGTAAAGCGTCGCGGGAAACAATGGCTGATTCGACCACTGCTGCAACAACGGTTTCACCGGCACACCCGCACAGGCCGCGACCGCAAGCACGGCATTGGCATCCGGATTATGACCGGATGAGTGGGGCGGGGTCTGCAACAGATGCAGGAACCACACGGAGAAAAACGCCTTGACCGGCTGCGATTCGGATTCCCGCCAAGTACTCATGCCGTATAGCCTCAGAGCGTCCCCGACCATCTCGAAGCACACATCCAATCCGCCTCTCATCTGTTCCTGTTCGAACGACCGCCTCCCCAGACTTTCGTTGGCATACACTCGCAGGAATCGCGGCAGAAATGCGCGAATCGCGATTTTCTTTTCCTCGTCAGTGGTGACCGTAAGACTGTGCCAAGAATAGTAATTGAAAACCTCCAGTGGAATTTTATCCAACGGCAACATCAACGCCTGCAAATCCGTCGACGGACGCACATCCAAACCATCCGCCCAATTCGCAGACGGCTTATACCGCGCCATCACGTCATAAACACGCTGCAGCGCATATTCCAGATGAGGAAGTGGAAGTTTCATGGCGACATTGTATCTCACGTCACGGCAACTCAAAGCACGCTGAAGCGTGAACTCCGATGAAATGCAAAAACGACCGCGGCCCTTCTTTCGAAGGGCCGCAGTCATCAATCTGGCACTCACCTACTCTCGCGCAGTTGGGCACTACCATCGGCCGTTAGAGCTTCACGGGGCTGTGGGGGGGGAATGGGAAACGGTGTACCTTTCATACGCTTTTTGACCAATCGCAGTCAGTATTCGTCGATCTTGATGGGCTATACGAATCTGCTCCAATCCAAGCTCCTGAAGTGTGCGATGCCATTCGTCTGTTGATCGCAATTCCATGCTCATTCGGATCGTCCGACCTTCAGGGCCACCGGGAGAAGCGATCTCTCCTTCAAAGCGCTCGACCTCCTGATGCCATCGCAGTTTTCCCTCTATCCCATGTTCCAACGCGAATTGTTTATCGTACACCTCCAGGAGCAAGCGTCCTCCGGGCCGCAGGGCGGTCACGAGCTTCCGTAACACTGCATTATTGGCTTGCGCATCAAATATGCCGAAGATGACGTCACGAACCAGCACGGCATCAAACTCCCCTACGTAGTCAATCTCTCGCATATCCGCGCATATAAACGTCGCGGGACTTCCAGCCAAGATGGGCGATTGGCAAACCAAAGTTTGGTTTTGGCGGGAGTGCCTGGTGCGGAGAGTTCGTCGGCGACCGCGATGGGGACCGCGACTCGCTGGTACATGGTGGCGAGCACATCGACCGCATCAATAAGGATCAGGTAATTCAGGGGAGAAGTGTCGGAGATGACCAACATCAGACCTCACGAGCGCGGCGAGAGTTGGCGGAATCGGAAATCACGTCGTGGAGCGTGATCGGCGGAAATGCGTCGTGATCCTTGATCCAGGCTTCCGCGGACCAGCGGTCGGGCAGGCCGAGGATTTGCTGGACTTGGAATCGCGAAAGTTTCCCGGCACGGTGTCCCTCGGTGACGAGGGCTTCCAGAGCACTGCGGCCGAGATTCCGGCCGAAGGCAATTTCGAGGGCACGCTGCGATTGCGGATCGATTTCAAGAATAACGCTCATGGGCCTCTCCTGTTCACATGATTCTATCAAAGAAAGAAGATCAGACCAATCCCTCCTCTACCGCAAAAACGACCGCGGCCCTTCTTTCGAAGGGCCGCAGTCATCAATCTGGCACTCACCTACTCTCGCGCAGTTGGGCACTACCATTGGGGGGGGCGGCCGTTAGAGCTTGGGGGCAACCCCTTCACGGGGCTGTGGGGGGGGCGGAATGGGAAGCAGTGCTACCTCTAACGTAAATGCACCAGAAAACCGGCAGCCGCTGTTTCCAGCGGAGGGGGGCTGCCAGTGACAGCCGTTCCTGACCTGTAGCACACCGGCCACCCGCCCTGCTATAATAAAACGATCGAACGGCGAACAGGCAGGTGCAATGATGACCATTCACGCAATTATCAAGGAAGGTAAAGTCGTCCCGACGGAACCTCTGCCTTTGGCCGACGGCACGAAGGTCACAATCACTCCGCTGGAGTTGGAAGACCAGGAGCCGACAAACGTCGCGGACCTCTTCCGAAAATTCGTAGGCGTCATCGATAACCTCCCCAGCGACCTGTCCACCAACCACGACCATTACCTCTACGGCGTGCCCAAGAAAAAACCATGATCTTTGCAGATACTTCTTTCTATCAAGCGATGACGAACTCGCGCGATGTGAATCATGTCGAAGCCGCAAGAATTGTGAATCTCCTCGGCTCGCAACAAATTCTCACAACGGAATGGATACTCACAGAACTTCTCAACTCTTTATCCCGCCCCGACAATGCCCGCCGATCAGCGGTGATGCTTGTCACGCTTCTTCTTAAAAATCCAGCCGTCGAAGTCGTCCACGCGGACCACGCCTCATTTCAGCAAGCACTCGCCCTGTACGCCGCCCGCCCTGACAAGCAATGGTCCCTCACCGACTGCATGAGTTTCCAACTCATGTGGGGTCGCGGAGTCACACACGCTCTCGCATTCGACGATCACTTCTGGCAAGCGGGCTTCACGCCGTTCAAATAGATGTATTGGTGCAAAGGAGTTTGAGCATGGATGAATGGCGACGTTTTTCTGCGACGATCGTGCCGATGATTGTGATGACTGCGCTGCTGGCGATCGCAGCGTGCAAAAACGTCCCGTCCCCTCCACCTGTGCAGACCGTAGCGCCTGATGTGAAAGACCACTTCGCCGTCGGCATTGAATCTCGTCTCATCCTCGTCCCCGACAATTTCTTCGACGGCTGGGACGGTTGGGGATGGGGGACACCAAATTTCAGGGATTTCAAAAATACTCCTCTCCTGCTCGACAACTGGAACTTGAACATACTTATCCGGGCAATACACGCCGATAAACGTGCTATCACCATCGACGCTCGGCGTATTGAAATTACGAGCGGTCAAGAAGGACGTGTTGTCGGCAAGCAGATAAGTAGTTCTGTCAGCTGGGAGGAACAGAAGGAGGATTACTCCTTTGTCGTAAAACCGACTGTCATGATTTTTCCGGAGAATCGTCGTTACGTGGTGCTCCACGTACCTGATCTTGTCATTGGCGGTACCGTCATAAAGCGGCCTGCGAAGATATCGGAGCAAATTTCACACCCGTTGAGGCCTGATCTTGTCGTTGACGATACCGTCACAAAGCAGCCCGCGATAACAATATCGATGCCGGACGGCAGTACGCTGCTGGACATCGTGCCCGTTGGAATTGAAGGCAATAAATGCCTTGCAGTGTTCCTGATGCGTCCCAGCATCATTGCACCAGCCGTTCGCAAACAATTCGATGATACCATTGACGCAATTTCATTCGAGAAGGTTCCTTTTGAGAAGGCCATCAACTACCTCCGCAACGACACCCGCGTGGGCGACTTCCCCATCTTCGTCGCATGGACGCCGCCGCTCGAGGCCGGCATCGATCGGCACACGCCCGTGACGGTCCAACTCCCCAGCGGCCCGCTCGACAAAACGCTCAACGCAATCCTCCGAGGAGTCAGCAGCGTCCCCGAACGACCCAGGCTTGGCCACATCGTTGAAGACGGTGTCATTACCATCTCCACACGGGAGAACCTCATCCAGAGGCAAGTCGACAACGGCAGCATGACCAAAAAATCACAGGAATTACTCCAGAGACTCATGAGCGACCGGAGAGCATACGAGGCGTACTTACAGACGAGACCATCCGAGACGCGACCGTGAGGGAGCGTTGGGCGCAATCTGACGAAAACGCTCCCTGACGGTCGCGTCTCGGTTTTTCACACACAATTCAAAACTCCGCAAAAACGACCGCGGCCCTTCTTTCGAAGGGCCGCAATCATAAATCTGGCACTCACCTACTCTCGCGCAGTTGGGCACTACCATTGGGGGGGGCGGCCGTTAGAGCTTGGGGGCAACCCCTTCACGGG
>Ga0123357_10002735_pt1 | contig 19875 bp, 13 predicted proteins | sample TergutEmb28metaG_FD_89873 | JGI IMG/M metagenome (GOLD analysis project Ga0123357, IMG submission 89873) | Embiratermes neotenicus P4 segment gut microbial communities from Petit-Saut dam, French Guiana - Emb289 P4 | ecosystem: Host-associated > Arthropoda: Insects > Digestive system > Gut ...
CTGTATTACAAGATAATAAGTATACTACTTTTTTCGGCTACAATTGTATTTGAGATAATAGGCTATCCACTACATATAACAATATGTACTTTGTTTTAATAAAGTCCTGAACTGTTACAAAAAAAATAAATAAACAATTTGGAGATAAAATAAATGTAAAAATATGGGAAAGGGAGTAGTTAAAATTTGACCGGAATTAATTATCCTTAAAATATGGTCAACGTTTAAAAAGATAAAACAAATTGTACGGTGATTTCTCCTTGCAGTTCCGGGCAATAGCTCTTATAATCATATATAGAGGGATCGGCGATTTCTCAAACCGGATCTTCAAAATCTTAGCTTTAAGGAGAATGTAATGAAAAAGATTGCTTTGTTTTTGGTAGTATTGCTTGCAGTATCATCAGCGGTCTTCGCCAGCGGCGGCGGGCAAAGCTCTGCGGGAAGCGGAAAGGTCCAGATAGCCCTTCTGATGCGCAATATGGATGAACAATTCTTAAAGGATTATTCGGATAACATCAAAAAGCTGGCTGCTGCTAACAATGTCGACCTCAACGTGCAGGATGCACGCAGCGATGGGGCAACTCAGCTTACCCAGGTTCAGACTTTGCTTAACCAGGGTTACAAATACTTCGTGATCATCCCCGTTGTTTCCGAACTTTCGGAACAGATGAACGCTTTTATTCAGGCCAAGGGCGGGGCGGCTGCGTATTCCAACATCCAGCCCACAGTAAAAGCTCTCCAGGTTGGCAAGAACTTCTTCTACGCTTCGTCCCCGGAATTTGTGGGCGGACGCTACCAGGCCGGTCTCATTGCAGATTACTTTGACAAGAACGCCGCCAAGGCGCCCGGCAAAAATATCAATATGATCCTGATCAACGGCCAGATTGGCCATCCTGCGCAGGTCAACAGGCGCGCCGGACTCCTGGCCGAACTCCAGAGCCGCGGTTATAACGTCAATATCATTGCTGAAGACACCGCCAACTGGGCGCCGGATCAGGCCAATGAAAAAATGAACGCATGGATCGCATCTTTCCGCGACAAGTTTAACGTGGTCGCCGCGCAGAACGACGGTATGGCTCTGGGCGCTGTCCAGTCCATGATCCAGAACGGCCTTGTAAAGGACGATACCTCCGACGGCACCAGGCTGACCGTTCCTGTTTTCGGTATTGACGCCACCGCCGACGCCATCGCCTCCATGAAGAGGAATGAACTGTACGCCACGGTACTGCAGGACGCGGTTGGCCAGTCAGCCGCAGCTTTTGACGTGATCTACCAGTGCGCTACCGGTACCTACAAGCCGGGCAATGCCGCAGGCGGAACCCCGGCAGCCACGACCCCTATTACCGAAGCTCCGGCCAACGATGCTTCCATCATCGGTCAATGCTACCTGGTGCCCTTTGTGCCGGTAGATAAGGCCTCCGATTATTTTAAGACACATTAGAATTAGAATAGGAAAAGGGTTGTAGGGAGTGGGGAATAGGTAGTAGGGAGTAGGGAGCGAGGTTAGAAATCTAAGTTTCTTGGCAATGATCTTAGATTGCTAAAAATTATCCCCACTCCCCACCATCCACTCCCCACTCTCCATATCGGAGCACCAATGGCTTCAAATATTCTTGAAATGCACGGGGTGACAAAACAATTCGCCGGTGTAACAGCTCTTGACGATGTTTCGTTTTCCCTCAGACGCGGAACTGTTCATGCCCTGATGGGGGAGAACGGCGCAGGAAAATCCACACTAATGAAATGTCTCTTTGGTATTTACAAGATGGATACCGGGAAGATTTTCTTCAACGGCAGTGAATGCCGTTTTAACAGTACTGCCGACGCTATGGCTATGGGCGTTTCTATGATACACCAGGAACTTTCCAATGTGCCGCAGCGATCGGTTGCCCAGAACCTCTGGCTGGGCCGGGAACCGGTAAACGCCATTGGATTGATCGATCACAAAAAAATGTACCGCGATACCAAGATTCTTCTTGAAGGACTCAACTACGAATTTGACCCGGACGTAAAAATGGCCAGTCTTTCCATCAGCCAGCAGCAGGGCTGTGAAATTGCGCGGGCGGTTTCGTATAACGCTTCGATTGTAGTGATGGATGAACCGACCTCATCATTGACCGAGAATGAAGTAAGCCACCTCTTTGATATTATCAGGAATCTGAAATCCAAAGGAGTGGCGATTATATATATCACTCACAAGCTGGAAGAGATATTTAAGATCGCTGATGATGTCACCGTGATGCGCGACGGAAAAGTAATCGGTACCTACGCGGTACAGGATCTGAACAGCGACAAACTCATCTCCCTTATGGTCGGCAGAGATCTGACCCATCGCTACCCGCAAGTGGAATCAACCATTGGCGGGGTTTGCCTGGAAGTAAAGAATTTGAGCGCGGTCAATCCCCGGTCGTTCAGGAACATTTCTTTTGAGCTGCATAAGGGTGAGATTTTGGGTATAGGCGGCCTTGTTGGCGCCCAGCGTACGGAACTTGTGGAAGCGATTTTCGGGATCAGGGCTATCGGTTCGGGCGATATTCTGGTGAACGGCAAAGCTCTTAAAAAAGTGCGTCCCCGGAACGCCATTGAGGCCGGTATCGGACTTGTTACCGAGGATCGCCGTAATTCGGGAATTTTTCCCCTGCTCAACATTACGCTGAACACCGCCATTCCTTCACTGGGGAACTATAAAACAAAGATCGGCCTTCTGGATTATAAAACCATTGCCAGGGTTACGGCCGATCAAAACAAGCAGTTAAAAACCAAAACCCCTTCAATGGGTACCCTGATTCAGAACCTCTCCGGCGGCAATCAGCAAAAAGTGATTTTAAGCCGCTGGCTCATGACCCTGCCGGATATTTTAATCATGGACGAACCTACGAGGGGTATCGACGTTGGCGCGAAATACGAAATTTACACGATAATGGCGGATCTGGTTAAACAGGGCAAAGCCATCATCATGGTTTCCAGCGAGATGCCCGAACTTATAGGAATGAGTCACAGGCTGCTGGTGCTGTGTTCAGGGCAGCTTACGGGAACGCTTGAAAAAGAAGAAATAACCCAGGAAGCGATAATGCGCTGCGCGACGAAGTTTGCATAAGTAAGCGGAGGTTTGAACATGAATAAAATTAAAGCGAAGGAATTCCTGAGTAAGTACACGACATTTGTAACTTTCGTGGCGCTGATATTCATTCTTTCCATTCTTACCCGGGGCCGGGCGTTAACATGGGATTCCATGAAGACCCTCATCATCGCCGAGGCTGTACGCGCTTTCGCCTCACTCGGCGTAGGTATGATCATCATCACCAAAGGCATCGACCTTTCAATAGGTTATGTCGTGTGCCTCACCGCTTCGGTAGCCGCTTCCTTTGCCCAGGATCCGGGGCTGGCGACCGCTATTTTTCCGGGCATGAGTTTTCCGCTCATTGTTCCCATTCTGGCAGGCATCGCAGCCGGCGCAGTCTTTGGTCTATTCAACGGAGTACTCGTAGCTTACGGGAAGCTGCCGCCTTTTATCGCAACACTTGGAACCATGGTCATTGCGAGGGGCATTCAGCTCATCTACACCAGGGCGGCCATTGTCAGTTCCCTTACAGATCACTTCAAAGCCATTGCCCAGACATCCATAGGCCCTTCATTTTTTCAGTTCCCGCTTCTGGGAATCTACGTGATCGTCATTACGTTTATTGTATGGGTGCTGCTGCGGCACACCAAACAGGGAAGCAACTTCTACGCTATTGGAGGAAATATCCAGGCAGCCCGTGTTTCCGGGATCAACGTGGAACGGGACCTCGTGAGCGTGTATCTTTACGCCGGTATACTCTACGGCTGCGCCGGGGTACTTCTGGCAAGCCGTCTTGCCCTGGCCAATGCACTGACGGCTAACGGCATGGAACTGGACGCCATAGCTGCGGTCACTGTAGGCGGTGTTTCCCAGAGCGGCGGCGTCGGTACTGTGAGCGGCATGATCATCGGCATATTTACCATGGGCCTCATCAATTACGGAATGAGTTTCATGGCAATTGATTCGTACTACCAGTACCTGGTAAAGGGTAGCATAATTATTATTGCGGTTTTCTTTGATATGAAGAAGTATGCGAAGAGAAGCTGACAGGATTCCAATAACGGAGATTAAAAAAACCTGCCCAAACTGGAAAAATTCATATGCAGCCAAAAGATTACCCAATAATTTTATAGTTTGTTGCTATATTTTTTAATTCAATTCAGTATTCCGGATTGAATGAAAAAAAGAGAACATAATTTGCTGTACATTTTTGGTAAGAATGTGCGGACAAGGCGCAAGTTTCTAAAACTAAGTCAGGAAGGACTCGCGGAAAAAGCCGGTGTTTCAAAGAATACCATCAGCGACATTGAGACCAGCCAGAAGTTCGCCCGCGCCGATACCCTGGTAAAACTTGCGCAGGTTCTTGAAACCGAACCTTATGAACTCCTTAAACCTGATCATATTCAGCCGGACAGTTTAAAAGATGTAGTCAGAAAAATCAGCGAAGAAGTAAAAGAGGCGGTGGATGTAATCGGCAACCAATATTCATCCACCGGCCATGATTAATTCTGCAAATTATTTTCTACCACAGCTTGTCTTTTAATACCGCACCCTCGTACCAGTCTGTTGTCATGTAGCCGACCAGGATTGTCTTGTTCATGCTTTTATTGTAATGCAAAGCGCTGGATCCGCCGGGCACTTTCCAGTACGGCGATGACGGAACACCGTGACAAATAAATTCATCCGGCATCGGGACGGTTCCGGCCGGCACTGTCATTACTTCCCACGCTCCCGTAAATCTGTCTGATGTATCGGTCCCGTCGAAAGCGCCGCCGGTAAAATCCCTGCGCCAGGCTACCCTTATGGAATTTTTGGTCTCGGCAAAAGAAGCGTGGAAATATGAAATGTAGGGTACATATCTGGGGCTTCCGTCGGGAAGGTTTCCGTCGCAGCGTGTATTGATCATCAGCCTGGTTCCCGCTGAAAGGAATGTATCAACACGAGCCTTTTTTATGTGCGCGGGATTTGTATCCGGTCTTGCCGTTGTTGTATTTGCGCTGATTGCAGGTATATAAGCGTAGTGCAGACCGCCGTTGCGGACGTCGTAATATGCGAGGTGTATATTGTCCGCTGCGTCTACTGCCATGTCGACATGGGCGCCTGCGAAATCGGCAATTTTTACCGCGTTGCCCTGCCAGGTCCCCGCAATTAACGGCGACCCTGTTTCGGTTATTACTGTGTTGCCGCCCGATGTCCAGATGACCGGATTGCTTCCCGGTAATGAAACAGTTTTTCCGGTTTCCGGATCCGCAAGTTTAAAATTTTTTGTACCGTTTCCGTTCCATCTCTCTGCAACTGTATATTCGGCGCCGCCGATTGTTACAGTGTTTCCGGAAGCAATGCTGTTGTTGGGAAAATAATATTTTTCCGCGCTGGCTTCGGCATTAAAAGTATAGCCCGAATTCAGCATGTAAACAGAAACATTATAATTGCCGGCACTGCCTGACTGTTTTAAAAAATAGCTGTGTTCGGCAGTGTTCCTTGATGAAAATTTTGCCCTGTTTCCGTTAACCGCCCTGACATAATATTTTTTTAAAGTGTGGTTGGCGGCTGTTGTTCCCGTGCTTATGTAGATCAGGTCTCCGGTGCTTAATCCGTGCCCGGAAGGAAGAGTATACCAGCTCGTTGTGCTGCTGCCGCTGCCGTCTGATCCGCTGTGATCTGATGCGCCCTGCGCCGCCGACCACGGCCTGCTAATCGTAACTGAGGAGCCCAGGTTAAGTCCGTTGTTCTGGTTTGATCCTGTTCCGTTCGCCGATGTATCAAAAATAAATCTGGCGCCGCTGATTCTTCTGGCGAAATACCGCGCCGGCGCCGGATCCGAATTTTCACTGCCGATTACCAGATATTTATTGGCGCTGCCGGCGCCGGAGACCAGACCGTGATTGGCTGCTTCGTAAACGTATTCGATACCGGCGCTGTCAGGTATCAAATATGAGTCTGTACCGTTGTAGGTTTTACCCAAAGCCGTACCGTTGAGGGGGCTGGAATCGCCGCTGCCGCCGTGCGAGAACATCAGGTTTTGGCTGAATCTGTCGTACCACGCGATTACCGGAAGTCCGTTTGAGAGAGCGCCGACCGCGGTATACGCGCTTCCTTTATAAGCGGTTGTATTGTCGGCTACTACCTGCGCCTGCTGGTGCCTTGCAAATCCCTTGTTATTATTGCTTGCCAAATCGCCGTGGAAATTATTATCAGCGCCTACTGTGCCGTAATGGAACAGTACGGGATTGTCGCCTGAACCGTTGTCGTAATAACTCATAAAAATTCTGACCGCTTTTGAATTGTTGCCCTTTACCGGGCCGTCAGTGCTCTGAACAAAAAGACGCGGAATCCTGGCGCGGTTAACATCAAAAAGATTGGGTGCGTAGGCCATCCGCATTATGATACGTTTATTGCTGCCGGCAGCGCCGTTGTTACCGCCGGCCTTGTCCCTTGCGTAAAACGTAAAATGCGGATAATTGACCGCGGTCATGTTTGAAGCGGCCGCGTACCAGTCCCCGTATTCGTCAAACGCGACAGTAGTATTGAGGTACCTGTTCTCCCAGAACTCGACCTGTTTTGCTGCGGTATGGGAAGAAGGTTCGTTGTCTCTTCTTACATAGAAACGGCCGAAACCGTCGTAAAGTCCGTAACTCATGTACCGTGTTGAATCAGGGGCCATCCGCATAAAGGGACTCTGGACTACCCTTTGGTTAAGCAGCCAGCCGGTATTCCATACGTAAAGACGGCGGTCGTCTGTAAGGTTGTTATTGTTGAGGTTGTTGGGTTCCCTGTTCCAGGCCGCGCTGTTATTGTTGTAATTGTTGAGCGAAGGAATTCCGGCAACAATAACTTCCAGATTTCCCGATACTATAGTATTGTACCCGGCCGGACTGTTGAGCTCGCTGATGTTGGCGGTAATCTGCGCTGCTGTAATCTGCGCCGCGGCAGCCTGCGCTGCAGTCCGAACTGCTCCGGCGCCGTCAAGTGCCAGACCGTTGACTTTTACAACCGCGCTGCCGCCTCCAAGGTTAAAGCCTTTTATCAGAATAGTCTCTTCCTCCCTGACCGGATAACCTCCCAGGGCCGACCTGCTGAAAGCCGACGGATTTGAAATATAGGCGCCGCTAAGCGAAGTGATAACTTCAGTAATATACGGCACTGTATCAAAACGATAGTGGGCAGTTTTTGCTTTTCCCGCTGTCTGTATAAAGCCGCCCGGATTGGATGAGTTCTTTGCCTTGTCCTCCGCGTATACGGTAAGAATATTGTCTGCCATTACCGTATCCGCGATAAAGCCGCTGTCAAAATCAAGCTGCCAGTTGACCGTGTGCCCTGTCTGGGACGGCATTCCTTCTGCATAAAATTTCCATCCGTAATTTTCAAAATCCGCCTCCGAGGCTGAATTGCTGATCCACTCCGATCCGCACAATACTGCGGCGGTAAGCACCGCGCCTCCCCTAAAATTATTAATTCTGAATTTTATTGATTCGATTACGTGGTTGTCTGTACCTGTCCCCCTGAAGCTTATTCGTCCGGAAACTTTTGGATCCATATCGTCAATGCCTGATACGCCGGTTGGCTTGAGCGGCAGATAATTCTCAAGTTCAATATGGCCGTTGTTCCTGCTGTTCCTGTACAGACTGTTATCTGTTTCGCTGTTCCAGTAAAAAGGATTAACGGTAATAACCGGCGCGGTTTCGTCATTATTGTCGACGGTAATTTTTATTAAAACAGCGCGGGATAACTGGTTTACTTTGTCATGCCCGGGAACCGTTGTATCATATATCGTTGCCAAAAAAATCCTGTCAAATTGCGGAGTCATTATTCCGTTAAAAAGATTTTTTGCGGAATCTTCGATGCTGCCCTTGCCGATAAATGATTCGGCTGTAAAAACAATTTCGGCGCTGTCCGTTATATTATCTGCTTCCTTTGCTGTTTTGGACGGGTCGCCGGCTGTTCTGTAGGTATAAACAGCGCCGCCGGATCCTGTAATCAATCCAGCAGCCGCAAGTTCAGAATGGCTGCGGGCCGCGATAAATATAACGCCCCGTGCCGGAGTTCCTGACAGCCCGTAATTAATCCAGTTGATTCCGCTTCCCGGATCGGCTATCGAATATACTTCTCCCTTTACAATTGCGGAGACCGGGATACCGGCTTCCCCTTCATTCTGGGTGCGGTATACATGGGAGACCCCGCAGTATTTATTGCCGTTGCCGCCAGCAATGTTCAGTCTGATGCTGAACCTGTTGTTCCTTACCCTGAAACCGGTCTCCAGCGCTTCGCCTGTAATTAACTGCGGGTATTGAGCCGCCGGAAAATCAACGTATCCGTCCGGCAGGACATTGCCGCTGCCGTCAATGTCTGTTCCAAGCGTTATGCCTGTAATTACCGGCCTGTTGTTTGCAATGTAAATTTCCTTTGAATAATGTGTCGCGTTTTCTGCGCTGTCATAAACAACATAATGTAATGTTAACGGGCCGTCGGACAGGTTCACCGTCGGGTAAATTGCCGACCAGTCTTTTTCTGCCGGAGGTCCGGTAAACCTCGGCGAGTAAGGGCCGCTTTGGCTGCTGTCAATTACAATGAAGTATTCGTTTGTGGCATAGATTCCGCCGGCTGCCGCGCTGCAGGCTGCTATGCTGCCAGGTGTCCCGTCAGCAAACGATATCAGTTTACCTTCGCGGGAAAAATAAACGGCTACCCTGGCCAGTCCTGCGACGCCTATACTTGAGTCACCTGTATCCCATGCTTTTCCGTATATAGCGTAATTTCCTGACGCGCTGAGATTCCCTGCAAAGGAAGCCGCCGGGTAATAGTTGTCAATCTGAATTGTGAATGTATCAAGAGTGATAAACGGCATTGGACTGGTATTGTCCAGTACCTGGATATCAATACCGCAGATTCCTGCGGAATTAAAAAACCAGCCGCCTGTAAATAATTTTGTATCCGCTGAATTTGTATCAAGCGGAATGTAGACGGTATATTCAAAGTATTGGGTTGTCCCGTCTTCCGCGTTTGCTTCAACCAGAACGCTGCCGCCTGTAAACACACCGCTTTTTGCCGCGGTAAATACCGTGTTCCTGCCGTCAGACTTATCGCCCTCGTTCTGGAAACCGTTTAAGTCAGAACCATGGGATTCTTTGATCCAGTATTTTTTACCGGCTGTAATATAATCACCGCCGTGCAGTACCCTGGGCGGCGCGACCCACGGTTCAGCAAGGTTTACTGTATTTTTTTCGATATATTCTGAATATTGCGAATATTCAGCATTGCCTGTATGGCTGCGCAGTTTTATGCTTGTAATGCCGGAATCATCTCTGACTATAGCCTTTAATGTTACAAATTCCTTGGCGATAGTTGCGGGTAAAAGAGGTTCTTCAAAAGCTGTCCCGATTTTATCCGGAGAACCGCGGATTAAAGTTATTTTTTCTATTACAGGAACAGATAAATCAAACACGAGCGTCATCTGTGTTTCGGAATAATTTTTTGGCACGGCCTGATTGTACATTGAAGCGTCCCAGGCCCGGACTTCCAGCAATACCGCGCGTGTCTTGCCTTTGGGCGGATCCAGACTGCCGTTTTCGTTTATGCTGTAATACCAGTTGGCCGCGGCGCCCGGGCTGCCGGTAATGCTGACCGGTACAAAAACGCCGCCTGTAACCGGTATGTCCGGTGCATTGCCGGTGCCGCAGCCGCTGTCGCTTTGTGCTGTGACCCTGATTTCAACTTTATTAATCCATTCGTTGTCTGCCGCGGTTCCGCTTACCCTTACAAGGCCGCCGACTATCTGTCTTTCGCTGTGGCTTGTGATACTTACCATGGGTTTGTCCGCGTCAGGATCGACAATTAATTCAACCGGATAAATATTAACGTTTCCGGCCGCGTCAACTACTTTAAATTTTATCGGCAGCAGCCACAGGTTGGCGCCTGCGTCATATTCCTCAAGATAGTAAGCGGAGTTTTCGTATTGGCATAAATCCGCAATGTCCTCAAACCGCCAGCTCCAGTTGGACAGGCTTCCGGTCCACCGGGCGTTAAGACCTTTATGGCTGTCCGCAGGCCGGTCATGAAGTCCTGTATCTGTCCATCCGCTGTGATCGTTGTACGCGTAACCCAGCGGAGCGTTTGTTTCGGTTTTGCCCAGGGCGTAATACAAACGCACGGCGCGCTGATTGTCAATCGAAGCGCCCCTTATGGTCACTGTGCTTGTAACTTTGGGAGGTTCAAAATTTTCGGTTCCGGAATTTATAAGTGCCGCAGGTTCAATAAACTCCAGCGTTGGTTTAATATCGTCAATAATAAACTGTCTGGAAGCGGCAGTACGGTTGCCCAGGTTGTCAATTGCTTCAATATGCAGAATCACGTCGGAGGCCATTTTCTGGCCTTCAGGAATTCCAAGCATCTTCCTCATATCCTGCGCGTCAATTGTGATTATCCAGTTGTTTCCAAAGTCCGCCTGTTTTGCATAGCTGCTGTCCGCGTTTGTAAATACTGCTTCTGCACTGCCGCTTGCGTGCACCCTGACCGAGCTTATACTTTCGTTTGGAGTAGTGATGCCCGCGATTGCTGTAAAAACCCCTGAGCCGTTATAGTACTGCGGAAATTCAAACCATTTGACTGAAGGATTTTTGGCCGCCGCAAGGTTAATTTCGATATAATGATTTAGCGACTGATCTTTGTCAGATAAATAAAAAATGTTGTTTATCCTGTTGGGATAGATATTTTCCGTGCCAAAACTGTCGGTCACCCGGATCTTTACGCGGTAGACACCGACCGGTAAATCTTTGGTAATTTGCGGATTAAAAAATTCGCTGCCTTCCGGCAGCCTCCACCCTGCTCCGTCCTTAATAAATTCAACCAGGGGCCAGCGGAACTGGACCGCGTTCAGGCCGCCGCCGCGCAGGGACCGGTAATTTTCGTCAACCGCTTCCCGCCACTTGCCCCACTTTGGATCGGTTTCCCGGACTACACCGTTGATGTCAACGTTCGGGTAATCTGCGGGCCAAATCAAAACCTGCGGAGAACCTTCTTCGATCCCGAACGCGTCGGTAGCGATGCCCATAATATCGCTTCCCTGGAATAGCGGAGCCTCCTTAAGTACTTTGTTCAAATCTGAATCGTCAAAGCTGTTTCCCTTAATCCTTGGGATGGTCAGCTCAATCTGCGGCGGAATATTTTTAACAATAAAAACCATATCTGTGGTTGTGGTTGTCTTGCCGTCCCTGTCAACCGCGGTAACTTTGGACTTGATGGGACCGTCGGCCATACCGGTTGTATCGATATTTACTTCCCACAGTCCCTTGTTGTTCTTAAAGGCCCCAATTGTTTTACTCAGTTTGTTGCTTTCTTCGTTGGTATACCAAATTTCCATAAATACCGAACTGATGCCGAATTCTTGTTTAACATCCAGTACAATTATATTTTTTTCACCCCGGAGATAGGATCCCGGCTGACTGCCTTCCGGTACATTGGAAATTACAGGCACTGTTGTATTGATTTTAAATCCCAGTCCAAGAGGTGTATCACAGGCCGTTATTATTACCAGGCATATTATTGCCAGACATGCCGTAATAATGATAATTCCAGGTAATTTTTTCAATTCTTTCCTCATTTTTACCTCCGGTAATAAAAAACGACCGCTGCACCCTGGTTTTTGGGCAGCTATAGCTTAAATGTATGTAATTTATTTATTTTTTTTCATTAAAAATTATTGATTTTTATTATTTTTTTTTGCTTTTTAACAAAATTTTAATATTTACATCAAACTTACCGGAAGCAAAACCACAATCCGCGGATTGAAACTTGATTTCGGCCTGAAAAAGCAGATTGCCGGATAGCCAATAGCGTGTTATTATTATTTATAAAGAATTTTGGAGTATCCCGTGAAAAAACTATTAACCGTTCTGTTTTTTTTACTGGCTATGAACCTTTTTGCGCAACAAAAATATGCCCTTGTGATCGGTAACGGGAATTATACATCATTTGGTAAATTGCAAAACGTTGTAAACGATGCCAATGACATGACAGAGGCTTTACAAAGTATTGGGTTCACTGTAGACAAAGTGCTGGACGGCAGCCGCGCCCAAATGGCAGAAGCTATTATCCGGTTGAAAAACCGGCTTTCGGTTTCAATTGATACATATGGCTTTGTATTCTATGCAGGTCATGGCGTACAATATAATGGTGAAAATTATTTAATACCTGCGACAGCCGATATACCTAATGAAAACTATCTTGGTGAAACGGCGATTGCGGTTTCAACAGTGCTGGCCGAATTAAACAGTGCGGGGAATAAACTTAACGTTGTTGTTCTGGATGCCTGCCGGGATTTCCCCGCCGCATGGAGCCGCAGCATGAGCCGCGGATTAACTGTGGTAACAAATCAGCCCGCTGATAGTATAATCGTGTACGCAACGAGCGCCGGCAAAACCGCCTCTGACGGTACAGGCAGGAACGGTCTTTTCACCAGCCAGCTTCTTAAAAACCTAAAAACTCCCGGTCTTGAAGTAAATGAATTATTTCGCCGTACCGGTGCGGATGTTTCACAGGTCAGTAACAGACAACAGATTCCTGCGGTGTATAACCAATTTTTTGGAACTGCTATTCTTTATCAGACTACGGGAGAAACGGCACAACAAACATCGTCTTCTGTTAATGGAGTGCAATCTGCTTTATCTGAATTCACAGGTATTATTGTCCCGGGAGGCAGTCTTGCTGCGAAACTGACCTGGCTGGATAGAAACGCGGACAGCCATAATACTTATCTTGTTGAGGTGAGCTCTGATGAGAGCATTGATTCTTATACATTTTTTTATAAAGGTGCGGTTGATATTACTGTAGTTCTCAAAGGCGATAACATGAATCGTACTATTAGTCTTCGTTCAGATGATTCGATGTTTTCGGTAGATTCTCAGGTTACATTAATTCTGGATAATAATATTACTCTTCGCGGTAATAATGGAAACAGTACCGCATTGGTTTTTATAGAAGGCGGAACTCTTAAAATGAATGCTGGGTCTGTAATTACCGGTAATCTAAGAGATATTTCCGGACCTACCGGAGGCGGCGGCGTACGCATGAATTCCGGATTTTTTATCATGAGCGGCGGGACCATTTCCGGTAATAGTGCCCAGGATGGAGGCGGGATAGCGGTAGTGGGTGAAAGTACATTTACCATGAGCGGCGGGACCATTTCCGGTAATAGTGCTCAGGACGGAGGCGGAGTGTCGATATGGAACGGAGGCACATTTATCATGAACGGTGGTTTAATCGCTAATAATACCGCTTCAAATATCGGCGGCGGGGTTGATACGGGTGATGGAATTTTAATTAAGGACGGCGGAATTATTACAGGTTATTCCAGTGATCAAAGTAATGGGAATGCAGTCAGAGATGATATAGGTATATTGGCCCGGGACGGTCATGCAGTATGGGCGGATACAAATACCCGCAAAGAAACTACCGCCGGGCTAAATGATAGTCTTACTTTTGGCGGTTCCAGAGGAACCACAGGGGCTTGGGACCATTAAAAACACGCTATTAAGATGATTACCCCTTGATTAAACGTATAAAATATTTTATTTTATACGTATAGGAGAATTTTTATGGAGACAAAATTAACATTAAAACTTGACCAAGAGGTAATAAATTCGGCAAAGAAATATGCTGAAAAAAACCATAAAAGTTTATCCAGATTGGTAGAAGATTTTTTTAAAAATTTAGTTTATGAAAATATCTCATATAAAAAATATCCTCCATTGGTTGAGAACCTGAGTGGGGTCATATCTGAAGACGATTTAATGAAACTCTCCCGGGAAGATGAAAAGGCCCGCTATATACTCAGGAAGGATTTATGAAGAAAAGCGCCTTCATTGATTCCGATATTATTTTCGATCTGTTAGCTCATAAAAAATTATTTTATGATAATGCGGCAAAAATATTTACACTCGCTTATGAAAAGAAAATTGAATTATTTACAAGTGCTGTCGTATTTGCTAATGTGTTTTATATTTTAAGAAAAATCAAGGGGAATGAAGAAACAAAACGGCAATTAAAAAATCTTAGATTACTGGTCCAATTGCTGCCAATCAATGAAAGTATTACAGATATGGCACTAAATTCAAAATTCAGTGATTTTGAAGACGCTTTACAGTACTTTACAGCCAAAGAAAATAATATATTGGTATTGGTAACAAGGAATATTAAGGATTATAAAGTAAAAGATATAATGATTCAAAGCCCGGAAGAATATATAAAAACAGTTATGTCCAGGTAAAAGGAGCGGCAATCTTTCAGGGTACCCTTTATGGGCTGTACTTGTTGGTGAAACTTGATTTCAGCAATTAACAGGAGTATACTTTTAAATATAAGGTATCACATAAGGAAAATAATCTCCAAAGGAAAATAAAAATCTGAAAAAGCACAGCGTGTCCGGCAGAAAAAAAATCTTCTTTATATTACACAAATTTTTTATAGCTGTTATTATTATTGCGGCTGCTTTACTTACAGCCTCGCTGATCATTAACATAACCATGATCAAGAGTATGGAAAAATATGTTTATTCAAACATCAGCGACATACCGCCGCGGCCGGCTGTAATGGTCCTCGGCGCCCAGATACGGGGCAAAACACTTTCGCCGATTCTGCGTGACAGGGTTAACGGCGGCATTGCCCTTGTACGATCAGGCAAGGGGGGCAAGCTGCTGCTGTCCGGAGACCACGGCGATATTTATTATGACGAAGTGAACGCCATGCGGCTTTATGTATTGGAAAACGCGCCGGAGATTCCGCACGAAGATATTTTTATGGATCACGCTGGCTTCAGCACCTGGGATTCCATGTACCGCGCCAGGGATGTGTTTGAGGTAAAAGAACTTTTGATTGTCACACAAAAATTTCACATAAGCCGCGCGGTCTGCATGGCCCGCAGCCTTGGCATCAACGCAATAGGCTACGGTCTCCCGGACGAACAATTCGGCATACAGAGTCTTGCAGCCTGGCAGTTCCGCGAGTATTTCGCCAGACTAAAGGCTGTTTACTCTATTGTTTTTAACATTAAACCAAAGTACCTGGGCGATAAAATTCCGATCACCGGCGACGGCCGCGCAACCTGGATATAAAAAAAGGAGAAAGTAGAAATTAGCAAGGAGAAAGGAGAAAGGAGAAATTAAAAAAGAAAAAGTAAAAATTTTGTAACTCTTCACTCTTCACTCTTAACTTTTAACTGTTCACTCTTAACTCCTCATTTCTCATTTGCCTGTCTTTTTATCTCATACATCAGAATCCCCGCGGCTACAGATACATTTAACGAATCAAGCCGGCCAATATTGGGTATGGAAATAATCGCGTCGCAGCTTTCTTCCAGAATACGCGATATGCCGCTGCCTTCTCCGCCCAGGATTAACGCGATACGGCCTGTAAGGTCTTTGTCCCAAACCGGTTCGCCTTTCATGTCAGCGCCGTAAATCCAGAAGCCGTTTTCCTTGAGAATATCGACGGCGCGTTTAAGGTTTGGCGCTTCTGCAACCGGAACCCAGGCAGACGCGCCGGCGGATGTCTGCGCGATAATCTGCGCGTACTTGGCGATCCGGCGCTTGCGGGTTATGACAATATCGGCGCCGAACTGATCGCAGGAACGCAGGATTGCCCCGTAATTGTGAGGATCGGTAATTTCGTCAAGAATAACGGCAAGGGCGTTCTCCCTGCTGTCAAGTTCTTCCAGAAAATTTTCCAGTTTGATTTCACGGCCGCCTTCGATACTGTCACCGTCAACCTGCAGCAGTATGCCGCGGTGATCCGGGGAAAGCCTGTCGAGATCCGCCGTACCTACGCGGTTAACCGTGATCTTTTTTTCAATTGCAAGTTTTTCGATTTCTTTGGCCCTGGGTCCGGGCTTTGCCGCCAGCAGCGGACCGCATGGCCGGCCGGATTTTATTCTTTCTTCTATCGCGTGGAAACCGGAAAGATATATCATAGCATACCCTTGATTTAAATTTTAAGATTGTCGATGTATTTTTGCAGACATTGTTTGACATACCTGTTGATGACCGCCCTGTTCTCATTTGACATCTTTGGATCAAAGAGCAGAATGAATTCATCCCTGCTGTCCCTGCGTTTTCCGACGAAGATCATGTCTGTAATAAACAGGCCGCCGCGCAGCCTTACCTGCACCTGCCGCAGCATCGAGTTGGCGGGCAGATCATCAACCTTGTCCATTCTGGCCGCTATTCCCATCGAGCTTATGTCCAGGATATTGCCGTGGTACATACCGGATACGCCCTTGTAATTCATTGTCGAACTTAGATCATCGTGGCAGTCGGCCCTTATCGATCTGCGCCGCCCCCGGGCTTCGTTTGCTTCCAGCGCGTTCAGGATGATCTTTGTACTTTCCTGCAGTCCGAGTTTTAACTGGATGTACCCGCACGGTATCGAAATATCCATAAGGTATTTCTGCATCAGTGTTTTGTCCTGGTTGTAAGACATTATCCCGAGCCGGCAGTCTTTTGTCGCGTTGTCTTCCTGGATTTTACGGATATAATTTTCCCATTCGCTTTCCTGGAGCCCTTCGTCAATATTTATAAACATTATGGAGCCGGGGAATTTTGCAAGGAGCTTGCGGGCTTTTTCCAGATCCGTCAGTGTATAAGTTTCGTATCCTGCCATAATGAGGATATTCAGCATTTCCTCATGAATTACACTGTGGGGGCGGAGGAGGAAAATTTTTTTCCCCTCTCCATGCCCCAGTTGTTCATCCATCAGATTTTCCTCTATTTACCGAAATAATCTCTGGCGTTGCCGAATGAAATATCCCTTACCATTTGTTTTAAAAGATTTATATGACGCGGGATTTCTCCGTCTTCTGCCCAGACGCCTATTATATTACATAGTATGCGGCGGAAGTACTCGTGGCGCGGGTATGACAGGAAGCTGCGCGAATCGGTGAGCATTCCCACAAACCGCGATAAAAGGCCGGTATTGGCCAGGAGTTTCATCATGTCCTCCATACCGTCCCTGTGATCGAGGAACCACCAGGAAGAACCCAGCTGAATTTTCCCCGGTATGCCGCCTCCCTGGAAACATCCGCCGATTGTAGCCAGGGAATAAAAATCCTTGAAGTTTAAACTGTACAAAATTGTTTTTGGAAGTTTCCCTGCAGCTTCAATTGTATCCAGAAGTCCGGATAAATGGGCGGCTGCCGGATGATCGTAGACTGCGTCGAAGCCTGTGTCTGGTCCAAGGATTTTGAACATCCTGGTATTGTTGTTTCTGATTGCAGAAATATGCAGCTGCATTGCCCAGCCTTTTTCGGCGTAAAGGCCGGCCAAAAAAACCAGGACAAAAGTTTTATATGAATCCATTGCCCGCGTTTCCGCTTTGCCGCCGGACAGAACTTTTACGAAAGTCTCGCCGGCTTCCTTTTCCCACACCGCGCCGGTGCTGCCGTCGCCTGAAGTCTCAAAGGGAATGTACTCAAGGCCGTGGTCAGAGGCGCGGCAGCCGTGTTTGTCAAAAAAATCTATTCTGCTGCGGAGCGCGTTAAGCAAATCCGCAAGGTTTGAAATCTTAATGCCTGAGGCCTGGCCCAGTTTGGCAATGTATTCTGCAAAACCTTCCTTGTCGATATTGATCGCCTTGTCAGGCCTAAAGGAAGGCAGCACTTTAGTCGCTGTTGCCGGTCCGCCCCCGGCGTCTTTTGCGGCCGCGGTTTTTTCGTGCCATTCCAGGGTGTCCGCCGGATCATCGGTGGTGCCTACCGCGTAGACATTAAATTTTTTAAAAATTCCAAAGACAGATAAATCCGGATCTTCGGCGAGTTTTTCGTTGGCCGCCTTCCAGATGTCGGGAGCGCTTTCCCGGTTAAGAGGTTCATATATATCAAAGAAACGCTGGAGTTCCAGATGGGTCCAGTGGTAGAGGGGGTTGCCCAGTAGTTTGGGCATGGTATCTGCCCAGGCCAAAAAGCGGTCATAGGGATCCGCTCCGGTCCCTGTGATAAGTTTTTCGTCTACTCCGTTCGCGCGCATTACCCGCCATTTGTAATGATCGCCGTAATTTCCCTCGCCCAGCCATACCTGCGCAAGGTTGGCAAAACGCCTGTTGTCCGCGATTTCTTTTGGAGGCAGATGGCAGTGATAATCAAAAATCGGTTCACTGGCTGCGGCTTCGTGGTAAAGCATCCGTGCGGTTCTGTTTGCAAGGAGAAAATTCTTACCCATGAATTTTTTCATATTTACCTCTGATTAAAGATAATTAATTACTGTTAGTATGACAATATGTCATTTGCCCACACAAAAACGGCTGAACATGGTTTCCAGAATTTCATCATTGGAAACTTCGCCTGTAATTTCGCCAAGGGCGTCAGCCGCGTTTCTAAAAAGCGGGGCTATCAGGTCCAGTGGCTCCCCGCGATCTGAAAGCGCAAGCGCTTCTTCCGTATTGGAAAGGGCGGCGTCTATCAGTTCTTTTTGTCTGATTGTACCGGGGCCCGCGGCATTACCGGGAAAACCCTCGGTTTCGGCTGCGGCCTGTTTTTCAAGTATACCCGCGATGGTATCTAGAAGCAGCGGAATTCCTTCTCCGGTTTTGGCGCTGACAGCCAGCGGCTGCATCGGCTGACCTGCCGTCAATTGCTGACTTGCCGGCGGCTGCTGACTTGCCGGCGGTTTTGCGATGTCTGCCTTGTTCCACAATACGAGCAGGGGCACGCCGGCGCAGCTATCGATAAATTCTGTATCCTCCGCTGTAATGCCTGCGGTTCCGTCGATCACATACAGAACCAAATCCGCGTTTTTTACAAGCTCAATGCTGCGTCTGATCCCGATGGCCTCCGGTTCATCGAACTTGCCGCCGCACTGATCCATTGCGTGATCCATTGCGCCGGCTTCAAGGTTTCGCAGGCCGGCTGTATCGGCAAGCCGCAGGGGTATGTCATCTACCGAGATTACGGCTTCGATCCAGTCGCGGGTAGTACCGGGAACATCGGTGACAATTGAGCGATCCTCGCGCAGCAGGTAATTGAAGAGACTGGACTTTCCGGCATTGGGCCTGCCGGCAATTACAGCCAGGGCGCCTTCCGCGTAAATACGTTCATGCCGCCATAGCTGCGAAAGGTATTTCAATCTGCCTAGAACGGATTCGGCCAGGTTTTTGTCCGGGAGCCTGCCTGCGGATTCCTCGCCTGCGGATGTGGTCAATTCATCCTCGGAGTAATCAAGAAAAATTTCACAGCCTGCCAGAACCTGCACCAGCATATTTTTTATTTCGGTGACTTCGCCGGACAAAACTCCGGAAAGGCGTTTGACTGCCTGCTCGCGGGCGCGGCCGGTTTTTGCGGACACCAGTTCCATTACGGATTCTGCCCTTGTAAGATCGGACTTGCCGTACATAAATGACCTAAAGCTGAATTCGCCCGGCAGCGCTTCCCTGAAGCCCGCTTGTTTGAGCACCGCAATTATCGCCTTAACCGCCGCGCTTCCTCCGTGGCAGGTAATTTCCGCGCAGTCTTCGCCGGTAAAACTTTTGGGTGAACGGAAAACAGAAACCACAACTTCGTCAATTTTTTTTTGGGTTAACGGATCTTTTATCCAGCCGTGTACAATAGTGTTGCCCTGCGCTTTTTTTAATAACGCAGGACGCGAAAAAACCGCAGCCGCAAGTTCAACCGAAGATTCGCCGCTTGTTCTTATTACGGCCAGGGCGCTCTGCCCCGGCGCTGTCGCCAAAGCGGCTATCGGGTCCCGGTCTCCGTAAGATGGGATTTTCATTCACCGGTATCTGGGGGATTATCCGGCGCGCCGGGATTTTCGGGCGTATTGCCTGTATCTGCCAGA